>JAABUO010000285.1_pt1 | contig 117869 bp, 120 predicted proteins | sample 5559291 | NCBI WGS metagenome assembly JAABUO01 (sample SAMN10711878, study PRJNA513372) | rock metagenome | isolation source: Antarctica rocks | place: Antarctica: Victoria Land, Finger Mt sud
ATGTTGAATGAAAAATGTCTTTGAAGCATGCTCGCTATGTTGAATGAAAGATGTCATTGAAGCAGACTTATTATGTTGAGTGAGAGATGTCGACTTTCTAGTAGATGAGACGATGAGATCGATGAGTTCATCGCACGAACGAAGAAGAATGCCATTGAAGCAGGCTTACTATGTTGAGTGAGAGATGCCGACTTTCTAGTGAATGAGACGATGAGATTCGATAGATTCATCGCATGAACGAAGAATGTCATTGAAGCAGACTTACTACTAGATATAACTCTAAGTCAGTAGATCATCGCATGAACGAAGCAGTAACAAATCTCTATATCAATGATTGATGAAGCGAAACTGAAGTTCTTGATGACTTGTTTTATAATTCAACACAATGTCGAGTAATCAAAGAGACGATAGACTCTGAATCAATGATGAAGTTATTCGCAGCTGTGAAACAGAAATGATTTTCTATCGAATCTCAATTTCGATTGAACATCGAATCTCAATTCCGATTGAACATCGAGTCTCAATTCCGATTGAACATCGAGTCTCAATTTCAGTTGAATCATGAATATATATATTATATTTGTTTGCACAAATCTAACAGCTTCTGACGATTTCTAGGGTCAAATTTTGCTCTGAAAGTCGCTCTGAGATGTCAAGCACTCTCTCTAAGCGACTGAGTCTATGAAGTGAGTGAATGAAGCAAAAGCGAGTTTCTGCGGGAAATTCAAGGAATGAAGAATAGAAACAGAAAGAGAACTGCCTATTTATCTCTCTGTTTCTCGTCTGACTATTGCGTAATTGATGACAACGACGTAACGATGACGATGAGGTAACCATCCCTTCTACCATCTTTCATACCCTTCCTTCGCTTGCCGATAGCATTCAGTCAAGCTGACTCTTCATGTGTTCAAAGCACTGTTTGACGTGTGTTATGCGCTCGATCGATATGCATTTTGAAGCATGTAGAGAGTTTGGTAGAAAGCTCGATCGAAAGTTCGAGTACTCAATGCGCATATGTTGATTCGAGCGAAGAAAGATGATGACAGGCGAGGGATCGGTCAACCAGCGCTTTGAACCTCGCCAACCCCGATTTCTGAGTCAAACCTCAATATTTTTTAATTATTTTGAAAGCATTGAATTCAGCTAATTCAGAGCTACAATTATGTCACTCAAAGTATGTCAGATAGTCATTGCGCATATGTTGATCCGAGCGAGAGAAGGTGATGACAGGCGGGGGACTGGTCAACCAGCGCATTGAACCTCCTCAACCCCATTTACTAGGTCAAACCTTGACATTATTCAATTATTTTTGAAGCATTGAATTCGACTGACTCAGAGCTACAATTATGTCTCCCAAAGTATGTGAGGTAGTCAGCGCGCATAAATCAATCCGGGCGGGGGAAATTGATGATTTTGATGTTCAAACTGATCCGCGCTAGCAAAACCCTCTAAAATCTCAATGTTCAACATTTTTCTAAAAATGTAGTTTGATGCCGTTGAGTTCGATATTATGTTCGTGAATACAGCTGACTGAAACGAATAAGACCTGAAATTTTGAAGAAAATCGGTCCAGGAAGTTAAATGGTAGTCTGCCTCCGAAAACAATGGTAGTCAGCTCTCTGTTCCCAAGTTCTCGCTTAATTTCCTCTCCAAAAACAATGGTAGTCAGAGCTGCCTACCATTACCCATATGGGATAGATTGATCATGCTGCTCAGCGTGTCTGAATGCTTCTCGCTCAGCATTCTCTTGATTGTCTTCATCACTCTCATCTTCAGCTTCTCAGCTTTCTTTCAGCGTTCTTGATTTCGATATGTCGCGATCAGATTGATCATGCTGATCAGCGTGTCTGAATGCTTCTCACTCAGCATTCTCTTCGTTGTCTTCATCACTTCTATCTTCAGCTTCTCAGCTTTCTTTCAGCGTTCTTGATTTCGATATGTCGAGGTCAGATTAGCCATGCTGTTCAGCGTGTCTGAATGCTTCTCGCCTAAAACAGCTTTTTTCTGGTTTCATGTTTGTGCGTGCATACTTGTCGCTTTCTGATAGAGCTCACATTCGTCGAAGTATATCGTCGCTCATGTACTCGCATTCAGCAACGTAGCACTGTGAAGCCCGTACTGTTCTGCGAAGCCCTTCATGAATTCAATGTGGCTGATAAACTGACCACATCGACTCCAATTTCGTGAAGATCTGCGGTCACCAATCTCGTCGAAAGCCTTGCAAACAATGCATATGACCATCTCAAGCCACTGCTCCCGTTCCGCAGCGGCGATCAGCTTCGACCGAAGCAGAAGCTGGACGAGGTCATGAATCCGTACCATGCCCTCGGATCCCTCCAGCGTGAAGACCGCCAAAGACAGACGTCTGATCTCTTGAATGGCTTTGGAAAGACGTGTTGAAGACTGAAACAACCCGATTACCGCCCCAAGCTCGTTGACTGCTGACGCTATGGGTCTGTCACGCCTGTCCCCCTGGTACAGGGCGCCACATCCCTGTTTGAGGATACTGACTGGGATGTTTTCGGGGTCACAGAAGGAAAGGATCCGAAGAAGGGTCAACGCATCTGGTGCCGTCTGTGAGATTCGGTTAAGAGCCGGCATGAACGTAGCCACGACCGATTTCTCTTCATGACGGGATAGGTCGTTCTCCCACGAAAGGAACTGGATCCTGGTCAGCCGGTCCTCACTCCCGAATCTTTGCCATGCTTTCCAATCACCTCTATTATTTCTTCGCTCTTATACAAATTGAGAAGCTCCTTCGTGCTGCTCCCGTAGCCCTTGATATATGATGCAGCTTGGTCGATCGCCAGTGGCAGGTTTCCCACCGACTTCACGAGACGCTCAAGATCTGCATTACTAGCTTCCTCTGTACTTTCTTCACCCATTTCAGCCCCGGCCGCGAGCATCGCGACCGCATCGTCGATTCCTGGCGGCTGTAAAGCAAGCACGAGTGATTTGCCCGGGATAGTACATAATTCCGCGATTGTGGCGGTCCGAGTGGTGAATAGAAGCCTACCTCCGCTGTTTCGTCGAGGAAGAATCTCGTCAAGAATCATCGTGGTGGTCTCTTGGGTCACATTGTCCAGAACGAGAAGCCACTTCTTCGCAGCTGTCGGATCTTCTAGCCACGCTCGCGCCACGGTCAATTTTGTGACCTGATCCGAAGCGTACCGCTCAGGGAGACGGAGAAGATCCACCAATTTGGAGAAGTCCCGAGCCAACTTCTCAACCGACCCTGCAGACACCCAAAATGTATACGTATAGTGGCTTCTTCCAGAGGCAAGAATCGCATATTGCAAAGCCAGCTGTGTCTTTCCTACCCCTGGCATGCCATGTATGATGCAGCGGGCTGGGAGGCCATCGGAGGATGCACTGAACGCGTGATCGATCTGCTGCAGCTCATCGCCTCGGCCCGTGAAATAAGAGGAGAGGATATAGTCAGGCAACTCGCAGACACTCGCAGGAAGCCTGTTGTCTGCATTTCGTCAGTGGCATTCCCAGTACACAAAAGGCTCCATGATCTGAACGCACCAGACCTGGAATCGAAGTAGATCGGTGCACCATTGGTGTTGAAGCTGTTGCCCATGAACTGCGGACCTCCATCGCTGTTGAACCGTCCCCCAAATCCTGTCTCTGCCTGCGTACTGTCGGCTCGCATGTCTATCGTGCATGTAACGTCCTCATGATGGTCGTGCTCTTGTAGGTGAATCTATGGCAGCCGAGCCTCGTCCTGATGGTTCGAGATAAAGGCACGCTGTGTGATTGGATGCCTCGGCTCATCGCAAGGCTGATCCTGCAGTCCTTTGTTCGAGGGCGGTAGTTGATCCTTTAGGAATTGACACTCTTCTACTACCCACTGAATTGCTTCGTTCTTTGTTCCTTGTTGGTGTGACCATAATACTTCCTTGTCGTACCACCAAGCCACGCAACTTCTCTCGCAAGACCGTCATGAACGCCATCATCCACCGATCGCGGTCCCAGAAGAGCAACGTTGAGCCTCAAAACACAGGTGAAGGTCTAGCGAAGACCGGTCGGCCCGCGCCTACGTCAAATTTGGGCCTGCGAGTGGTGAACCCCTGCCGAGTCAACGCGATGATTGAGTGAAGATGTATCAATCGCGTTCTGCTTTTGAGAACTGATCACGGGCCCTAGCATAATATTCATCCATGGCCTTACGGGCGACAGAGAGTCAACGTGGACTGCAAAGGGCGCTGCAGCCTGCTGGCCAGAATTGTTTCTCGTCAATGATCTTCCCGAGGCCAGAATTATTACATACGGGTACGATGCGGACGTGGTTAACTTTTGGTCGATGGCATCGCAAAACACGGTTGGCGACCACAGTCAAAAGTTCTTGTCGTCACTCGCCAATCTGAGAGATAGCACAAATACTGTTGGTTCAAGAATCATTACGTGGGTTGCTCAACTGATATGATCCCCTTTTTATAGAGCACGAGACCACTAGCGTTCGTTGCGCATAGTATGGGCGGGATTGTCTGTCAAGACGTAAGATTAAATATCTTTGGCTCGAGGACTAGCTCTGAGATACGATAGGCATTGTTGAAATCGAGGGGTAGTGCCGACCAACATACTCAGCATATCTTTGAACATACAAAAGGCATTCTCTTTATGGGAACTCCACACTGTGGCTCAGGTCTTGCAGAATTGGCGGTTATCGGCAGCAACTTCCTTCAGTATTTTCGCCGAGTCAATCATGAAACTTTGAAAATCCTGCAGCAGAAATCTGAGGTCATGGCAAGAATGCGGCAAGATTTTCATACCATGCTACGAGGTCGGGACCAAAGCAAAGATAGGGAGATTGTGATTGTATGCTTTTATGAAGAGCTGCCGGTCCGGGCTATTGGAGAGGTAATCTATAGCTGAAATGATCAGGATATGTTTTGTAACTGACCTTTATAAGATTGTGCCAAAACATTCGGCTTCCCTCGACAGGTATACATCCATTGGCATCCACGCGAATCATACGGATATGACGAAGTTCTTGAGCGATCAAGATCCCGATTATCGAAACGTACTTTCCGAGCTTCAAAGGTTCATTCAGTCTTATAAGCAACAAACGAAAAAAGAGCTGCCCTTAACAACCTCTGTATCCCTTAAAATCCAAGGACAATCTGATCATGGACTTGGAAACGAGAGTTCTTCGGCGGGCAAGCAAGACGAGAACATCGTGCGTGAAAAAGAGAAGCCATATTGGCCGACAAAGTCAGTCAACACCTTTGCCGGTACATTTCATACCAATGGGGGCAAAATGATCCAAGGGAACGAATTTAACTCAGGAGGCGGGCCGATGAGCTTTTAATCAAAATAGCAAGGATATTATGAAGGTCTTTAGTTGATCGGTCAGCACTATCTATTGCAATGAGAGTTCAATGCAAGTTGTCGAACGTGATTCCGACCCTTTTTCAAAATCTCGTCATTCGCAAATACCTCGACGTTTCCCATTTAGGACCTATACCAACGCCCAAGTGTTCTCACTAATCAAGCAACGTTCTTCTATTGTAGCTGCTGGAATGAGGCACGGTATTATTGATCATCTTACCGTATCATTTTCTCGAATTTAGTCTTCCATATTATTTAATATATTAGACAGACGCTGGGCTGAACTGAGGCAGAATTGCATGTCTTGATGATCTCAATGCAGCAATATGTCAACTAGTACTTTCACGATGTCTCGTACGACAAGACGAACGATGATGTTCATGACGGTCTTGCGAGAGAAGATCTCGACTTAGCTTAGGTTCATACATGCAATCTAGATAATATGAGGTTCGGATTCGCGATAAGTATGTATAATTCTTTCATTTCTTGCGGATAATCAGTGCAAAGTCCGCTTGATATGATCGCCAGTTGATCTACCGTTGCAGATAGGCGAATCTCCTGCCCTCATTGTTGGTAACCACAGGCTCCCTTGCTATGTACATAGCCTAAGGGTTCGTTCCTAAGAGAACTCTCCCGGGAGAACTTTCTTCCAGGTGCCACTACAGAATTCTGGAAGAGGTGAAGTAGACAGCCGACATGCGTGCAGCAGTAAAAGCTCAGAATTACTTCCACAAATATTATACCATATGATACTCGCTTCCACGCATTTACGATTGAGCCTCCGCAAAGGTTACTCTCAGGAGTCAGTCAGCCCTGGGAATTGGCGCCCAAGACCGACACTCTCCTGAGTCGAGTTTCTTAAGAGGCATATTCTCCTAGCTCCAGCTGGTTCCTGAGCACGTTCTCCCAAGATCTGCGCTCTCATGGGCATTGTTTACAGGGAGCTCTGACGTCCTAGGAGAAACGCGTACAATCGTTATATCATATGCTTTAATGTTCTTTCCTATTTCGCAGAAATCTGTTCGAATTGACAATTGTTCTACGCCTACTTTCGCCTTTCTATCTGCACTCGTCATCTTCGTCTAGTCTTTTATATAAAAAAACAGTTAAGTAATACTGATATTCAGCGCTTTGTGTTAAATGCAACTAATGTTACCTGAATGTCAAATCCTGCATAGACAAGAGAAGAAATTGTGACCGATATGATGTTCTCTTGAGGTGGAATGTGGCCGAATTCGGAGCAGAGCAGAAATCAGAAGTCTGATACAGTATATGTACATTAGGGTTAACTCATAGCCTTTCTCATCTTCGACCCATGTCTATGCCGGTACAAGCGCTAAGACTATTATGTCCGCGTGACAGCTTCTCATACAAGTCCGACCGCTGCGGTTCACTGCTCGTTCTTGCTCGCCTGGCTCTGTGCCTGGCTCGCCAAGCCACCCTTCTCCGTCGTCCCAAAAGCCTTTGTCTCCCGACTATGCATCAGATCCCCATCCTCCTTTGTCACAGCCTGGGGATCTTGCTCCAGCTTCTGCTTCACCGCCTCGGCAGCGCTCTCATAGTTCTCCTGGCGATCGAGCTAGCTCTGCACAGTAGAGTCCGTTGAGCCAGCGTTTGACTGGCCGTTGATGGGGGTACCTTGCTCGTTCTTGGCAGCCAAAGACTGGGCTTGTGAGGCAAGACTACCAGAACGAGGTTGCTGGCCGCCGAGGGCGCGGGATTCGCGGCGGTGGAGAATTTGGGCGTCTTCGGCGGTGACGGAGGAAGGGTCGGTGGCTACTTTGGAGCCGAGTCTTTGCTCCGCTGGTTGTGCATTACGTTGCTTGGTGAGCTCGGATTGCAGTTGGGCAGCTGTTGAGCCTGGAGGGAAACATTAGCAGAGTGGAGGTAGTCTGGAACGAAAGAGGTTCGACCCTTGGTGGTGCCACCCTCTTGCCTCGAGACATCTGATATGATCTGACCCGCTTCAGAGCGGCCACGGCTGGCGAAAGTGGTCATGGTGGTGCTGATAGCTCTTCGTTGAATCACGGTGCTTTGTTTGAGAGTTGAAAGCATAAGAAGGGAGCTTCTGGACAACATGATTGCGTTTGGTATTGGGACAGAGGTTGTGAGTGCAGGAGCGTTCGCGGTTACTGAAGTAGGAAATTGTGACTTGTGATGAAATCATCGACCAGAATCCAAGGGGTGAGAGTGGATCAGGTAATGATGAAGTCATCGCAAGGCCAGGAACATCATCATCTTTCAGAAGCAACAGACGACAACATAATGATACTTGAGCACTTGATAGTCACAGTACTCTATCAGCGAAAGTAAACGAACAATGTGAGTGGAAGGTCCCTCATCTACCTTGTGAGTTGAACTCCTCCAGTCATTACGTAGAGGTTGATCATCACATCATGTAGCCCCCGGTACGAGTATGGTATCGTACCTTGGCTGCCTGTACTGTATTATAGGCGTATGCACTTGCTCGTACTCCGTACACGGACTTATTCCGCCGTCCAAAGAATATCTTTGACAATCATCATCGATGGCGATGCTTCTACACTTTACTTGAGAAGAAAGGACGGCACAAGGTTACAGTATCGTGAGTATATAAAACACCCACGCTTGCTAACGGCCCCGTATTTCAACCCTAATTTTCCAGCATACCTAGATTATCTCAATCCCCCGCCTATCGGGTTCCTATTTCCATTTCCCCAATCATACCTTGTATATATCGATCCTGTTTCCTCAGTTTGAAATACCCCGGTTGTAGCTTCTCAAAGACCCTTTCGGGGTCGTAGTTTCGCTGAACAGCGAGCAACTTCTCTTTTTCCTTGGGTCCGTAGCCACCGAAAACGTCTTGGGAGATGTACGCGTAATTTTGGTAGATGTAGCGGTGGTGGAGGTTGCGAGACTGGAGCATAACGTCCTTGAATCAGTATCTTCTAACTGTTGGTGTGGAAAGGATGTACGAAACCACTCCACCTTTCCTAGGGCGACCGCTTTCTCCATTATCTCTTTGGCAATGCTAATAACGGTATCATCATCCTTGATATCGCCCCACTGAAGGTCGATGTTCATAACTACCCGCCGAAAGCTTGTCAGTATGTGGCAAATGCCTAGGGCTGGGGCGAGCAAAGAACAACGAACGCGAAGGCCCCTTACGAGTGAGAGGAGCATCTTGCGGTGAAATTCCGAGAGCATTTCCACCATTCCTGGAGAAGTGAGAGATTATAGGTGCCGAGATAGGTTGAAAGACAAGTGCAGGCAAGGACCCTTGAATGTTCAAGATTGGCTGTATAGAGTTGTACCAAATACCCAAGATATCCACCTGTAATTGGACGTTGTTTTTGAATGTTGCCGTCATGAAGATTTGCCTGTGGGTTTTTCATGAGCCACCCGTTTACAGGCTGGTAATTCTACGAACAGCTACTAACCGAAATCCGTTTGGCTGGCTGTTTTTGATCTCCGTGGTCAGGTTACTCAGGGTCGTGATCCTCGTGGTATCAGAACTATTCGTGAGCGAGGTGAAGTTTTCAAAGATTTGCGGCTTTGCGATTGGGTCTTTGTACGTATACTCGGCGGAGAAAAAGCATCTCAGACCTTTGACACAGGCAGTAGATAGGATGAGAGCTGCTTTGGGATCTCGGTCGTGGTTCATGTTGAACATGTAAAAAGCATTGTACAAGGAAATGTTCCCAGCGAGTGGGTAGACCGTCATGCCGCCCCACATCAAGCCGTGTTCGAAGGTATCCAGATCAAACCTGATGACTCTTAGATTCAAACCCTGGTGAAAGGAGCTCGCAGCCAAACCTGGTCACAATCCCGAAATTGTTCCCTCCGCCCCGCAAAGCAAAATACAAGTCTTCCCGGGAAGATGAGTTGACATTGACTATCTCTCCATCGGCAAGAACGACCTAAGACGTGCTCAGACGTGGCCAACTGAGCAAGGGACGTGATTGGGAGTAAGGGTATAGGAAACCTCATATTGATTAACATTGTCGCACGCCCATCCGTAGAGGCCAGCAAAGAAGCTTATACCACCTATCTAAGTATTAGCCTAGAGGACTACTAGATTCATGGTCAGTTAGCAACCTCCGAGAGTCAATCCGCCTACACCGATATCCCCATTTCTTCCCCCGGTGACGGCAAGGCCAAGTGTTTCAAGTCTCGAATATACATCTGACCAGTGATTGCCACTGCCGAATCGGGTCGTCTTTCTATCAAATGACACTTCAATTGTACTCAATTTCTCCAGATCAATTGTAATACCGCCCTGGCTATTTGAAGCACCGATAAAACACGCATGCCCACCGCTTTTAACTGCAAAAGGGCATTTCGACAAACGTATTTCTTTCATAGCAGCCGAAACCTCGTTGGCACTGACAGGAGTGAACCGACATGCTGGCTGGGTTTCTGATTGCTGCTGAGACCAGTATACTTGCTCCTGTACGTATGCAGTAGTGTTGGGTAGGCTCACAGCACCTGGAAACGCATTGGAAAGCTTGCTGCACTACTATCACGGTCAGAGAACATTGAGTCGAAGCAGAAGGGACCTTTAGACTTACGCAAGCACCGCAGCCTGTGGTATCAGGGCTTTCATTTTCCGACAAAGCACATTGGATGTTCAAACTCTGCACAAGCAGACGGAAGATTGCAAGCCTGAGGAACAGTGTCAAACACATTGTTTCAGCAGAGAAAAAGCACGAGTTGACAATTAAACAACTGTTGTTCTTTGGGTTGCGGAAAAATAGATACACCGAACATTAAAGTCGATCACCAATGTCTCCAACTAAAGTCTGTCAAGAAGAACGAGCTGAACGACCTGGAGTCATAAAACTTGTGCGTTGTCAGACTTCAGCCACATAAGGTAAGCTAGAAGCACGGACACTACTGCAGGCCATGCATACTCCAGATCTGATGGGCTGAGGCGGCAAATAGACGGTTGGAGATAGCCGTTGTGTTTTTTAGGAGTGCCAGCCGTCTGACTCTGGTGATAAGGTATGCAAGAAAGCACTCCCAGTCATGGTTCTAGCACCGATATAACTACAAAATATAGTAGTAAAATGGAAGCAGCACCTGTCGCTTCTGGGTGAATTCTTACCCCGCAGCTCGACCGCGCCTTTCTGGCGTTCGTCTGGCGTTCGTCTGGCGTTCGTCTGGCGTTTATCTGGCGTTTCTTACTGTTCAACACCATGTCTCGCCACTGACTTGAAAGAAAAGAATTTGATGATCGCCTTTTTCGAGGCGGTAATAGCACAAAGCCGACGCCATTGCCATTCCTTCCAAGTGTGCAGTCACCTTTCAGGCTAAGCGGTGGGCCTCCACAGCCTCCTCTAGAGTTGAGATCTCGGCATCTTCACCTGCTCTTGTGCCTCGACTTTCCGGTAATGTATCATTCATTTTGGCCCTCAGCGTCTTAGCAAACCCAGGGTCTTCCTCCACGCTATTCTTCTTATCCTCCTCGGAAAGAGACTGAAGCTTTCGCAGATTGACAATTGACGTCGAATTGGTTGCGTTGATAAAAGCTTCCCTTCTCGGCTTGGCTCAAGCCATAGTGAGAGGCCCAGGCTCTCCTCTTTTGAGGTCTCGCATGACGACATCCCATACGCGATAGCATTCAAGACACCGGTGGTGGGACCGAGGCCGCCAATTGGGTTATCTGAATGCAAAGCGTCGCCTCCAAGAAGTACCCTTCCTTTCCTGGCCTGACTAGCACGTCGCTGATGCAGCACGTATGGCTCCGCATCACAACCTTTAAGCCCTTTGATCCTTCAAGAAACAGCACTACTCTTTCCTATGCTCGGGCTATCATTGCGTCACGGGATCCAGGCAGATCGAGCGGTACGGGGTGTGTGACACGCCACTGCGGTATCCCATCACAATCTTCGCCAGTATATGCAATTACAGCCCAGTCTTCTGGATGGACGATGCAATTCACTGGGTGATATCCCATCCTTTTGGAAAAGTCATACAAGACATCTGCCCCGATCATTTTCAAATCCGGCCACGTACAGCCGTCAAAGGGAATACACATGATCCGCCTTACGGAGCTGTTGCTCCCGTCGGCTCCGAGCACATATTCAGCGTGGAACAGAAGGTCTCCATCCTTTTCCTTGCCTTGATGGACCATGACTTTAACCTTGTCGCAGCTTGGTAGGTCCTCGATCCCTACACATCTTAACCCAAACCTAACATCGACACTAGGATACTTCTTCAGATCGGCAAGAACCAAATCAGCCATCCTTTCCTGACAAATCACCAATAGACCACCAAATTCCCGTGGCGTTATGGCCAGTAAGTGGCAGGTGCGCCAGCCGTCTTCCATCCCTGTCTCGCCGAGCTGCGCCTTCATTGCTCAGGTACGCATGCGACTGCACAAGCTCAAAGGTACCGAGCGAGCGGAGAGCGGGGATAACCACCGGCATATACACCAGAGCCTCTCGAGGACACGAGTATCAATACCCGCCTGTCCCAACGGTAGAGCCGTCAGTAGCCCAACCGCACCTGCATCGACCACGATCACTGAGTGGTTTTACTGTTGGGAGACATGTCAGACAAGGTGGACATACCGGATAGTGCGCTTAGCAAGTGTCAAAGACTACATCTTACCTAGTCCATGCGGATACTTCCTAGCACAGAAGAAGAGAAGTATCTGATTCTGACTATAAGTTTGTCAGCAGAGGTGGACATCTGTCAGCGTACGTGAGACTCAGAAGTAGATTCTTTCCGGTAAGAGAACCCGTATGTACCTCTGGCCTCGTATAAGGTATACAGACACTGGCATTGTGCAAAACAAAGGGTTGCTCAGGACCACAAGAAACAAAGGGCTGAGACCTGGAATACCAATAAAGTCATTGTCGTGAACAAAGACCGCGCAAGGGCCCCTTAAACGGGGTATCGGCTGAGCCCTGATATCTACTATGCCATGTCATCAACAGAATTTTCTAGTACCCACCGCTCAAAGAGCCACCCCTATTATCGAAAGAACTGTACCGAACAGAATTATACGCTTGCTCCACCTTTTGACTTAGCACTAGTCTGGAACTATGTGCGTAATCACCGAACACATTTTCAGCCGGTGCATGCACGTATATAAAACCGAAATACTCATCCGATGCCCTGACTATCGGTGGTGGGGCTGCAATAGCGAAGAAGAAGAGATCCGTATTTCGATGCCCGATCGCCTATGCTGCCAACGGTGTGTGAGCACTTGGGCAGCCCAAGTTCGCAGGGAATACGTGATCCGAGAAAAAAAAATCATCGAAGACGCGGAGACCAAACATTGGTCAAAAGAGACTCTGAGCAATGCACGAAGGAAGCTCAACCGTGCACAACGAGCAGAGATTCGAAGCCTAAGGGATATGGGTGACAGTAGAGTTGCCTTAGCTGAGCCTGACAGATATGCCAATATCGAAGGCCCAGAGATCAGGTCGTAGAAGCCCTGACAGATGAGGTCAAAGTGGATATCGCGAGGTAAGTAACTTCCCGCCCAACGACGAGACTGACCTATACAGAAAAAGCCGATCATCGATCCGAATAGAGCTTAGACCGGAGTCAAGGGGGTTTCTATATAATGCCATTTGTTTGAATCTGTAGCCGCCTTCAGCTTCGAAGCGTAGATAATACAGTACGAGTATAACAAACCATAGAAATGAGACTTGAGATTCTTACCTACTGTAGGATTCTATGAATATAACATGCACCAAGCTCAGCCAACACCCTTGCAAGCTTTAGAACCAATGTTTTCAACAGATTAGAGCTAAGCGGCCATACGCTTAGGTTACCCTTAGTTCCTTCACACGTTCACGTACCTCAAGGCACACATTGCACGTGTTATATTCTTCTACCCGTTCAAGATCTACCCTCCATCTTCCACCCAAACCCCAACTATTAGCCCTTGGCCCAGACGCAAGCACACAATACATGATACGCACCGCTCAGACATCAACCTACGAGACTAACAGAAGTAATATTTAACCGCAACCAATACTTTCATCTTACCTGCTGATCGCGTAAAACAGAAACCACCTTATTCAGCAAGATGCCTGAAGATATCTTGGGCCAGAATAGCCTCTCACGATCTCAACGAGCAAAGATAGAGAGCAGACGTCGGGCTAGAAAGGCGACAAGAAAGGCGGTAAGAGAGGCGGCAAAAGAGGAGAGGAAGCTCGAGAGAGCAGAAGAAAAGAAGAATTTGCGATGGATGAACATGCTGGAAACCCGCTTTCAGATGAATGAAGAGGAATACGTGAGTATGGTGATTAGAAAGCGAGTGTTCGAGTACTAAGATTACTAGTCCTTGGTTGATCTTCCGGAACCAGACGACTTAGATGAGGAGCTTCTTGCCGAACAGGCACTCGACGACACCGAATCCGATGACGACAGTAGTGACGGCTCGTCCGATTCGGAAACAGAAACATCAGAGGAAGAGGAGGACGAAGAAGATAGCACGGATGAGGACGATGATTCGGAAGAGGACGGCGGGCCGGAAGAAGGCGAAGAAACAAAAGAAGACGATGAGTCGGATGAGGATGGCGAGGTGGCGGAAGAAAAATTGGCCGAGGGACGCTCAACCTAAGATGAGCGAGAGGACACCATATCGAGCACGCCCTGGCAATCCCTAGGCATCACCCATTCACCTACGGCGGAGCTCCTTACGGTCGTCGAGGTATTTTCGTACACATGAGCTGTCCATTTCCGGGCTACTCACAGGTGGCTTTTGCTGTCGAGCCTTTTCCTTATGTTTTTTTCCCGGACAACAGAAGTTGTACGGTTTTCATTCTTCGTCGGGGTGTTGAAGGTTGTAATGGCAAGGTTAGGAGGGACGAACAAAAGTTTAAGGCAGCTCATGTTGCAGAAGGTTCCTCAAGGTGAAGGGGGTGGATGGTGGTCGGTACATACCGCATGCTGCTACGCTACTTGTAGCGTAGCGCTTTCAAGAACCTCAAGTGGGCAATCATTTTGTTGTCCTAAGCATTTCGAGTTTCAGCTCCCCGCTCTCTTCGATAGCTATTCTAGACGAACTTTATGCGCTGCTTACCTCTCCTACCGACAGTGTGTCGAATATCAATGCTTCAAGGGTTACTTGCTTGAGGTTGATCGAGATGTCCCATGGCCTTCTACTCGAACATCAGCCCTTTCCCCAGGCTTCGACCGTGGGGCCCCTCCATAACGTACCTACATGAGCCGTAATGCAGCCTGGGTCCGACACGTCGAGCGAGCCCATATTGTTGGATGATATACCACCCCTCTCCGGCTCAAACCGTCGCCGTTTATAAAGATGTGGATGCCGCCGAAACCGGGTACAACCAGAAAATCTAATAGATCTTCAAGGAGCTCGGATAACAGCCCATCCGCCAAGTCATGATGCCGTGATCACTTCGCAGACTTAAAGAATCATGCATGAAGTTTCTGTACTCATATTTCATGCGTTCCCCCCGCGTTCAATGGTCAGCTTGGTCTTCGAACGTGCTGTTCCTCCCTTCGCTGACTGGATCAGTCCCTGCTTTTGATTGTCTGAGCTGGTTCTCATCCTACTACATCGCTGAACTTCCTTCTTGTCCCTCTTGAGAATTCCTTTTACATCGCTAATGACAATAAAGTCAATCTAAATTATTCTTGTGGGACGATCGTTGGGTGATCCGTTAGCAGCAATGTCAAAGCTCGTCTCCGCTATGCTTATCTCTCGAGGCGAGGCCGAGAAGAGTGCTATGATCCAAACACTCAGCAACAAATGGATTCTCGAAGGGGGTCTTACGTTCAGATTGGCGATCACAATACTTGGAGGCTTCAATCTCGTCTTCGCTCTGTTGGTGATCGCCAACATCATACACGATGCGTGGCCAGCTAGGGTCCGGAAGCTTTCCTTGGATTCCCGGTAAGTCAATAACTTGAGAGATACGCTATTATACCACTAACAATGAATAGGAATCCCAGTCACTCTCGCCTGACGCTACATCCGGCGGAGATGTTTCCATTCATCATATCAATAGTGGTCGTCGTCCAAGAGGCAATATTTATCGGGATACAAAGTAGCACGTTTGAAGAAGTAACATCATTTGATTGTAAAGCGACAGCACAGGTTGTCTGGCCTGGTATGATGTCCCTGATCACAATGCCGTCAGTCCATGTCTAAATGTGAACAGCACTATGGATTGTTCCATACGCGATGGTAGTCTTCGGCCTAGAAACCACCTTTCGATCGCTTCAGAGGGCACGCTTTCATCCCCGGGGGAAATGGAATATTCCTCTTTGTCTTGCTGCCGTGCCCATATTGACACTTCTTACTTGGACTCCCTCCAATTTCTCTCAGAGCAAGGGCCCGTGTCTAGCGAGCTTGATCTGGTGGACCGCAACCTACGCAGAGCTTGGAATCGTCATCGCAACGTCCCTGATCTTCACATACAGTCTTTGTGCTCTTGTGATTACACTACAATTACTAAGGAGACTCCAGACGGATCGTGATGAGCGAATCGCGGCGGCTCGAGTCGTGTATTATCTTGTGCCTAGCATTGTGCTCTTAGTATGGTACCCGACCACAAATATAGATGGCTACATGCTAAAGTTGGATAGGCGCTCATCTTACCTTACTACATCTCAATCGCGACCCACAGGCCAGCCATTTGTACATCTCAGATTGCAGAGGTCGCTCTCAACCTTTTCGGCATAATCAACGGTGTCCTCCATGTTTTCCTTCGATCCAATGCGGACAGGTTTGCTATTAGAGCCATGGCGACTCCGTGGTCTCAGAAGCGACGTTTGAGAATCTTCGGACCCAGTGACCTGGACATGAAAATGCATATCAGTTCGCCTATCCTTCGTCAGAAAAGCTTCCGCGAAAGTACGGACGAGTTCACCGTACAATCTGAGAGGTATCCAGATGTATTACCAACTCTATTACCAAATCGATCAACTTCATCCAGAGCCCATTTCGAGCACCTGAACTTTTCCACCGAACCTCCTGTGCCTCAAACAAGCCCACTTGCACAGCCCCCCCGAGCAATAGCGTCGCGGTCAGCGACGCAGAATCGACCAAATTACTCGGTTTATCCCACATCTGCATCTGCTATTGTCCGCACGTCTACCAGCACGACTATGTCTCAAGATACCGAAGGTCCTATCCAGCCTCCACCTCCAATCTCCCGAGCCCGTGAGCGAGGCTTCTCCGGACAGAGTAGCGCTACCGTGCAGATAGGACTCCGCCTAAGCTATTTGCATCGAGCTCTAGACCCTGTTGAGCAAGAACCCGCTTCTCCCTCACTGCACTTGCCCCTTCAGCTTACGTCCTCCTTGCGGCCTTCTTCTACAGGTAGTAGTACCATATTTACCCAGCCTATGGATCACTACCATGTCTCTATCAATAAAACTCTTCCCATGCCAAACCAACCTGGTAAAGCACAGATTCCCGATCCGGCGTCAATGACCAGATCTGAAGGAGGTCCCTCAATCTGGGCGATCGGTGGACCCACCACACCTGAACTTAAGTCCGATGACAGTCTCGTTGGCACAACAAAGCCGCTTCCCCCAGTTCCACTTACCTTACGAGTCATAAATTCTCGACCACGAAGTCACGATGATATTTCCAATAGGCAATTGAGGCCTTTTTAAGCTGGACTTACCGATATAGTCTACCCCGAGCCGTACAAATACTTCACACCATTCGCCTTAGTTTGGTACTTCCTTGTAGTACTTCTGTATAAGATCTTTGCATTGTCTGATACACTGATACTTACTTACCTTTCCTTCTGGATACGGTTGAGGCTTCACACTCACTCCTTGCCTTAGCCTTCTTTCCGGGTATGTTTGGTGGCGTTTGCAGGATTCCTGGGAGTAGGTCAGCGCCTCAATAACTTCCTTCGAGTTGCGCAGATATTCGAAAGCGCTTCTCTACCAAGGACTTGATAAAGGGGATGATTTTCGAGTCTATTGGCGATTGTCTGGATACAGCCGACATGTCACTCAGTACTTCATCATATACACAATATAAACGCATGTGCCTAATAGTAACGGTAAAGTAGAATTAGAGAACCGCACAGCAGTTGGGTGCTGTGATGTGAAATGATATCTCGAGTCAGCCTCGGATCTGTAAGCCTTTCCCCCTTTAAACATTATCGAGTGAATGGAACTTCTTCCAAAACGAGCCAACACAAACCTCGCGCAGGACCCCGAGCTCCTCGGCTTGAAATACCAAGAGGAGTTTCGCCTGACCTTCATGTCCTTTCATAAAACGACGATACTGAGTCAGATCTGCCGTTGTTGATGCTTGCGCGAACAGCAATTCTGGTCACCGTATCGCAAGCATGGACGAAGCAAATCGGGCAAAAGTTTCCTTCAAGCTCAGGGCAAAGAGGAAGTTCACATCACAATCCCCCGAACCAGCCCAGTCACCGAATCACCATCTTCCACAGACTCATCGTGATAAAGTAGAACATCTTGCTGCCGATGTAGGGAAAGGTTTCGAAGCTTTTGCTCAGTGTTTCCCGAGCGGCAGCACTTCGGAGTTTAGAGGCGCTGCGGGGACCACGGCCATTTCTCAAGCTTTGACTCCTCAAGTCCAAGCGCCATCTGGCGGTTATAGCTCAGCTCGAGTGACGCTGACACGTCCGATCCACCGTCCTCTCGTCAACCCCAATCAATCTATGGCAGAGCCACCGGCAAAGCGCGCGAAGCGCACCGACAGCTCAGCGATGTGGGAGCGTGACTCATCCAGAGCCAAAGACACCGATCGCAAATACAGCCTGACTAAAGAGACGAGAAATGGGCGAGATGGGAGAGACGATAGAGACCGGGACCATCGACGCGAGGACGGAAGGCGGAGATCAAGATCGAGGGACAGAACGGATAAACGGCGGGACAGGAGCCGGTCACGGGAGAGGGACGGGGGAAGATATCGGAATGGCGAGAGGGGTGGGGAGAGGGACAGGAAGGATAGGGAGCGCACGACGAGCAGGGAGAGGCATAGGTCACGGCGAGGTGAGCAATATAGAGATTCTGATGAATACGCCAGGAGATATACTGATTTGTTTAAAGATGCTACTCGCCATCATACCCGCTCGCGCTCGCCACCACGTAAGGACAAGCCTCCCACTCGCGCGCGTTCTCCGCCACGAGATCCGCTATCGAAAGTTACACCCGCAAGAACACAGCCTCTAAATCCCACCACAAAGCCTCCTCCTCCAAAACCCCTACCCCCTACTGAGCCACGAAAGCCATCTCGGCCAAATCCCGAACGCAACCCCCAAACGGCCATGGCTGATAGCTCACCTCCAGCCACAAACGGTATCAAATCTCCCCCTACCGACTCTAACCCCACCACGGCCATGGACGTGGACTCGGACCCTGAAATAGCTCTCATGCGGAAAATGATGGGCTTTGCAACGTTCAAAACCACGAAGAATACCAAAGTGCCGGGGAACAATGTATACGGTGTTAGAAAAGAGAAGAAGACCGAGTACAGGCAATATATGAATCGCGTTGGTGGATTCAATAGGCCCTTAAGCCCAAGCAGATAGTCATGGTTGAGCTGAGGAGCTTGGTGGCGAAAGGGAGGACAAGTGATGCGTGTATGATATAGAGTGCATCTTCAAGCGTACGCATCCAGACCACATTGTTTTAGCGAAGGTGCTGGCATCGACTAGGATCTCGGTCCGAGGGTCTATCTACTATGAAGGTACTCTCGGCCCATGGGTGTAGTAATAACATCGGAGCCTTGTTTCTGTAGGATAGCTTTGAAGGTGTCCGATCTCAGGCCATAGTCCTTTGTGGGTAAAGCCCCCTTATATAACATATTCATGACAGACATTCCACCAGAAAGATTATTTTTCCATTTCCGAACGGCCGAGTTCGTATATTTGTGAGGCTTTTGTCCAGCAAGCCGCTGCATTTGAACGGTATCTGGCCATAACTCAGAGACTACAGCTCTGGGAAGCAGTTAGGGTTTACGTAGATTCGACTTCACAAGCGAGAACCAATTCAGTTGACATCCAATATACACTCTGCATATTATACGGCATTAGACAAGAGTATTCCGATGAACGGAAACCACCCCTCATACGTTCTCCATATCTTCTACGTCCTCTATAGAATATGATGCTACAAATGTCCCACCAACCGGTCTGATTCCCTAACCTCTACCAGAATCTATCCCTACAAATCTTTCACTTCTACAAATCTTTCCTCTCATCTCCCTTCCTCCCCAACCATCATCACCATGACCGACACCTCTCTTCCCCACCGCCGCATCCACAATCTCCTTCTAATCCAAAAACTCCTCACCCTCCGCGATGGCGCCTCGCCCTTCACTCTAATTCTCGACTCGGTGGAGCAATCCGCCAAGCCTCTTGTGAGACACTATGTTTTGAATGCTCAGGTTTGTATGCTTCTTCTCTCTCATGGGTAATCAATTTGATTTTTGTTTTCTGGTTTCGAATTGGGATTTGTGCTGAGATGTGGGAATAGCTATCAAAAACGAGCACAGTCTTCATTTCATACGAGACCCTTTCTCCCCCACCTGGGGTCACGCATGCTGTGAAAGCTCGACGGAAAAAGCACGAAGCAGTGCAAAAGGAGGTTCTGGAATTTTGCTCGCAGTCAAAAAGTTGCACTCCCCCTTTTTCCCCTCTATGAGCAATACCCAGTCACTAACATTCCCTCCCCACAAAGAAACCCTAATCATCATCGACACCCTCCACCCTATCTGCACAACCCCCACCGTCCACCTCCCCGTCTTCCTCTCCTCCCTCCTCTTCACCCCCCACACAACCCTTCTAGCAATCTACCACACCGACATCCCGCTCCCACTCCCCCTCCACATCCCCGCCTCCGTATCTCATAACCCATACGCACCCTCCCCCCTAACCCTCCTAAAATACCTCGTCACCACGATCTTCACCCTCCACTCATTCTCCCACGTTCTAGCCAGGAAACGAGCAAAGGACAAGTCACTCCCGGAACCTGTTTTTGGTCTGGACGAGGAGAAAGAAGGGGTGGTGGTGGGGATGGGCGGCAATGGCGATGGGGGCCTGGTGCTGGAGATGGAGTACAGGCGGAAGAGCGGTCGAGGTGTCTTGGAGCAGTTCTATTTCCCCACTGCCACCACCGATCCGAAGGGAAGAATCATCTTGTTAGACGACCACCCCTCTTTCCGCAGAGAAGTGTCACCTCCGGAAGAAAGGGGGCGGGGGCCAGAAGCATCAGGCGCCACCTTCGAGCTAGGAATTACGGAGGCGCAGAGAAAGGTGAGGGAGGGGGTGGTGCTGCCGTATTTTGATGCGCAGAAGGGGGTAGGCGTGGGGGGGAGGATTCTGTATGAGATGGGGGCGGAGGATATGGATGATTTTGATGAGGAGGAGGATGAGATTTGAGTGTTGTCGATGGGAGGGTGTAGAGGACGTGGTGTAGATGTGTAAGGACGGGGTTTTCTATATGGGTGGATGGGCTGGTTTTTGGTGTTGGTGTTGGTGATAGGGAAGGGTTGTGGGATCTCCAAGGTCCATAGATGCAGTTGAATAGGTATATTCCTTGAAGAACTCACTGCTAAAAACTGCAGGACCCAATCCCCATGACGCTATTCTACGCATGGGAAATTCTTCGCTCACAGGGGCATCATGGCTGTTGCCAGCCGTAGGCAAGGTCCACTGGAGAGATGACATGAGGCAAAGCTGCTGATGAGACCGAGAGCAGTGGCAGAAGATCCAGATTCGAACTGATCTGATCTAAAAGCACCGTATGATAACTTTTCCTAGAAATCTTTGCTAACAAGTATCCATCTCAACGCCTCGCTCGCACAAATATCGCCTTAGGGGTATCTTCCATGCTACCAGCAGTACATAAGGAAAACATGATGTATGCAACAAAATTCGTAGCTAGACCCAGCCCCGCAGCTTCAAGCCATCCCTAAGAATTCAAGGACAGATAATGTAGCTCACGCAAGTCGAAGAGACTGCCCATGAGGTTTCCGCTTCGGTAGCATTGTATATCCTCCCAAGCGGTACGTATTCTGCCCAAGCTGCCCGAATCAATACGACCATCGATGTCAATGATTTTTGTGGCGAAGGCGATGCTAGAATTTGTCTCATACGTAATGCAGTTGTCTGGGAGAGTTTGGGAGGAAGCTGAGTATGAATCTGTGATAACCTGGGGTAGGGTAGAGGTACCGGGTGGGATGGCACAGGTGAAGAGGCCCTTGTCAGTGTTGATGGCGACAACCTAAGGTGGATTAGCTCAACGTATGGTATGACCAGCTTGAGGTCAGACTCACCTTAACGCGCTTCTCTACCAGAACATTTGAGGCACCTCCGTTCTGAACATACAGCCTCGAATAGCTCAACACATCCCCAACTTCAAATACACCGCCCTGGACCATCTGAGGGAATCGTAAGGAGGTACTCCCTTTACCTCCTTCGGCTGCGCCCATCTTTGCACTACTGCGTCCCGGCTTTGCACCGCTGCGTCCCGGCTTTGCATTATTTCCTCCCGCCTTTGCGCCTTTCGTAGCCGGCGGTTTCGCCTTTTGTCCCCAGTATTCTTCGAAGTTCTTCTCCTTCCAGTCATCGAATTCGCCTTCGGCGCGTTCCTCCATTGCTTGTGCTGCTTGCGCTAGCCATTCAGGATCCATGCGGCCGGCTTTAAGGTCAGCTTGATGTAGGCGGACGGCTTGTTGCCAGTCGGGGCTGTATTTGAGCCATTCCTTGGTAGGAAGGCCTTCGCCGTCGACTGGGATGTGAGCGGGAATGAGGTTTCGGATTCGGGCTTTGTCGTTTTCGTCAAAATGAGCCCAGGTAGCTGGGTCGGCAAGGAATTTCTTGAATATACGTCAGCAAGGTGAGGTGAAGTAATAGGTTGTTGGTGAGGTCAGATTGCAGACTTACTATAAGGTCAGCGCCGACAAGGATGGAGTCCGGACTGGTCAAGATGTCGTTGCCTTTTGCCATCTTGTCTTTAGATGAAGCTTTCTTGAACGAATCGTACTCCGGTAGAAACGCGAAGTGGATCATGAGCTCTCGGGCGCGTTCGTAAGTGTTGTATTCCAAGTCGCGCCCGATTCGCGCCGATTCAAGGTGCTCCTCTTGATGTTTTGACTCGTCAAAACCCCAGGGCACAGCTTGAAACCCCGATTTTCTCCCGGAATTCTCTTGGACCCATACCGCCCAGCCTTCCCCCCCATGAAAGAAGAACCATGTAAGCTTTCCACTGATCTGCTTGAGAAAATGGACGATGCGATCGGAGGGAGATACTGAAGGCCCGTCCAATGCATATACAGTGGTGCGTTCGGATAATAAGTTATTCCGTGGTGCCATGATATTGGAAGATGACGGATGATTGTTTGACCGAAACACAATGATCTAACGCTTTGTGGACTAAGCTAGGGCGGCAGGGCTTAGCTCGATTAGCTAGCTACTCTCCTATTCCGTACTACGCTAATGGCCGATAGAGTGACTGACAGGGGAGCTACAACTCTTAAATTCTCGGCATCAGACACAGTTGTCTTCAAACAGTTCTGTCCATATTATACTCTAACCATTTCTTGACCCTGTTTGGGAAGGATCGTTTCAACTGTTCGAAAGTTCCTCCGAGCCAGAGTCCCTTGCGACAGACTTGCAAAGGGTTATATGGAGACAGAATGGTTTTGTCGACACAGATAGCGAGGATTGATGGCATGTATCTCGCAGATATGCTGTTTATGGTCAACTTTACTGATTTGTATTGTAGGCCTTATGCTGGCGGCCTCGGTCGATGATGAGCAGGTACATCTTTACCCTAGATCCCTCGTCCAGCCATAACATGGCGAGTAACAAGCGGCGCAACAGTCAGAAGCTGAGCTCTCCGAGCCTAAATCAAATGCGAAGATGGTTATACGGCGACTGAACCGCAACTCCGAGCCCCAAGCCAGCATAGAAGCGGGCAAACACACTCTCCAGTACTTCGCCCCTCTTCCATCGTAATGCACAATGTCCACTCATGCGCCCCTCCACCACCCCCAAACAGCACCAAGCCCCTCTAACAGCTCCATGTCCAGCTACCTAATCTCTGACTCCCTCGTCTTCCTAACAATCTGCGACCGCTCCTATCCCCGCAAACTAGCCTTCACCTACCTCTCCGACCTATCCAACGAGTTCACCACCACCTACCCCTCATCGCAATATAACTCGCCCACCTGCCGCCCCTACGCCTTTGTCGAGTTCGACACCTTCATGCAGCGCACGAAAAAAACTTACCAAGACAGCCGAGCGTCGCAGAACCTAGATAAGCTAAACGATGAATTGAGAGACGTGACGAAAGTAATGACGAAGAATATCGAGGATCTGCTGTACAGAGGGGATAGTTTGGAGAGGATGGGGGAGATGAGCGGGCGGTTGAGGGAGGATAGTAAGAAGTACAGGAGGGCGGCCGTGAGGATAAACTGGGAGTTGCTGCTCAAGCAGTATGGGCCTATTGCGGGAGTGGGGCTGGTGATGATAATACTTATTTGGTGGAGGTTCTTCTGAGAGGCGTAATAGGGGGGAGTAAGTGTAGCATTGCTCATCCGAATAAAATATCTCGGCAGGACCGTCTTTCGAGAATCCAACACCACTGATGACCGAACGATAATGTGAGAAAATCGAGCGTTGGAAAGCGCTCTACCTAGCCTTGAAGTCCTACCATCCAAATAACCCCATCCTCCAGAGGTTTGCTTGCCAAACAATTCCACAATGCCGGCACGACCGAACCAAACAAAAGATCCAGTCTCACCACCCTTTAGTTGATATATCGTCGTTATACAGGGGCTACTATCGCACGAGAAGTCTCATTGGCATATTGAAAACATGGCAGGTCAGCAAGGTAATTCACCGTTTGCATCAAGTACAATTTTCGGATAGCAAAGGAACTCTCTCATTCATTGGGAGACATCAACGAATACACAAAGGGCCACTCATACGTTCCCCCTTCCACTTTTCTAGAAATACATGTGTCAATTTAGCAGTCCTGCTCGCAGGACAGTTGATCTCAGGGCCCCAATCACCATCTCATCCTCCACGTCAGTCCATCAGCTCCAGAGCCGCCCTGGCCTCCATGGCCTTCGCCCTAGATCTCGGCGTCGGTTTCGAAAATGGTCCCGAGAGGGGCGTGCGTACGATCCCAAGCTGTTTTTTCCGGGCCTGGAACGTCCCAGCTCCCATCCTCGACTGGCTCGTGCAAATAAGATCCATCGAAGTCGAATATTCGTCTTGGCTGTGATGACTTCTTGGGTTTTCGCTTAGGCCGTCCCTCGGTCGTTCCCTCCAGGGCCCGCCATAGCTTGTCCGTGCCAGGAACTGCTGCTTCGATCTTGCCCAGCTCGTCGATGAGCTCTGTCATTGCTAATGCCCCGCTGGCCTGCTTCTTTGGCTTCGCTGCCGTCTCCGGTCCTCCTTCCGCCGCTTGCTGCCGCCTCAGTGCTTCCTCTTGCTCCTGCCCCCAATCTGCAAAATTATCTTCCGGGATCTCCATTCCGAGAAGTTCCATTCGTTCCCTCGTCTCTGTTAGAGCCTTGTGAGCGTCCCGGATGGGAGTCTGGTGGTTGTTCTTGGCGGTCTTTTGTGCTTTGCTAGTCTTTTCTCCAAGACGGTAGTACGAGGCGCCCGCGACCCTTGCACGTTTCTGCATGCTGAGAAGGGTTTCTGTCGCCGCCACGAGTTGCCATATTTCGGTGAAAACGTTAAGCTGACTCGCGTCGTCGTGGCTGGTGTTGGTGGCAGCTTTCTCACTGAGGCTGACGGTTAATTCTGTAACATGAGCTCTGTGACGCGACAGGCTCCTTAGCATGGCCTCTATGCGTGGGCGGGCGATATCCTGCCGCTTTCGCAGCTTGTCCCAGGCAAGTAATGCAGGACCGCCAGTACGGACGGCTATAAGCCGGTCGTTCTCCCTAGCAGCATACTCAGTTCTCAAAGCCTCCTGTTCCTCCATGCTGGTTGGTCGAACAATCAATTTGAGGCAGAATAGGAAGATAGTCTGGTGCTAGAAAGTTGAAGGACTAGATGGTAACTGAACAAGTCGGAGAGAAAAGGGGGTGAGTTCCTGAGCGGTCAAAGGCGTTCTTTCCGATTGGTGGTGTCTTGATCTTGACTATCGGCGATCAACAGGCGCACAAGAAAAGCGAGTTCAGTACTGAGATGACTGACGACCAACCGAACAAACGGAAAAAGAAGATCAGAGTGTTTATTTATTAAGAGCGATCAGTCCGATCGGAAGATTGGCGACGTCTCTATGCTGCGAGCTTTGTTCAAGTCAAAATAGTATCAAGAACTAAGCGAACATGAGTATAAACGAGGTTGAGGTTAAACGGTGGCAAGAAGGGTTGTTATAGGTTTTAGCGCCGTCTGCAACGAAGTGTTAGCGATAATGAATTGTGGTGATCGTTCATTTCCAATCAGCGTTAGACTGCCGACTCTTAACACCTCATTCTGACATGATCTCAATCCTAACTTGCTCGATCATCGTTTGATGTGGTTGAATATTGCACATTTCTTAAATAGCGTCTATTTCTGTGAACTTTCAGACAGGATATGGCTCTTGATATATGGAAGGGTCTTCAAGCAAGAATTATGAGTAAGGGCAGATATACAGGCTCAGGGAAGACGACGTTGACAACCGTTTGAATTCTTAGCAACTGAATGGAAAAGTGTCTATACCAGTTCATCTCATCACAGTAAAACCCAAGATGCAAACTTACCCTATTTCCGCTTCTTCGCCGCACCCTTCTCCGTCCCAGTGACTTTCTCTGCCGCTTTGGCATCTTCACCAGCCGGGGCAGCCAAGGGCTTGTTGGCAACCTTTTCTTCCACCTCCTCGTCGTCGCCTCCTTGCCCAAATTCGTTGACTCTCTTATAGTCGACTTTGTAGGCCCAGCTCTGGTAGAGGTAGACAAAGAAGATAACGTCGTCTCGGAGGGTAGCGAGACGATGTAGGGTTGGCATCTTAATTGTGAAGGCGAATAGATCGTCGATGAAGGTGTTCAAGAACTTGTAGGTCATGGCTTTAGCCGGCATATGCGCAACGCTCTGTTGTGACATGGTTAGCAGATGAAGCTGTAGCATAGAGAGCTGGTGAGATTACGGACCTTTAGTCGGTAGTTGATGTACAGACTCGGCACCATCATCAAGAATCCATACGCATACACGCTGCCTACAAGTGTAGTGATGACAAAGCTATACCAACTCTTGTGTGAGTCGTAGAGTACACTGTATACAGCGTAGGCGCCAAGCAACGGTATTGCAACGAGATAGAGATATCTGAACGCAATCTCATCGTACTCTTTAGTCTTAGCTTCGGTTTCTGAAAGCTTGTGCTTGTCCTCGAAAGTGACCTTGTACGGAAGCCAGGATCCTTCTACTGCCGGGCGGAGTCGAACATCAACGGTCTTCGTGATCTTCCAGGCTTCGAGTAGGATACCCATGCCTTGGCCGAAGAGGATCATCCATGAGGTTCCATCGCTATTGTCAACAAGATAAAGGAAGATGATAGTCTGCATGAAGACGTTGGCAAGAATCGTTCGAACGGATATACCGACGTTGTCTTTCTTGTGGCGCCAATGAGACTGCAAAAAGCCAGTTAGACTATGCTTTTGACAGAGCGGATAGAAGACTTACAATATCGCTTTTAAAAGCAAGGGCCTCGAAAATCATGTGAAGCACGCTCACAATTGCTGTAGTCGAGAGCAAGTAGACGTTTGTATCGATTAGCACTCGCTTGAATTCCTCAAATTCGCTGCCATCTCCACCTGCAGGCATGGGTCCACCACTCGCAGCTTGTTTATGGTTCTGCTTCATACCCTCATCTATACTTGCGTAAAGACTGAATTTCCAATTGTTCAAATTATTCAAAGTTATGTGAAGAGGCAAGGTCTTCACGGTGGAATTCAGTTCGGTCATATGGTCTCTGAGCTGCCAGAAGGTGTTTACGAATAGGATTGGGTAATACCATCCATTCTGACCAGAAGCATCTCGAGCTCCAGTGGTCTCAAGCTGTACATGCTGACGAACGGCTGGATGCATGCCCGCATAGTTCTGAGTCCCAGAGTCGGGGATGAATGACATGGTAAAGTTGGGGTGGTAATAAGACGCAAATACAGGGCCTTTGTCCTCCTCTTTCACTTCCCCATTTGCGTCTATAGCATCACCCAAGAGTTTTCTTGTCTTTGCAACTTTCTTTTTTGGCAGCACATGATTCAATGGGCGAAAGAAGTGGAGAGCATTGGAAACATTATAGTTCTTGGTGGTCGGGTCAAGAGGGTGACCTTGCAGAGCGATGTAGAAGTGGGCCCATAAAGTACCGTTCTTCTGCACTTCTGTAGGCACTGCAATTGTTGCATCGATCTCACGGTTTTCTTTCCATTCGCCAAGAGTGAAACTCTTCTCTTCCAGGACCAGAGCATCTCGCTTCATGGTGCTCAACGCCGGCATGGCCAAGGACGGGGAGACATAGATGCTCATGTCCAAAGTACTGTTCATGGGCCATATCGGTGCAATCATCTGCGGTATTGGGTTGTAGTTGGCTATTGCGTCACTGCCATCTGGCCTCGCCTCAAAGGCAGGTACGCCAGAGCTCCCAGTGGTACTTGCACCTTTGTTACCTCCAGTGAAATAGGAGATTGCGTACTGTGCGGCAAGGAAGATGATAATGCCTTGACCCACAGATTTGACTGTAGACTAGATGTTGTTAGCATTGATCTATAGCAAGCCAAGGAGAGTCAAGATGACCAAGCTCTCACACTCAATCCAGATTCCTGGTCTGCTCCTGCGCCAGCAGCATCACCGGGCTGGACTGCTCGAGACATTCCGATACTCCCAGACAGGCTGCAAATTCTGTTGACGTTGGCGGCCTCGAGGATTTGTACTGTAGGTTGGAACTTGGAGGACCCTGATCGACGATAGAATATGGCACAGTATCTAGCGGGGTTTCCACATCGATATTTAGTAGAATTCGAGATGTCTGATCAGAATGTCATAACAACATGGATCAATTGATTTCGTTTTAGTCGGTGATCAGATGGTCAAATTGAAAGCGCTCTCAGGCTTACTACCGCACTGTAGAGGTGGTCGTGCCAGGCTTAGGAACTCCTTAACCCAGAGTATTTCAATTACTACAACACCCTAACAGACGAAGTGGCATTTTGCATATGATGAATCGTTATTGGTTCAATTCCATCTCTCTGTGTCCAAGTCCTTGATCGCTCAATGTTTTCGAATGGGCTGAACTAACCAATACTGTTTGAGGGTAAAAATGTCTTTTTGTCGATTGAGAAATAATTATAGTGACCGATTGTTTCAACGGCTTTTCACACCCCTCTGTTACAGTTCTGGCATCCACCTACTCGGCATATACTCTAGACCACATGCAAGAATCCACAGGTCTTTCTTCCAGCCATCAACCAAAGAAACGGAATTGTCGACAGCACCGCTTGAAGACACAGCTCACAGGAGAATAGAGCAGATACAATGACTAGGAACAACTGTGACAAGCTAAGCGCAAAGCTCTACATTTCTCCTTCATTCAAGTACTAAGAGATGTTTCGAAAGAACTTGCTCAGGCCAGAATCACCGGGACTTGCTATGATCTCCACTTCGCATGGCTCCATTGTAGGGTGGAGGTTCTATGGAAATTATGGCTTCATGTCGCTCTGATGTGGACTGGATCAGTGTATATAAAGCAGAATACAGACAATGCTTGCCCTCTAGCTTGCCCTCTACGGTGAGGAAAAAAAGGTCTTGTTTGATACGGGAATACGCCTCGTAGTACGAGTGCCAATGGTAAGGTAGCACGAGCGGGTACATGGAGAGTGGCAGGTCAGCGGCAGCCCTTTGCGTCCGTACGTTGAATGTCGTGAACGCTGAGACCGCGTCCGGATTGCCCAGCACCCGGTGTTTCCTCCATTGCAGACGGCGAGGTCACGAGGGTTTGTTGTGGCAGAACGCTTGATAACGAAGGAAATGTTTGAAGAGGACTATTTATCCTCGGTTTCCCAGATAGAGGATTTAGAAAAGACAAAGTGGTAGAGTTTACTCTATAATTGGGAGTTCGATGGGTGTGGTCTAGCAAAATCAATGCACTCTAATGAGAGTATATTGTAAGTTTGGGAATTGGTTTTTTTTGCCTTGGCTTGATCAGGATTCAGGAGGGGAAGATCGGGCACAAGAGAACAGTAGAGTTTGACTGATAGAAGGAAGGTGTCCAAGGATTAGACTTGCATACATACGTACTACCTTTTTTCGAGCTACGATTCGTATATTTACGTGTTTAAGGGGTCGAAAGGTTGCTGTTGGTCTTATCATTGCATCAATCTCTAGTCTTGTGTGAGTCTATCAGACAATTCAATGTACCTTACTGACCGGTAAGACTCAACGAGGACAGCATTGGTCTCTACTCTTATTATCACTCCACCCTAAGGAAAGTACTTTAGACAAGGTGCTTCGCTATGATAATCTGGCGTGGTCGATCTGCCTTCACTAAACCTCAGCCCTTCCCGCATGAAGTTTGGCTCTGTTTGTCTATACCCAGCATCAGCGACAATTCCATTTATCATTTCTCACCATTTTCTCATGTGTTAAACGGTCAGCAAGACAGACTTGTAGATACTCTCCTTGGCGTTCTTACCTGCACCTTCACAACTGTTACGGTATCTCAAGCGGCATGGCTTCTGCACTCTCAGTATCTTCAGCGCACGGTTCAGAGGTATCTCGCCCTTCGAGCAGACCGTCTGGAGGTCCAGTCGTCTGCGTCTTGTACACACTGTTTACAATCACTACATCGGCACCCCCACTGACTGTTCTCTAGTTGCGGCTCGTCTCCTGGGTCGTCCCCCGCACATCTCGCCGCAGCCCGATCACTAGCCCAAGCGTTCCATACACATCAAATATCACTGGTCTATGGAGGGGGTACTGTTGGCATAATGGGAGAAATTGCGCGGACGCTCGTGTCATTGTCCGGAGTTGAAGCAGTGCACGGCATAATACCGGAGGCGCTCATCAAGTACGAGCAAAATGGAGCTAGTGCTACAGACGCGAAGAACACGATAGATAATCAAGTATACGGCCGGACCACGGTGGTGCCGGATATGCATACACGAAAACAGTTGATGGCAAAGAAAGTCATGGAAGGCGGGCCTGGCAGCGGGTTTGTCGCACTTTCAGGCGGGTACGGTACCTTGGAGGAGTTAATGGAGGTTATCACGTGGAACCAGCTGGGGATCCATGGCCAGGGAATTGTAGTATTCAACGTCGAGGGTTACTACAATGGCCTCCTACAATGGGTCCGGACTGCCGTCAGCGCTAGGTTCATTACACCAGGCAATGCCGGGATACTGGTGGAGGCGCTTGATGCGGAGGAAGTGGTGACACAATTACGAGAGTACAAGAATTCCGAAGATAGGATGAAGCTGGATTGGAACCAGCAGTGACGTCGCTTTCTGGGCCTGGTTTGTCCTGTTATTACAAGCGCGCATAGCACGGTGCATTGCTGGAGCAATTAGATCAGGGGCTTCGAGGAAGATATTGTGGATAAATGGCTTGTTTTCAATCAATGCTCTAGGTATCTACCTCCATGGAATCCCCTGCTGCTTCTGTCGTGGTGGTCTCTGCAGGCGCGTCAGTGCTCTCTAAGGTCGCTTCCAACAGTGGCTGTATCTCCGGCCCGTCATAGAGCTTGAAGCTCTCAATCTTCCTCTTCCCATCCGGTCCCTTTCCTATTATCCCCACGGTAGTGTTCTCGACGGTCAATTCCTTATCTTGTGACAAGCTCTCTTTTAACGCACGTAGCCCATGCTTCAAGAGTTCCTCTCTACTTGCAGATTCAAATTCATCAAGATGCCTCTCCAAATAAGTCCTTGCCATCTGACTTCTTGCCCCTATCGCACAGGCTACCATTTCCTGCGTCATCCCTGACGGCTGGAACTCAAAGAGGTGGGGTCCGGTATCGTCCACGCCTGCGATGAGTAGGCCCACCCCATATGGTCGCTTGCCATATTGCTGTGTATTCGTTTGTGCGCGCTCACCAATCTGATTGACTATACGCTCGATAGGAACAGGTCGGCCGTAGGTCATTTTGGAGCCGAGGGCTTGTTGCTTCATGAAATTTGAGAGGACGCGGGCATCGGACGCAAGGCCAGCCAGAGCGACACCAAAGTGCTCATCGATTGCTATGACCTTTTTCTGATATGATGAAAGCTCTTCGGCATTGCGCTAGAATGCGATCAATTAACCCACAAATCCAGAAATAAAAAACCGAGCTTCAGGACCGTATACCTTCAGTGCTATCAAGACAGCATGTGTCTTGCTGACTATTCCCACAACTACTGATCCCTGCTTCACTGCTTCTGAGGCGTATTCAACTTGAAATATACGACCTTGGGGCGAGCTGGTCTCCTGGTGAGCGAGGTTCTTCGGTCTAACAGGTACTACTCACAAGGTCACAGAGTCGTTGTCATAATTATTTCTGAACATGGTCGGTATTTCAGAGCATCAAGGTATTACTCTGAGCTCCGAAGGTGTTATTTGTTGGAGGAGGAAGGTCAGAAATGCGCGGTATGGTGTTGAGAGAGCTCAGGCAATGAAAGGCGACGTGAACTCGTACAGGGGTGTGACCAACCCTTGCAAGCGCTAAAACGGCCAAGTTCCGTTGCAAGGCGGCGACGATGGAACGATTCAGCTTCAACTTAGAATGAGGAATTGATTACGCTCTCGATAAAGCAACCACACAAGTATCCGTATTTCCGAACTCGCTGAAAGCATATCGAGATCCAGCGCATGCTGCCCAGCACCATTTCACCGCAGCGCTGAGTGCACGCGACCGGAGCTATGGCCGCGGGTCTCAAAACCATCATCGCCCTCTCCTTCGTTCGTATAGAGAACTCCCTGTTTGGATTTGATTAAGGCTTGTTTAACTCCTCCAAGGTCCTTGCTATCGGCTTTCTCCTCGTTATCCTATCGTCCGCGCTCTACCACAATTACCTACCCCTCTTGGTCGTGGCTACATACATCCTCGCACCTCTACCTAATTGGATATGTGGGAGATGCTCGAATCCAGATGACTTTATGGAGAGCGCTGGAAATGCGGTAGTAGACTTTGGGAGGTTTTGCACTGGGTTTCTCGTTGTGATGGGTATTGGTAAGGCTTCTCTGTTGCAGCAAATTCCCTTCTGGTAATATAATCGCTGACTACCTTCGTTTAGCCCTTCCAGTACTACTAGCACACTGCGGCCTCATCCTTATCCCGGCTATGGTCATGTCGATAATCGGAGGACTTTTGATCTATGGAACTATAATAAGTTTCACGATGTTTTTCCAAGAAGAGCAAGACTTCTAGGTTTCAGGGGTCATGACTACGTTGTGGTAGATTGGCCAAAGTAGATCAGGTCTCTGCGGATCACCAGCATGTCGTCTCTTTTGGCATTCAGCGGTACTGGGTCCGAACAATTTAAAGGGCTTTTCTATGAGCCCGGGCCCTTACCATCACTCTTTACTTTCGAAGGATATATGTGCTCATGGAGACTACGTTTAAGGGCTGCGCACTGTCAAGAACTACCTACCATGGTGGGCAGGATTGTCCGCCTCATGTAGATGAAATTTACACAACGGAACCTTCAAATAACATAGCAGACAGCCTTATAAATTCTTTACAATCACAACTAGGCGTTGATGTATTGATCTCTATCAACATGATCATTGATGTAATATCAAAATGCTAATGAGTTTCGGACTACCTATTTGACTTCTATAGATATCTTGATTACAGCATACCCTAGTTAGATAGGTACATTATCTAGAGTACGAACGCGGTCTCGGCACGCGTCTGGCGACTTTCGTGCTCAACATGTCTTCATGCTGATTGTAGAATATTCAATTGCCTGGCACAAGATGCGACAGTGATTCAATGGAGATTTGGAATGGAAGCATTACTTTCGATGATTCCAGGAAGGCGATTGATGGTGAGACGATCGGTTGTTCTGTTGAGGAAATGCTAATCAAAGCACAGATGTCCACCTTATGAGTCATGGGGATAGTCCACGGCCATGTCTCTCTGTAGACTCAGAGCTGAATTTCTTGTCTTTGGTAGACGTCGCAAGCATACCACTATACCTGGCAGTGGGACCATCACTAGACGTATGTGTGCATAGTGAGGCAACACAGCAATGGATTGTGGACTCTCTATTCCCCACAAGGGACAATGAAGTCGATCCAGATCGTTCTGAGGAACCACGGTGGCTGCGTGCAAGTGGGCAATTAGAGCGAGGCATTCTCTTGAAAGTCACCGACAGGGCAAGCAATGGCATCAACGCGAAGCCGAACATCACGGAATTACTGCTTTATGCTACTGTTTCGCCGGCTGCAGGTACCAAAGTACATCTACCGTCCCCGATACCTTCATCGCCTGGCTCGTCAGTTCTTACATCTACTACAGAGGCGACGCACATGGCAACCGTTTGGAAGATCCATGCTCTACCTCTCTCTTCGCAGCTTCTCACTCACGCTGCCCGAATAGAGTCGCCTTTGGTTCCCGAGTCAAATGTAGCGCATTTTCTTGCGCCATTCGTAGGAGACGACACCAATATTCACAAGCCGCCTTGCAAACGGAGGGAAATTTCTTCCTTATTCGAGGATGCAGCGCAGCAGAGTAAACGGCTCAAAAGGCGTGGCGGGGACCGTGTTTCGAAGGCAATGGCAAATTTCGATAGAGTCCCCACGGATACACGGACTGTAGAGCAACTTAAATCCGCCAATCTTACAAAAGATACCTCTAACCCTTGGCCAGTGGCGACAGGTAGCTTATCGCGAGCATCTAGCACAGTCTCAACCCAAAGCCTTGAGCTGTCCCGACCGCCGTCTAGATGGGAGACGTTCATCAACGGCAAGCGCTCTTCTTTGCATCGCGTTGAAAGTACTTCTTCGCCACGAGAAACCTCCAGCGTTTTGGATTACGACATGAGTATTGAGCAACAAAACAAATCCTCACTCACAAGGATTGTAATGGCTGGGATGCGAGTGCACGGCCTTCAGCAGAGAAAGAAATCAAACAAGCTTCAGGCGAGCGGTGAGGTGTCTGCTGGGAATCTCGAGTCGCACATTGTGGCTACTTCAACTGAAGAAGAAAGCGAGTACAAGCTTGTTTATCACCAGACTTTCAAGGCTGCTTCTTTTACTTTTCGCCTGCACATGGCTACTATGCTAATCACTCAAGAGGCAATGCGAGACGCCGTCGATCGTTTACTTGCCCTATTCTGCACCGATTCTGATGGCTTTGCCACAAGCAGCATGACAGCAATGGGTGGCCAAATAGTGAACCCTTTTGACCTTCCAAGTGCCAGCGCCTTGATTGCGGGCTCTCCTAAGGATCAGAGTGCCTCAACCGCTGAAGAAGAACCATTAGATGTCTCATGCCAGTCGGCGGATATCTACTCCAGTTATCTCAATCGACTAATATAGCCAAAGTGCTGACTGGATCTGCTAAGTTGCTTCATTCAAGTCAAATTGCATATCTGACTTCTGAGCATGTTTTTTATCCAATTCTCTCGTTTATGTCGCACAGACTGAGATGCAATCCACGGACTAAATGCTTTTGTATGCAACAGCCGTAGAGTATTGGAAGGATCGAATTATGTGCTCCAGCCGGGATGGTTCGTCAGATCATGGTCTGCACGACATGAGACCGACATTTTCAATACACAATAGTGTATCTGACGAATTATCATCCACAGATCAAACAGGATTCCTCCTCGTTAAGATCCTTTACAGTGCATTTATGTACAGTCAGAAAAAAAGCTCTGGAGGTGAAGAATCTTCTATGATGTTGCTCAATTCGATACTTACCGCAGTACTTTGAAATAGGTCTAACCTACGTATATAAGGCAAGCGCCATTAGGAGGATATCGATCTTGACATGCTGTGCGAGCCTACTTCCATATCTCGATAAATTACTCAAGGTTGATCGAAAAATGAATGGACAAGGAATCGAGTGACGGGGATGGGGAGTGAGGCGAGTGATGGCAAGACGATGAACTTCTTGAGTCTCAGCTTTTTATCTCATGAGCTAAAACACTTGCTTGCGAAGTATCCATGTATCAACCAGACTTCTCGCAAATTACAAGCTTTTATGGTTGGGGTATGCTTTGTTTGGGCATGCATGGTTGGTTGTTGTAATCAATCATAAAGAACATAAAAGACCAGCGCTAGTAGACATCCAACAAAATAGATTACATCCTATCAATTTTCAACTCTCATCTACATTCATGCCCACATAGCTTGACACACTGTGTTGAGTCCAGAGGCCATGTACAAACATGCCAAGGATTCATTCTCATTATTCGACCCACCATGAGAACATGTACTTGCTAGTAGCTGCCTACTAAGAAGCAGACCGGATATGTCAACCACTAAAGAGCCACCTCTCGACGAGCTATTGTGGCGGTCAGCGGTAGATGTTCAGGATGTCGGAGGCATCCATACGAATACTGGTACGAAAGGTCCCCGCTTAAGTTGAATGCCAGTTGATTTGTTTCCCAGTCCTTCACTATTTCGCACGTTCTCCCTTCTTCGATCGAACGTCGAATAACGAAGCACTTACCACCCAAGCAACTCACAATGCAAGTATGACTCACGTCATCGAAACGCGCGAGGCTTTTGAAGGAACATTGAGAACAATGCAAGGCTTGGAGTTCATGATATCTCAGGACCCTTCAGACAATGGGCATCGAATAGAGAACAGTGGGGTCTGGGTTATCCGTAAGCAAATTCGGAGGAAGAGACAAGGAGCCGAGGACGAGATCCTGCCTATCAGGTCATACTTTGTTGTTGGGGAGAATATATACATGGCACCGTTTCTCAGCAGCATTATAAACAATAGGATGGTTTGTTTCGGCATGGATATCAGACATATGCTATGGCTAATACAACGGAAGCTCTCTACCGTCACATTTGTGACCAAGCTCGTCTCGACTGCATCTGCACTACCGATCTTCACACCCTCCCTTGGCCATACATACCTTCCAGCGGCCCCTAAAAGCCTTAGTTCTGCCACCAGCACACAAGTGAATCAGATGAGCAACGAAAGCACTCCAGCTCCGAGCACACAGGAGACAAGTGCAAGCTCTAAAACACCACTCTCGTCAAAGATAACATCAGAAGCCGACGATCTGGGTTTACAAACGCTTGCCGAATCCTATAGTCTGTCTCTCCGCTACAATAATGAATATATGGACGAGAATCCCCTTGTGGGTGAGCCTGGGTCGTTCATAATGACCAAAACACGAGAGCCTGCGCCTCAATCTGCACTGAAAATACAGACATCAATCACCACAAAACCGGCCGAAGCGCCTGAGACAAAGAGTATCACACCTTTTGCTCCCGGAAAGAAAGTTAGTAAGGGCGCTGAGAAAAGCCCCATCACCACTGGTACGAAAGACAAAAAGGCAAGACGGAAAAGCAAGGCTGCTGGTGTAGGAACGCCAAAGTGATGTTCATGTTCATCTTGTGATGTTACGGCATGTTTCGGAGCAGCTCAGTTTCGGAGCGGTTTGATTGCCGCGAGCTTTACCGTTGAATGACGTCCACCGGTGGATTCGAGAAAACGACTCTTCTGATGTGTCACATCCTAGGCCAGGATCGATTTGTAAAATCTACGGCCAATTATACTATTGCGGGAAGGGCATTTCGATTGCCCAACAATGTGTGAGACACCTATGCAGCGATACGCTGCGAATCATTGAACATATTCAAATTCTCGGTATCCCTAGTTCTCATGGCTGATGCTCCAGTGCTTAGCTTCGCATGTCACTTTTCGAGCGGCTATGGCTGAATCTCGTTCGAGGATCAAGTCGAGGAGTTAGCCAACCAATATTGTTATCACGCTTCGAATGGCCCCCGCGCCACCCATTTGAACGACATCCCTCTGATCATCCTCATGCGCGGTGCCGAACTCTATCTGGAGCTCTGTCTGCAATTCCTTCTATGGCGGATTCTACTAGCCAAACTCTGTGTCGCTTCGGCGATTTTGCGCGGGTTGGCGCGGGTAAGTAAAGCCTCTTCCTACACCGTGACCATCACCCGATGCTGCACCTGATAGAACTCGATTTCCAAGGGCAGTCGGCGCCTTCAGCGCGGCAACGATTGACGATAAAACGGTCTTCTTTCAAGAGAAACACCCTAATATCATTACTGGTCTGTTATTGATACAAGCTTGACGTCAAGTGCAACGATCTCCTACTCCTCTTCCCGCCAACCTCAAGTGCTGCTCACCAAGTCATTCATTTACGAGCTACCGTCCTTCCTGGTATTTCGTTCTTTGCCTCAAAGGGATTAGCCTATGCATAATGAGGAGGATGTTAGCTAGCACGTTGAGATCTCGATGCAAGCCTTTCCTTCCTGCTTCATGTCACGCAAGTGCTCGGATATCGCCATTTCGCAGTCCTGCTGTTTAGTCTATGGTAGGTGAGGAAATTAACCTATGACCCGAAGGTGTACCGTTATGCAGGTTAACCTCCAAGAGTACACTAGGGAGCATAATAAATCCCTCCTCATTCTCACAAGACTCCTGCGAGACATTTTGTATCTTAGTAAACTCTCGCGCTCTATAACTCCTTGCTTGAGGTAGTGTTATCTCAATAGTCTCTTCTAAGTCTTTGATTCTATCCTTCGGACTCGTATCGATCTGTAAAGGCTACATCATTGTTACCAATGCATTTACTTGGGATCTCTGTCTTCGTTTTAGCATGGATCTCACATAACTCCGCGGTCCCAACGCCGCAATTATCTCTATCTCTGAGCAATACCACCACAGCAACACTGACGTTGAACACCAAAGCCTCCACTGGTGCAGCTCCAAATACCGTGGCGGATGGCTCCGCTGCGAACGGTCAATTAACCAGACATCTCCAGGCCTACCAGAATATTTCAAATATCGCATGCTCTCCTCTCCCCATCATAACGAAACCAATAACCGCCCGAGGCAGACCCACCACCGACTTCATCGACACTCACAACCTCTCCTTCCACGTCCACCGCGGCCGTCCCGCCATCGGCTTCAAAATCGTCTCCACCTGCTACCAAATGCTCAACGACGCTTTGGTTTACTGCCCCTCCGACATCGTCGACGACGCCTACAGCACCGCCGCAACCGCATTCTATCCCTCCATGTACATTGGCATGCTCAACGCGGACTACCAGCTGCGGTGGGGGGATGTTGTTGTATTGGCGAACGGGCTGATTGATCTTGTGCGGGAGGCGAATGGAGGGAAGGTACCGAAGGTGGGGGGTTGGGGGTGGGAGTATAGGGGGGATATTTATGTGAGGGGGGTGTCGGACGATCATGAGGAGGAGGGGTTGGTGGTTGGGCATTTCTATATGGGGAGGTATTAGAGTGGGTGAGGGGGGTGAGTGGAGGTGGGGGGGTTGATGCTCGTGCGGCAACGTTGGGGTGATTGACAAGGGCTGAGGCTTTCAGATGTACAGGGCTTGGCCGTCGATTTATGGGGTTGCATAGTGGGGCGTCGCAGGATGTACAGGATTGCAGGACTGTAGCTTGCAAATGCATACGAAAATTTGGGCATAGCGATGTTTTCAACGGAAGCTATCTGTTTCTATTCGAACGTGACTGAATCTGATGATACTTTTGATTTCTTCCAGGAGCTGAAGCTTGAGCACGACTCCTCAATCAACCGCATTCTCCTGCCCACCAGACACCTCCCTATCGCCCCCATCAATGTCAACAGCACAACTAACCTCCACAAAATCCTCCAGCTCCTCGCTCACCGTCTTCAGCTTCTCCTTCACGCTGGCGATCCCTTCAAACCCTACGATATGTCTTGCTGGTGGGTTATCGTGCCCGCCAATCGCTGTGATCGCGTTAACGGTTTCCGCCACGAGGGATGCGCGCATCTCGGGTGGGAGGCTGGGTGTCAGGGATGTGATTTCGGTGGCGGAGGACAGTGAACTCGAGATTGGGTTGGTGGAGTCTGAGGGAGGAAGGCGGTCGAGCAACCCGCTGATGATGGTGCGGGAGAGTGGGGCGGGGTTCTGCTGCGGGGAGTACTGAGAGAGGAGAGGGGCGGCAGTGATGCGGTTGGTTAGGACATTAACTTCGAGGTTTGGCTGGACGATGGTCATTTTGATGTTAAACGGGGCGATTTCGTAGGCGAGGCTGTCGCAGAAGCCTTCGAGGGCCCAGCCGGACGCGCAGTAAACACCTAGACCTGGGGTTCCCAGGTGGCCGGCTGGAAAATATGTTTAGCTGGGGCAAAGTGCTAGTAACTGTAATCGCTCACTTATTCCCGTCAGTGTAATGATGTGGCCTGCGCTCCGCTCTCGCATGACGGGCAAGGCCGCTTTGATGATGTTGACAGGACCGAAAAAATTGGTTTCGAATTGTTCCCGAACGAGGGTCTGACTTCGTGTTGAAGCCGCGAGCTCCTCAACGGCGCCAATGACAGCTTCGCTCGAGCAGCAGAACAGAATATCGAGCTTTCCGAATGCTTCAACGGCTTGGGCAATAGCAGCCTGACATTGGCCCATTGTCCTGACGGGGTTATCTTTATTAGTTCAATCATTCGATTGTTGAAGCAAGAAAAAGCCTCACACCTTTCATCCAAGCCTACGACCCTGCAGCGATGTCTCCATCCCCCTGCGACAACCTCTTCCCAAAAGCTAGCGAAATCTGATCCACGCCCGGCAGTCTCTTCCGACAGCTCTATAGACTTGACGCCTGCGACCAGAAAGTCGCCATGCTTCAACAATGCACGAGACACTGCGATCCCAACCGGCGAGGAAGCAGAAGTGATAAGCCAGACTCGTGGTTGGCTGTGGGCGGGGAAGTGCGGCGGGGTTGCGGCGCTCATTGTAATTGTTTCAGAGTCTGCATCGTCACGAAGAAAATCCCCCCTGGCTGCAACCGTCGTAACACTTCTACCAGTTCATGAGTTTCCGACCTTCCCAGACTGGCAGAGAGTAGAGGACAAAAGGGCGACGGACGAACAGAGAGGAAAATCCAAGCGACGGGAGCCGCAATCCAGCAGCAAGCGCGGAATTAACCAGAAAAGCCAGGGGTTGCGGACCATTCCGCCTTGAGGCCCGCCCCTCCAATCGTACCTTAGGACTCGGGGCACCACAAGCCTACCATACCAGCACTTTAGGCTTCGAGGGAGTGGAGAGTAGGCGCAGAGGAGGATGCGCGTCGCCCCGTCGCTGAGACGAGGATGCAGGTAAACTCCATTACCACTCGTCCTTCTGTGAGTAACGCTGAGATTGGAACTGCAGGATCCGGCACGCAAAACGCAATAATGGCGAACCATATTGCACAAAATGTAAGGTGGCTGGTCACAAGTGTCATGATCTTGCAGACGATTGGACCGTGGTTACTCCCAGCGAGTTGGCAATGATCTCGGCATGTCGATCCATCGTCTCCCATAATCCATCTCTCGATCTACCTGGAAGCCAAAAAGAGCGACGCTTCATGTCATATTTCTATGATCAGAGTGTGCCGGATCTATCGGGATGCTTCAACTCGAGCTTCTGGAATCGCCTTGTGCTTCAAATTGGCCGGCGAGAACCAGCAATACACCACGCGCTGGTGGCGTTGAGCGCAGCCCATGAGAATTTCAAGTTGAAGCAGATCCCCGAAGAGGCCGAATCAAGGGACTCAAATTACCGCTTTTCAATGCAGCAGTACAACAAAGCCATCCAATATCTCAGTGGGCACCTTACCTCCGGGAACGGGAAATGGGGAGCTGAGGTTGCCCTCATCTGCTGTGTGGTGTTCATCTGCTATGAAAGCATTCAAGGCAATCTTGAGCTAGCTCTTGCCCATCTAGAGAGCGGTCTAGGTATCTTACGTAATTGGCGAAAAGACACAAATCCGTCGTCATCCCAAGGCAACGAGATTATGGGGAAAGACATCCTTATTAACGTTTTCCTTCGCCTTGAGATCCAAGCATCGGGCTTCCTGAAGACACGGAAACCTCAGCTGGAGATGCTAACCGCAGGTGTAGACTCTAGTGTCAAGCCCCCCATATCAGCAGTCCTGCGCAACATTGATGAAGCAAGAGATCATCAAGAGAAGCTAACAGTCTGGTTGTTCCGCTTCTTGGCTTTGAACGCCAAGTATAAGAGTGTTCCCCCAGCTGAGAGACCCGCTGCAGTCACGCTGGAGCACATGGAACTTGAAACCCAATTTCAGCTGTTCTCAGTTGGCATTGAGGGTCTCCTTGAGAAATCCCTTAACGCGCTTGATTACCGTGCTGCTACAGTGCTTAAGATTAGGTACCATGTTACCTTTATCATGTTAGCAACATCCTCTCCTGCTCTCCCCGTACCTCAACCCAAACCTCGCGACCTAAGCTCGCACTATCGAGCACTCATTTCAATGTCCGAGTCGCTGCTTCGGAAACCGAAATCGAAAGCCATATCCTTATCTCCGAGCTTCTCCTTCGACGCCAACGTTGTTGCGCCGTTGTATTTTACCGCCATGAATTGCCCGGATTCCTCGATGTGCCAAGAAGCGCTGTACTTGCTCAAGGTCTCTCCGCGTCGGGAGGGCCTATTTGATGCAGCTACGGTGGCCCAGATCGCGGAGAAGAAGATCGCCATATCAAACGACGAGGCGTGCTTTATAGTCCCTCTAAAGCGGGAAGAGAGCCCAATAAAACTGTGAGGGAACGTGAACTTAATAGTTGGATAGGTGGTTGGGTTGTGGTCTTTTGGCATGAAGGGCGGCATTACCGAGAAGCTAGTTCTATCTGTTGCACTTATGCTGACGAGTATTATGACTGAAAGGGATATGGGTATGGATACGTCGTGGGCTGTTTATAGGATCCAATAGGGCTTAAAGATTGGAGTGAGTTTAGGCAGTCCCAGGTATTGGTTAGCTGAGATGATATAAGAAGCAAATAAAGTGATACCTTGGTTGTAAAGCGTTTGGAAATTATGCATAGAACATCTCATAGTGGTTGTCCTCGGAAGGGATTTACATGCTTGTACTGTAACCGAGAACCTCCTTCCCAACCACGACAACCTATCCAAAATAGAACATTGACAAAACAACGCCTGTGCGAGGCTGTATTAGCATCCTCTCAGCTCTTCACCGTCCTGCCTTCTCATGCCAAGTCATAAGGCTGATGAGAGAAATTGCGTCTGATCTCACTTGATAATCTCGAAGCAATCGTTGGCACGAATGTTATGGGATGAACGAGGGGAAGCTTACCTGACTGAAAGCACACTTACAACCTGCAATTTCACTCGATCCTACACAATCGCAAATATACAAATATTGAAAGAAGCTCCTCTTTGGTGTTCGTTGGAATATCTACATGTATTCTTTGCCCTATGATCAACGCTTAGACGCATCAGTTTAGTACTCAATAGACCAAATCGACACGGTTTTTGGGTGACTCAATTACTGCTCAAGAAAGATTTGGCTGCGAAACGTTATACGAGATGGTTCAACTGCTAGACCTTCCTGATGAGCTACTTTTAGAGATAACCCATCTCTCAACTCCAGAAGGCATTGAGCAATTCTCTCTATGCTCCAAGGACATTTATGCCTTGACCAAAGATGCCTTGGAATCACACCGATACCGGAAGCGATGGGGTACAGTCAATTGCGCCCCTCCTCGAAACTCCGGGGAGGAATTGATAAGAAGCGTCCATCCTCTGCGATTTCTAGCGGACATTGCTTTAGATGAAGTGATTGCGGACTATACCACTGAGCTTATCGTAGGAAACCCCGGCTACGAAGAAGCGGAATCGATGAGATATGAGAACCGCGAGAAACGGAATGCACTCCACGATTTTGGTTACAAGTTCGAACAGTGGATTTCCACCGAAGTTACGAGCTGTCCATATCTAGACGACGACGAGACTGATGCATGGACTGAGAAGATCTTGTTAGGAGACCGAGGTCCAGCGTGTGCAATACTGATTACTTTGCTTCCCAATCTGCGTTCCATGACGATCACAGACACTTCAGGCATGGAAACACCATTGGGATTCATGGTAAAACAGATAGCTGACGCAAGCTCTTGGGGAAATCGGACAAGTCCACAGTCTCTTGGCAAGCTTTCTGAGGTGGATACGAATCATAGCGACTATATTACACGGCTTGAAATGTATGCTCCATGGGTCGCACTCCCTTCTATGCGTTCACTTCGTGGCCATACGGTTCGAGGGTATGGTTTCAGATGGGAATATTCGCCACAGATTTCCGGAGTAACCAATATCCGATATTGCTACAGCTCGATTAGTGCAACGAGCTTTACTGAGCTGTTCAAAGGCATCAAAGCTTTGGAAACGTTCACGTATGAAGGAGGTGGTTACACGGGTGATTTTTACGAGTATGTTGAATGGGATCCTACTGGAATCGTGGCAGGCCTACTTCTCTATGCCAAGGGTAGCCTTCAGAAGTTAGATATCACCTACAGCAAGGAACAAGATCCGGACGACGAGATTTACTTCTTAGTTTCTCTAGACGCTTTCGAAGTCTTGAGATGGGTCCGGCTTGACGTCGAGTTACTTTTCAAAACAGAGAGCGAAGCGTGGGACGTAGCGCTCCCCAATGGATATTTTCAGGAGGACGGGCTCGATGACTACCACTACGGTTACCAGGCGCAACCGCTGGTTGATATTTTACCAGTTTCGATCGAAACCCTTGAACTGGTTGGACTCCTGTCAGAGAAGAACACTGCCTCATTGATGGCAAGACTCCCAGAACTCAAGCCGAAGCTTGTGCCAAGATTGGAGAAGATCGTTTTCGAGGGCAACTGCTCGTTAGATGAGACGATGGTGACCGAGTGCAAGAATGTTGGGATTATGCTTGAGCACAGAAACACGTCTTAGTATACTAGAATGAACGCTTTAGGACTGCACCATTACAACTGAGCCAACACATTCAAAGGCTTAGGAATCTTCGCTGAGAGGCGTGAGAGGGAACAAGGGTACTTTGGCTGCTTAACAGACGTGCTCGACAGCTCAACTCCTCACAAGATCTCAGATTTGGGGATCAACATGAGTATAAGGCTGGACAGTCCAGGTGGTGGGTGTTTGGCTTGTGGTTGTCACAGCGCACTCGCCCCTGCGGAATTTACTTGGCGGTCTCGTGGGCAGTCCAGAACCTGAAGCCGAACGAGGGGAAGCCTGAAGGCCAACAGTGTCACGCTACAGATGTGATCTAACCGCGAAAGTCGAGGATTAAGCGATTCTGCATGAAGCTTACTGTGGTCCTGTACGGAATATCTATACCTCGTTCCTGGTGTTTGCCCTAAGGTATCGCTACTCCGGTCTTTCCTGGAATCAAAATGTGATGCCCTACCAGCACCAGCGTGGCAGTCGTTATCGCGAGAGTTCTTTGACGAGCTCACAGTCCCCAGAGCACCGAAAATACTCGTGTACTGTACCCGATGCGAGGATGGAAGTAGTGTTGTCCGTACAAGTACGGAAGTACAGCTCTTCGAGCCATTGGGGGCCAAGTCGTCTAATGTGTACCTAGGCAAGGCGTATTATTGCAGCGAAGCCATCCCATCTACTAGGTACCCGCATATTTCGATATCGCACGTCGTCTTATGTAGTGCCTGGTTCAGGGGCTTGCCCAGCAGCCCTGTGGGCCAATACGAGTTGAAGCTGTGCTGCCGGTCGCTATATCTCCACCAGTCACATCATATCGGCCAATGCATCTAGACTAACTGTCTTGCGTCGGCGCCGCTCAGCTGAACTACGACGAGGCTGAAAGCTTTATAGGATAAATTGGCAATGGGCTGGATTTAAGACTCTGGCGGTCTCTGCACTTCCTTTTCCGATGCATCACCGTTGACAATACATCTACATCTCCCTGAGTTTGCAGGAACCAATTTCTGACAGCTCGCCGCCATGATTTCCCCAAGGGCGTGCCTATTCGTATCTCTGCTCCCAACCCTCGCCGCCGCAATACCATGGGCGGCACCAGCGCCCACGCCGCCCGGTCTTATGGCCATGGTTGGCATGTCACCGCGGCCGACTGACGCCCCAGGTTCCAAAGGAATCCCTCAAGAACTCCGGAGACGCAACCTTCCGTTTCCTCCGCCAGAAAACTGGTGTGGATTCATTTCCGGCGATTCCAGTGAGAATGGCCTTGTATCATTCTCTTACATCTTCTAACCATAGTCCAGATGCTGTTCTCAGCTGCAAATCGCCATACGCCTGTGCCGTTTCTGGCTCGGCCGTTGGTTGTTGCCCTGCCACGTACGGAGCATGCGACGCTCTTTTCACCACATGCTACAATTACAATGATTATTGCGATGCATCATGCCTGCTGGATGTTTCAATTGGGAGATGGTAATTCCAATCCCCATATCCCTCGTCTTCCAGATTCCCGGTCACGCTTTTCTATCATGTTTTTCTTATAGCTAACCCTCGTAGTTCTGACCTAGCAAGACCCTACTGTGTCACCTACACCTTTGCCGGTGGCACCAGTTTCCACCTTTGTGAAACCAGCACCATGGCCCCTGTAAGCGTCGAATTCCTCTTCGACTATTACATCACAGCCATTTCGAGTAGCGCTCCATCCCTTTTCACCGGGGCCTCTTTGGCTCCTGAATCGTCCCATCTCTCCTCGGCATCGTCCATGGACTTGTCCACGCCGACCTCTCTCAGCTTTTCCACGCCTACTCCTGTCAGCTTTTCTACGCCTGGCATCAGCAGCTCCAGCTCCAGCTCGAGCAACACGTACACATACCACAGCAGCGGCATCAGCAGCGCCGCAGTTAGCGGGATCGCATCCGGCGTCAGTGTCAGCGGAGCCGTGGCAGCGGGGTTGATCGTATTCTTCTGTCTCCGCAGACGAAGACGCATGCGCGTTGCTCAATCCCAAGCCGCAGCCCGCGCAAATTTCCCCAATCAACCGCAATCCCCACCCGTGCAGCAAGTGCAGGTCTACCCCAAAACCGCCGAGGGCGAAACCTACCAGCCCGTGTCCCAGCAAGAACAGCGAGCGCCCCAGTACCCAGGCTCTCAATTCGGCGTACCAGCGCCCCAATACCCAACCGAGCAAGCAGGCTTCTATACCCCAAAACCAGCACAGCCCCAGGATACCCAGACCCCAAACCAAGAATCCCGGCCCTTCAGCGCAGTCACCAGCACCCTCGCCCCCAACAACGCCAGCGAAATCGACGCCCACACAGGCGACTACTACGGCAACCCCCCCGTCTCCCCAACCATCACCGAGGTCGACGGCCGCTTCCCCAGCCCCATGCACACAGGCTGCACGCCCACGCCTGCGCCACCACCTGCTGGAAACGCCCACGGCCCCGTCTACGAAGCGCCCCCCTCGGCCGGAAATACACCTGTTTACGAAGCGCCCCCGTCGGGTGGCCAGGGGCCTGTGTACGAAGCACCACCGCCGAGCGGGTATGAAGCGCCGCCGCCGATGGGCAGTGGACAGGGGCCTGTGTATGAGGTGGGGAATACGCCGCAGTATCAGGGGCCGTGGGAGATGGGGCAGCAGCATTAGGCGATGATAGGTAAGAGGGGATGACGGGGGGCGTTTTGATTTTTGGTTGTGGTAATGTGGGCGTAGCTGTGGGTTTGGAAAAGGGATGGGGGAGGAGTAAAGTAATGTTTCAGTGCTAGTACACTGAGATGGGAAGGATGGAGGCGAAGTCTCGTGTTTGAGCTAAAGGCATGATGGTTATGTTAATACGAGAATTCAAAGGTTTAGCCATCTTGAAAGTTGACGGCAAAAGCTCTAAAGTGCTCTTTCGAACAGGCCAGTCCCCGTGACCTTGGATCGGCAAGGTCTTCCTCTCCACCCCCACGGTAACCTCTCTGTTCCGATGAATAGAAAAAAAAGCAGGAGTGGGATACCGGGGTGTTCAAAAGGTTGGTTTTGTTGGGGGGGGGAGTTGTGGGAGGTTGGCTGGGTGTTTTGTTTATTATTGTTGCGATCTTTGGGTTGCAGGGGACCTGTCCGATGGAGGGAGGGAGATCAAGCAGTCAATCCACAGGTATTAGTTATGAATAAAAAGTCCATGAATGGTATCAGCCAAAACTCCATCTCATGCACCGGCCCAATATCTACATATCACCTAAGCAAAAACCCAACACCCAAGCTATGCATCACCATATGCCCCCACCCCCCCCCCCTTTTCCCCCTCCCCCATTCACCTTACAGGAATCTCCCATCGATCCCCTTCAACGCCTTCGCCCTCGCCCTCACCCTCCTCCTCCATCTCATCACTATCCCACTCATCCTCCTCATCCCTCCTGACCATCTCCAGGAACCGCTGCAGCCCCTGCACCGGGGGTCCGCGCTCCACAAGACCGTGGAGCGGATCCCTAGGTCTCTGTAATCCGGCCGCCGCGCGAGGGTTGACTCGCGCCTGCGCCTGGTCTTCGTTGGCTTGGATTCCAGCCTCACGACGTGCTTGAGCTGCTTCATTACCTCGAGCGGCCTCGTTGGCGTTGCGATTGGCTTGGAGGGCTTGTGCACGGGCGGCACGGCGGGGATGGTTGGGGATGCGCGCTGGTGGAGGCGGTGGTGGGGCCATGACTGGGGCTTCTTCGTCTTCGGAGTCGGTGTCATCGTCTGATGCATCATCTTCGAGGTCGAGCGGAAACTCGCCGCCTGCGAAGCCGTGGCCGATTTCACCTCCATCGCCGCCCTCGAGTTCCCAAAGCCGCATAAAGCAAGGCTTGTTCGCCGTGTTGAAATGCTGGTATGGGTTTCCCGCGTCTAACCATGAGCTGCACAAATAGCAGAAATGCGAGTTGCACTTGAAACATATCATATGATTACAACCCATAGTCTTCTGAGCGCGGGCGTCACAAGTCGGGCAGGGTGTGGTGTGTATGCGCATATAATCCTCGCTCGCTTTTTCTTCTGCCGTAAGTTCAAATTGCTTGCGCGGGAAGCATGAATAAAATTCGCCATGCCAGGAGGCTTTGCAAACTTTGCAGAAGGCGAACGAGCAGTCTTCGCATATTGCAAGGCGCTCAGCGGGCGGGGGAAGAGTAGAGTCATTAGAATTAGGGTCGTACGACTGTGGTTCATCTGTTTCGGAGTCGGACTCGGCGTTGTAACTCAGTTGAGTCTTCTTTGAACGTGCGGGGCCTTGACACCATTGGCGAGGACAGTAGACGGTGGTGCGATCAGATTCAAGCATTTTCTTGCGCTTGAGTTTGACATAGCGTTGGACTTGATCTTGTGACAGGGGAATCTGGAGTAGTTCACTCGGGTCTAGAGTCCTGTCTTTTATCCGCCTACGCTTTCTCGGTCGTGTGAGCCGGACAGCTTGAATTGCTTTGGAGTTGTCGTCATTTCCGCATTTAGGTGCCATGCATTTAACATTGATAATATCTCCTTCCGTTATACAGTTGTTAAAGTAGTCCTGAAGGCATTCCACACAGAAGACATGGGAGCACCAGTGCAGTCGATGACATAGAGCACCCTTCTTTGGTTCCAGACATACCCCACATTCAAATGTTTCCTGCTCAAATTTGACCCGCATCGCTTTTAGATCGAAATCCAGGAGAGAAACCTTGAGATCTTGTGAGACTTCCAAAGCACCTCCTTGTTTCTCGACCAAATCAAAGCCTTTTTCTGCCGCGTCCCGCAAGTAGTCAATGTATGAAAACACCACCTGATCCCTTCCCATCTCCTCCCATATACTGTGGCCAGCATCTCCAAGCCGACGGAGCTTTGGCTCCGGGAGCCATGAGGACTGAGTATATAATTGGAATACCGGGGGCTCCTTGGAAGGATATCCTTCTGGCAGGCAAATCTGCAAAGTCAGAGGAGGGAGATGAGAAAGATAGGTGACGTCCAACGCTGGTTCCTCGGCGGTGGCAAGCTGTTTTCCAACAGCCTCCTTCGCTAGGATCAGTTGTCCCTTGTCGTCAAGATCTGGATTTGCTGCCACTTGTTCCCCGTTTGCTTGTGCAGGGAAGACTACGGCCAGAGCCTTGATGGGCTCGACTGGGATCTCTATAGAGGCGGAAAATGGATTGGATGGATCGATGGAGAGCTCTGGATAGATGGCTGCAATAGCTGAGAGTTCGATAGCCCGCTCATCCTCCGAGTCTTCGAGGTCATCGGCCATTATACCGGTAGTGTGTGGCGCGGGGAACAGGCATGGGATCTGAATGCCTTCGGATTTTTGATGGGGATGCACCCGTCTAACGGTATAAAGCCTTCATAAGGATAGGTTAAATGAATAAAAGTTCAAGAAATGGATCAGACTGTTGGTGAGTCGTATTTGGGGAGTGAGTCACTTCAATGCTGGAGATGGCAAAGGAAAAGATTGATGATATTAGAGAAACGCGCCAACCCATTTTAGGTTTTAGAGAGCCGCTTTTGCCTCGCTGACAAAGCCAGCCTTATCGAAAAAGCGGCAGCGTAGCTAGCCCTATCTGTAGAACAACAGGATAGTCGAATACCTCTCCTCGAATTCTCCGCTGTTGCTAGCAGGATGGGGGACACCTCACTGGCGTCGTTGAGCTTAACGCATGTCCATTATGTAAGGCCATTGCTCGATGCATCGCTCTGTCCTGGTGATCGATGCGTCTCTAACACGCGATTAGAACCCTGGGGACCCAATCTCCTACATCTGCGCATGGCTCGCCCTGGTCCCTCAGGCGCTATGTGTGGTCTATGCCACGCTGATATGGTCTTCGCGCGAGGTTGAAATTCTACTCATGTTTGCAGGGCAAATGGGCTGCGAGGCGCTGAATTTCCTGCTCAAACGCATTATCAAGCAAGAACGCCCTAAACGTACTTTACTCTAATGGAATGATGCAAGTAACTGGTTGCGGGCTAATGCGCATTAACTAGTAATGAATGGTAAAGGCTATGGCATGCCATCCTCCCACGCCCAATTCGTTGCCTTCTTCTCGCTCTCCCTGACACTCTTCTTACTCTTTCGGCACAACCCTAAGCCTTCGAGCGCATACCATACTCCTCTTACGCTCACTTCACGCGCTTTCCTATCTTTAATCGCGGTGCTCTGTGCCTCTGCTGTAGCTGCAAGCCGCGTTTACCTAAATTACCATACCGTGGAACAAGTGCTTGTTGGTTGTGGGGCAGGGGCTTTCAGTGCGATTGCATGGTTCTCGGTGACGACGTTACTTAGAAGGCAGGGCTGGATGGAGTGGGCTATCGATACGCAAGCCGCGAGAAAGCTGAGGATGAGGGATTTGGTCGTTGAAGAAGATTTGGCGGAGGCTGGGTGGGAAAGATGGGAGGTGAGGAGGAAGAATAATGGACCATATGGAAATGGCTTATCGAGAAAGAAAAGATAAAATACTAATCTAAGAAGGCTATTGTCACAACCTATATCCCGAGACCGCACCTAAATCCACAAAGATATGAAGCAGCATATGTACCGACTAGTCATACTGCATGCCCCAAGCTCCCGCATACCATCACCCACTTGATGCTTGAACACATTGTTCTGCTTTAACACTAGATTGAGCAGTCCCTTTATTCCCTTTCTCTTATGCTCTGCCATCTCTCAGCTCTAAACCGGCAACTCTCGCGTTGCTTACTTTCGTGTGTACCATGGTTCCTTTTTGATACCGCTGTGTATTTATTTATGAGCACTTTCAATTCGTGAAGCACGTAGTCGATGTGGCTACATGAAAATTGTGCCATGCAAGACGAGACTCCCAGAAAAAAAATATATGAGCTGTATTCTGGCGACGATTGTTGCCCGTGCTCTGAAGGAGATCCATCAATACTTTCAGCGGCAAGGAACAGACCAAAGAAAAATTTGATTGAACGGGTATCTGGGACGATCCTGGTCTGTCAGTGCACGGAAATAGAAGAAGAATACCAGGTCGTTATGAGAAATCTCAAACGACGAGAACAAAGTGCGGCATAGATATCGTTCTGGATCTGGCGAGGATTGAATTAAATACTTTTGTGCAGTGCCATAAATTCTACAGCTAGGCACTACGGAGCGAGTCTGATGTTTACCCAACGCCGAGCATCTTACCTCCCGTTGGACAATCCTTAATGTTGAATTTAGTAACGGGTAGTCAACAAGCACACGATGCCTATGGCCCTAGGCGACGGCAAACAGCTTTTCCCGTTCATAGGCCTCCAACCTTTTTGTCCCTTCGATTTCTGATTTACTGGCGGTGCTCCGCATATTCCTTCATGTATGTCGCCAACTTTTCTACATTTGCCATTGAAACAGCGTTGTAATTACTCGCCCTGATGCCACCCACGCTTCTATGCCCCTTGAGCCCTTGGAGCATTCTTTTCTCCGCTCCTTCCAAAAACGCTTTCTCACTTGTTGCATCACCGCCGCGAACTCGGAAGCAGATATTCATCCGGCTACGTGCACTTTTGTGCGGCACTACCTGGTAGACGTCTGGGTGAGCGTCGAGAATGTCATAAATGATCTTGGCTTTTGTATTCGAGAGGTCTTCTTGCCCAGAAAGCTTCTGCGCACCGTGGGTAGAGATGAGAGATTGCATAACTTTGCCGGCGATCCATATGCTGAAAATTGGCATGGTATTATAGAGAGAATTATTTTTTGCAATGACAGGCCAGTTTAGTATCGTAGGTGGAGACCAGATACCCAGCGCATGCAGAAAAGACGAGGATGGGACGGTGGCGAGAATGTCTTTGCGGACAATGACGAGCGTAACATCGGTGATGCCAATGTTCTTTTGTGCGCCACCCTGCAAGATATCAGCCAGAGAGCCAAAATGCTGAATGAGTAAAATGTAGGATATAAGACATACGAATATCACGGCAAACTTTGAGACATCGACTCTGCGGCTAAGGATATTCGAGCTCATGTCTGCGACTACCAGTCTCTCGTCGTCCTTGTCTCCGATTGACGATTCGAGGGATTTTGGAAAGCCGGCGAATTCAACACCATCTACTGTCTCATTGTCACAGTAGTACACGAATGCACTTCCTTTCCCTCCCTCGCGCTTTGACGGTGTTAGCTTCCAAGTTTCTTCTTCTGGTATCGTACCGAATTTCCCCTCATTCTGGTGCCTTGCGTCTACGGCTACATTTACGAATCCATTCCCTAGAGGCTCCAGTAGTTGTGCGGCCTCTTGAGACGCCTTGAGTGACCAGGAACCGGTAATTAAGTAGTCAAGCCGTAAGTCTTCCTTAACCTCCCTTCTGACCCTGTCCAGTATCTTTTCCTCATCACCGCCTAACTCGCTTTCCGCTTGCCGTCTTCTCTTTTCTGCCCACACAGCAATCATATTGAACACTACGGCGCTGAACTCGCCACTCCCGCCGCCCTGAACAAAAAGAATTTCAAAGCTGTCTGGAATCTCCAATAAAGATGCCAGAGCGGCTCTGGTATCTGCAAGGATCTTAGTAGCGGTGGCGGAGCGGTGTGATATTTCCGCGAGGGATAGGCCTGACGATTCATAGTTTAAGAAAGCTTCAGCGCCAGCAGCAAGCACAGGTGTTGGGAGCGGCGCAGGACCTGCACCGAAGTACGCCACCTCTTCCCGGGTAGGCATTTTGGCAGCGAATTATGTGTAGAAAGGTAAATCAAAAGGATCCAAAATTATAACCTCGATGAGGTAGTCAACCGAGATAGTTGGCCAAGCTTCTGCGAGACAAACGAAGAGACTGTGGATTCTGACAACTTGACAAGCAGGTCCCACTTCTTACTTAGGATTCAGGCCTTGACAACCCCCACCAAGTCAACAATTCAAATAAACAGTAAAATGTCTACAGAATAACAAAGAGATTGATGAGAAGTTGTAGATAGATACTTTAATCGTTACGGGAAGTCGGGTCTGAACCCCGATGGCGCTTGCGCTCCGACCTCGGCTGACTGAATTTTTTTTCTTGCCCACATTTGCATTTTCACTGTAGCTGGCTCTAGCAAAAGCTCCCATCTACGATGCTGGTGCGTGCGTTTCGAGTCTCTCTTCTCGGAGGACATTAGCTGATATGTACTAGAGACGTCAGGGGGCTTGCCTACTCAGGTGCAAAGCAACGAAGACGATAGAGGTGCGAACTCCGACGCTCATTAACCATCACGCGTATGCCACTACTCCAGGTTTGCACCAGAATGTCTTTCATTCGCAGCTCGAGGATCCCTCCTCCGCTACCATCCTCTCGTCTCTCAAGACATCACCACCCGTGCCGCAAACCTTGACGGAGAAGATTGTCCAGCGGTATTCTGTTGGCCTTCCGAAGGGCAAGAAAGTCAAAGCTGGCGATTATGTCACGATCTCACCGTACCATTGTATGACACATGATAATTCTTGGCCTGTCGCGCTCAAGTTCATGTCTATCGGGGCGTCCAAGATTCGGAAGCCGAAACAGATCGTAATGACTTTGGATCATGATGTGCAGAACAAAAGCGATGCCAATCTGAAGAAGTACCGGCAGATCGAGGAGTTTGCAAAGCAGCAGGGAGTCGATTTTTATCCCGCAGGACGAGGAATAGGACATCAAATAATGGTAGAGGAGGGCTACGCGTGGCCCGGCACTCTCGTTGTTGCTTCAGATAGCCACTCAAACATGTATGGCGGAATTGGATGCTTGGGCACACCAATCGTCAGGACAGATGCTGCGAGTGTGTGGGCAACGTCAAGTACTTGGTGGCAGATACCTTCAATTGCGAGGATTACTTTCACAGGGACTTTACCAGTAGGTGTCACTGGGAAGGATGTAATTGTTGCTTTATGTGGACTGTTTAACCGAGACGAGGTCCTTAATCATGCAATTGAGTTTACTGGCTCTAGTGATACTCTGAAGAGCTTACTGGTTGATGATCGATTAGCAATCGCCAATATGACAACTGAGTGGGGTGCCTTATCCGGTTTGTTTCCAATTGACTCAGTTCTCCAAGGCTGGCTCCGGTACAAAGCCACTGAAACCTCCTTATATAAGTCCTCAGAACTATCTGATGCTACGACTTTTACTCGTTTTTCGCATCCTCTCATAGATCGATTGTTGTTCAACCCACTATCTGCAGACAAAGGAGCCAAATACGCAAAACAACTATATATGAATCTTTCTACCCTTTCGCCGTACGTGTCTGGACCGAACTCAGTAAAAGTCGCGACACCAATAAGCAAGCTTTCAGCCCAGAATATCAAAGTCGATAAGGCTTACTTAGTGTCGTGTACTAATTCTCGTGCATCTGATCTTGCCGCGGCTGCAAAGGTATTCAAAGATGCTGCCAATGACAATGACGGGAAGATTCCCAGGGTCGCGGAAGGCGTTGATTTCTACATTGCTGCTGCTTCAATGCCAGAGCAGCGGGCCGCCGAAGAAGCTGGCGACTGGCAGGCCATGCTTGATGCAGGAGCAAAGCCTCTTCCAGCTGGATGCGGGGTTTGCATAGGCCTTGGGACTGGACTACTCGAGCCTGGAGAAGTCGGAATCAGCGCCAGTAACAGAAATTTCAAGGGTCGTATGGGATCAACAGGCGCAAAGGCATATCTTGCAAGCCCCGAAGTCGTCGCTGCTAGCGCTTTGTCCGGAAAGATTACTGGCCCAGGCTGGTACGAACAGCCGGAAGGGTGGTCAGGGATTGCTATGGGCGAGGGTGATGGAATCAAAGAAGAGGATAGGATGATCACCGCCGAAGAGGCGCTGGAGAAGATAATTGGCCAGCTCGATGGTATGGTCGGAACGGCAGAGAGCGAAATCTTAGGTGGTCAAAAGGAGGCAAAGCAGGAGAATGGTTCATTGACCGAAATTCTTCCTGGCTTTCCAGAAAAGGTAGAGGGTGAAATTGTCTTTTGTGATGCTGACAATATCAACACGGATGGTATCTATCCCGGAAAATACACTTACCAGGATGATGTTACTGTTGAGAAAATGGCTGAGGTTTGCATGTCCAATTATGACACTGCGTTTTCATCGATCGTACGAGAAGGGGACATCCTTGTTGCTGGCTTCAATTTTGGCTGTGGAAGTTCCAGAGAACAAGCAGCCACGGCCATACTTGCGAAGAAAATACCTTTGGTTGTTTCCGGAAGCTTTGGAAACATTTTCTCCAGGAACAGCATCAACAACGCACTCATGGGTGTTGAGGTTCCGCGTCTGGTGCAAAGATTGAGAGAGACCTTTCCTACTACGGTTGACACGGTAGGATCTCAGCAAGCCATCACAGAGCCTTCTCAGAATCGCGAGTCTTTAGACTCACCACCTCCTGGTCCCCAAACCACCCCAAAGCAGGAGAAGGTCTTGACTCGACGCACTGGCTGGAAATTTGTTTGGGACGTAAGAAGAAGCCTAGTAGAAGTCCAAGAGGGTGAAGGAGGCTCGGTCTGGACCCAGAAGGTTGGAGAACTGCCTCCGAATGTACAAAAAATCATTGCATTAGGAGGACTGGAAAATTGGGTAAAGAAAGAAATAGGCGCGTCTGCCTGAGCCATTGACGGCGCGAACTTCGTAAGATGCTCGGTTTACGGACCTGCATATGATGCAATTCTCATTCAATTGAGGTGCGAGCAATAGCAGCCCTGAAAAAGACATGAAGATCTCAGGTATTGGATCTCTGGCTAATGATCTATACGGACTTAGCCTTCATTGACACGGTTGTCTGAGGGAGGTCATGACATCTTCTCGCAGTGAATTATTTAAGATACCTTCGGAAAGCGGCATGTTATTTGCAGAAGAAACATAGAAGTGTAAAATTATACCAGATCACTGATTTATGTAGTAAGATGGCTACTTCAGTACTCTAGAGATTATTTCTTGCAGACTTACCACGATTCAGCACAAGCCCTGGTATCGACGCCTAGTAAATGTCAGTATCAGCAGTCAGGAGGTTGAAAAGACAGACGACTCACCCGTCTCCCCACACGCCCTGGAGAGTTCTAAACTCATTCAATTGCTCCGACTTTTCGTCTCGGGCGTCGCCGAGCCGCTCCTCGAGACGCGAAACTTCTGCTCTCATATCAGCTCGCATCGCGGCCTCCGGTTCTGCTCTCCTGTTCCACCTCAGGCTCTCGATCCTTGCCTCGAGTCCACGGATCTCCTTCTCATAACGCTCGATGATGTTTCTCTCTTCACGTTGGTGGCAGCTTCGGCAGAGCGATGGCTGGGGTACGTTCTTTGTGTGTAATACTTCAGCATAATTGCCTACGCATTGGCCTTGTTCGGTAACGCCATAGATGCACGAGTCGGTGACTACGAATCGCTTGAAATGGCCACAGACCTGGTGGGTTTCCGAGTATCCTTTACACATCATTGATGTCAATTGACGATGTGGTGTTGACTTGTCTAGCTTTGGAGGTGGCCACTACGGTAGCAAGTTTTAGGCTGCTGGATTGTGGAGGCTGTGAACTGTGAGAGTTTAAAGTGAATTTCCTCGAATTGTGAAGCATCCCTGTACTGTATAAGCAATTGTCATCGATAAACAATACCATTGTACTTGGTCAAAGCAATCATTACTTCCATGACCCGGAATCTTCAAAGGATTATGGTCTACTTCAAAGACTCGTTCATTACAAACGAACTCCGAGTTCAGGTTGGTTCCGAGTCTTGTTCGGAAAGGTCAGCGAAAAATCACGGCTACTTGATTTGAACGTTCATTTGTCAGATGGCATTGCATAATACTATCTCAAGGTTCTGACATTGATTCCTCAACACAAGCTGGAGTTCTTTCAACACCGGCGGCAGAATTCATAACCTGCTCCCCATGGCGGCAAATCATTGACACCGAGGGCAGTAGCAACCATATGAATATTGGAGCTTGCACGAAGCTTGCAAGAAGCTTGCTGGTTTCTAGTAGATAGATTCCATGTTCTCTAATCCTTGGTGTATGCTATTTTGAAAGATATTACATAGCCTCAGCTTGCTGCAGTGCCGCGGGGATAGCCGCGCCTGCCGCCTTCACGGTCTGATGTCCATGTGTTGTAACTCTTCTGGCTTAGCTTTAGATACAATGATGAAGCGGAGACGATGAACCCAAGTTGTGTTCTGCTACGTTCAGAATGCGGAAGGACGACAGAGCGGCTTAATCATGAAATGAGATTAACTGAGGCGACGTCAACACAGGCTATCGCTAAGGTTTGATGGTCAGAACGCTGAAGTGTCTGCTGTACCTCGATTATGGAGTACACTGAGGCGGTCAGCGAGGGAGAGGCAAACGACCCAAATGCTATCATCGTAAAGGCAGATGAAGTGGACGAGTCTGGAGCCGATATCTCGACGATCTCCCCCACCGACACCACTGATTCTGAGTTTAATGAACGCATTGAATCACGAAGAGCTCAAGACGCCCAAGCAGGAGGAAGTCCCAAAATCCTGGCCAACGCTGTACCTAGTCCTCCTAGACCTCTCAGTCGCCCCACCATTCGTCGCGATGGCTCTGCGCCACTTCCACCTCAGCAACCCCCTCCACCTGCACCACCTCAGCAGCAGGATGAGGGAGGGAACCCAACCGATTCCCTAAGCTTGCAGCAACTCAGAAGACTAGTGACCGACTTACCAAAGCTTGAGCCAACTGCTTACGCATACGAGTATACAGATACTCGGGAGTTTCCAGAGGAGCTTGAGGAGTGGTTCCAATACAGTGATGAAGAGCGTTATATGTTGCTTCGGGCAAAACAGACATTCGATGAAAAATGGGAGCAGGGACAAGCTACTCGCATCGCTCCTTCAGAGAAAGCCCTACAATGGACTGATGTTGAGGCGGCGGACAGGGAGAATTTCCTGGTTGGAGCCCTCCAAGCTTTAACCAGCACGGAACTTTCGACACGAGTCAAAAGTCTAGAATGCATATCATACATTGCGCTAGGAGTTTGGGGTGATACTGCTGGCTTAGTAGTCGAGGAGGAGGGATCCGAGAAAGACATATTCGATGTGAAAGGCAATTCGCAATATAGCAAATCTAAGCTTCAGCTGAGATGGATAGTGAATGGAGCAAAGCTTCTTTGTAGGATTGGCGCATTACAAAAGCTTTTCGATGTTCTTACAAGATCATGTGATAATGAGAAGTCAGTCATTCTACTACCACTTTGGGCTTTGCGTAACTCTTGTTGCTTGTGAATATTCCTGTTAACTAAACCCTAGAGATTCCGACAATCTCAACGACTTATCTCCCATGAAAGACGAAGAAATGGCTTCCATGAAATTTCTCAAGCAGATCGAGACCAATCAAGTGCTCACTGCACTCTACTGTGTTGTTGAAGTTGGGCGATGGCAAATTAGTGAAAGTAAAGAGACTTCTATTCGGCAAGCCATCAGTATGACTATGGACCCCCTACTGTCACATATTTCTAATATGTGTACTTGGCAGCCGACCTAACGCCCGATTTCTTGGCTTTTTTGGCTCGGACGATTGCAAAGCTGAGGTGGGAAGACTCGTCTCCGCTCCCTGTCTCAAGAGTAAGCATAGCGTTGACCATGATCCTCAATTATATTACTAACTCCATTGCTAAAGATTATTCTCACGTTCTGGAAATCCGTCCTATTGGTGTTTGGTAGCACAGAGGAAGTGGAAGAATCTAAGGCTGCTCTTCGCGATGCTTCTGATGAGGCTGACAACGAGCATGGGGAGGGTTTTATCACAGCATCACCACTCGATTACCATTTGTTTCGACAAGAAATAACTTCAAAGTATCCAGCGTACAGCCCTCCACCACCGCTAGTACCTATTGAACTCGAAAATAATTCGATATTACCTCCACTTCCTAACCATCCTAGCCGTCGCGTTAGCCAAGAGAGCCTGCGACTCAGCGCTGGCGTCAATGTTAATGGTACTGCGGGATCAATCTTTAATCAACCTGTACATATTGCGACGCCCGCGCCGTCTCCACCGCCTTCACCTGCAGGACCTGGCGGAAAGGGCGGCAAAAAGCAAAACTACCAGACTAATCAAAACTTTCCCTTCTTATACCCCCCTCTAGACGATACAACTAATATCGTTGGCGGTAAAGGTAGTGCCACCTTGCAGGACCAACTGGTCGAGAAGAGATGGGACGGTAACGATGTTCCAGCTTCCATTCAGGAAGCTGGACAGCTCTTTGCTAGTAGGATGCGGATGTCAAGATCGATACGGCAACTTTGGGATGTGCGCGAGAAATTCATCACGTACGAGAGAGGATGGAATGAGGCCGGCAAGGACGACGATTTATCCGATCCTGAAGTGGCGGAGACCAACATGAAAGGAGATGAGCTGTCTAACAAAGCTGAGTATCAACTTAAAGCGCCCGAATTTGAGAAGGAAACAGACAACGAAGATGTACAACGACGACTGGATGCTGTGGAAAATTTCTACGTATGTATTGAAATTCCCACAAGTAAATCACCGGCTAACTCTTGGTAAGCGAAATTCCCTGCCTCATCTCCAGTCGGTAGTCATTGTTCTGTGGAAAGCCGTGTTTGCCAATGTCTCCGCGCTCGTGACGCAAAGTAGCGGACAAAACGGGGTCCCTAACAACTTATCTCTTGCTGAGGATAACGGTGATGCATCTCAAGGCAAACGAAAGATCAATGGAGCTTCGGCAATTCATCTGAATGGTTTAGCAAACGGGCAACTGGCCAACAACGATGATGGCACCGATCCGGCAGTTGAAGAGCTCAATGCCATACGCTTGAGGGAAGTTACATCGAAGGCTATCTCTGGTGTTCTCCTCATGCTCCTGAAATGGTTCAAAGTGTCGCGTGAGCCAGCCAACTCGAAAGCCTGTTGATGTAGTATGGAAGCTGATTTGCCGTCTAGACATCCTCAAATTCGAATACCTGAACCAACTACTTCTTGACGCAAATTACATACCACTAATTCTCAAGCTTTTTGCCCATCAAGACATAGACAGAGCAGTAGATCAGAAGAATGATCGCGAAGATCTCGAGTAAGTTTGATCCCCATCTCTATCCGGAAGTCATTGTCAACGGTTCCTCGCAGCTTCTTCAACTTCTGCCGCACCAATTCCGGACATCCCCCTACCACCCCGCCCCAGCCCTCACTCTCTCCCTCCACCTCCAGCGACGACGAAGCCCAACCACCCGCCATTCCCAAACACCGCCGTTCTCCCGCCTCGCGTTCCCCACCGTCTTCCCCACCGCTCCCCACAGACACCAAACCCTCTCGCCCTGAAGTCGACGAACTCGGCTACCCCACGGCGGGGACCCTTCCCACTACCCCGCTAACAACCTACTCCCCCCGCTTCTTCTTCACAACCATCACCCTCCTGCGCCTCCTCCAGAAGATCACCAAGCGAAAAGCCCACCGCGCGCTGCTGCTCGTGCAATACAAGAGCAGCACGATCCTGCGCAAAGCGCTCAAGATCCCGCAGCCGGAGCTGCGTCTCTACACCCTCAAGCTCTTCAAGTCACAAGTCCCCTACTGCGGCCGCAAATGGCGCCAGACGAACATGCGCGTCATCACGGCGATTTACCTGCACTGCAAGCCCGAGCTGCGTGATGAATGGCTGTGCGGCGGGGACGTGGATGGGGTTGTCGAGGAAGCCGTGCCGCTGGAGCAGGCTGGGAGGGGTCTGGTGCATTGGTGGCATTTGCGGAATTATCGGGCTGTGATGGAAGGGAAGGAAAGGCGGGAAGGGGAGGGGGAAGAGGTGGCGGAGGAGGATAATTTCTTTGCGAGGGAGTTGGAGAAGATGGGGTGGGGGGTTGGGGGGATGGGGTTGGCGGAGGGGGAGGAGGAGGGGGAGGAGGTGCAGGTGGGGGGGAGTGAGTGGGATGGTGGACCGTTGCAGATGGAGGGGTGGGCCTGATGGGGGTTGGAGGCGAGGCTTTGGTATGGGGTGGATGGGGCAGTGGGGCAGCGTGATCGTTCTGTGCGTAGAGATGCCGATGAGATAGGTAGAAGTTGTTTTGCAGTGTATACCATGACATTCTGCGATGGAATAGTGCTAGCAGTAAGATCTGTTAAAATTCCGAATCACCTGTCAAACAAGTCACAGCAGTTCATTCCAATCTAATCAAGTCAAGACAATCTTCCATCATGCCGGACGGCCTAGATATTGATCGAACGTAGCCAATTGGATGACTGACCATGTCGAACCCCATATTTTCTGTCGGTTCTGCACCTATTCATCTATCTCGTAACTTCATCTCCTCGATACTGTTGAACAACTAAGGTGGTACTCTATTCTACGCAGTCTTCTGGTCTATACCTCGACATCTATACATGTATGCTTTGATATCGTCCCTTGCGCCTACCAGGGCTATGATCCCGGTACGCCTCTCGAGGCACGATATGCATTCGAAGATATTAGCATCTAATGTATACTCCCCGTCTTGGAAGTCCTCTCCATTTTCGTTTTTGAATGCTGGTAGAGAGAGGCTTACAGGTCCTGACTGAAGTGTATGCCTTCTAATGGTAAGAGTATAGGAACTAGTAAGTGATACACGACCTTTAAATTTCCAAAAGCGGTTATACCCGGCAGATGTACTCCTGTGGTCAAGCTTTTGCTGATGGGCTTCCGTCGAATCCCGTCACGTAACGGGGCAAACGAGCTTTGCTGCCGTTCTGTAGAAAATAAGTGACTAAAGGACCTTGGGATTCTTCGGACCATCATGCGTGATGTCGGAATTTTTGTTATAAACTCAAAATCTCTCCTCCCTGCGCTACTCCACCTCGGAAAAGCTCCTTGATGACCCTTCCCTCAACGACAGTCTCTTTGTATATTCCTTCAACGTGTTTCGGCTCTACCCGTCCATACCAGATACCCTTTCCTGCCAGCGGCGACGTCTCTCCGTTCGGTAATTGCCAATAAGGCGGAATGTAGAGGATGACGTTGCCGGCAAAGGCATGCCCACCAACATGGCTAATCAAACAGGATTTTGGATTCTTGATTTTAATACGAGTAAATGTAGAACGCGCAGCAGGTTGGCTTGCTTGGGTTATGAATGATGGACGTTGTGTGCCTCGGAAATTGTAAGGATGGCGCGCATCTTGCCGTTGGAATTCACGGCGAAGAAGAGGCCCAATGGTACCGCAACGCGCATCACGAGATGAATGGCCACAAATAAGGATACTGGGTGCCGTGATCTTCTGAACCGTGTAAGGCTCGTGGGTATCTGGATGGTTCCAACTCTGGGTATCGGGGAGTAAGAACTGCGTCACGAGAGCTTCAATAGCTCGTGGGGTGTTGACAATGTGGTTTATAGCGCGGAAATGAGGGAATATTTGGACCGAACTGTAGGATACCTCCGATTTCCCTTGTTCAGCTATGGATGAGGAGTTGGTGATCAGGATGTTGTTATTTGGCTGCTCTCCATATTGATTAGAATTGACTCAAAGGTGAAATAGGAAGAGCAAGCTGCGTTCAAAAGATGGCATCTCCTACCCACATCATGAAAACGACCTTTGGGTCCAAGTAAAGCCTTCAGCTCGCGCGCCAGATTGGGACCTTCCTCGTCCTCTATTCTGCTCTTCCAATCGAACTTCCCTGTATTTATGATGACATGCTGGGCGTACGGAGCTACGGTACCCGACAAAGATCGCTCTTGATCAATGTCAAGGCCGGCTGGGGTTGCTCCGCATGCGCACGTTGGTGGTGGGCATGTGTCCAAGACGGGGAAGGACGGGGTTGGGGATGGAGGGAGTTGAGATATCCGACGAATACCTGACCAGGAGGGGAAACGATATGACCAAACAGAATTCTGTGGTGGCTTCCAAAGAGAGCGTGTAGTTGCCATCTTGTGGAATTGGGAAGAAATATCGATTATGGAGTCGTGAAATATAGGAGCTGCGCTGCTTGGCTCTCTCGGTCCTCGGGCTAGAATTATTGATTGCCGAAATATAAACACTTTAAATCGCTCGATGTTCGTCCTCCTTTATCTCCAACATGGATGTTTTGAATGCCACGACTTTCCAACTCACTCCTTCGTCATGCCCACCATATCAACCCACTACTCCCGTTACTTCTTCGGACATGCCGTGATCTTTCCTCCGCTCGTAATGAGCTGAGATGGCTGCGCGAGCATGTCCTGGCCACTACAAAAGCTCTTTCTCCTCCACGACCATGGCAGCACTTACACCAATTATGTGTCCAACGATCTAGGGGAAAGCCATTGCAATATATCCTGGGCAATCAACCTTTCGGAGACCTTGATATCATCTGCAAGCGAGGGGTATTGATCCCTCGGTCAGTCTACGATGCCCACGATCTTATTTTCTACAGCTAACAATGCATTTAGTCCCGAGACTGAAGCCTACACAACTCGTCTGGCGCATCTGTTAATTAACAGAAATAAGCCTATTCTTTCCGCCGACAGACTGCTAAAGTGGCCTCAGCTCCGTATCTTGGATCTTTGTACCGGCACTGGCTGCATTGCACTCCTCCTCCATGCCATCCTCTCCGCGAAATTATCAGATACCCAACTACATGGTGTTGACATCTCGCGTCAAGCTCTTGCACTGGCAAATCAAAACCTCCGCTGGAACATTGCGCAGACACACCTGCGTCAAGTCGCACGTGAGCAGGTGCGGTTTGTACAGGGCGACATCTTCCATGATCTCCCTATCTTAAGCGGAACATGGGATATAGTAATCTCGAACCCACCGTATATATCCCCTTACAGCTTCACTACCGACACGTCCCGCTCAGTGAGGATTTTTGAACCCAAGAGTGCTCTTGTTCCCCCATATGCTTACACCCTGTCTGATGGGGAGGGAGGTACTCTAGAACAAGAATTGGCAATTGGTGATGCCTTCTACCCCAGGCTCCTGGAGATCGCAGCGAAGGTTGACGCGAAGTTTCTATTGATGGAGGTGGCCAATATGAAACAAGCAAAGAGAGTTGTAGATTTGGCGGTAAAGGATGGCCATTGGGATGGATATGAGATTTGGAGAGATTATCCTGATCAAAGTGTGGCATCCGGAGGAGATGCGTTGGAGATTAAAGGCCAGAGTGTCAAAATCTTGGGGGAAGGCCACGGCAGATCTGTCTTCTTGTCAAGAGCTGGTGGTGTTAATATGTTTGGGTAAGGTCATGAGAGTAGGCTTTGATAGTACCATTCACAAGGTTCTGTAACGCCGCACTTCTCTCGGCTCTACAGTACTCAACCTCGCTTCGCCTAGGATACTAGGACTACGCACCAGTGACTACTTGTATAGGCGGACACGAAAGGGTTTTTCTTGCAAATTTTGCATGAAGATTGAAGAAGTGCAGAATGATTTGATGAACAGCAGCGTGAGAATTGAGCTAGAAGAAGACAGCGAATAGCATGCTTGAGTAAATACCCTTTCTCATTTGAATATGAACATATTTCAAACTAGCTGTTCACTTGAATATTTGATTATCAACGTACTTTACTTGCTTGTGCAGAAGTCTTCGTCATGATTAAAGCACAGCTGTCTTATTACTGCATATAGTAGATGGCACTTCCATAGTCAATCTGTGTTTTTGGCTTCTTTTGCAATCACCGTTCGAGTTTGGGAGAGAAGCAGGATGATTCGGTGGAGAGTAGTATGAGAGTCTTCTCTAGGGGGGTAACGAATAGCATACTTGAGTAGGTTCGTTATATTGTTTAGGTGTAAAGTGTCTTCAAATAATCTATCTGGCTGTGATAAAGTCAACAGTAGCTGTAGGTGATATCTATCCGCTATCTCTTTCGTAATGCCTCACATGGCCTAGGTATTAGCTTGAGGGTTTGATCATGGGCCTACGTTGCATGGTTCTGGTGCTTATATAGGGGGAATCCAGCCACTTCGTATGATAGTTTTGTCCCTGAGAACCTTGCCACAACCAAGCCTATGGATTATCTCGATTATGTGACTCTTCGAGGCGACGTTAGCTGGGACGTGCATCCAAACCTATGTTCCAGATTACTCTGCGGTCCTACGGCCGAATGGATCAGAAAGCCCAGGGAGCATTCCTGGAGACGCAGCGTTGAGTTCCGACCTCATGATACATCCATCTGCTGGACTTGTCGAGACAACGTTAAGACCAGCTTCTATTGTAAAGATTGCAAGAAAGACTGGTGCCGATCGTGTCATGGGAAGTACCTCGAAAGGGTAGAGTATACCACCGTGTTAAACGTCGCACGTACTGAACAAGTATACAGTTGACAGAGAATGCTCCATCTATCATCAGATATCGGGAGCGCTGGAACCATGAATCCGGATTTGGTTTGGTTAGAAGCCTTCCTAAGCAAGATCGCAGCGAGGGAGATCGCTTGGCAGCTACAACAAGACCGCGTAATAAAGAACACTGGGAGTAGGAGATGAAGTTACCCATTCTTCACCTCTTCACATCTATGCGTACCTTTCTCCGCGCCGCGCACTCATGTAGATTGCATTGATCGTTCCCTCTGCTATGCCTGTCAACGAAGATGGTGAAAGGATCAGACGATACTCAGCGGAGCCAGTATTGGCGTCGCTCTCCTTGTTCCTGGTGGTCAGATTCTGTCGTTCGCTGCCTCTTTACTCTTGTCTTTTCTCAGTGCTATTCTATTCATGCTTGACCTTATTCTGCGCTGTCGCTTAGCAGCGGGAAGGCCAGTATCGGCACATCTCTTCCTCTTCTGATGGTCTGCTCTGCCAAAGTAAACATTGAGACCCTGCGCCACCACCAGCTTAGCTACTGAATACGGCGAATTGATGTTACATGTCTTCAAGCCTTCTTGCTTGAGGGAGATTGTGAAGCTGTCACCAATGTTCAGCTGTACACGTTTCCGGATATTTACATCTGCTCCTAAACATGAATGGTCGCCGAATCTCCCTGAAATGGGGAAACTGTTCAAGTAGAAGTATGCGGAGCTGCGCGATAGTTGGTTGATGAAGGCTTTGAATTCTCGATCACTTTCCCGCAAAAAGCACAATATGTGGCCAGTACCTACATGTACGTTTTCATGCCTTTCCGGGATAGATTCTAATTCGAAATAGAATAGGGATGCAATCGTGTAGCGTGCTATATCGTCGATAACCCTAGATATCGGGTGATTGGTTTGAACGTTCAATTTTAGCCCATGCATACTTCTCGTGTCGTCCAGTCTTGGCTCCGCTCCGTCAAACTCGATATCGAGGCGGTGGAACCTAAGTCGGGTTTTGAAGGCATGCCAAGAGTGAGAGCTAGTTTCGGAGAAGGGAGGTCCGGAGGATCAAGCTACAGTGATTCTCGCTAGGTGTGTGGCTCACACCTTGCTTCTGTGAAGGCTCAGAGCCCAGACCTCAAAGCTCCACCAGAAACGTAAACGAGAAGCTGGACAGTCTTCTCCTCAAGACCAAGACCGGCCTCCTTCGAAACGACCTCGAACCTCATCTCCAAGCTGCAAGGCCGAAGGAGAACCACAGAAGGAAGCAGAGAGCGACACCAGCAAGAACAACGCTGATCCGGTTGAGACTTGGATTCGGACCAACAAGTGGCCAAGCCAATACGTCGAACAAGACAGCCAAGCTGGGCAAGATTTTTTTGAACACGACAGCTGGCTAGAGGAGCAAATGGAGCAGTCGTCGACCCCAATACCAAGCGTATTAGAAGCTGCTGCCTCTGGACCAGATACCCTGATGTACTTGATGTATACTCATCGGAAGGGTCGTCCGAATATGAGCATGCGACGTCTGGCTCTGACAATGAGACATCTGAATACGAGGATGGGTCTACCGGATATGATGATATTTATTTTGATCAACCAGTACGGGCGTTTGCTGAAGTTCTCGCCGAGGAAAATCAACTGCAATACCTAATTATCGATACACCCTGCAGACCAAAAGAATTCCTCCAGCCGCTTGAGCCTTTGCGAGGTATCAAGCTTGCTCGGGTGCTCCAACATTTGCCCCTTGGGCGTTATTGCAAGTCTTTGAAAAGATACAACAGTCGTTTGCGTATACTTTTGATGAGCAACGGGGAATATAGCGATACTAGCGACATTACGAAAGAAGAGATAGAGAAGAGTGAGGAGGCTTTGGCGACAATGAGCGATGACGGTCAAGAAGATAATAATTTCCGCGGACGGAAGTTACATGTTGGTTTTACTGACGTGGTATAGGAACCCATAACGGATTAGCGGCTCCGTGATAGTGTATGTAGACGGTGTTAAGATTCAAACTCCAGTGCAAGACTTTTTTTTTTCATTTGACTCCAGTCTCCAGCTCAACTAATAGTAGGATATAGAAAGCAAATCAGGCACGGACAGTAAGCAGTTCTACATTTAACCATAGCTCAAGCCCAAAAAAAAACCTGTTTTGCGATCTATATGATATACTCACACAATCAGGAATCGATCTTCGTTCTTGAAATATCTTCTCCAGATGACAGTTCCGCCCACACATTCTCACCCACCTTACAGATCACAAAGGCCCTTCTCCGCCTCCAGAGCAGTCTTTTATGCACAATTTCCAAGTTTTCGACTTATTCGCTCATCATCTAAACGACCGCGTCGGCAGTCCACCCACTTTCCATCAATGGGCACCAGCATAATCGTACGAAATTCTAGTCTCCAGAATCCTTCATCGAGACCAATCCCCACGGATTGAATCAATACAATATTGAACATCTCCAGACCACTGCAAGGAGTATATAGAGGCTTTCGAACTAGCCAATGCCACACGAAGCGTTCTTCTGCGAATAGCTATTTCGAAAATCTTGTCTGCCTCACTCATATATCTTCAATTTCAAAATCTTCTACTCGCAAAACAACCATTGGAATACACATGACAACGCATGTATGAAGCCTATCTCTTCACTAGTACTCCTGTCAGATCGCTCTTCTTCACTCTTTCATGCTCTCTTATCATCTTCCCATCCCCATTTATCCTTCCCATCCACCACCCCTTCTAACCCGTCTCCCCCCTCCCTTCTCCTTTCTCCACTCCTAACTCTCAACGCCCAAATCACGTCGCTATAAAGCCCCAAAGACCCCAAATCTCAAACTCGCCGTATAAAACCAGCAGATAGCGTAGGACACCCGACTTGCCCAGAGGCTATTCGAAACCGGCTGGAGAAGATACTGGGCTCGGGATATGGTTCTTCAGCACATATGTATCCCTCGGACCACGAAACCCTTCCCACCACCCCCCCCCCACCGGCAAATCTTCCCCCAAAATGTCCCCCCCCAAGAGAAATCCCACCATCCACCCCCCCCCATAGCCACCCGGGGCCAAACAAACTCCTTCATCTTCAGCCACACCATCATCGCATAAACCCCTTTCGCTCTAGCTCCTTTCCATGAAATCTGGGCTATTTCCGACTAATACCCCCGAAATCTCGGCATTTTCCTTGACTGGAGAGATAGAGGGGGTAGTAACGGACTTTATGTCGGGGTGGATTAGAGGGAGCGGGGGGGGGGGGTGTGGATATGGGATGAGGAGTTGGGAACGGGGCAGTAGAGAGGAGGGGCGTTAGTGGAGGGGAAGACGGCCTAGGCGGGGTGCAGGGGTGTGTTTAGGATGGTGAGGTAGTAGTGGGGTGGCATCATAGGGGTGAGTAACTCAGACCAACCGCCCAACCAGTGAATATCAGACGTGTTATAGGAGTTGGTGCTTCATATGTACGTTTCCCGCTCTCCCCATATATACCCCCTTCCCATTCATTCAATATCCAAAAACGCTATACCCACATCCTAAACTCCACACCCACGCCCAACCAACCAAAAAGTCCCCTGAAGTCGCTCCTACTACACCCAAAGCTGGTACACATACCATATTGCCGCAAAGGTATCTCAAACTAACATTACCATTACTGCACCTTCTTCGCCCCCTTGTATATAACCCCATGGCTAATAAGCAAATACTTCTTAAACAAATCCTCTGCGAAATCGTCGAATTTTTCGTATTCGGCACCCAGGCGGTAGGCGGCGGCGATGCCGGAGACGCAGGCCATTTCGTGCATATTCTGGGGGCTTGTTAGTGCGTGTGGCCGTGACTGGGAGGGGTGGGGAAGGGATAATGTAGCGAGATGAGGGGGGATGCTTACGACTAAAGTCCACGAGCCAGCGAAATGAGTGTGGTTCTTGCCATTGATGAACATCATGTTTGGGACGACACGAACGTAATGTTGCCATCGGTGTCCTAATTGATGCCACCACTTCTTCTCGATGACCTTGCTCTCGTCGATTTCGTCGATAGTCCACAAGTGTCTATTTGTCTTGTCTAGAAAGATGGACTGAAACACATGCTGCTCATGCGGTATAGGTGCTTTATCCACATCATGATCCATCCGGAACTGATGCTGATAATTAGTACAGTCGAACGCCATCTCAATCTTCATCGGATCTTCGGGGTACGAGTGCGTGTAATACATAGGCCTGAAGCCCGAGGGCTCACCACCGGGACCCGGGATCTCGTTCTTGGCGAAACGGATCTGGTCTGCTTGGTCTTTGGATTTGGGCTTTGCGCACAGATCGTCGGAGAAGTGCGTGGTGTGGTTTTTGGAGAAGTAGGCGGCGTCGGAGTGAGTGATGGTGACGTCGTCGAAGAAGCGGGCGCCGCCGAGAACGAATTTTTCTTTCCATGTCGCTGTTTTGCCAAGCAGCTTTTTCGCGTCGTCGGCTAAGATGGCTATGACGAGGTCGTCAAAGGTCTCGGTATCCGAAGCGGGCCCGGTATGCTCGCCTGCGCCAACGACTTGGGCGCTTTTGCGCTCAGGGTCGAAGGGGCGGGTTTGCAGGACTACGCCTTTGTTGCTACGGCCGAGAATGGCGGAGACGTCGGTGTTGAGGCGGATATCAACGCCCTTGGAGCGGAGATCATTTGCCCAGTCGCCGTAGAAGCGCTCAAGGTGGGGAAAGGTGACCATGAGGGGGAGATTGGGAAGAAGCGTTTCTGGGTCGTAGTCCCAAAGTTTCATGTTGGGGTCATCGAAGAGGCGTTCGAGGACCGCACAGGAGACGTTTGGGGTTTGATTGCCAGTGCCCAGGAAGAGGGCGATGAGGGGTATGACCATTTTCTCGCCGAATTCCTTGTTGAAAAAGAACATGCGTAGCATGATTTTAATCGGCACGATCCCAAGGATGGGCATGGTATATTTGATTATTTTCAGGACGCGGCCGAACTTCTTAATATCCCCAGAAAACTTATCGACCATGGGACTGGGGAAGACGTTTGTCCAAAAGCCATCCCGGCCCTTACCGAACGATACCTGGAGCTTGACATCTTGCTGGGAGTGGCCGTATTTCTTGAAGTAATTCAAGGTGTGTTTGAACGCGGCCGAGCCTCCTTGCACGCCATCGTTCATCCACGAGGTTCCGTACTTCTGCTTGTCCAAGGATATCGACGTCGCTTGACCACCACACACGGACATACGCTCGATGATTGTGACGTTGAATTTGTCTGGGTGCTCGGCGAGAGTAGCGGCGCAGGACTATTCTCTGTGAGCAATCTCAACTCCAATGTCTAGGGGGGGTTGAGATGTACCATTCCAGCTGCGCCGGCTCCAATGATGACCACGTTCTTCTTGCCATCTTTGAGGAGAGGGTTGGAAGACATTGTGGGATACTACCACGCTCCAATGCAGAGACGTGAAATGGATGAGAAAGGATTCACGGGGGGGGACTTGATCACAGATTATATGTTATGTATAAAGTAACTATATGTAGTAGCCCCCAAGACGACATGCGGCATGGGCCTGCAGGCAGATGCTGAATCCGACATTGACGTTGAAGACTTTCCTCCAAAGGAAGGAAGGCAGCCCAATGGCCAGAGTTCCCCAGGGGAGAACCTGACTGGCCGGAAATGGCGAGTGGTGACGTTGGTTGTACTTCCAGAACAACGCTAGGATCTCACGCTAGATTAGCTCAGATCGGTATGTGCGTTAGCGCTGCCGCCTGGGGTGACGCGCCATCACGTGTCGACGTGTCGGAAATCCTTCACATCGCTTACTAAGTTACCGGTAATCGAGTGTTGACCAACACATAGTCATGGACAACGGAAACCTTTGCCCAGATATCACTGATCCGTGTTCTTCATTCGTCCTACTACGTGACAAGGGCTGGTCGGTTCAACTGCCTGCCCATCAAATCTGTACAACGGTGTAGTCCGAACCCAGTCTTCATCATGGATACATCGAATGAGGACGAGGATTTGAAGAGAGCCATTGCGCTCTCCGTACAAGAACAGGAACCACAGCCTTCAGCTGACAAGGAAGTCATCGACGTCGGTTCTGAAGGCGGATTACCCAACGCTTCTGTTACCGTACCTTCTCCTCCAGTGCCGGTATCAACCTCTCATACCTTGTTGGGCCTTGACCGAGAAGCAATGGAGCATGAAAGGCTGGCTCGTAAACGCAAAGCCTCCATATCGCCTCCACCGTCTCGCAAAGCAATGAAGGAGTCCGATTCTTTTACACTTCTAAGTTACGCCCAAAATCTGCATGCCATGTATCTTGATGGTATTGTGAAGAAATCCTGGGTATTTGGTTTTGCGAGAAAGGATGATATCTCGATCGAAGAAGTCCTGCAGCGGGATCATTTGGAATTAGCAGTGCTAAGCTCCTTCCAGTGGGATATTGGTTGGGTACTCGCGAGGCTCCAAAAGACTACTACTACGCAACTCTACTTTGTAATGCAGGCCAAGGATGATGCCACAAAGCGACGATACACAAAGGAAACATCGAAAATTAGAAACCTACGTCTTTGCTTTCCTTCTATGGCAGGCCAGGTCAACTGCATGCACTCCAAACTTATGTTACTCAGCTATCCTAGCCATCTGAGGGTCGTTGTTCCAACGGCTAATCTGGTGGATCATGACTGGAGAGGAAACGGGTTGATAGAGAATACGGTGTTCTTGATCGACTTGCCCAGAAAACCCGATGGTCATCACACTGATACAACAGAGCTGACAGCGTTCGGAAAAGAATTGGTTTATTTCCTCCAGGCTATGGGGCTTGAAAACACCGTGGTTCAAAGTGTCCATAAGTTCGACTTTTCGAAAACCAAAGACATGGCCTTTGTCCACACAATTGGCGGTGTTCACATTGGAGATGAAGCCTGGGGCCGTACTGGTTATTGTGGGCTCGGCAGAGCAGTAAAACAACTGGGTCTGGATACGCACAAGTCTCTTAACATGGACTTTGTCACTTCCTCGATGGGATCGCTAAACATAGGCTTCTTGACGACACTGTATCTCGCTGCTCAGGGAGACGATGGCTTAACAGAATATACTTGGCGGTATTCGAAGAAGACCAAAGCGAAGACCAGCGACGCTGACAAGGAAGCCCAAGAGTTCAAAGACAGAGTGGAGACTGACGTCAGCAAAGATTTTCACATCTATTTTCCAACGCGCGATACAGTTGCGAGTTCCAGGGGAGGTGTGCGGGGTGGCGGCACAATTTGTTTCGAAGAAAAATGGTATGAATCACCAACGTTCCCGCAGCAGCTGCTTCGGGATTGCAAGAGTCATAGGACAGGCGTGTTGATGCATAACAAGGTTGGTAGATTTTTCTTTACTCGCAGTCTTGTCGGAGCTTTAGAAATCACGAGTCTTGCGCTTTTGTTTTCTATGATTCCAAAGTGTATCTCAATATGGCGACGATTTGGCAGCATACACTGATTTGGGTTCTCTGCAGATTGTTTTGGTTCGCCAGAAGGAAAAAGCCCCACAGGATCTTACATACAACTCCGGGTCCAGCGCTTGGGCGTACATAGGTTCTGCCAACTGTTCGGAGAGTGCATGGGGCAAGCTCATCAAAGACGGAGTATCGAAAGCACCGAAGCTGAACTGTCGTAATTGGGAATGCGGTGTCGTCATACCCATGCGCTCACTGCAACCAGGAAGCCACGACGGATCAGACGCCCAGATCATCCAGCCTCTCCAGTCCACCGACCAGCAGCGTAGCCTACAGGAATTTGAAGGCCTGATTCCGGTACCAATGCAGTATCCCGGGGAGGAATATGGGACACGGCGCCCATGGTTCAATGCAGAGCTTTCACAGATTCTGTAGGGTTTACAAACGTAATGATGTATTACTCTAAGAAGCTATTGGGACCAGAAAGCAAACGATTGGAGATTGTTATGCAAAGGGTTTGTTTGTAGCCAGATTAGTCGTCAGCTGACGGGTAGAAAAGCCATCATCAGACATACCCGGCTTTGCCTTGAGTCTCCATCAAGCGTTGCTACTGCTGAAGAATTTTTCTTACTGACGGGATCGAAGGTATCACAGTGGACTGCCCTTCACTGCAAGTCGACAGCTGATGAAGGTGTCAATATAAGGTTTGACGCTAATACAATGGGGTAAGGTGTAAATGTACTTTAGCATGCTTACTAAGGCAATGGTGCTGAGGTAATTCTCAACCTTGGTTGAGGCAAACACTTTTCTTTACTTTATCTACCCTTTTTTTCGCTTTTTCCTTGCGTCTTCCGTTGTGAAAACACATCGTGTCCTCTGTTCAGATGGGCTGAATGAGTGTAAGGGAGAGATGTCCTGTCGCACCGCCTGAAAGCCGAAGACTTTGGTCAACGTCCTACGCTACAAGTGATTATCGGCTGTTTGCGCTTCTTATCTTGTAGAAATCTGTAAATTTGCTCTCTGCTTCATGAAATCGTCTTTTTCCTTTTGGCTGAAAGTTCTCCATTGCATAAACCCGGTAACTGTTTGCCTAATGTTACCATGCCACATGCAGTTACACCCAAAATTCTATTCGTCGACGCTTACGACTCTTTCTCCAACAACATCATATCCCTGCTGGAGACGCAATTACTTGCCGAAGTCACAATCATCAAGATTGATGAGAATATTACCGACTTTGCTGCTTTCTTAAAGCCGTTCAATGCCGTTGTTGCAGGGCCTGGTCCAGGCAATCCGAACAATTCTGACGATGTGGGTGTGTTCAGTGAGCTGTGGAAGCTGGAAGAAGACGATCTCTTGCCAATCCTAGGCATATGTCTCGGATTTCAAAGTCTTGTTCTCACATTTGGTGGGAAAGTCGAGGCTCTGCCAGAACCTCGCCATGGGATTCTAAGGAGAATACACAGTAATGGCATTTCGATCTTCGAGGGCACCGAAGACATTATCACGGTGCAGTACCATTCTCTTCATGCCTCACTGAAATCCCCTCAATATAGTACAAAAGAGACACCGTGCCACGAGGACCTTCACAGACCTATCAAAGCCTGCGGCGAACTTATTCCCCTTGCATGGGACAATGCCCGCGACAATCATTCTCCAGGAGAGGCCGGAAACCGGAATCCAGATTCAATTTTAATGGCTGTAAAACACAGGCACAAGCCTTTTTATGGTGTGCAGTTTCATCCGGAGTCGGTATGCTCGAACGAGAGCGCACGACATATTCTTCGTGCTTGGTGGAAAGAAGTACGCTGTTGGAGAAGAAACACAAACACAACTGAGACTATATCCCAAGAGCAATCGCTTTACGCTGCCAACGAAATAAAAAAGCTTCGATCCAGAGCCCAGAGCAATCCATTTACGAATCCTATGTTTGGACATGCCGGTCGCTGTGATAATCCGAAGGCAAAAGCTCCTTTGACGAAGAGCTTGAAACATTGCCATGAAAAAACAATCCCAAAGCAATCCCGACACAGAACTCCAGTCGCCGGAATTCCGGTCTCCCATAAGCGCTTCGAGGTGATAACAGAGACTATCGACCTAGATCAGATTACGGTACCTGCGATATGTGAGACCCTAAAGTTGATAGAAGGGGAGACCGTGGTTTTGGACTCTGAATTGCACCAAAGAGAGGATGTCGGGACTCATAGTATCATTGGTATCATATCACACGATTCCCTGAGGCTGGAATATTCTATGGGTAGTGGGGATGTCCACCATATCTGCGGAGGAAAATCTACGCTAATAGACCTCCGAAGTTACGATGGAAGTATCTTCTCCTACCTCAAGGACTTCATGAAAGACCGACAGGCACGGAACGGGCATACCGAGGCGCCTTTTTGGGGTGGCTTGATGGGCTATATAACATATGAGGCCTGTCGCGAGACAGTCGACATCCATCAAGACAGTGGTGATGGGTCTTCGGACTCGCTAGAAGCCAACAGACCTCATCTTTGCTTCGTCTTTGTCGAAAGGAGTATCGTGATAGATCACCAAAAACAAAAAATCTATATCCAAAGCATCAAACACAATGATCCGAGGTGGGTCGAAGAAACAACTTTGCTACTTAGCAGAACCATATCATTCACCAAGCAGTCGCACTTCTCTCTATCTCCGGTCCCCAAAATATCCTACCCAGACCCCAAAACATACAAATCCCAAATTCGCTCTTGCCAGACCTCCATACGCGCTGGGGACGCCTACGAGCTCTGCCTCACTACTCGCGCCACTATCACCCCGCAGACCCGCCTTCCCTCCTGGCCCCTCTACCTGCGTCTCCGATCCTTGAACCCGGCACCTTTCTCGGCTTACATCCGCCTCGGTGGCCTTACTCTTCTTTCAAGCTCTCCGGAACGTTTCCTGCGCTGGTCACGCCCTACTCACATTAGTAATATTAACGGTTATAATCGGGCGTTAAAGTCGACTTGCCAGTTCCGACCGATCAAAGGCACAGTCAAGCGCTTCCGACACCCTAGTGCTCCAGCCACCACACTGGCTGAAGCAACCGCCATGCTCTCCATGCCCAAAGAGCGCGCAGAGAACCTCATGATTGTCGATCTGATCCGTCATGATCTGCATGGCGTGGTTGGATCTGGGAACGTTAGAGTGAGCAAGCTAATGGCTGTGGAGGAATACGCCACGTTGTATCAGCTCGTCACAGTCATCGAAGGGGACTTGATTTCTACCGATCACGAGCCAGAACAGAGACAAGTCCAGGATTGCGAAGACCATCCAGCGGCGCCACGGCGGAGACAGAGCGTTTCAGGCATCGACGTGCTAGCGGCCAGCTTACCCCCAGGCAGCATGACCGGCGCACCGAAACGCCGTTCTTGCAAACTGCTCAAAGAGCTCGAAGGACGGGAAAGAGGCGTTTACTCTGGCATTGTCGGATATCTTGACGTCGGTGGTGGTGGAGACTTTAGCGTCGTGATCAGGAGTGCTGTGAGATGGGACGACGATGAAGGTGCCGAGAGGCCGGTTAGTGAGAAGCCTCAACGAGAAGGGAACAGCACTAGGAAAAAGCGAGATGAAAGGCCGGATACCTGGACGATTGGTGCCGGCGGTGCCGTCACCGCCCTAAGCGACGAGGAGGGCGAGTGGCAAGAGATGCTGGCGAAGCTGAAAAGTACGTTGGGGTTGTTTGAAGGGCTCGGGTCTAGGAACTAGGATTGCAGGAAGGATCTTCGTACGGGGTGGAAGGTCGGAGTCACTGGGGATTTGGTGTAATATCCGTTGGTTTCTGGTAGGGATAGAGGGCGATGGGGCAAGCGCAAGGGCATTCATCATGCCCGGCTTGTAGTATCTAAGTCGAGGTGGTGGTTGGTTTCTTCAACGAAGGGGAAGGCATTTGGTAATGCAAATCGTAATGTTCGGCAATAGTCTTGGTCATAAAAGGGATCTGGCAGGTGATGTTTTCATCTACGAAAGAAACACTAAGTTATAATAAGAAGGGGGGGGAAGTAGTGGACTTGCAGTTGTCGACAAATAGAGTTTTTTGAACGTGTATCTCATTCTTCAAAAAGACACGACGGCGTGTATACCTTTATCGTACTGTACGTTCCAGGTTCGAGAGTACGATCAATGTTAGGTTCGGACTTAATTTGTTGCTATCAAAATCATTAAACTTTCAATATTTCACTGTCTAAACGCCACAGATCATTTAGACCTCTACCCGTACCAATCCCAAACCCCATAAACCCCCCACACGCCCAAGGCCTCATATCGCCATAAGTCATTAAAAATTACCCAACCCCCTTCCCTCCCTTACCGTCAAACTCCCACCCCCTACCTACCTCCCTACCTAACAAGAACCCCATCACCCCCTTCCGCCCCACAATCCCGCCAGATCTCATAGCTCAAAACCGTATGATCATAATAAACCATCATCAACCGATACCTCCTCGAACTCTCCACCGCCCTCCACTTCTCCCCCGCACCACCACCACCACCAACCTCCTCATCCGCGGGAGTCATCTCCCTTCCCTGGATCGGCCCGACCGCCATCCCCAACAGCGGCGACTCGGGCCTTTGGCCTTTGTCTTCCTGCGATTTCAGCGGGAGCAGCCAATCGACGCGGAAGCCCACATGATCGTTCCTGCGGCGCAGCACGGTGGTGGTCAAGAGCGCGACGCGGCCGGTTTGGTTCCCTAGGGCGATGAGGCCGAGGTCGGGGATTTGCAGGAGCATGTTGATGCGGGAGAGCTGGTGCAGCCAGGTCAGGCTTGGGGGCGTGTCTTGGGCGAAGAGGTTTTTGCAGGCGAGGGATTCGGTGAGTGAGGGGGAGAGGGGGTGGAGGTTGTGGGAAAGGAAGATGTTGGATTCGAAGGCTTGGAAGAGGTGGAAGGGGAGTTTTGGGGGGTGTTGGTGGGGGTTCTGGTGGGAGTGCGCAGGGGGGCGGGGTGTGGAGTTTTGCGCTGGTACTGGGACGGCGTTGGGGGTGTTTGGGAGTTCGAAGAGGTAGATGGTTCCGGAGGGTTCGTTGAGGATGTTTAGGGGAACGTTAGGGTCTGTGTGTTTCGTCAGCGACAATCTCACGTAGTCTATTAAGATATCAGTAATGCATACTACCATGTGGAGAACCGAGCCCGTTCCCGATCAACATATCTCCATCTTCCGCGTTTTCCTCGTCATCGGAAATCGAAGCATCACTCCCTTCGTCCGAATCCTCGTCTGAGTCTCCAGACTCATTCATACCGGGCACTGCCGTGTACTTTGAATATGCCGGATGCCAGCGAGAAGAGTCAGGGACGTTTTGCAGGCTCGCAGAATTGTCGGCCTCGATCCCAAACCTTCCAGCATCACACCGGACCACATCATGTCCGAATGCCTCAAGCTTGCTCGTACCAAGTCTACAGAAGCTAGGATCCACACACGCAACACCCCAGCCGCGGCGCCCTATTGTTTTTAGTAGTCTCGACGGTGGAATACTTTCTTGGCATCACTCACAGCCAGGGAATGAGGAGTTACCGATCTTAAATCGCTCCGATGCTTTTATCAATATCGCCCCTTTCCATATATCCCATACATAGGTTGAGCCGCTGATGTCGGTACTCGCCAAGTAGCGCCCAGTTGGGTCGTCCTTGGTATTACAAAAGGCGATACTGGGAATGTTATGTGAGTGACCTTTTAGGACAATCTCTTGATTGCGCGACCGAAAATCTGGTGATCCCGTCGCTACTCGTTCCCAGTCGACACTTCCTGGGTCAGTGTCGAGGTCGTCTATGGAAACATCGGCAGGGGAATTGAGACCATCTGAGGATGATCTTTGGCCTATAGCAAACGCAAAAACTACGATTTGTTTTGTATTTGAGCTAATTGCAATAAGACGGGCAGCTTTATGTACTGCAATACCCCAAGCGCTCATGCCAACATTTCTTTTGAAGAATGGTCGTACATGTTCGAAAAGCAGGAGCTCAATTTCTTGTTCTACCTCGATAGCGTTAAGGATATGCCGTGTAGTATAGGCCACGACATCGCCATCATCACATGTGGCAAGTAGAATCTCTTCCTCTCCTAAATCGCCGACGACAAGATGATTGACGGCGTGGGGATGCCCCGGATCAATATACCCTGCCAAACCGTGCTGGGTTGTTGGGAGTCTGAACTCGAGTTGTGGCTTGCTTGAGATTAGTTGAGTTGGGAACTGCGGCTGATAGACTTGGATTGTGTCGGTATACACAAGAAAGAGAAGATTGTGACATTGCGAGAGCGCAGTCAGGTTGTTACGATATTGCGCAACCGGCCGAGGCTCCAAATCACCGTTCTTGGGAAATCTCTTCTTGCCAGCTAGATGGGAGCAAGGCGCAATGCTAAGAGCTGCGAATCCTCTCCCCTTGTCGTCCATGATGTCGACAAGAGGCTGACTGGTTTCGAACGGTTCATTTCTTCCAAAGATGGAATTAGAGAAAGAAAGCAGTTCTATCGAATTGCTCGCCACGTGCTCGCTAGGGCTGTGTTCCGCATCTGATAAGATTACAGATAGCGTGCGATTATCTTATCGATAAGAGTCGAGTCAACGGCTTTCGTGGGCACGAGTGGCGAAGACCGCCGTCATGTTACTATGCCCACCAGAATCTCCGCCCTTTGATCGAGTCGCATCTTCCCAGCATCGTGGCGTCTTTGAGATCGATAGTATCTAGAAGCCTGTTGTCACCCATCGGAATGGCTAATGAACAAGGAAAGCGTGAAATAGTCATTATTGGTTGGCCATTCCCAATAATCACATTTACTAGTCTGCACTGTTACTGATACATATAGCGTTCAGGAGGCGGTATCATCGGCTGTACAACTGCGTATTTCCTAACGCGGCATCCATCTTATGACCCTTCGTTGCACAAAATCACCCTACTCGAGGCTTCGAAGATTGCAGGCGGGGCTTCAGGGAAAGCCGGGGGTCTTCTTGCGCTGTGGGCATATCCAAGCAATCTCGTACCGCTCAGCTATAGGCTGCACGCAGAGCTTGCAGCTCAGCATGGCGGAGGAGAAAGATGGGGATATCGTCGAATCCACTGCGGGCAATTATCTGCAAAAGGGCGTTCGTTAGGCCAAGTAACCAGCAAGGACGGCTCGAAGCAAAACGGTGGTTCTGTGTCGCTCCAAAAGAGGGATGTGAAGGCGCTTGGGAAAGTGAACGCCGCAGGCTTACCGAATGACCTCAACTGGTTCGCGGCTGATAGCGTCAAGACTTATTACGAGATGGGGGATCCTGATACCACGGCGCAGGTTCACCCGTACCTTTTTACTACTTCCATGGCCGAACTATCGAAAGAAAAGGGTGCCGAAGTTATCCTTGGATCAGTAACGAACATTGATAAGTCTGAGGGCGTCGTCAAGTCAGTTACGTATGAAGACAAGGAAACAGCTCAATCTCACACCATACCGGCTACAGATGTGGTTATCTCAGCCGGGCCTTGGACTCAGAGAGTCTATCCACCAGCTCCAATATCAGCACTTCGGGCCCACAGCGTCACTATCCGCCCTTCGAAACCAATATCTGCGTACGCGATTTTCACCGAGATTTCGCTGCCTCGCGATTTTGGACGGACTGATACCTTTGTCAAAGGCAAACGATTACACGAAAAGCAGGTTACGCCTGAGATCTATGCCCGACCGAACAACGAGGCCTATGCATGTGGTGAAGGAGACACTCTTGTGCCTTTGCCCAAGACGACAGCGGACGTGGAGACGGACGACGCGAGATGCCAGGACATTATTGATTATGTCTCATCTGTATCTGATGAGCTTCGAGATGGCGAGGTTACTGTTAGGCAAGCTTGTTATCTGCCAAACGTTCATGCTGCTAGTGGTGGACCGCTAATCGGAGAGACTGGAGTGAAAGGTCTTCTAATAGCTGCGGGTCATACTTGCTGGGGAATCCAAAATGGTCCTGGGACTGGCAAACTTATATCCGAATACATATTCGACGGGAAAGCGAAGAGTGCGAATATCTCAAGCCTTGACCCGATGAGAATTCTGTCGCGTTGACAGTTGGGCATGAGTATCTATAGGATTACGTTGTATGGAGTATTTATAATTAGAATGGCCATGTCAAGATGCGGAAGACTGTAGATTCAAACCTCCAGACCTTATCACTCGTCACTACGAGGAAATTCTCTATGAAGTCCATGGAGTTGTGCTACAACCGTGTCCGTACTTTGTCTGCTGTTACTCTCTAGTCGCCGCGTCATGGCGCCACTCCACCCCGCGACTACCCTGAAAGCAGCACACCAGCCACAGCAACCTACTATGAGGTCTGCAACCCCCACCAGCTGTGATAATCACAGAGTAGCCTGCAGTCAATACTTAGGGAATTGTGGGCGCCTATTCCGTACATCGACTCGAATTCGTTCAAAGCCCTAGCATAGCCCGTGTTCAAGCTTTCCCTGAGCTTAGAAAGCGGCAGGTGACGTGACAGCCATGAGTTCACCAGCCGCGCAACATACACCACCAGCGTCGCCCTCAACTTCTCTCTATGATCTCAGCGACGACGAAGAGGGCGAGTACAATACAATCATGCATAGCTTCTCTGGGCAAGGCGTGAAGCTGCTCTTCTCAAAGAGCAAAGTAGGCTCATGCGGTCAAGATTCCTCTTTGTCATAGCTAATGGATATCACAGGTATACGTACATCCTACACCATCCTCCAAAGACAACATACCCGGCTTCATTGCTCTAGTTCAACAAAAGTCTCCGGCTACAGAACCCCAAGCGCGGCGCACCTCTTCTGCCTCTTCCCGAAGCGTCAAGGCCACCTCCTACCTTCTAGCTTGGCTACCAGAATCGTCCTTGGGGGAAGTGTATGAATCATATGTCAAAGTCGATCTCTCGGAAGCATCCTCCCCACCAAAGCAAAATCCCCTCGTACCTCAACCACCTACATCCACCACTCATAGCGGGGCTATAGGCACTTATGCTTTCGCAGTTCCCGTAAGCGAGATATATTCCTTGCTGATCAGACCACCTAGCTTGGGCTGGTGGTTCGGAAGTGTGGTAATTAATACCAGAGGGGGGAGCAGCTTTCCAGCTTTGTTCTTCCATGATGATGAATGTCAATCCACCATCTTACAGAAAAAGAAACTCGTAAGGGAGAACTTTGATCCGTTTAGCGAAGATGGGGGCACATTCTGGGGCGGCGATGAAGTTCTGCGATGGCTGAAGAGATACGTGGTCGTGGAAAGGTCTGGTGCCGATCCGTCAGTATATCTAATTGAGCCGAGTGCGGAGGACAAGTTAGGGTTTGGTGGAAAACCTGAGTCAGCAAGTGGCCCAAACTCGCCGACTGGAAGAGCGGCAGGTCAAATTGGCATCGCTAGCGGTAGCACGGCTTCACAGGGAGGGCGAGACGCTGGAATGGATCCGCTCACAAAGGCATTAAAGCAAGCTAGATGGAGCTTCTTGGAGAAGATGAGCCAAGTGACGAGTTTCACCAGGAGAACCGCTCAGGACATTGTGGAAAACCCAAAGATTCCACCTCAGGTCAGGCGTTTGATGAAGAATCCCGAAGTCCAGACATTGCAAGATGAGTTCGACAGCGCTAGAGTCTACCTTGCTCGGTGGGCAATGAGCATGGCAGAGCAGAGCGAAAAGGACCGGAGTCAACGAATTTTCACGGCGCAGGATGTCTTGGAAATGGAGGATAGCGATGTGGGCGAATTCGAGATCCTTGACATGGAAGCGGGGAATACGTCGTTGAAGGACAAGAGAAAGCCCGTGGCGCTGAAAGAATGGAATAGCTTTTTTGATCCTAAGACGGGTCGGTTACAGATTACGACTGAGGAAGTGAAAGAACGAATATTCCTTGGTGGTCTGAACCCAACCGATGGTGTCAGGAAAGAAGCTTGGCTTTTCTTATTAGGGATGTACCCTTGGGCTAGCACATCTGATGAGAGAAAAGCGATCATCAATAGCAAACGAGACGAATTCGTTCGATTAAAAGGTGCCTGGTGGGAGCGAATGGTCGATGGAAGCGGGACCGCAGAAGAAAATGAATGGTGGAAAGATCAAAAGGCTAGGATAGGTAGGCTGCGCTCTTTCTGGCTTAATTACCTTGATTGCAGAAGGCTGACACATCCCATTGCTTGGGATCCAACATGTAGAAAAGGATGTTCACCGAACCGATCGTCATATACCCCTGTTCGAGGGTGAAGATATACCGCATCCCGACCCTGACTCTCCATTTGCAGATGTTGGAACCAATGTCCACTTGGAACAGATGAAAGATATGCTTCTGACGTATAATGAGTACAACCGAGAGTTGGGCTACGTCCAGGGAATGAGTGATCTCCTGGCTCCTATCTATGCTGTCATGCAAGATGATGCTGTGGCCTTTTGGGGCTTCGCTGGCTTCATGGAACGAATGGTCTGCTGTACCCTATATCTACACCCGACATTCAAGTACTAAGACCACAATAGGAGTGTAACTTCCTCCGCGACCAATCCGGCATGCGCGCCCAACTTCTCACGCTCGACCACCTCGTCCAACTCATGGACCCCACCCTCTACCTCCACCTCCAATCCGCCGACTCCACCAACTTTTTCTTCTTCTTCCGCATGCTGCTCGTCTGGTACAAGCGCGAATTTCAATGGCCCGACGTCCTCCGCCTCTGGGAGTCTCTCTGGACGGATTTCCTAAGTAGCCAATTCCACCTGTTCATTGCGCTGGCGATCCTGGAAAAGCATCGGGATGTGATAATGGAGCATCTGAAGCATTTCGATGAGGTGTTGAAGTATGTGAATGAATTATCGAATACAATCGATCTGCCGTCCACCCTGCTTCGCGCGCAAGCGCTCTTCCGCCGCTTTCAACGCACCGTCGAGGCTATAGACAAGAAAGATAGTTTCCCGGCTCCCACTGTCCGGCAGCGCAAACCCGCTGACATCGAACGACCAGCCAGCAAAGGCAAGAGTGCGGCAACGGGTGCCGATACGGCTGGTAGTAGCAGTGGAAGCGTCGGCAATGCGGTGGCGCAAGGGATCGGAGCAGAGAAGGAAAAAGTTATAAGTCCCGAATTAAGAGCGTTATTAAAGAAAGAGGTCGAGGTACTGGATAAGCAGGAGATCAAGAATCATGGTGGCGGAATTAGCTAAGTGAATGCCGAGAATAATGTCCAAGTTTATTGAAGTCATGAGCGCTGGAAGAAGCGATGGAGGGCGTCCAGGGTAATATGATCGATGTCGGGAATGTATTTGTAGGATTGTATACCCAGTAGGGAATGAATCGGGAGGTTTTCATATGTTGAATGTGGAGGCGAGTGAGACACAACAGATGTTGCAATTCCAAGACAAGGTAGGTCGTGATGTTTAGTTTTTAACGTGGCGGCTTCCTTGCTACCTTAGGTATTCTACGCCTTTTTTCAACTACCTCTCTTATACAGTACCCTCTAACATCCTTCCCTCCCCTCCACCACCCCAATCATCCCAATCCCCACTCCACTCCACTCCACTCCAACCCCTCCTTTCCCGAAGAACCCCCCATTCCACCACCCTCCCCCATCGACCAATCCTCTTACTTAGTGAGTACATTCTCCATCTTGCTACTGTATGCCGAGGGGGTATTTTGCGAGAGTGGTAGCGGAGATGTCTAGGGATGCTTGTTTTTTATTCTCGATGGATTCAGAAGTTGTGGGGAGGTGTTTCTAGGCTTCGAAAGCATTCTTCTTTATGGGGGAAAAAAGGGGGGGGGGGGTTGTTTTTGTTTATGTTTCAAGGGTGGGTGGGTACTCGCTAAACAGCTACGGTGTCATGATTGTGGTGGTGAGAGGGGCAACAAGGGTTGATGGACAGTCAAAGCACACAGATCAGAATCTTGTGGAAGTCTATAGTTCGATTTCTTCATCACTATCACACTGAGTTGTTTTCAAGACCGTGCCGTGCCCCGCTTTAGCCGCAAGTACAATTAATGGGGCAAAACCCTCAACATCCACGTCCTGGCATCTCATACTTGGCAACCAACGGCTCCACATCCCTCCCGTCGCCATCATCAATAGGAAACGGCCTTTCGACGTTGAACCCGATATAATCGCTCATCCGATCCATATACGCACTAGCTTCGGGCGAATAGTAAGGCAGCTCCCTCCTCTGATACTTCCCCGGCAGATCCTCGTCCAGATAAAACGTGCGCACGTCTTCGACAAATAGGGTCTGCGGCCCGTTAGGCCCATTGCGGCCCAGGACACCCACAAGATTGGCGTACTGCGCCAGCGAGCAGATGGCATCGCGGTTGCCGAAGCGGAATTTGGGGTTTTCGAGTTTGGACTGGTTGTGGCAGAGGTGGTGGTGCTCGGCGAGGTCGTCGAGGGTGAGGGTGGCGCCGTCTTTGGAGAAGCTGAGGAGGGAGTCGAAGAGCGTCATGTTCATGTTGACGTTTTCGCCGACGTCGCGGTCGTTGCGGGTGCGGGCCGCGGGACAGTTGATTATGTGCTGGACTTTGTCGTCCTGGGGAAGGTTTAGCAGGTGACTTTATGGTCTGGTGATAGGCCAGGGCATACATACATTGAATTAGTCGAGGTCGACGTGAGTAGGACGGCCGTGCACAGCAAAGGTGGGCCATACGACAGTGGCAATCTATCGAGTAAGTACTATCGGGTGGGCTGCGCTATGTTTGCTTAAAAGGCTTACATTATCAATCCCAAAGTTGAAGACTTCTGTAAAAGCTTGGACAAGTTCAGCCATGGTGACATTCTTGCCCGACCGATTGAGATATCCTCTAAGAGCCGTTCACATAGTGTGCGTAGTAATTGACCGTCTCGTTGACGGAGAAAGGCTTTTTGCCCGGGACAGGATGCTGGGGCGTTGGAATGAAGGGGTCACAGCTCACGGCTTGAGGGCTAGCCAGGATTTCTTGGCCAAGCGATGCATAGCCGAGCGTGAGGTCTAAAATGCTGAAGAAATAGGAGGAGGAGATACGTGAGCAACTTTGAGACTTGAAAGTTCTGCATTTTGCGTTGTAAACGAACTGTACTAGGGATGACCGTCCCAGTTCCCATTCAGGATCACCTTAATAAGAGCTGTGAACGATCAGGCAGTCCAATGTCGACGTGCACTTCGAAGACTGGAACTCTGTGCTTTAGTAATCCCCCTTTTAGGACATTAGATTCACACTGCTTGTTCCTCCTTCGTCTTGCATTTTACCCGCCTATACTATACACGTTGTTGCACTAGAAGCGCATCTCCGGTTCATCTCGTCAGTTTCGACGTATCCAGACCTGCTCATGCATGCACAAGCAAGATGGCTTTACTGAACCTGGGTTACCTTAGTGATCTGCTCTCGATCAATTTTCTGGAGTTATTGTCCGGATAGGGTCCTTGAAGATTGGAATATTCGAATAGGTACTTGTGCAATTCCACCTTACTTTTCTCAAGAGAGGTCGAGACTAATCGCTCACTTGAGTGTATTAAAATGAGATTTGAGGTTACTCGCAACAGAATACCAAGGCTGTCAATGTTTGAGTCACCTAAAAGCACGCTCTTTACGCAGACAGGTTGTCTACATATCCAGGCAATGGGAGAGATATATGGCGCATGAGGTGGACAAGTTGATGACCGACGGTTCTGTTCTCCTAAAACGAATTGTCCAGACTCCCATAACTCCAGAGCGGCATCGGTTCAGGTCAGCTGCTACCTTACAGTCTTCAAGAAACTTATACTAGTAGGACAGACGGACTATCAAGCGTATCCTTATTCGACGAGGCTTAAAGATCCCATCACGCATGACGCATATCGGTCCTGCTCGGGCCACATCAAGACCTGAAGATGCGTTTCGTGTGCGTCTCGTCGAGATCGACTATTTTCAGCAGTGCACAAGCAGGCTCCCCGCAACAACGCAGACTATGCAGTCAGGATACGCAAATTCCCGATCCAATCCGACTAACGACAATCGCAGACAGCTGAAGATTGAACCGGATGGACATGTTCAGCCGTGGGATTAGCCTGCGTCATGCAGGATTTTCAGAGTCTGGCAAAAAGCTGAAGCTGTACGCCATGTACCTGATCAGTGGACTAATGATACATAGCTCTCGCGTAGCCACACCTTGTTCGGTCTGGTTCAAGTTCAGCTGATGATGGAGGTGCAGGCAGTAGTGAGTGTATCGAAACGTAGGAAAGTCAATATCAACTCGACTAAGTGCTAGACAGCTAATACCAATCGGGCTAAGCGCGGAATGTGATCATACCGGGCAGGACACGCTATTGCAAAAGTACCGTAACGTACCTTATTCCGTACCTTACCTACGTACTCTAGTAGTTCCTCGACAACGACAAGGCACGAAAGGCACTGAATACCTTGCCCACTACATCAAAACGCTCTACCGAAACCACACTCCGTACTATAACTGCTTGAGAGACTCTAGACCTTGGTTACACGGTTCATAGTCCTTGCATGCCTTCATCCGCTTATGAACACTGGGATGCAGAGTCGCATGGCTTGGAACATCACGCGTACCACCCATGTTGGTGGGAAGGAAGACTGACTGCCATTGACCTTTGACGAGTTCCAATCGCTTGAAGAAAGGTAGATATTCTAGAAGAGACAGAGGTGGATCCGTTATCACTCGATGGCCATGTACTAGGAATGGATTTGTAGACTGCGGGTTGCTTACCCATGATGTTCCAGAAAATGACATTGTGCCATGAGCACCCGCCTCCAAACTTTAATGGATCGTGTATTGGAGCCGTATAGGCTTGTTCTTCCTTGCCGCGAAAGTTTTTCAAAAAAACGTCGACGTTCTCGTTGAAAGCAATTTTGGAAGCACCATCATTGGACTTGATGTGCTCAAGTTCTGTGATCATCCATGCGAGTGGTATGTCAGAGAGCTGTACAGGGTCATTGGCCTCATCGTTTTCGATGCTGTCACCTGGTGTTTGCCAGCCGCCTCCAACAACACCATGGTTCCCTGCGAAAAAGACCTCTTTGATGTCTCCCACATCACTGTGATGATCCTTCTTGTCCTGGACAAGAAGCGCTGGCTTGAACTTCATGCGTCGCTCATCGACGGAAACAGCGTGTCGGATATGATCTGCTGTTCCGAGAACGGTAGGCAGATAGGAGCGCCTCGTGAATGGGGCATCGAAATATCCAACAGAATTGACACTATCAAACAACCCTAGAAAATGTACTTTGGCGTTGACCCTGCAGAACGTTTTCTTGAACTTTGCCATGAATTTCTGATGGGCTTCTGCTGTCTTATACGCACCAACGCCATTTTCATAGTCCTGATAGGATTTGTACGCAAAAGGCACCATCTCTTCGTTACCTTTGGAAAGCACTCCGATGGTGCTGATCATCCGTGCTAGGAAACGAGCGGTGAAGGCGCCACGCGAAAATCCGAAGACAAAGATCTTGTCGTCTTCATCGTAATACCGCATTACGAAACGATATCCAGCAATTACGTGCTGATCGAAAGTGGTCCCGATGCCTTGATCGAGCGTCTGTGACCACCACTGTGCGAAGCTCCCCCAGATTCCGGTGTTGATTGAATCTCCACTGCCCGTCGAATAGGTGCCAATTCCAGCTATATTGAGGACGACTTGTCAGCTATGAGCTTATAAAGGCTACTTGGCAAAGGCTGGCTTACGTTGGTAGTAGTGAAATTGTTCTGGGTCCCCACGATCCAATTTTTGATATAGCTTCACGATGTTGGTATCTGAAGTGTCACCGAAGTAATGGTTGCCGGTTCCATCGAAGCAGATCAAGTACGTGCCGGGTACGTTGGGGCAGAAGAGGTGGTTGTCGGATGATTGGGCGAGGTTTCAGCCGTTTCCTGGAAGTAAGTTTTTTCTTCCTTTTTGTGTGCTTGAGTACTTTTGCTGATTTGGCTTGTAGCGTGGAAGGTGCATTTTGACGAGTTGTAGATTGCCAGGATTTTGGCAGTTGTGGTGAAGGCATTATTTGGAAGGGGTTTTCGATAGCAAGGACCTGGCTGTGCTCGCTGTCATTACAATGCTTATACATCAAGCAATCACATCGAAAATCGTCAAATCCAAAATTTCTGTATTGTCCATCCCAGGATCTGGGGTGGTGTATCGATCTCCAAGTCTCGGACCACTACATACTTGCGAAATCCCTCAAACATGAAACATGAAGACTTAACATCATTACGAGTATCAAAACCATGAAGAGACCGTTGCTGAGAGCTTTTCAAATTACGATGCAGTTAAGCTCGGGTTAAAGTGAGAGAGAGAGATTGGTCTCAAAAGGGGATAAAAGGCGTACTGTACGTATGAAGGGGGGCTCTAAAATCTTTCGTAGACGTGTAATCTTTGAATTTCTTGGATACATAGCACCCACCACACGCAAGTCTTTAGTTAAGCTCCAAGTCAAATACTCTAGATAACTTCTCAAATAGCCATTTCAAAGGGGGGCATCACAAATCACGAAGCAAGCCGAAGGATTTTTTTTCCCGCGTATCTCAACCTTTTGGCGGCAATTGTGCGGGCTTAGGAATTTACTGTAGGACATGACATCTCCTGCTGATGGCCCCCACAAAAAAGAGGGTTGGAGATTTTGAGGTATGGCGTGTTGGGTGAGCTTTTGTAGTCGTAAAACATTGTTGGAACACGAGGTCATATGGGGGCATATTGATATTTTTGTTGTTGCTGTTAGGAGTCTATCTACTCGTAGGAGCGAGCAGGCGAAAACTCTACCAGCGGGCCCCAGCCCTATCAGCCCTATGAAGGCGGAGATTACCATCTCCCCTATTTCCAACAAACATGGTTGACTCGGAGGTTGGTTTTGCTTTAGTGAGCTGTGTTTCCTGCGCTCCTCTCGAAGGGACTAGCCAACTCGGTGGAAAAGCATCAGACATGCAACCCCTTGATTTCATTACCGCCCTCCCACATCCCCTCCACAGCCTCAGTATACCTCACCGCGTCCCTCAAAAAATGCGCACAATGCTCACTATCCTCAAACACCACTTCCCGAACCCCCCACCCCTTCCTCCTACTCTTCTCAGCATGCGCCCTCACATCTTTCCACTCACACATGCGATCCGCCTTTGAATAAATCAAACACACCTTCCTCTCCCCCGCCTCCCCGATTCCTCGAATCACATCCGGGTCCAGCAGCGTGCGCCGGCCCAGAGTCGCCGGGTTCTCGTTCCCGCACGCGATCCACGTGAACAGGGCGATGAGGAAAAGATGCACGAACGTGGGGCCTAGGAGGCGGGAGAGCAGGGATGGAGGGAGGGAGAGGAGTATTGCGTCATAGGATTTGCCGTAGGTGCCGTTTGAGGGACCGCTGTCAAGGATCAGGCCTGTGAGCGGGAGGGGCGAGCCGAGGCGGGAGCGGAGGGTGAGGAGGAGTTGGGTGGCGGTGTTTCCGCCGCCGTTGGAGAAGACGTGGATGATGATTCTGGGGGACGAAGCTGTGGAAGAGGTGTTTTGCTGTATGAAGATGTTGGGTCCAGCGTTGGCCATGTGGCTGTTTGGGTGTGCCTTCTCGCAGGGGAGAGAACATTCTCTGCATTCGGCTAGGACGTCCAGGATGACGGAGACTGCAGGGTTGATGGCACTTCGCTGGCGTGCATAGGTGCTCATAAGCATGGGGATTGTGGATTCAATGAGTAGAACACGGACTCCCGGCGCGATCCGTTGGTGGAGAGAAATGTACTTGCGAATGTTTTTGCGTGCGGCACCGAGCCAAGTGCAGAGGACGATGAGCTGCCCCTTGATGGGGTTCGGCGGGGTGTAGAGCGACGTTTGAGGGCCTATGAGTACGAAGTCTGCTAAGAAAGACGACATTGCGGATGATTTAACGAATTCTAGATGATTTAATGCTGGACGTTTATAAGAAAATTGAGGAGGATAGGAATAATATAAGATTCGACATTGTGAGAGACACAGACATATAGATGTATAGAAACGACCAGAGAAGCATTGAGCTTGAACGTTGGGTTACGGTCGTATAGGGAGAGGACATCAGGAATATGTTGAGGTGTTAAGATTAGCGGCAAATTGGAGGTCAGCAATCTGGCCCACTCCAATCCCAACATGTTGGTTCTTCGACGAGACTCCCACAAGTTACCGAGGCTGTCCTCACTCGGCGTAGGGAGTGAGGCCAATCCGCAATTATCATCTATTGCTGCTGCCTGGTCGACTGATTATATCGTGCTTGTTATGCAGTCGGTGACCGAAAGATAGCTCCACCAAAGTGAAGTATATTTTCTCTTTGTTCCAACAAGACAAGCTTTAAATTGCAATTTTCTTCCTTCCTGAATTTCTCAAGAAACTTGGTCGGTGCCTTGCACCTTTTTATCTTAATCGTCGAACTTAATATGACATTTTAGTCCAAAGTGCTTGCTAGCACCGAGACCCGTAGGTGTAAGCATCTACTGATCGTCCTTTTGCATATATTTCCTGAATAGCTTTTTACCGGCTTGCAGATGGATTCGACCCGTAGGCTTTAGAGAAACCACATCGGTCCTTTAACATCGCTGGGGGTACCACAAGCATCAAAATGGTAGTGACAGAACGATAAATGGCTTGGTGTTTAGCACAGTTTACACAAAGTCAACTAGCAATACTCCTCCAAAGCTTGAAGCCAGCAAGCCGAGTCATACTTTGTGACCTAAGACCGGCAGAAGTGCCGAGGCGACTCGAGCATCTACCATTAAGTTGGAGCCAGTCCATTAGCCTCTCCGTTGGGCAGCAGTGTAAAATTGCTTAACCGGCGTGGTAGAATTTCTACGACTCGGGACCGCCAGCCCCGCATTGCCGTTTGTTAAACCCTCACTTGGAGCTCGGATCATGTCTATAGGAAGATTTGGATTATCAAAACCTGGCATGATTTCAGTCGGGGCCATAGGTAGCTGTGGTAGTGTGTACGGGCTGTTTCTATTGGACGAACGACCGCTTAGGGCTGGCGCTCTAGGTCGCTCCGGGGGCGTATGTTCGTATGCACTGTTTCTGTTGGACGATCTTCCGGTTGGGGTTATGGGTCGCTCCAGAGGTGCATAAGTAATATTTCTGTCCGAAGATCCATCTTTTGCTCCAGATGATATATCTATAGATCTCCGTCGATCAGTCATGCTGTTCGGTCGTTCCCTCGAAGTTGCAGGTCTCTCTGTAGAAGCATGTCTGTGCAGAGATCTTTCGACGGAGGACGAAGGTCGCCCTGAAGATATGGCACCATTCGTGCGCCGTAAGCCAGCATATGGCGCCATAAGTTTTCCAGTCGCTGCCGGCTCAATGTCCATGCTTCGGGGCCGCCCATCCCTAGATGCAGTTTTCTCTATACTCGGATGTCCACCACTCATGCCTGAATGCCTTCCGTTCAGATATCCATCAGCCTCGATAGGTACATGTACGCTGTTTCCGTTTGACGACCTTTCACCAAGGCCTGGAGGTACTTCAATAGCGGACACGTTGACCTGCGTACCGTTCGCTGTTGCCTTTGCGTCTGGGTCGGCGTTTACTTGCTTCGAAGGAGGTGTCTGCACCCCGGGGGTCTGAGCTGGTTTCGCTCCATCGGGCCCAGTGAAATTGTGATAAGTGTCCGGAAAGTTATCCTCGTTGTTTTGTCTGACAGCCTCGTACAGGCGCCAGATGATGGCTATTTCATGATCCAGGTCTAATTTGCAATCCAAACGGCTAAAATCACGTTCTCGTTCCTCAACGTACTCTCTAACTTTGCGCAACTCACTCTGGTATTGTCGTAGGCGGTTGGGCAAACCTTGGCCTTTCAAGTAAGTAAGGATGCCTGCAATGACGGTGTTGACCGCCCCCAGCACCGTGACGGCAATATGAGGGCCCTTAGCGGCACCAATCGCGGTCAACGCGGCGGCTACTACGATTTGCAACAGGAAGCAGGTATTGAACGTGGCAGCGCAGGCATAGTACTGGAGCCTGGCTTTCGACTCTGCTTGGCATGTGCGTTGGTAAATGCCTTTATTCGGGGCTGGTCTCTTTGACTTTCCAATTCCAAGGGCAGGCGTCGGATTGATACCAACAATTTCTCGGAAGACGGTCAGCTGGGTGTTTAGGCGCGGTCTCTGTAGCGTCTGTTGCGGCTTGTCGTCCGCTAGGGCTTCTCCATTCATTTCAATGTCTGGTACTGTAATCATAGCGCTGGATATTCTGTTTTCCTGGGAGAGATGAAATGGGGTCGACGACGTCGGCAGTTCGCAATTTGGATAATGGCAGACCTACGGTATAACCTACTGTTGCCAGCGTGTCGCCGTGACGGCATGGCGAATCCTACGGCGTCAGCTTTTTCAGCTCGCCCAGCCTCATGATTAGTTTTGTGTTACAGTGTCATAAACTTCGGCGCACCAGCCTTGTCTGTTTCATAAGGAGATCATTAATATTATGAAGCGGCTCGAGCTTCTATTGGTCATTTCCTGTCTTGGACTTGATCTCAGCCCTAAGATAGAAATGGCGTCCAACGACATTCCAAAGACCGGGTGAGCGATAATTGAAGAGAGAAGTCCCCCTAGTCGTGGTAGTGAACCTGAGTAGGGAAGACGAATGTAAATTGGGTGTTGAGGTGACAGATTTCGAGAAGAGATAGCGATTCAGAGTGCTTACCTATTAGTTGCTACTGTACAGCACCTTGAAGAGATGCGTTTCGAGACACTTTCGTCACATGTCCCAGTGGCGTATATTCGATACATCGATTATGCATGCAATAAGCTGTTTTCACCACCCTCCTCTCCCTCAGGAGGGACCGCTTCGCTACACAAATTCGCAGCACATAGTCCAGCAGTAGCAATTGCGAAAAACAGCCCACAGACCAGATAAGGCAAGCCAAGTGCCGTTGCCTTTACCTAGCCCGGCATTGAACAAGCCTGCCGTCAAAGGCCCCGAGGTAGACATGCCAGCCGTCTCAAGAACCAACATCACAACGTACATGGGAGCAACTTCGTTGTGCTGTACGAAAGGTGTCAAGAGCAGGCGCACCATTAGTAGACCACCTGGTCCGCAATTCATCACGAGGAGTCCTAACGTCATTGTCCACAATTTCGGCGCTAAACCTACAAGTATAAGCCCCAGAGAAATAATAGCAAAAAGAATCCTTGGGAGTAAGATGTCTTGCGAGAGGAGGGTATATCCCCGCTGCCGAACGAGCCACGTATAAATTGCGGGAATTATGACCAGAATTACTAGCATGTTCGCAGCCGCTTCGAAAGACCAGAAGTACGATGCCAGAGCAAGAGTGATCGAGTAACGTTTCGAGATGCATCGAAGGAGGATTGGATCGCTAAGCGCATTGATATTCATGTATATAAGATATAGTGAGTGATAGTAGGAATGGGATGCGCCAGTCTTGGACGAGGAAGTTGGATTTGGATACAGTTGAGTAGCAAATTGCCTTGAGCCGATGCAGAAGAGATCCTTTGCAAAAGGTGGGAGAAGCTTGACTTGGTTGCTCCTGATCTCCGGCATTGGTGATTATCGGATCATGACTGCCCATAGCCGCGGTCAGATGTCGAACCACCGAATCCGGACTGGCCAAAGTCTTCGGTAGCACTAACGCGAGTACCACAGGAACAACATGAAGGGCTAATGAGATGTTCATCCGAATCCAAGGATCCATCTCAAGCAGTACAGCGCTTATCGGAGGGCTGATCAAGTAAGACACATACGCAGCCGCAGTAAGCCGGAAGAAAAGGACGGCTCTGTCGTAAGTAGTAAGACAAAGTGAGGACGAGGACACTAAACAGAATAGGGCAAAGCTCTTAACACAAAATAGCCGTCTCCAAAGATGCCAGCAAGCGCTTCGAATAAGATCAGGTTCATTGGGAATACATTAGGAGAGCGACCCGTTATACGAACTTCAATACGCTCATAACACTTCTCAAAACTGGAAACCAAGACTAAGAACATACAAACAGCGTAAACCCAACTATCTCGAAATGATAGTGAAAATACGTCTATAACTATAAGCTATTTCCTCCCGTATCTCTCTGCTAGAAGTCCAACTGGTATTGAAAGGTTGATTCAACTAATATACCTGCAAAATGCGCGTGTGGTAATAGAGATGGAGAGTCCAACCTGGAAGTTGATCGAACATTGCCAACTACCCTTCAACGACGCAACTTGCGATTGCACGGAATCAATTTTGGAGTATTGTTCGTCTACCCATCCACTTTCTCCGATCAATTTAGGTCATGGTCTTCGTATCATTTAGTGCAGTATATTGCTTCATAGAGACGTGTTTGTGGGGCGGAAGCAAGATTGATGGAGACGTCTGTGAAAATGACCAATGCCACGGCCAAAACAAGTATCCAATCATGGGAGGAACTTGGATGAGCCAGAGCTTGCTCGACAGGCTTGAGTAAGGGGTATCGCTCATTGCCGTCGCGGTCTGGATCTTGAACTCGCGCCATGCTTTTCATGAGGGTTGAAAGGGATATATGTGTAGGGATCGCACGTTGAGACCGCAATCATCTATCTCTAGGTTCTAGTTAAACGACACATGCTTTCCCAGGCAGTCCCCCATGGTTGGGTGATTGGGTTGAGATAATGCGTAAGCGCATTGGTTAGAGCACCGGGTAATAATTCTACAACAGCTACTCGTACGAGTAGACGGTAAGATGTTGATCGTGAATTCTAGCATCGTTGCAGAATTTACGCCGCTGATAGAAAGATATGTACAACTTTTGATCTCTCAAACCATCATCTTGATTTGGAGGTTGCTGTTAGCATTACAATGGAAGCAATCATGTCTTCGTTGGGGGAAATATACTACTAAAACTTATCGCATGGATTAGATATAGCCTTCTTATCACGTCCAAGTTCTTTCTCAGTGCCCGGTCTATAATCCTTTTTGGCAAATATGCAACATTGGTACATAGTTACATACATCCTCAAGAAGGTCAGCAATATCTACCTACGTATTGCTGCACAAAAATTCGTCTGTACTTATTCTCTCTTCACCGGGAGATCAAACACGCCATATCCCTCTCATGCGGCTAATTTTGTCAATTTCATCTCTCCGCCTCTTGTACTCGTACTATTGTCCTCCATATGCTATTGTCTATCTCGCGCACCCCTCTCTTGGCATTTTTAATTACATGCTTTCTCTATTTGAATTTTTAAACAGTCCTGTTTTGGCCAGTCACAATATCCCTTTCAGGATATGATCAAATGAACTCATACCGCAACATTCAAGATGATTGGGGCACCTGAGTGGTTTTGTCCTCTGTCGCAATACTTTGAAAACTCTGCAGTGTTCATCATAGAGGCAGATCGCTCAGTAGGGAACCGATGACCTTTCTATCTCGCCAAAATGGGAACAAAGACTAAAAGGCTAGAGGTTGCTCGCTACAGCACGAGGAGGCTGCTATTTCGGAGCGTTTGTAGGGGACGTTCTCACAAGACTTCTCGCGTCAGATTTCTAGGTTTCGTATGCAACCAATCAACGAAGATGTATATGTACAGAGAAGAGGCTTCTGCTATTTACTGATGACTCATCTCAAGCCTTGGCCTCCTTTGACATTAAATCTCCTCATCATTTAGAGTTCCAGAACTCCCGCCGAAGCAGTGATATGAAATTAAAGTCAGTAAACGCTTAATGACTTGGGAGCGGAGGCCCTAGATCCGTTTTCTTCTCTCTCCCGCCTTTCTATCTCGTCTCTCGTCCCTCTCCTTAAACGCTCTTTCATGGCTGCTTTCCTTAATCTTTGTTCTTCCTCCTCACTAACCAAGCGGTTATAAGCAACTCCGTGCCCAGTGTAGCGCTCGTGGCATTCCTGCTGTTGTCGTTGGCGTAGGGGTTGATCTCTGGTGGGTGAGATAGAACGATAGGGTGAGGACGCGGCGTCCGAATCGGTTTCTGAATGCAAAGATTCTTTGGTGGCGAAGAGAGGTGCCTGAGAGGATGGGCGGTAAGATGAGTCGGGAGGTAAAGGGCGAGGTCTTGAAAGGCCGCAACCCATAATCAGAATATTGGAAATGCTGGATAGGCTTTGCTGGTGGTGGGATTGCAGATAAGGAATTTCTGAGATTGGAAACTCGAGAACGAAGGAATTATATGAAGATAAGGCAATGAGAAGCGAAATAATACAATGCTCTTGATCTCGTTTTAGACAAAGAAGGATCGTTCTGACTTTCACCCCCCATGAATTTTCTTTAACATGCATTCATTACCAGCGCCAGAACAACAACAACTTAAGTGCAAATCGTAGACTGAACGTCGTAAGCAAGCAAAGAAATACACATTAGACGTTTGCATAACCAAGAAAGTTGAAAGTCATCGATTGGCGACATGACTTCCGCATCTGATTCATCCAGAGGTAGTAGATCAACTCTTCTCTGCAGACATTGTATGCCGTACACTTGAACAGCCTTTCACGCATGAGACGTGGAATTAATGCGATCATCTATTGGCGGTAGCGCCAAAGCCCATGGGTCGCTGTCTTCTAAGCGGATATTGGGGCTGTCCGTCGATGAGAGAGAGAGCGAAGATGGGAAGTGGCAGGAGACGGGAGCCGGATGACGATGACGCTGGCACGTGGGGCTCTTAGCGGCCGTTACTCTACACTATCTCCAATATTAGAAATATCTACCGCAAGCCCTGAAGCTCCCATCCATTCACAATGCCTCGTCTTCTTGAATAGTCGGATCAGTCCAAGGCTTCACTCAGCGCTTCTCCATCGCATGATGCCTGGGGTCTTTTCCTACCGATAACACGTTCTTCTGACCTCGCCAGTTCAACGATTGTGGAGTGTATCTAAGGTCATGCTTTGCGCCATTTTTCTTCCGCGCCTTGTACGAACTGAATCAGGCATCTAGACCATGGATCCAGCCGCCTTGAAACCGACGGCACGCTTTGCTGCCCCCAACCAAGCACTCTCACGCTCGCCTTCGCGCTCGCCCAGTCGGCGCCTACAAAGCCATGAATTGGATCCATTGCTATCCAACTTGTCACCAACCTCAACACTAGAAGCCTTGGAGGCCACACAAGCTGTCGAAAGCGGAGAAAATTCTCTTAGCAGTATACTCCGAGATAGCGTTGCAGCTGCGACGACTTCGGAACGAGCGCTGGGGATAAGAGCGGCGCTAGCTGCGAAGAAAACAAGAGAATGGTATCGTGAGCTTATGGCATGGCCCTGGCCTTCCGCGGATGGGTACCATAACGGCTTTGACTGCCCTCCCGGACAAGATGAATCAAGGAACATGGGCAAATACGTGTACCCCCAACGGCTTAATAAGCTTTGGCCGAATAGAGAAAGGTTGCAAGCGCATAATAATGCCGGAGAGGAGGCACACTATGGTAGTCTCCCCGAATTCGTTGTACAAGAGTACGAAGATCGTATCGAGACGATTTCGGATGATATGGACTCTTTTGAACTAGATGAACTAAAGGACTATATGCGAGATATTCATCTCACGGCCGGTTCAGCGCGTCCGTCGCTGCAAGTTTCCGAGCCAAACAGTGGTCATGTAACCGCTTACAATCGCCTCGATGATTTCACTGCAGTAATAACAGCCACGATCATGCAAGCATTGCCTACCATAACACAGCTATACTTGTTGCTGGATACCTGGTCTGTACGCTTGATGGTTTTGCGGAGAGTTCCTGACTTTTTAGCATGTCTTGAAGAATCTCGAACGGCGATCAAGTCTGCATGGAACGCGGTTGGCAAGTCTGATATTACTACGGAGCATCTAGAGTCGCTAGTCTCACGCGAAGCGTTCGCTACTATGCGAACTGTCCTCGGGAATAGAATCACGGAACTCGGTCGAATACTAGACAGCATGTTGGATATGCTAGAAGGCAGAGAAGACGTTTTGCCGGAGAGGTGGGTTGAGAGCATGGAAATCCTGGAAGTCGAATTTGGCACGTGGGTCGTGGAGACTGAGAACCAGGTGTTGAAAAACGAGCTGAAAAACGGACAATCCAACGAAGATATTGAGGCTATCGACCAAACTAGTCATAAAAAGAATACAGAGATACAAGATCCACCGCGGGATGCACGTTCTTCGGAAAATCAGTCGAGCATCGAACCAATTGAAGGAAATACGCCGGATGCCAAATCTGAAAATCATTGTTCAGCTCGCTCTGGGTCACCAGCAATCCAAGGCCACAAATATTCTGACCGGTCTGATCGGAAGGCGAACGAGAGCAATGGTGCCGCTCGAGGGACGGTAAACGTTTTAACCGATTCCTATTCAGGATCACCTCTCCCAAAGTCTCCGAGTGAAACCTCTGCTGTTTGTCCGGGAAGCGCAGAGACCAAGACAACTACTGCTGGATCTGTCAATGATCTGTCAACTGGGCTCTTGGGGTACGGGAATCCAAGTCAAGAAATCTTGTCCCATGTAGTTCTTACATCCGAGTCCTCTGAGACGCAAGAACACTCTTTATTTGGAACTGATGGGACCGAATCTCCGGATGGGGATATTCATGCTGTCAAGGTCGCGAGTGGTTCTACGGTCAGTCCACAAAACCTTGCTACCTCAACGCCATTGCCGGTCAACTCGGAATTAGATATCTTAGACACATTGGAAGCTGAGCTACTTGAACAAAAGCATGGTCCTGCAGCTAGACCCGGCCCTCTCGTATTCCACAAATCACATTCACGTGCGCTGAGCAACATTTCTTCAGACATGTCCCCAAATACATCGTATCCAGGATCAGCGACATCTGAATACTTCTCTAACATGTCAAGCCCTGAGATACGTGATGCTTCAAGAGCAGAATATTTTGCTGGTCCTATTGAGGTCACAACTCCAAGTTATAGTTCGAAAGACCCAATGAGTCCAAATGGCACTGTCTCTCGGCAGTCAAGTCAGCGCACGGAGCGAGGTGACAGCATGACTAACGAAGGTGATTTTCCACCAAGTTATGCGTCCCCAACGACTCAGCGTAGTCGGGCTTCAACCTTCAAAAAAGAATTGGGTGTGAATGATATTGCGAGATTCAAAGATGGATTCTTTCCGAGTCCAGCCCAGCTTGAATCAGAATTAAGGGCAAGGAGTGCGTCAACCGTGTCTGTAGAGGCTGCACCCAAGAGCGTGGTATCTAATCAGCAATATCGCCACCTCCTTCTGTGTTACTAATACTCGTCCAGGTGCGCAACGACAGTATTGAAAGAGCTGAAAGCTACTCATCTGCATCTCCCAGCCTCCGGCAATCCCAAAAAGAATATCTAGGCTCGGGTCAGCCGCTAACGTCTGCCTTACTTCGCTTACAACAAGAAGAATCTGCACGTTCAACTCCCGAGAAACCAATTCAGCCCTTCGAGCTTAACAACAATTACGAATCGGCTTTAGGCTCTCGATCCAAAAAGTATGTGAAGGACTCTGCAAACCAACCTTCCTTAGATTCCCCACCCCCAATTCCGCCAAAATCCCGGCATAGATTCGAGGATGTTGCAGACCTGGGTCCTGGCTCTACACCTATCAGGGTCAGGCAGCGGAACCGAGAAGCTAACATCGCTACACCAAAATCCGCATTGCAACTATCCAACAGAACCCCGACTAAGAGCTCTGATGACCAGCTTGAGGCCCGGATTAGCTCAATACTAACAGATATCCCAGCACATATACGGCTCACTTCTGGGCCTGAAGCCGACGCACCTGAGGTTTTTCGACCAGAAGATTCTCAAGACCCTCACACACCCGCTACAGGTCCTCCTGCTATGCGACTCTTAAGAAGCCAGAGCTTGGTACCATCGCCTCCGATGACTCTCGCACCAGCTCACCCAAAATCATCAAAAGTGCGGGCGCAAAATGGGGACCCCGAGATCAAACTGTACCACCTCCATCAGTCAGGCAAGGCAGCACCTATTAAACTTTATATTCGGCTAGTGGGAGAGAATGGCGAACGTGTCATGGTTCGCATCGGTGGCGGTTGGGCTGATCTTGGAGAGTACTTGAAAGAATACGCGGGCCACCACGGACGACGATCGGGTTCGGATGGAAGATTCGAAATTCAAGGGATTTCGCAGTCACAGTCGAGCTCCCCCATAACAGCATTAACCGGACATTCTAGCTCTCATGATACACCCAGGACCAGGCCCGTCTCTCCTTCGATGCTCAATACCAGGAACCGACGGCTTTCCGAGCTCGCTCCTTCTGAGTTCAAAACACCCATGACCCCAGACAGTTTGACCTATGCGCGTCAGAACTCTACGCCTAAGTCGCGAGATTCTAGTCCAGCTTCAGTACGACCATCCTCGCGCCATTCGTGGACCGAAGATGATCCACCATTGGGTTTAGCGGGTCCGAGAATCAAGAAGGTTGAGATATCTCCTAGAAAGCAAGCGTGGGTGGATGGTATGGTCGATCAAGCCAGAAATACTAGTGCTGAGAAGAAAAAATTCGGAGAGGGAGACTTTGGTGATTTAGGAAAGGTTGGAGGAACGAAAAGACTTTTTTTGAAGTCGAAGAAAGACGGTTGAAATGTACAAATGGGAGGAATCGTTGGATGCAGCGGTTAGGCGAGCATTGCTGGGCGTATCGTGTTCGAGCTTCGGAACTGGAGTTGGAGGACGATACCCATGCTGAATCCGACACATTACATTAGAGTTTCCAATACTTGTAGCAAACTAGTCTTCATCTTTCCAACAGACATTCGCCTGTAATGGTTGGATGCCCTGAAAAACAATGTTCCGGAGCCCTTGATCTCTTATTGTACAGTAGAGCGGTGAAACTCTGCGATAGCCTTTAACTAGAGGCTAAGGGCACTGTGCAAAGGGACGCCTAGTCGACGGAACACCTGTGAATCCTCGCCTCCATCTGTATCTAGAAGATGAGGTTCAAAGCTGCGATCAAAAACATCAGCACGTTCACAAGTACTGAAAACCACTCTATCATGCATTGAAACAGATAATTGACGAGCGTGCCAGAATTGACAGCATCGCTGTCATCTCTCGGCAAGGAAGTATGGATCCGACTTGACAATGATCAAGTCCGATTCACGGTCATACCAGAGCGAGGCTCACAAGTATGGGCGTGAGTTCTTCTTCCAATAAATAAAATCGGATACCTAACCTTGATCAAGGGTCCTATCAATAGTGAGTAGAATATTACACCTTCATCTTCGATTCTCCTGACCCTTCCGTTTAAGGACAGTATCTTCGAAACCTATGTAATCCAGTCTGCCATTGCCGATAATACTATCAACCTCCGTGTGTCTCTCGCACCCCTCCATCGCGCTCTACGATCTGCTCTCGCCGCTTCATCGGCTTCCCTCCGTCTTACGAAGAAAGACAACATCCCCCTCCTCTCCCTTACCATCATTACCAATACCCTCACATCCTCCCGTCCTCAACAAACCAAGCCCGCCCTCGAAGCCGACAATGCACCCCTTCCTTCAGGCTTTAATGGCGATGAATCCTTTGGAGGCCCGGAATTCCCTGGCTTCTTCTCCCATGACCGCGAAACAACCATCACGCAATCGATTCCCGTCCTTGTGCTGGACCTTGCCTCTGTTTCTTCTCTTCACGAACCCCACTGCCGCGAACCAGATGTATACATTATGCTCCCACCCCTCCTACAGCTGAAAGCAATCTCCGAACGCTTTACGAAGCTCGCCCTATCGCCCTCAACCTCAACCTCAAAACCTAATCGGCCCACCCAAAGTGGCGCAACAGAATTCTCTCAATCTCGCCTAGTACTATCAGCTAATATGCACGGTGGATTGAAAATCGGAGTTACCACCCCTGCGCTCAAGATTGAAAGTAAATGGGAAGGACTGAACAATCCAGAGCTGGACCCAGGGCAGGTTGAGGGTGGGGAAGAGGGGATCAGGGCACACGCCAGTACAAGAATGAAGGAAAAGGAAGGGGAGGAAGGGTGGGCGGTTGTGAGGGTTGAGGGAAGGGATTGGGGAAGGGTGTTGGGTGTCGGGAGGTTGGGCGGAAGGGTCATTGCTTGTGAGTTTCGGGATAATCGAGATGGAGTTTTTCTTATTCCAGCTGATGCTTTACTTTGACACGAACAGGTTTCTGCCATGATCATGCTCTGATTCTTTACGTTTACCTCTCGAATGATGATAGCGGAGCAGATGACTCTGTCCTCACAGTATGTATTCTTCTGTATCTGCATTCCACCACTCGACCTTCTGGCTGTACGATCCGCGGCTAATTCAGTTACTGGTAGTACTACATAGCATCATATAGTGCATGATGCCTTACATTTTACCTAATTTCCATCCTGAGCACGAGATTGCCGAAAGCTTCAAAGGCACTGTTTGCAAGATACCGTTCAGATTACCTAAGTATGGCAAGCACATGATAACTGTAATGCCCTATCTAGTTCGAAAGCCGGCACCAGTTCAACGTTTTTGGGAGGAGAGGAGGTGGGACTGAAAGTGAGAATCGTCAGTACACTGCCCGTTTGTCTCATTTGTCTGAATCAGTTGAGTTCAGATCGATCATCGATCTAGCATCCAGAAGTTGTTGCTAATATCCTAATGGCTTCAGCCACAACGATGTCTCCAGAGGCTATACCGTAGATCCTGGAACACTGCGAGCGTAGATATAGTCGAGCTTCCCGCATATTGAACTATGCAATTCCGTCATCAGATGACCCGTTTGGTTCTAGGGCATGAGCCATTCTATCATTATTAAATCATAAGAGGAACGACGAGAATGCTTCGAGCCAGTAGAAATTCTTCGGGCAGTGTCAACAACAGTACAAATCCCTTTTCATCATCACATGAACATTTCGGACCTCAGAAACGAAAGAGGAGATCCCGATGCGCTCGCTCGTCAGCTCCGCCTCTTGATCCTTCATATCACGATTTGAAAGTCTCGATTTCTCAGCCTGCAGGATGCGAAGAGCTTTGACAGCAGATCACCTCTCGACCCACTACCGCACTGATACGTCCGGCGCTTCTATCTGCGAGTGGCCTACCTAAGCGTTTCGGCGCTGGCTTGGAGGTGGAATAAAGTTGGGGCGGTCTAACGATCATGAGGACTACGTCGTCTTCCCCGACTACTTCCTCGACTCAACTCTCTTCACACCATTGTCCGACGCTTCGCTTTCGGAATGATGCTGCCATTTCTTTCCCTGTGTATGCATACCGTTAACCTATACCCAGATGGGGTAGACTGCTAGTTGATATGCAATGGGAGAAGCGAGGAGGGGACTGGTCGCTGAAATGCATAGATGGGGGATGGGATTGGACGACTGGACTAGATAGAAACAAGCGTCTGGAATGCTGAAGCCTTTTTGGCATTCACAAGACGTATTTGCTTTTCCAAATACTTGCCTGTCATAATTATCTATATACCTCTGCCATTCCTTTCATCTTCTCTTCTCGATCTCAAGATTTATCGTCCTCCACTTAGATTCTTTTATCACGTTCGAGTACAGCGGCATCAATCGACATCGGATCACTAGACCCCCACTGATCTTGCTAGCTTTGACGAGGCACTTGTACGGATGTCTAGATTGATGCTTGAAGATAAGGAAGTTATATGCTACCTGCTACAAGCTCCTGCGACCTTTTATAAATGGCTCGATACCCAAGCACGACGGCGGAGTTGAAAATCAGGGGGGAAACAACCCACTGCAATCATGAGTAGGTACACACAGAGCAGATAGATAGTACCCCAACATTTCTCCAACCTTTGTCTTTTCTTGGCTCTTGTTGGTAATCGCGCTGGTGCAAAATTGCACAAAGAGAAAACATAATAGCCTCGCGAAGCTCTTCCTCCTCTCACTCTCTCCTCATCCTCCTCCTCCTCTGTCTCCTCATCGTCTTTGTTGTTGTTAGGGTTCCCACCCAGCCAATTGGGTTTGGTGACGAATTTGTTGATAACCGATTTCCATGACCAATGAGGCGTCCGGGTTTCTATTGAAACAGAATGGCAATCTTGCCATTGCATTATGAGTAGCCACGAGAAAATCTCCGTCAATATGTCTAAATGAAAAACCGGTCTGATAACTTTCCGGTAGAAGTATCTTACCGACTCGAGCTCAAGGACAAAAGCGTGTACCACAGGGACCACTGGAAAACTCCTAACATGGTCCAATTTCCACTTGAGGCAGTTTATAGATTACTCCATGGTTAGTTATCGACTGTTAGTCACCGGGGTAGTAGTTTTGCATCTCAAAGATGAGACTATGTTCAGCATCAGATGGATGAAGATGATCGCAACTCGCTAAGAGACCTGAAAATTCTAGAGCTCACATGTATACAATCGAGCCAGAAGGGATATTACCCATGTGGAATAAGACGGATGGGGGCCGTACACGCAGGTAGAAGGGATTTTAGAAAACAAGAATAACCAGGAAACAGGCTCCCAAGGCGGGGGGACTTTTCATACGACTCTTCCATTACAGTTCAAAGGAGGGTTGCCAGGAAACTATCCATTGGTATCCCCCTTTTCAGTTCCAGTCGCAAGGCGCGCTAGAAGTGGTAGACATTGTCGAAGTCGTCATTCGATTCAGCCGCATGGGTATCTTCATTGTTGATTGGAAAAGTAACACCCATCATTCTCACCTGACGGATCCGGGTCTAGGCCAAATCTCCACTAAAAACCAAGATTTATCAATATCATAGTATCTGTGGCAAAGGCCAGAACCACCTTCCCACTGACTGTCCAGATTCCACCATAAGGCGTATGAACTCTTTCCAGACGGGAGCGTTGAGGTGCTCTTTGGTTGTAACTTGCCGTCAGAATAGCTTACGGAGGGAGAGATGGGCGTTTAGTGAGTATCCTGTTTCTTTGCGAGAAGGTTGGATGGGAGGGATGTGCGAAAGGATGGTCGTGTTTGGTTTGGGAGATCTTGGAAATCCGTCTGCAACAGTGGGGAGTTCGGAAGGTATGGCGCCAATCGGATATGTTGTTTTCTGTACTCCCAAGACTAATTAGGAGGTTTCGCTATTATGGCAATGGGGCCAACAGGAGAGAGGCGAGGAATATTACTTAACCCATATGTAAGATCTATCTGTCCAACGGAGAAATAACTATTTATGCCGCGTTGAACTATTTATCTTGTAGAAGCTGTGTTGCTGTTGGTCTGTCTCGTGTGTTTAGCTTCATAATCCTACTCGTGAACGCTCTACCCTACTTTTGTAAGTTCAGGATCTTTCAACCACTGCAAAAGGTTCTCGCTTCTCGTTCTCGTGAACATAGTTCATAACGGCCGTAAGGACATCCAGTCTCTCGTCGTCCGCGATCTCCTGGTAGCTCAGCGGAAACGGTCCGAAGAAATTCGCTTGCTCTATAAGAACATGGAGTGGATAGGCTTCATCAGCGGCTGTTCGATTCGTGGGTTTACAAGGGTGCCAGCTCTCGCTCCAGGTCAGGCTTATGAGCTGCGGATGGGATCAGTCAGGTATGGTCAATGCGAGGGTTACGACTGCGGGTTCTGGGGCTTACAGTAGCACCAAGGGACCAGATATCTGTTGGCGTGCCCCATTTCAGGTTCAGCATCGCTTCTGGGCTCCGGAAGATCGCTGCACCGATGATGTGCCCATCTTCTTTAGGGTCTGCGGTTGGGTCCTGAGCATAGGCTTTACCGCAAACAACCAGCTTTACTTTGCTGAACGAGTTTGGCCGTCACCGTGATTGAGGAGAATGTTATCCGGTTTGACGTCTACAATTAGTCAATATAGTCATGTTTGGATTCATCGACTTAAGGGGTTATGCATTGCACCTGTTTGCACATAGCCAGCGTCATGACAAATGTTCAGTGCCTGCAGAACCCTCTTGGCCACAAATTCAATACCGGGCCTCCCCAGCCTTTTCGAATTCGATGCGTTTAGCAGGTCGTCGTCAAGGTGCTCCAGCACTAAGACTGCAGCCTGCAGGTTCTGGGATCTCATGGATGGACTGACGGATGCATGATCGACCCCGGAAATGTCTCAGGACCTCAAGTTCATTGTCCGAGCGATGTGTGGGGCGGTTTTGACAGCTACTGTCCTAGTATTTGGAGCACTGCTGCATGTCAGACAAGGCAAAAGAACAACTATGAGGGATTTCCCCTCATTGCAGTCCAGATATCTCGATAAAGCCTCCCAGAAATACAATAAACGCCAAACATGCCCCGAAGGCTCTGGCCAATCTTGACGGTCGAGGTCATCTGTAGAGCTTTCTGCTATGCGATTAGACTAGGGGGTATGTAAAGGATAAGAAAGTGATGGGAGTTGCTGCTATGTATCGAAAGTCCATGGTATGGCCTGTTGTTTTAAATCGAAGATCTGAGGCAAGCTGAAGCCAGCTTTACCGTTCGGAGAGTCAGGAAATCTTTCGAGGTCTTGCAGTGCTCAAATTCTCCATTCACTTATTCCTCTAAAAGCGTTAAGTCTTCGACTTAACTTAATACTCTGTCCAATTCTTACCGTCAACATTTAGAGCTCCTTTATACTATGTACGGGACCTCGAGAATAGCTTCAAACCACTTGGAGAGTCTTCTTCCTAATCTGTTCGTATAATAGTTTCATCAAACGAAAGTACTCAGGATTATTTCCTATTTCTACTTATTTATCAGCTCTCTCGACGGTAAGCACATCCGTAACGTAACCTCAACGCTTCTGCTAATTGACACACTGTCGAGTCTACGGGGAGGTTAAGGCAAATAGTGTATACTCAGGTGAGGGTATGTTGCGTCAAACGAGAAAAACGTGCTGTAAAAACTATAGGTTCAAGGCGATACTAATAAAAAACATTTAGAGAACGTGTCAAATGTCTAGGGTGTGAGAAAAAGCGATTGTTCGGGGGTCCCACTCGCGAAGCGGTTGTTTTACACCGAAGTTTTCCATCTGGTCTGAATCTCCGATGCTTAATAAGAGTCACCCAGCTCTCTTAGATATCCACAATGCAGATGTCAAGAATGACCAGGAACCAAACCATTTGAAATAGATGTTTCATGATGTGACTCGCATTAGGCTAAATACATTATAAAACGCGGGAAAATTCTCTGGTATACCAAAATGCATACAGCATATAAATATTGTTTTCCTTGCCTCGATTGCTGGCCTAGCTGCGGGAAATTCGGGGAGCTAACGCCTGGGCCTTAATTGATTGTTATGAGTAGAAGAATAAACGCTACCAGGGTTGTGGTGGGAAGATGACCGTGAGCTCCATTAGGTGGGATACGTAGAGATTTGGTGGTGGTATGAGTTGTCTATAGCGCGGGTCTGGTCGAAGCAGATCATCAGGAAGAAAAAACAGTGGTCGTTACCGAAGGTAGCTTGGATGATAGGAATTTGGGCTAGGCAGGAACAGTTGAGTTACAATCTAAATCTGGGTCTCTATTTCAGGCCCAGATTTATGGCAACCTCGGGCCGCGCTCGAGTTCCTTGAGCCCTCCCATGCGGTCCAGGTCCAAAGATTCGAAGCGTTCCGACTCAATTCTCTGATATGGCGGCAGATGCTCATCATTATATGGTTCTAATCCAACACCACCAGTCTCGCTGATGCGTACAACGACCACGCGCCCGGACTTGCGCTTCCCAGCCTCATCCTCCTCTTCTGGGAAGGTGATACGAATCTCCGGAATAGGACTTGCTGGTGGGCTACCAGGTTCTGAGATGAGAGTCTCCTTCTCCTTGTAGAGGTAAATGCTCTCTGAACGACGGCCGTAAGGAGAAGCAGTGATAGTGAGGCGGCGATGGTTGGATTTATGAAAAGGGAGGTCCGATTTCTGTTGTTCCTTGGCTTTTCGGCGAGAACGGAGGACGAAGAGACCAGCAACAGCGCAGATACCAACAAATACGAGGACGATAAGAGCGATCAGGAGTTTGGTCATTGTGGGTGTGAGAACTGCAGTATTGAGATCATCGCCGGGTAGAAAAGTGTCGCGGACGAGCAATGTAGTGTCAACAGGCATGTCGGATCGAAGGTGGTTGTGGTGCGAGTGGGCATGGTGATGGTGGGTAGGCATGATTGTGATGAGGGTGGAGTGGAGGGGTCAATGGTTTTGTGTAATCTGGTGGAGGTCAATTCAAGTACCAAGTGGAGACGATATCGAAGCATTTCTGCACATACCTCGAGTCGCGTACGGTGTGCCGGGATTGATCTCGGGTTGTTGATTATCACAGTTTTGATTACGATTAAGGATTGAAAGAGCGTGGTGCGAAGTAAGCAGCTGAAAGAGTGAAGCTGCTACTCGCGATCAATGAATGAAGTATCGTCGTGAGAGTGAGAGGGAGGTGTGGAAAAGGTAGGAGGTGAAGGTGAAGAGCCAGGAGAGAGAAAAGAAGAAAGAGGGAGAGTTCGTTATTGGCGCTAGGACCCGCCAAGGCCAAGCGCCGGAGCTGATTCGATGCAATTTCCACCACATGCAAAATACGTACGGAATACCGTAGTAAACAACCATCGCCCGCTCACATTCCATCACTCATTAAGCCAATCATCATCGCGGAATCGCATGGATGGCTTACATAACGGCTTTAAACGCTGATTCTGTTCCTGAATTGCAAAGAGATGTCTCTCCCCTTCATCTTGGGACACACAAAGGGAACAATTAGCACGCTCTTTTCTGGCAGCTGGACTGGATACTGGAACATCAAGAAAGCTGGTTCTAACGCGAATGGCTTACACGTACGGAATAAAGTCTATTTCGTCCCGCCCAAGTGTACATGTACGACCCACGAACTGCAGAAGGTTGGGCAACGGCACATCTCAAATCTCCAGTCTCCAGTCTCCCCGTCTCCAATCTCCACGTTCTAGCCGACGAGCCTCCCACCGTTATCACTCCTCTTCCTTTTCGATGTCTGGGTCTGTTCCGATTGGAGGAATCTGGTCTGATCCTCCACTGCGGGGATTTTACCTGCATACTACTATTGAATGCTGATCAATTCTTCTGATCGTGGCAGCAATAATATGTAGCAGGCTTAAACTGATACTCTCGGTCTCCACTCGAAGCCCCATGGACTTCTGTGGCGTGATAAAGACTCCAAAAGTCACAAATGTTACACAGCAGAAGCCAGAAAGACGTTTACGAGCCGCTAATGTGGTGCTTGTCCTACTCGAGCCAATGACGACTGTACTCCTGACTTGCTGCTTCCAATCAGGATGCCTGCGACGATAGGAGTTCTGTGGCGTTAAGACGAACCAATGGGCTTCCATGGGGTCAAGTGCGACAGGAACCAAAGCTAAGGATCATTCTCCAGAAATAAGGCTGAATGCTTTTCATGTCAAACCGAGCACGAGCGACGTGATCTCAATACTCGAATTGAGAATGAGAAGCTGGAAGATTGAGGGGCTACAAACGCCCGGAAAGCAGCTGCGTAACAGCAATCGCACGCGTTGTGTTCGACATGCTAACGGGAACCAACCAGTATGCTCCTGGAGCCTTGTACCGAAATTGTGCATTCGATATGGGATTATGATCAGTATGAAGTACAACAGTACAGTACCTATTCCTCTCCTCCCCCTTGAGCGTTTTTGGACCCTGTTGTTATTTAAAGACCTTTGATCTCCCGCCGGCCCCCAGTTAGTGTCCAGTTAGTGTCAAGCCTGTCACCTGGAATCTTAGGCTGGCCTTACTTTGCTTTAGGCGTTCGTAGCATACCCGGGGCCGTATTCTAGTTGGCACGTCCAGATATACTGACAACGGTCTTATCAATAATATCTGGCCATAATTCTGGCGTCTTGTTGAACTACTGATGTGATCCATCAACTCGAAAAGCATGCGCAAGAACAGTCAGCAGTCCCCTCATTGTGTAACCTGACTCTGCGAGGCCCACCGATTACCTCTGCCGACCCAACTTTGGCAAATCCGAACAAACATTCCAACCGCGCACTTCCTGCAACCCCCTTGCTTCCTTATACCCAAACCTTCATCCCATTCCACACTCCCATATGTGGACTGGCGGTGAAAACTTCAGGACGCCTTGTGCGGGGACGACTGACATTATCCTTCGATCTGCGTCCGATTACTGGACGGCTGCCTGCTGAGATACTCAAACCCAAGTTGCAGGGCAAACGAAGGGGTGCCGCAACCACCACCTTGCATTCAACAGATATATCCCTCGACCGTGGCCCGTTCCTCTTTCAAATTCCTTTGTACATGGAAAATCAATTCGGGGACATAGATACGGCGAGACTCCCTTGTACAGGTAAGAACTGTCGGTGAAGTCCGGCGAGAGCGTTGACGAGGCACTGATGACTTTCGAAAACCTAGCTGGAGCTTCTATCACGACACAACAGCTAGACCTGTCGAAACGCCTTTACTAGACAAATGTATGGAAGACTACCGAATTGATGATAATCCTGCGTTCGATTCGCCAACCAAACCGCCTTGAAGATCGAACCTTTAGATAACAAAACTGCTAGAATGGCGTCCACTGTAAGGCTTTCGTACCCGATGCTGCTCGTGGTTTGAAGGGAACTCGCTTGCTGACTAGAGCTTCCAAAGACTAGAAATCGTCTCGGCAACTTTGGATCTAGTTCAGGCATGATCAATGGTGACAAGCCCAGGGCCTCGCACGGTTCCTCTATTGGCCCAGGTTTCGGCAGTGCAGGAGGTGCTTGGAACGGCGGCATTTGGGGTACAACAATTGGAAGTGGGTTGAAGAGCGGCTCAAATGACAATCCTCGTAATCAAGGTCAGTTTTGAGGCGAGGTACCCACTCTCGCTGTATGCTGACCCTCTTATGAGAAGATGCGAGCGATTCTGCAGCTGGGTTCGAAGCAATTACCGGATCTGGATCCTTGTTACCGTCGTCGCAGTCGGACAATTGGACCGGCTGCCATACTACACCGTGGAAGTCCATCGACAATACCTCTCCTGCTCTTTCCAGTGTGCATACGAACCACTCAGGACATTCTCCTCTGCGTCGTCAGCCCAGCAACCAGCTTGCTCCTCAATCGGTCCCAGAAGCAGGTTCGGTCAACTCGTCCTACTTTTCAGTCCCAGCAGCTACTGCGATGAGCCAAGGGTTCTCAAGCAAGACAGTGCAAAAGAATTTCCTCGACCCGACTTCGGGAAGTTTCCAGACTTCAAGCGTATATGACTCGACAACCCTGGGACGCTCCTCGCGGCAAAACAGTGACGACGGGAATCGCCGTCCTTCGAAACAATTGTCGGTAGGAACGAACGAAAACATGAGACCGTCGTTGCATTCTGATCGTCAGAACTTCTATAACAGCGTGTCGGGATACAACAGCGGCGCAGCATCACGGAGTGGAAGCTTACCACCATCACGAAATGGCGTTGGCCAGTCATCCCGCTTTGATGAAGATTTGCCAAACCCACAGTATTCCCAGTTCGGTCCGACAACCACAATTTCGCATCGTCCGCATGTGTCTTCGCATTCAGCATCCTATTCTATACACAGCAACCCTCACGGACCGAAGTATGCAGATCAGCCAAGCCCGACGCAACTCGGCATATTGACTGAAGATCTTGGGAAACTGAACGTTGGTCGAGGCAACCAAGATGCGAATCATGCTGTAACCAAATATGCCGAAGCCAAAGACTCCATTTACTCGGGCCAGAATCATTTGGCCTATGAGTATGCTCAGCGATTGGCTGCCAATAGCGCCAGTGATGCATGGAGTCAAGAAGGTGGTGCGTACCAAGATAATCTCGATTCGTTCGGGCCAGACGCAATCACTGCTGGTTCGTTAGCTCAGCAAAGCCAATATCGGAGCATGCCCTCCAGTGGGCAATATTCGCACTCTCCAAGCAACAGCGATGCGCGTCGTAGTCAACCAAGTCCGTACTATCCCACCGGGGAAACGCCTCCTTCTGGATACCAGCATCGGCTACCTTCGCGTGGTAGTCTCAGCGGTAATCTCCCCACATCGCAAGCGGCGCTACTGGATCACAAACTGCGAGGGCTACAGCAAGAGCAGCAGGGTTATGCACCCCCCCAACCAAATCCTTTCCAGTATAGGACCCCCTTTACCCATGCGTACGATTTTCATCCTCAGAATGCCCTACGGATGAATCCACTTGCTCCTTATTATCCGCTGGCTCCTGCTCCCAACGTTATGAACGGTCCACCTATCCCACGAGGTCCCGCCAGAGAGCAGGATCCAGGCCAGCACCTGAGAAGTCCATTGCTCGAGGAATTCAGGAATAATAGTAAAACAAATAAGAGATATGAGCTCAAGGTAAGCCTTAAAGCCCACAGGTACACAGGCATCCACTAAAAAATTCAGGACATCTATCACCATATTGTTGAATTCAGTGGCGATCAACACGGCTCCAGATTCATTCAGCAAAAACTTGAGACCGCTAATAGCGATGAAAAGGAGCAGGTCTTCCGGGAAATACATCCGAATTCCATACAGCTGATGACGGATGTGTTCGGCAATTACGTGATTCAGAAGTTTTTCGAATATGGTAACCAGTCGCAGAAGAAGATGTTGGCGAACCAGATGAAGAATCACATCTTGACGCTATCGTTGCAGATGTATGGATGTCGGGTTGTTCAGAAGGTAGGTTCCTTCTCTCTCATCGCCTAACACCCGTCTGATATCTTAGGCCCTTGAACACATCTTGACCGACCAACAAGCGCAACTGGTTAAAGAACTCGAAAATCATGTCCTCAAATGCGTGAAGGATCAGAATGGAAACCATGTAGTTCAGAAGGCCATCGAGAGGGTGCCAGCCGAACACATACAATTCATCATCAATGCATTCACAGGAGCAGTACAAGGGCTTGCAACACATCCCTACGGATGTCGGGTTATCCAACGCATGCTAGAACATTGCGAAGAACCTACCAGAACAACTGTTCTTCAAGAGTTGCATGCTTGTGCACCGAGCCTTATCGTCGATCAATATGGCAACTACGTTACCCAGCATGTAATTGAGCATGGTCAGCCAGAAGATCGAGCAAAGATTATCGCCCTCGTCACTGCACAGCTTGTGAACTTTTCAAAACACAAATTTGCTAGTAACGTGGTGGAGAAGAGTATCCAATTTGGCTCTACCGAGCAGAGGAAGAAAATTGTCACCACTTTGACTGTGCTGAACGACAAAGGTGAAAGTCCAATCTCAACATTGATAAGGGATCAGTACGGGAACTATGTCATACGTAAACTCACTTGCTCTCCTACACAATTCACATGCTAACTTCCTACTAGAGAAACTACTTACTCAGCTCAAAGGTGCCGAATACGACGAGCTTGTTGAGTTGATCAAACCTCAGCTGGCGTTCCTCAAGAGGTTTTCTTACGGTAAACAAATTGCCGCCATAGAGAAAGTCGTTTACACCAACCCCCTTACTCATCCACAACTCCAGCCCAACGCTTCACTACCTGCGCCCATCGACACATCCGCTGCTCCCACACCACCACTCCTTACAGGTGATGCACAGTCTCCTCAGAGTAGCTCTCTTCCAAGTACCAACGCAAGCTCCGTTGGTGGTCATGCTGACTCCCGCAAGTCAAGCGCCAGCAACACCGTGGAGGTCCTGACCCCTACTTCTACATGATTCCAGGGATTGCGCCAATATAATCAACACCATGCATCTACTTTTTCCATGCGTCCTTACATCTAGGGCCTGTACTGAATTCAAATGTTAAAAGTCTTGCCATTTCGGTTTATTTTTTGGAGTCGCGGTGGATAAGTGATTCATGAAAGCTAGTACCCTGCAAGTTTCGACTCCACTTTCATTGTAATTCTACATTTTCATGACGCAGCGGCTTTTTCATCTTCTTAGATACCACGATACATTTTTTACGGGTTAATGATGTGGCTTGGCCAGTGTTCGGTTCGTAGCTTCTTGCAAAACAAACTTGGGCTTGGGAAAACTGGATGGAATATGGTTTCTGTTACAAAGTCGGAAAGGGATTAGGGTATGTGATACCACAAGCGGTATAGATGGATAGAGAGCAGGTATATACTAGGATCAAATAGTTGAGCTTCGGCTTCCCCTTCCTTTGAAACTCAACTGTACTTCTCTTTAAACGTGATTGTTGCACAAAATCTGATACCGGGTCCAGTAGCCTGCGGATATACGTTACTCCACCCGTCTGGGCCACTAGCCCTCGCCTTCAACCTGTCCATAAAGGTGATTGAATATGTGACACAGGACAGTGCCCTTGTGCAGGGCGCTCCTGTCAGCCAACCATGGACACCAAACCCCAAGAAATTGCCATATCGCCCTCGGCGTCGCGGAGCAACAAGCTCCAACTACCCGCAAGCTGCGATCCCCCAGGACCTCAGAACCCACCCAAGCAGCTAGTATGGGTTGTAAGTAAGCCAAATACGACCGACCATGCCCCAGCAGATACTGAAATCTGACCATATAGGTGTTCGGCGCGACAGGCCACATGGGTCGCTCGGTTATCAAAGCCGCCCTAACCAACAACGACCTCGTTACAGCCGTCGGCCGCACCTTTGTGGATTCTATGCCATGCATGCAGAATTGGCATACACAAGATCGTTGCCTCGGCCTTCTCTGTGACGTACGTGTACGTGAGACCGTAGAAGCTGTGCTCAAGAAATCCATCGATCACTGGGGCCGTGTCGACATCATCGCCAATTGCTCCGGCTATGGCGTCATTGGGGCTTGCGAGGATCAAGACGACTATGAGATTCGGAATCAGTTTGAGACAAATTTTTGGGGGACGCTGAATATCTTACAGATCAGCCTGCCGTACTTTAGGGAGAGAGAGGGAGGCGAGGGCGGAAGGTATCTGATATTCAGTAGTACGAGTGGGGCATTGGGCGTTCCAGGATTAGGGCCTTATTGCGCGACGAAATACGCTGTAGAGGGATTGATCGAGAGCATGCTCTACGAGATCGACGCGTTCAACATCAAAGCCACACTCGTACAGCCCGGGCATGTCAGGCGAGATGATCAGCCTGATGGCAAGGCCCATCCTCTGCCAAGATTCGGACACTTTTCTATCAAGCCAGCAAGTGAGCCGTATGCCGGACCTACAGCGCCGGCCGGGCACGCGAAAAGGATGGTACAATGGCTTGGGGAGAGGCAGCCGACGAGCGCGGTAAAGTCTGCGGAGCTTGTGTGGCAGCTGGCGCATTGCAGCTTTCCGCCGCTGAGGCTGTTACTGGGAAGCTACGCGGTGGAGAGCGTAAGGGATAGGCTGAGGTGTATCATTGAAGAGATTGAGGACTGGAAGCACCTGAACTTTGGGCTCGGTACGGAAGACGAGGTGCGGGCGAAAGAAGAAGCAGATGAGAAAGAATTTAAGCAGGAGGAAGCGGAGGATGATGATATGAATGACCAAGAGGCTGTGTTGTGAATGGCCGTTTCGATTCAGTCCTAGCTTACAGTCTCACCATAAGAGACCTTACCTGTTCACGATGTCCAGTAATACATTGTGCACAAGGTGATATCAGACGGCCGGACACCTGTTCGATCAGACGGCTGGACAGCTCTGATCCTCAAAAGGTCAGACGGCCCTGCCCAATACACCGTCAGTCACTAGCATTCACTTCGAAGTTGCATGTCACAGCCTTAATATTTACGGACGGTGATCACCGGAATTATCGACGGTGACCATACGCGTAAAAAGGTACTATATCTCAAGCAACCGCTTCTCTTTTCTACCATACTTCGCATCGTTTCCTCCACGCTTTAAAACGCATCTTTCGTTGGCTCCACCAATCTCAGTATGGAGTCTTTATCTACTACGAATGGCTTTCTTAAGCTTATTCCCGAGGCAAGAAATGAGGTTTACCGTTATCTCCTCCTCCGAACGTCTGAGGTCAACATGTGCACCGATGGCCATGGACACAAAACCTCCCACCATACCGAGATCCTCCGAACTTGTCACCTCATCTACGCGGAAGCTTCATCAATCTATTACGGGGAGAACACTTTCCTCTATCAGACAGGCTGCACCATGGATTTCCCTATGCGCCGATGGAATCTACCACCCGCGTCAATCAGTCCTCGAATCTGCAGCATGATGAACAAGATCGAGCTAGTTTTGGACGAGCGATACCACACAGTAACTATTGCCAAGGCGTTGCTGCAGGCTTTTGGTGGCTCTGAGATATTGCGAGACCAATGCCTGATCAGCGTAAAGAGCTATGAGAAATGGTGCCACCTGTGGGATTTCATAGAGGTGGAGAATTTGACGGGCTTCGACACACTAGATCTAAGGATCAGCGTTGACCAAATTTGGACTGATACAGACGCATGGTGGTGCCGCGTTCTCACATCAAGACTAGCGACTGCTCTTGGGCCCATAGTATTATACGTCCTCAACAACCACGTTTGCTTCCAATTTCGGCCGCGCATGTTCGCCTTGGCCAGTCGACTTCCCCAAGCCTTACCATTGATTCCGGCCCCCAGCTCAACGAACGATCACCCTCCCAACAAAGCAAGCCTCCTCACGCTTCCCTCCAAAGTTCGCGCTCACATCATCGACTATGTTTTCGACGGACCCAACACGGTGAATATCTCCTGCGGCCTGGCAATAGGTCCACCCAAAAATTACTTGGCGATCCTAAAGACTTGTCGAAAGATCCACGAAGAGGCCTCGAAAGCGTTCTACGGCGATACGTATTTCACCTTCCATATCCGATACCCGAATCCCAATCCTTTCCCAATGAGTCCGCGGCTCGGGGCGCTCATGAAACACGTCAACGTGATTGGAATGTGAGGTGGACCAGGTGTACGGGCCGCAGCTTCGTCAAGTGCCGAGGGAGAATAGGGGAGGTGGGCGCAGGGTCATCTTAATATGTCTAGCCTGACTAGTCGAACACTCGTTTTCTTTTTCACTTGAAAAGACTCTCGCAATCAACGAAATGTTTGGTGTGCAGAAGCTCATGTTCGACCGTAGACATGCATGCCCCGTGAATTTGATATTAGAGTCTGAGTGATGTGTTTAACAGCCCGTAATCGACACATCCCCTCCAACCCTCTGACCACCCATCAATTCTTCCAGCAAGTCCATCGATAGAACGATCAGGAAGCATCGACCATCCTACACAATACACCCACACGATCAGGAAGCATCGACGACACTACAAATACACCCACCTCCCTCCCTCACCAAACCCCCGACCCTCGATCCCCCCCTTTCCGATCCAACTCCGCTCCTCATCTCTCAAAATCACAAAACACAAATCACCCATCTCCTCCCTCCTCCTCCTTCCCATCCTCCCACACACCGACCTTGCGGGTGCAATATACTATGCCCCCGGAGGGATACGTTACCGGACTTGATTCTTACGGGAGAGATTGATGGACTGTGTAGATATGGGGGGAGGGGTTTTGTTGGGGGAGGCGGGTGGGATATGTGGGGGATGTTGGCGGGGCGGGAAGGGGGGTGGAGATGCGTTTGGGGGGTTGGGGGGGGGGTAAGGGGGATGTGGGGCAGGGGGGATGTGATGAG
>JAABUO010000290.1_pt1 | contig 116199 bp, 123 predicted proteins | sample 5559291 | NCBI WGS metagenome assembly JAABUO01 (sample SAMN10711878, study PRJNA513372) | rock metagenome | isolation source: Antarctica rocks | place: Antarctica: Victoria Land, Finger Mt sud
TCCCCAGCTCTCCAACGGATACCATCTAAAAGATAAGTCAGTCTACCGAAAACTTCGACACGACAAAACTAACGTAGAGTGGTTTCTTGAGCATCTCCGCGATGCCTTCAGCTGTGAGGGTTTTCCCGGTCCCCGGCGGTCCATGTAGGACTGCCACGAGACCTCGTCCCTTGCCTGAGAATGTAAGCATAAGGGCGTGCACTGAATCTTAGGATGATACTAGCCTTGTATGATATCGTCGATGTTTTTCTTCGCGTTCCGTTCGTGCGACTCTACGAGAGATTTGACGACGTGCTTATGTTCATTGGGTATAACGAGCGAGTCGAAGGCGCTCTCGTTCCAAGTGACATCTTGAATGCCGGAAACCGCGAACTCGAGCCAGAGTTTCTCACCGAAGCTGAAACCGAGTGCGATAGGACTCGCAATGAGATATTCCTCATCAGTGAACTCGCGCTTACCGGAGTCGTTTTGACTTGGGATGTCCTCGATGTCCTCTTCCTGGACCACATTACCTTCTTCATCAACCGGCACGTCGACCAAATGATAAGTATCGGTCTCCTCGTCCTTGACCAATTTTTTTTTGGGTTTCGGCTCCTTTTTTCCATCATCGAACTGACTTGTGTGGTTTTCGCCCTCCTCGTCTGAACTGTCTTCGGATTCATCGTTGTCCTCAGATTCTGAATCACTAAGAATGTCCTTATCCCCGTGTTTGAGCGTGGAAATAGGGTAGTTAGGGTTGCAGCGCCTGAAAGTCGCCGGATCGATCATCACCCTGCCGTCAATGTTGACTTTAACGATCTCTTGACGATAATAAAATGACCTAGTCAGAAGATTCTGGTTTTCGAGGAGGATAGTTGAATACCTTGTAGAAAGCTATGCCTTTCTGAATACAATATTGCCTGCCCTCCAAGGCGGCGAATTTCTTTCCGCGCTCAATCATCTCTTTCTCAAGCTTCTTGTGGTCTGGATGACGTTTGAGAGGGAAACAACGTAAGCTGGAAATGGGACGCGGTCCCTTGAACGCCTCAATTGTTACTTGCACATTGCCCATTCCGAAGGTTTTACCGTCAAATTCCAGGTAGCGCCCTTCAATTATGTAATAATCACCCTTGAGTAACGAGTGTTCCTGTTTCAAGTCAGTGGCCAAGGCGTCAAAATAGTTCGAACGCGTGTCTGTGCTTACCAAATAGGCGTATTCGATCTTGAAAGCCCTAGGCTCACCCAACGTATCGTATGTTGGAGTATAAACAATCTCGTCGCTTTTGAACAATGCCCAAAGAAGATCAAAAGTGATCTTCTTGCTTTCGAGCAAGGGGTAAAGGGATTTCTTGGTCTCATCGTAGTCTTTGTCAAGATACTTGATAAGCACTTTGAGATGTCTAGCCTTAAGAGCAATCTCTTTGGCCTTTTCCTTTTTCTTCTCGGCATTGCTCTGCGCCCTAAGATTTCCCATATAGGCGCGTAGGTCTTCGAGAAAGAGGAAGATCGTGTTTGGATCAACGGAGGGCGAATCTTCTTCTAAAGAGATGCCTTTCACTTTTCCCATGATATGTCTCAAAGCGGCCTTGAGTGGCTTGCTCATGATGTCTAGACAGGTATCCGTATGTTTGTTTTCCCAGTTAAATTTGCGACGGACGTTGAAGGCGTACTGTGCATATTCGCCTGCTTCGGTGTGCTCGCTCGATTTCTTCAAAACGTACCTGTGCTCATCCGTGCTCCACAAGCGATCAACCCGTATGAACTTCGCCTTGGTACCTTTCTTATTCTCCTTTTTCTTCTCAGCCTGTTTCGCTTCTTTGGCTCTCTCCTCCTTGGCACACGCCTTTCTCCTGGGCCCAGTCTTGCCACGGACATTGCCATCATCAGATTCGGAATCCCCATCTTTTACCCTTTTGGATTTGGCTTTCTGCCTCACGCTCGGCTTCTTGACTTTCCTTACCTTGACCCTTCTCTCCTTCTTGCCTTCAGAAGAGCTAGAGTCCCCACTGGAACCAAGGTCACCGCCGTTCGTTTTGCCCTTTTTCAATTTTGCCTGTCTTTTCTTCTTAAGCTTCCTCGCTTCCTTCATCACCGTGTCAAGTTTCTTGTCAAAAGTTTCTGATGAAGAATCGGAAGACGAAACAGAGTCGCTAGAATTGGAGCTTTGAAATGAAGAATCATTCTCGCTGTCGTTGCTGTCGTCGTTGGGGGCGTGCTTCTCTCGACTGGAACGGGAAAGCTTGGATTTACTTGTAGACTTCATCATTGGCGAGACCCAAAGATTCTTGGAGGGCCTATTCCTTTTCGTGTTGGTGCCTCTGAGGACTTTGTCTTTGCCGGCAGCAGATTTTGAAGGTGGAAAGTAAGGGCAGAGCGGGAGCAAAATAAGACAGAATTACAACTTGCAGTGTTTGAAATGTGACCGGCTTCCAGATCCGCCCCATCCTATGCTAGGTAACCACAACCTAGGTATTCTGGCAGCCAACATCCTTGATTACGACAAAAAGAGAGCGCCGCAGACAACCCTTGTCAAAGCCAATGAGTGCTACCGGCCATCCGAATTTGATTGCTGACGCAGTGACTGATCCTCAATATAGGGACTTGCAACGCCACCTGCCTCCTTCTTCAAACATTATTCCACCCAGCCGATGTATTCACATAACATCGATCAAAGTGCGATCGGCGCTAATATTATCGGAACATTAAGGGACGTTGACGACTCCACTGGCCTCACTTTCGGACGGGGACTCGGACGCATTTTTGCTTCCAGTGGGATTGGTCTCCATTAAGTCATTCATGGGTCATCCCGATTGGCTCGATGGTAAGATGGACGCGCTAAATGAACGATCCAGCTGGGGTGGTCATGATTACATTGGAGTTTCAAGTGCCGGGAAGAAAATTGTTGATACATTGAACACAATACCCGCTCTTCGCTCTACCCACTCAGCTTTTGATGGCTTTCAGGGGAAACATCTCTATCATTCTTCTCCCTCCCCCGAAAGATTGACGGTTAATACGAAACATATTTCTAATCTGAATGCCTTCAGTCTCCCGGAGTCCAAGTGCTGCCCTGAACATTAAACAGTAACCGCCCATATCTCATGCAGTGTTTGCTCACGACGACATGCGTGTTTTAAGGGGATACTGAGACTTTGTGCACGCTCAATACGCCGACGAATATGCTGAACATAGGGTATTTCTTCGAAAAAGGTAAGGAAATGATGAGGGAATGATCGCTTGCTCAAGCGCTTGACGATCGATGTGCTGTGTGTGCATGCTGTATATACATCATAGTTCAAACAGAATGCTGTTGTGGATTGCACTTTATTTATTGCAGTGCTGTCGCTTCGAATGGGTTCGTGTTAGGATGAAATAGCACTTGCGGTCGCATCCTTTATTGTAACACCTGTATATGCTCGGATGGCATGGTGGTCATGCGCTCAAAAGGGAACGGGCGGCGACAGTATACCGAGGTAGCCCTTGCGGTGGTACATACGCACCGGTGCGTCTCCGAGTGCTTCTGCCTTGGTTTTGAGTAGACGTTTCAGTGTCTTGAAATTGCGGTCCAGCAAGTGAGGCATGACTTGGTATGGGGATGCCGTTTTGCAGTAGTACATCCTGCAGGAAGTCTCGCTCTTTGGTCATTTCCCGTACTTGTGCTTCTATATTTGAAATGTTGTTTGAGGTCTCCTGCTCCTTGTCTTTGCGTCGCTTTCGGAATTTATGGGAGGCGGTGGCATTGCGCTTGCGTTTTTCGTCAGCGACTTTAGACGCAGCTTGCACGTCAAAAGGTACCTGAATGGGACCTTGCTCCGTTTCGAGCGTCAACATCTGACATTGGCTCTGGCCCAAAGCCTTTGATGTTGGCGCGTTGAATGGGTTGACTGTAGTGTCGATCGGTCCCCTGTGGGAAGTGCGGAGGGTATAGCGCTTGGGGAGACATTGGCTATACTCCAGCCGTGGCTGAGTTGACTATGCAGAAATATCTCCTCTTGTATTGCACTCTTGTCCCACCTCGATCACTATTAGACGTTGATGTCGAGCTATTCAATATTTACCATTCGTCGCCTATTGTGTAGTCAACTTATCTCACCACAAAATTTAAGGTGTCCGGTTGGTGCCGACTACTGCGTTAGTCACATGCTCGCCATTGACCCCACATCATCATATCCCTCATTGCGATACTCTAATCAGTGAAGCAAGCGGCACTTCATCGAGGCTGCAGAAGGTGTGATCTTCAAACACTTATTCGTGAGCATGGCTGATAAGACTGAAATCTAGTTAGCTTGTCCTGTCGCACCTCACTGAGATCCCAAAAGCCCACCATGTCTTCTCATCCAGAAGTCATCCGTGTTTACGCCGGCATCGATATTGATTCCGATTTGATAGACGCAGCGAGAGGTGAATGCGATGGTCTGGACCTCAATACCACAGATTCATTCAAGGTCTTCCGGCCAGGAGAGAAATGCGCCAAGATTATCGACTCCTTGAAGAACAAGGTGGGTTAATATTTAAGGCAGCAACGAGCGTTAACGCAACAGAGGCTTACCAGGTGGTAGATTTCACGAACGGCTACTGGGCGTACTGTCTTTGTACTTCTTCCCGGTGCTACTAGCAAGTACATGGAGGCAACCTGTATCGCTGTCCCGATCAAGAAGGAGGGCTTGCCAACCAGTGTAATAACTGAAACTGGACAGATCGTTACTGTGAATTGGGAGGAAGGGAAAGCTTGGGAAATACGTCAAAGTGTTAAACCAGCGGCAGTAGATAAAAAGGGAGGGACTTTGCTGCTATGGCATTTAAAGTGATGGACTTGCTCGGTGGGCCAGAAGGGTAGAACATGTTGTAAATTCAAATTAATATTTTTATTAGGCTTTCGGGTATTATCGACGTGGTATAAGAATCATCGCATATGATAAGCTAACCCGTTTTCGATATCTGGAACCCAAGGGACGTAGTTGCCATTGCCTGCCATGAGCCCAGCATCAGGGTTCACACTCGGAGCTTCGGCCCCGGACATACCTTCAGACTCGGCGAACCAAGGGACGTAGTTATTAGTGTTTGCCCCGAATCCAGCATCAAGGTTCACATCAGAAGCTTTGGCCCCGGACATATCATCAGACTCGGGGAACCAAGGGACGTAGTTACCAGTGCTTGCCCCGAATCCAGCATCAGGACTCAGACCAGGGGCCTGGGCGGGGGCATGGGCTTGGGCATCAAACGCATCGTCAGACTCGGGGAACCAAGGGACGTAGTTGCCAGTGCCTGCCGCTGGCCCAGAGCCAGAACCCAGATTAGTGTATTCGGCTGCAGATAGATTGTTGGATTGTGGATTTCTCTCTCCTTCCTGTGGGTTTGGTGGAACGCCCAATTGACAAGCATACTGCAAATTTTGACCCGGCGGGGATCCATAAGCTGTATTGGTAGGATTTCTTTGCAAAGAGGCTGGAATAAAATGGCTTGAGTGCTGATGGGCAGTGCCCGGCGTCGCTATACTACCATCAGTCGTTACGCGCGGGCCATCATATTCACCAGAGCTGAAGTTGTTACTAGAAGGATTCGGAGGATTTGTATGTATTAGATGCCGTAGCGACGGAAGACGCAATGCTGGAGATCGTTGAGTCCGCTCACGTTCATAAGATCGAGTCTCCTCTAATGATGGCCTCGCTGCGATGGTGGGAAGCCTTGTAGGTGTATATGAATCTAAATCTGTCAACACAGCTCTGAATTATTCCGATCGTAGCCAGTGCTCACTTACTCATGCCGAGGTTCGTCAATCCTTGTACTCCGACCTCAGTTGTGAAGAAAGCCTGACCTGTGGGTGGATTCGACTCCATTCCTGATGAGTAGGCCTCGGGCCCGCTCTGTTGATGACTGCTCGCTAAGGGCATAAGTGCAGCCGCGTCCTCCCACTGGCTAGGCCTAGAAAACACACCTTCATGTGTTTGTGTCCGGAAGTGTTCTGCGTCTCGATGGCTGTGTTCCGCCTCTTCAAGGCCGTTGACCATATCCCTTGCTGTTGATAAGACTCGATTGCCAGATTGCGAAGTATCTTGATACTGCGACAGTTGAGCATCGGAGGGACAATCAAATTGCGGGAGATTAATATCCTGATTTAATCGGCGGCGCTTTCCCCATGGTTCAGAGGGAGAAGAGCAAGGCTCATATGGTTTGTTGGTTCGCGACAACTTCTTGCACCACACTGTAGAAAAATGAGCAGCGCCAGTGCCAGCAACGGTCACGTACCATCATACAGAGTCTGGCATTCATCATACCAGTCTGCCTTCTGCTCCACAAGTTCCTTGATCCATTCCGAATCGTTCATCATCGTCTTCAAAAAGGGAAGATCTTCGAACTTGACCGCTCGAAAAAGACTGTATTTGAAGCTCAAAATCGCTGAAATTACCCTTGTGCCGACTAATAGTTCGAAGACAAGAAATTTGATTCCGTGCTCGATTCCTCTTCTTGTGATATCCTGTTTTTTGAATCGACGATTGTTGCTTTCAAGGTACTCCACGATGTGTCCCAAACCCCGTTCTTGTGAAACCGATAAGTCCTTCACCAGCACGCTGACTTTTGACGATCCATAAGTGTGGCGTTCCCACTGGGTAAAGTCAATAGCTAAGGACCGCTGACTCAGGCCCTTTCGAAACCTGGCCTTTGGCGTTGATCGACTTCCATCAAGCTGAAGATCAACGACACGAGGATCCTCGACTATCCGTTCTAGCTCATCCTCAATAGCTTCGAGTTCTGGTCTCGATAGAAACTCCTGGATCTGGGCCGAATCTTTGTCCAGCGCTTGGGTCAAGGTCAACACTGGTGGAGTCGGAGAGAGCTCGTGGCCGCTCAGGGAGGGTGAAGAGGAGGATTGTTGGATAGAGAAAGTTGTTGAGCCCTGAGAATGAAGAGCGAGCGAGGATGTGTCGGTGGTGTTTGGAAGAGTGGAGGACGAATTTGGACCATTCAAAGATGGTGTCGATGAACCCTGGGCAGCGAGAGCAGGCAGGAACGACTTGTTCGTGACCATAAGGGCTGAAGAGGAACTGTGATCTTCCGAAGGAGGTGAGCACGAGCTGTGATTGTTTGTAAGAGGAGGAGTCCAAGTGCCGCCATCATCCCCCACAACTGTCCGAAGCTTTTGAAAGGCTAACAGTGCCTCAGTTCTATGAGGCAGAAACGCTTCTTTAGGAACATTGCAAAGAACTTTCAGAGCCTTCTGAACGTGGACGGTGTCGTGGTAAGACATGTATAAACTTAATGTTTGTGAGACAAGAGATGGTCGAAAGGCGGACGTGTTTAGAAGCCTAAGAGCACTGCGCTATTCTCCTTGTCTTTTGACCCCGGGGTGAAGCGTCGGGATTAAATGTTCCGCTAGACTCTGCGAAGTCAACCTTAATCCCTGTCTTTCGACCCCGGGGGTGAAGTGCCGGGATTAACTGTTCCGCTAGACTGTACGAAGTCAACCGTGGTCCACCTCCGCCGAGAACTTATGGCTCATACAAGGCCTACACTACAAAAGAAGATGGCTTTGATATCAACTTGATAGGGAATCTGCATCTCATACACGCATGTTCAAGGTCCAGCGTACATTCTACCCACTTCCCCGGCCGATCTATCCATCTAGTACACTATATCTTCCCACTTCGCCAGTTACTATTGGTTTATCGAGACAGAACCCGTCATGAATGAGGATCGCAAACCGTGGAAGTCAGGGAACTCGAGTCCATACTGTGAAAAGGATGCGCCAATGAGAAGATCGGTATCGTTCGTCCCTTTGATCGTAATGAGCTCTGAAGTTTCCTAATATGAAATTACGAATAAGGAGAGGAGCGACTGCTATATCATGTCCGTGCATCTGTGCATAGAATGTTCTTTATTTTGTTTGCCTCGTTTTGCCTTTTGGACCAATTCACTGGACTGTCCTCTGCATTCTCACCTGCATGCCTCCTGTTTTAATTACGGAAAGAGTCTCACCGACAGTTCATCTTTCTGTTCTGGCTTGTGTTCTTCTTGCCACTCTGGCAGCACTTCTTCCTCTGCGTTGGCGACACGTTCGCTTGAATTCGTTTCAAGATCTGTGCCGTCAACTACAGACATGGATCACGATATTGAAATGCACCTCTGACATCGCCCTAGTCGTTTTAAGTGCCCTGGACGTCTCAACAATCGTTCACGATGGTAAGCAAAGGCATTTTCGACGGCTGTATATGTCGTAAGTCCTGACTGTGTCGTGTAGGAACACACCTTTGGGTCTCTATTGGCCTCCTTCTTCGCTTCTCCATCACATGTGTAATAATCTTAGAGGTATGCCTTGGGCGAACATCTCAGACCAAATGCTGATTGTCGGCCATAGCATTTAATGGTGCAGCAGATCTTTCGTCAAACTCCCTTTGGACGGTTCTTCGGCTCTGTTAGTTTTGTTGCCATCTTTGCGTTCACCGTCTTGAGGTTTTTACCGTTTATCAGGTACGATCGTGGTACCATTGCAGAACTTATGCATGCTCATTTGAACTGCAGGTTGTACAACGAGGCATTGCATTTTTGGACTGTTTTTGCCGCCAACTTTTCGGAGACTTTGTGCTTCAGTTCCGTTTACTGGTGGACTTTATACCAACTTCAGAGTGACCGCAAGTGGAAGTCTCCTCTTGCCGTCAGCGCCATTTGTAGTTCCTTGGTCACCCTTTCGACGCTAGTAGCTTTGGTAGTGGGACAGATGTATTCATGGATTCGAAGTCCCCTATTCTCTGAGGTAAGTCGGGTGATAATAGAAGCTCAAGGCGAAAGACAGTACTGATAAAAACCGCAGATTTTTCTACTACTCATCACCGGGCAGTTCTCGCTACGTAGCAATATCATGGAGAGAAGTCAGGCTCCCAAGAAAATTCACGGAAATATGCCGGACGAGGTCCCAAGTAAACCACGGCAGCTTCTCAATCGCAATACTGGCACTAGCAACGAAAGACCCTCCACCACATCGACATCAAGGAAACCATTGACCGGCGATTCGAACGACCCCAGAGAGCTTTACGCGTTCAGCTTATCAGAAATTCAAGTGGGAAAAAAGGAAGGAGACGGAGAAGGAGAAGAGGTGATTCTCCGCATGAAAGAAGAGATCGATGGTGTTTCTGGTGAGACTAGATGCCCCCTTGATTACCCTACCTTTTGTCGCCCTTTACTCTTCTCAGTCCGTTCTGACCTTACGCTACAGCTTATATCCCTGAAAAGTCCTCACATTCCGGCAATCCACGTCCATCCATGTGCTGCTCCTACATGTCGCCACCGCTGGGCTGGCGCCGTCGGATGACACACTTCACCAAAGATCTCCTTGCCAAGGACGAGGACCCCGAATCAATTGTGCTAATGCTGGAAGCGGAGTGGCCTCAAATGGCTGGCCGTGTAGAGGTCAAATGGGTGGAGTTTTGTGCATGGCAGGGCCAATCAGAGGAGTTGATAGTAGAAGCCAAAGAGATGGAAAATACAGCGGAGCTAGGTTATGATCACTGTAAGAAATACAAACAGCAAGAAGCGGACGAGATCATCGAGAATTGGAGCTGGTGGCATCCAGAACTGGAGGGGGGTTCAAGGGTTGTACGTCATAGATGAGGCTTATGTAGAGCACGCCTCCCATCTACGGTACTGCTACTTCCAGTACTGCCATTTTCAGTATCGTCACCTTCAGTACTCTCTTTGACAGCATTCCCTTCCACTTATGTCGCCGACACAACCCCGAAGTCCGGTATCAGAGCTTACTTTCTCCACGATTACGTATTTTCCTCATGGAGCACACATTAGACATAGTCTTTCGGTAGAGATAATATTACCTCATCATGCGAAATGGCCCGAAAGAAGGGTAACGTTCGACGTCGAGCCTTGCGCGCACAGGAAAGATGAAAGGCTATGATAAGTAAAGATTCATCCTATTTGCGGCTAGGTAGCATCTCCACCCCCAAATTTTGAGGGCTCTACGGCCGATTGGGACTTTTTCATCTCCATTCCTATTTCTGGGGCGGCTTCATTCCCCATTCTAGGACTTTCATAGGCTGTCTTGGAAGCAGGTTCATGGTTGATCTAATATCCATGGGGGGAGTCTTACGCCTGCAACCCTTTCCCGTCACATGTGTGTGTTCATCAATCCACCGTAATCCCCAACTGAGAAACAATCAACCTTGGATAACCTTTACTCTTTGGAAGTTAGCCCTTGTAGATGCACTTGGATCACGATCATGTTGGTCCCATCACATACACGGGACGTCTTGCAGGAGCCCTCCCTCGATCTCTCCGGCCACGCAGCTTTCAACAGAACCATAAGAACCTGTTGGGTCAACGAGAAAATTGGTTTCTTCAGCGTTTTGCATTCATGGCAAATCCTACCCCATTACCTTATTCAACGGGACCTGCTTCAGCCACTCAAGCTAGAGATGCGAGAAAACCTCAAAGTCAAAAACCCCTTCAGGCTCCCAATGAAAACGACTCTGACGCCGCTCTCGACACATCATCTAACACTAAATCTTCAGAGACCGTCAACGGAAGAAGTGACAGTGGGCACAAGCAAGATGGAAAAGAAGCGCAGAATGGAGAGAGCCGTCTAGAATTGTGTCGTCTATCGAAACGCAGATCAGATGTCGAAAGGTTGCTAAAAGTTGTGATTGACATCCGCGAAGATTCCGGTGATAGTCTGATCGTCGTGAATACTGCAGTTCTTGATATCGTCAGTCTGGAAAGGTTGCTAGATTGTGAAGCGAAACGAGGACGCGATGTGCTACATTGTACTCAAGAGAACGCAAGCCCTGATACTGGAGAAAGACTGCTTAGTGAAATAAGAGATGAACTACGTTTCTGCGAGACTGCATTGCATGTCAGACGGGCTGGGGCTGAATCAGCTTTCAAATGCTATGAGATGACCGCAAAAGCCTGCGGGGTTTACGACGTTTGTGACGTTTGGAACGAAAGAGCAGGCGAAGAGAATGAAAACGCAGAGTTCGTCGCCTGATTCAATATTAAGATGAATGCTGACAATATCAATAAAGTGATCGAACATGGACATCCTCATACTTGACAGCGCCGTCTTTACAAGGCCGTAAGCGATGCAGTAGCGAAGCTCTAAGGGATAGCACATCTTCTCGGAAAACTTCACGGACCCAAGACTGCAGTGACGGGGAAAGCAGTCAATCATTGTTCGACGAGGTTCGTACGACTTCGAGCGAGGCCAAACAACAGCGAGTAAACCAGCGAGGAATTTTGGAGCATGGTTTTGAGGAGGGAAAACGAAGAGAGGGCAAGAGATGGTGTTGTCGTTGCAAACAATGGACAGAACCGACGAAAGAATATCGGTGCGGGGATCGTTATTGCGATCATCCGCGCTGTAATGACTGCAGAAAGTAAAATGTCTTCCCAAGGGCTTAATAGGCTTTAGACTTTCTTCTTTCCTGTCTTCTTGATATGCGGAGAGGCTCAGATGGTTTGTGTAGATAATAGATTGTGCAATGGAACCTACCGTCAAGAGGTCGAGAGAATGTATGTATGCCAGGTATGTCGCTGGAAACGAGCCAGACCTTGCATTTCCCAATCGGCGAGGGTCACAAGCCCCAAGACTTTGGAAAGCGTGAATGAGCCGGGCATAAGCTCGCCATCGTTTCCCAGTCCAAGGCCTCACCAACAAGGCTACTTCAAAGCTTCCGCGAAACCCTGGAAGTAAACCCGAGCTAGGTTACGTGATAGATCATACATAGACCGAAGGAGTTGATCACCTCCACCCCGAATTTGGAGGCGCTTTCCTGTTTTGGGGAAAGGAGACTCATCAGAGTATCTGCACCCCTGATCTTCACCCTGCGCTTAAGATGAAAGGGCGGCCCAGAGATAAAGCGTGTCTGTTGGAACTGGGCTTATATACAACGGCAAAGGGCATCCCATTCGATTCTCTTTTTCAACTTCGTTCGGACAACCTTACGTTTTGTCTGGTCCCCTGCTGGATATTCACAGTGCAATGGAATCGACCAATAGTAAGTCAGTAGCGACGTTTATCCGGCAGTAAAAGTAACAAAGGCGCAGGTTCCACCTCCGTGTCGCCACCCGTCGAGTATCGATGGACAACCAACGGCCCTTGCGTGTTTCTCACATCGTGGCGGCAGAATGATTGGGAAACAAGATTCCGACCGGAGCAGTACACTTTGCCAGATCTTTGTACTCAGTCAACACCGCTCAACAGGATTTTGATGATCCAACATCTAAGAATCTTGCCATTTGAATTCTTCAACTTTGTCTCTCAATTTGGGTCGGTTGATTGCGCAGTATGGTCAACACAGTCCTTGACTGTTAAGTTTTTCTCAGATGCAGGAGCGCCCTTATCAAATACTCGAATTCCTGCCTCGTGGGCCTCTGCAAGAGCGAGGTGGTGCTGGAACATAGATAGATATCGTGCAAATGACAACCGTTTTCTTACCGTGTGCCTGCCTGATCTCCACCACCATCACAAGAATCCTCAGCCGCACATCGTAGAGCCCATCCCTTTCGCTGTTAGACTCATTCTCGTGCAGAATATGGCTCCACCTCCCTGCATGCATGACCGAGACCAGCCACCTAGGTGTCTTTATCCTTTGCTGTTCCTTTTGGGCCCCAGACTAGTGGCTCAGCCCCTCTTCCCTCATCCGAACCAGACATCTAGCTCCTTGTTAGCTCGATTCGAAGACGACGAATGAATGAATGACCTTTCAGCCTCGTCTTTTGTAATGAGGCTCTTCTCCTTCCCACCTTAAGAGATCTCTAAGATCCCATATATTCTTCACATAAAAACGACGAATCCTTCACATCTTTGACTTGACCACTCCTTTTTAAACTCATCGAACTGAAGCATGGCTTTTAGCAAAGCTTTTGAGGCTATAAAGTCTGCAGGTCCGATGGAAGGCAATTCAATGACGAGTATCACACAGTTGCCTGCCAACGTTCTCGAAGCATTCATCCCAGGCTATTCGGTCATCTCGAAGTTCCTGCTCGATGTGCTAGGCTTCGATATCACTATCGTTATGTCCGCCGGCCTTCTGATCTTTGGGCTCTTCACTTCTCTAAAATTTCTTGGCCAACACGCATACGCTGTCTTTGAGAAGTACTTTACATGCTTCATTAGCATCGACTCTGACGATGACATCTATTACCACATCATGGAGTGACTTGATGGTCATAAGGTATCCATTAACTCACGTAGCTTGATGACCAAGACTGAACAGAAGCATGCCTGAGACTTTCACGACCTGAACACGACAGCGGATGGACTGAATCCAAACACTCTCATCAACTATAGTAATTGGGACTTCAAAATTCCTCCAAAATATTCCAGCCCTACTTTGGTCGTCATATCTTCTTTCATCAAGGCCGATATTTTTGGTTCCATCGCTCTATTAAACAGACGATGAGAGGTAGTGATTTCCGTGAAGCAGAGAGCATTCGACTTACCTGTATCGGACGCTCGTCCCAGCCTATCAAAAATCTCATGAAGAACTGCCGTAATCACTACCACAATAAGAAAATCGCTCTTACTGTTGTACGCAGATCGGTAAGTAAAGAGAATAGAGGAGAACACAATATGTGGCAAAAAGTTGCAACGAGACCTTCTAGACCTATGCACACGGTCGTCTTGAATCACGATGAGAAGACTCGAGTTCTGAAGAATATAAACGAGTACCTGCATTCAGCCACTCTCAGGTGATACGTCGATCGCGGTATACCTTATCGTCGTGGGTATCTGTTTCATGGAGTAAGTATAATTCTATCTCAAAGGTCACTAAATGCCTTTTACTCTTGCTGACGTTTTCAAAAGCCCTCTGAGACTGGCAAATTCAGTTTTGCCTGAGCCATCGCTGGCGTTTTCGGCCTTGATATTTACTGCATCTCGCTTGCGGATCGAACTCTTACAGAAGAACACTTGGAGATAATGTTCAGTTCACTGCCCCGACGCTGTGTAGTTCTGCTTGAAGATATCGACAGCGCCGGCCTGATTAAACGCCAAGAAGAAGGCGAAAAATCCGTCAAACCAGCCGACGACGCGGCCGCAAAAATTGGCGTCGAACTTAGCAAGGCTCTTAAGAATGCTTCGAAGAACAACGAGAAAGGTAAAAAAAACAAGGGAATCAGCTTGTCCGATCTCTTCAACGCTATCGATGATGTGGCTTCGCACGAAGGAAGAGTTCTAGTGATGACAATCAACTGCCCCGAAAAGCTTGACGAAGCTTTAATTCAACCAGGTCGTATAGATATTAAAGTTGAATTTATCATGACCACACGTTTCCAAATCTCCGAGCTCTTCACTCGCATGTACTCACTCGATGACAGCTCTTCAAGACTCATTGCTACTTTCAGCAAAGAAATTCTCAAATAACAACAACAACAACAACAACATGTCGACGATCTTCTTGCTCAGAAATCTGTCATCCTTCAGTTCTGCGCCAACAAGCTCACGTTCATCGGTCCTCTCACTTTCGCAAAGAGTGCCAGCGATCTTGTCATCGTTACGCCTTTCAATAGCTCTTCTCTCAGCGCAGCTGTCACATCCGCGTCGATGAAGTTGAAGAATATGACGGAAGACTTTGCGATTAAGTTGTCGAAGAACATGCTTACGTCAGTCGAGATACAGAGGTATTTTCTCACGCGGAAGAAGAATTCACGAAGAGCGCTGGCGAAGATGAATGAGTGAAGAGATCGATTGATTGAGGCGAAGAAGTCGGGAAGTAAATTGACTCCTGCGCAGTAATCGGAGACGAAGAAGAGTGAGAGGGCATGAATAATGTTGAGAAAATCGATACAGTAGAATTTATAATTTTTACAGATCTATTTACATTAGTCGTTCTTCATCTTGAGTGTGAAATGCGGAATAGCACGATGTACCTGCATTGACGCCTATCTGTTTCTCGATGAGGCTATAGACTTTTCACCTGGTGAAACGTATCGAATCACGGACTTCGTCGAGTTTTGCCAGTTATATCATGTTCGATATTGAATCTGACCATAACAACGTTTTTGATTGACATTTATTCATGACTACTGTATGATAATAAGAACTGAGTTCCGACCCGATACGATTTTCTGTTGGTTTTGACTTGACTAATTCGAGACTAGTAAGACGTTTGTCATTCATCAATGATTCGTTTTATTCTTTTTCTTTCTGGACAACAACAATCTTCGCCAAAGCATAACGCCTAGAACTATTGCTCCTTCGCTACACATGCTCTGCTACATATCAGTCGATCTTGCGATTTACAATTTCGTTTGATGTCGCGTTCTCTTCAGAATGAATATTGGGGTGAATCTGATTTGAGGCGATGATAGCGAGTTCGAAGTATTCGCACAAGCTCAAAGCAAAGATTTATCTCTTATCTTCAGATATTCTCTGAATCTAAAGCTCTCTCAGAGTCTTTCGAGTCGTGTTGTAAATTGCTACTATAATCTGTCATCAAAGGACGCGAGCGAAACATTCTCTGATCGAGCTGCGATGCGCGAAGCGCTTTATTCCTCGATATGTCGAGTGTGAGATCAGTGCGCTATGCACCCTTCTATTTCGGCGTCGGACGTCACAGTTGAGATCTACGAGGATGCAGAACGGCAGAATCAATGACGTATATCGCACGAGAGCTTGTACAAGCAATACGTCGAGTCACTGTTATCAATAAGCAGTCTGTTCCAAAGCGAAGAAGCGAAGCTGCAAGTCTATTATATCGTTGATTATTCAAGCCTCGTTCAGATCGATCATCTTGAGGGAAGGAGTAGGACTGCGATTGTACGCTGCTCTTCAGGCTCTGACTCACTTCATGTTTTCAAAGGTGTCGACTTTGAAACGTTTTTGGAGTCTCGTGCTGATTTTGAGCATCGAAAAGATGTGTGTTATCATGAGATTCGAACCATTTTCTCGCTGCCTCGACACCCAAATATAATTCCTTTCGCAGATGTCTTCGTCATCGTCCAAAAAATCGAGAACGATCGTCAAGTCTTTGTCTGTGACACTCTATATTCATTTATGGAGCATGACACGTTAGACGATCAGGTCAAGAACACCAAGACTATCGAAGCACGTCTAGCGTTGAGAAACAAAGCAATATGGTGTTTTCAGATGGCTTCAGCTATTGCTCACACCCATTTCACGGCTCACACATTTCACATGAACATCAAATCGATCAATTTCGTCTTAGATTCTAACCAAAACTTGATTTTGATAGACTGAGAACAAAGTGAGGCATCGCTTTACACTCTCGCACCCGAAGCTAACGATTCTTGGGACGTAAAAGAGGCGAAAGTTGAGTCTTCGTCTTCTGATGGCGCAGACTCAGCTGTGTCAAAACTTGTTTACGAGAGATATGTCGATCATTATCGGGAAAACCTCGCCTGAGATCGACCTAAATGGAACGTCTACCCATTCTGAAGTGAATTTTATTCAAGAGTCTTGAAGGCTGCAGAAGTGTTCAGCCTCGATCGAACTATGTGAATGTTGTTGCAGCAAGTGGCACAAAGCGAAGTTGAGAATCTTGACGAAGTCGTTGTCTACTGGAGCGAGGACGCAAGAGACATTCCGAATGATTGAAAGATCGTGATGAATCGCTGCCTTGATCTCGATTCGAACAAGAGAATTGAATTAATGAATCTACTGAATTTCTGGGAAAAAGTGAAATGCGAGGATTGAACAAATTCTATGTGCAATCCCGATTTTAGCGGTAGATCGCTGTCGCTTCGCGTTGCTGTCTAAAATTCAATGAGTCACATGATATCAATCGAATACGTATTTAGTGAGCTGCAATCACTGATCTGTTCGCTCAACAATTCACTCTCTATTCTGCAACAAGTTGTGATGACTATCGCAATTCTGCTCTACGCTGTAGAACACTACAATTCCCTGCTCGAGCTTCATGTGGCAAAAGATCAGTTCGAATTCGGACGAGCCTCGAAGATTCTCTTCTCGAAAATTGAGCGAGCCTTTTTGAAACATCATGTCGAACATATACTGAGTGTTATTCTTCTTCACAATCATTTCCTCTTGAATCTCGACGAAATGCTTGTTAATGTCGACTCTGTAGCAATCCCATGGAACGCTAGAAGCGGCTCAAGAGAGTTCACGAATGTCAATGCCAGTGCCTGGCGCTTCATCGAAAAGGGCATCGCGTCATATGAGTTTGCCCACGCGGCTGCGAGGATGCCTCTAGACGACCGCCAGATGCAAGCATTCTTTGTCGAACTCGGCGTCATACTCGAGAAGTGAAACTTGACCAACGTTCTTGGCATCTGCTCTCTAGGAGAAACTCTCATCGATAGATCTGCTATCATGGAATTCACCAGCGAGCGCGCCAATATCACACTTCCTTTCGACATGACATCAAATGATGGCAATGTTGTCGATGTCATGTGGCAATTTAGCTTCGACTCGTTGAGATCTTCTATTCATGCGGGATCAACATCTCAAGATAAGCAAGATATAAGATGTTGTACGTGATATGATTCTTTTTCCAGAACTAACAGATCTATTCTTAGGTTCGAAGAATGAAACACAGCTCGTGGTTTTCGAGCAGTGCAAGAATCGTTGCAAGGGAAAACCGCACGAAGCAAGGCATACCTCAAATACTTAAGAACTATTGCGATCAGCCAAAATGGTCGCAGCTAACGAACATGAGCACTTAAGAGAATGGGAAGCATGAAGAGAATCGTACATGGCACTTATAGAAGCTCTCGCCGTTATAGAAACAACACTTCCTCATTTCTCCATCTCCAAGCCCATTTCGTCCCCTAAAATCATATCTCGCCCTTGCTCTCGCTCTTGCCTTCCTTCACCCTCTCCCTTTCCTCCTGTCCCTTTCTGTCAAATTTCTGCTTCATAATCTTTCTCTCGTCTCTGGCCTTCTTCGTTATCATAAAATACATTCATCTCATCGATTCTCTTCGGCTCTAAACTCGAATATCAGTTCACATCCATCACTACTGAATTAACGAATCTAATCATTCTTTCTTCAATGGCGAGTGCTCAATTGAGAAAGCGTGCATATTGCCGCGGCAGACCTGTTGAAGGGCGTGTTGTCATCGGGAAAGAGCATGACATGATAGCGCCTGAGGGGAAAGGCGACAAGTTGGATCGTCATGAAGGCGATGAGATCGCTGACGTGGCGAAGGCACTACCTCACAGCCATCGATGACGACGCTCATTAAATCCAACCACTTTTGATTCATGGGGTTCGACAGAGGAACAATGCTGACACAGAGTAGCTAGAGTGAGCTTCGGGGCATAGGAACTTTCGTTTCCTCTTGTGTACTTACTCAGCAGCGCGAAGGCCACAAATACGGTCGCCAGGACTAACAGCAACGCCGTATATATGTATAGCGCCGTCATGGAACAAGAGATTGAGTTAGAAGGCTTCGAGAATGTTGAAGATGATCGAATCGTTGACGTTGTTCAGGGCAAGATGAGACCATTGCTGAATCACTGCGACGATGAACACTGCCAACTAGTTTTAGAATGTGAAAAGATTGAGAAGGTCAATACTCATCTCTTCTCATTCTGCACCTGCGATTAACAATTCAATCAGTGTCTGAGAAATATCCAGTCGCTGAACTACGATCGCTGTATGATCTACAGCGTTGAAAACCGTTGCACCCACACAGGCGATGACGTAAATGCACTTGAGATCTGAGCATCAACTACGCCTCGTCTGCAGACTACATCACATCATCTAAAGCTCAAGTCATGTCTCAAACCCTGATGTTGAATTTTCGCCCAATAAGGCAACGTAATAATCATGTGTACAAAGGCCTCTACATGCTGAGGTCATCTCATTGAGTAAATCAAATACTTCGCTCATTACTTTATTGTTAATGTCAGCAAGCTATGTATTTAGGGGGGTTTCTCATCACATGGCAAACAAAACGATGACCATCAATGAATTCAATCAGATTTCTTCTAAGCCAGAAGCAGACCACATATTTTCATCCGTCATCATAAGCCAGATGTTTCTCATGTCGACATGACTCGCTCAGCGGGCATTCATCATTAAAGTCTCAGAAGCTGCTGATATGCACTGCGTGAAAGCGTGTTACTTGCATTGTCGACCTATCCGTGAATAAGGTATCGCGGTGAGTAATGACGATGGCGATGTCTGCGCAAAAATGGAGGAAGGAATGATGACGAAGCGTCCCTTCCCGGAAGGTGTGATTTTATAACTCTGATTCGCATACGCTCACCATGTGGTGTGTTGTCTTGTTTAGGTTGCCGTCGAGATGCATTGCATGACGTGCCAATGCAACAGGAAACCAGGGTACTCTTGAGATTGCTAACATTGACGTCGTTGTCATTCGGATAGGTGTAGGCTGCCCCTGCACAGGCTGCGAAAAAAGGTGGAGCGGGCCCATTGGGAATGTTCTGAGCGGAGTTCAAGCAGACAGGACCGTCGACTTGATCATTGCATGGGATACCTAGCTGCTTGAATAGGTCAATGTTGCAATCGAACACTGCTGTACCCTCGGAAGAGCATGTTATAGGCACAGAATAGCCATTCACATAGCTGACATCGATATCAGGTGGACTCGTATAGCTGCCTTCAATCTTGCTGCCGTCGGGGTTGAGATTCGGGCCCACATATATCCTTCCTGCCCATCCAGTTGGGAAAGCATACTGGGTGAAGGCATTATTAGAAAGTGTAGTGGCCGAAGGATTACCTACCGAAGACGGGCCACCAGCATTCGAAGCAAAAGAGAGAGACAATTGCTTGCCGTACACGTTGGTCATCGCGATCGTCATGTAATTGTCTGAGCCATCCGTAGCAGTACTCCCAGCTTCTGAAGCACTCGTGACGGTACTCGAAGCTGAAATTGAGTCCGTTTTCCCGAGATTAACTGTCACAGTGGGGGCCGATGAGCAGTTGAATGGAGTTGCGGCTACCAGAGCCGCGAGCATCAAGAAAGCGATCTGATAGGAAGTTTTCATTATGGATTCAGCTTGTCCAGAAAGTGACTTGTTCCGGAAAAAGGTTGGGCTTTCCTTCCCTTTTGTGATGCATAAAAGATCTCATTTTTTGGATGCTTGCGAGAGCATTCAAATATGGAGCCATGATGTTATTCCCTCTTGGGCCCTCTGATTCAGGATGCGAGAACGATGGATGGTGAAAGTCCATACAATCGGGTGTATGTGAGCGCGGTGTATCTTCTGCGATCATTCAGTACCACCTCAGCCCTGTCTTTAGTAGCCGGTAACCCATTGTCATGTTCTCCCTCTTTGGTCTCATACTTCGTGGCTCTTGCGATGTGCACGAGAGGGAGGTGCACCAACAACACAACCTGGACAAGAACCTATTGTTCTGCCCTCATGCGACCGGCAAACGTAGCTTGTAATCACCTTTCTCGGGGCGAAAGAACCTCAAGGACCACATGCGCCGCCTCCATTCCGACGAAAAGCCTCCAGCTGCCCTCCTCGCCTTGCTGGGTCACACACCGTATACTGGGAGCAAACGAAAGAGAGAGAATACAGAAGTAGCCCAAAGATGCATCAGATTGCACCCTACAAGTTGAGCTGAAAAGGCTACGGAAGAAGAATAAACGGATGACGTTAGAGAATGAGAAACTCATGGAGAAGATTGACACTCTCAGGCCATTTTCCAGATCCATTGACTGAAGTCTTTAGATCAAGAGTATCTTGGAAATTAGAGACTGGTGGTGTAGATAGCATGCTTTAGGCCGTAGACATCATTTGACAAGTCGATCAGTAATACCTTTCGCTACGGCACCCTGATCAACAGGTGCGTCCATTTCTCATACCAGCCGCATGCTCTATTTTCGTCTACACGGGACGACATCAGGCTCCCAGCAGTCAATCAACAAAAGAAATCTTCATTTATTTGAACAAGATTCATACTTCAAGACATTCTACAAATAGCTTAATCGAGGGAAGAGAAGAAGTGAGAAGATTAGAGCTCAGTTGAGAGTGAATGCAACTTTGAAACAGTAGCGATGTCCTTGGTCTTGCTCGAATGTAAAAAGCTTCATATAAATAAAACTAAAGGATTGTTCGCTAGACTCTGACAAGCAAAGCTTCAAAGCTTCAAAGCTTCATTGATTCTACTTCTGAAAAGCCACTGGCGGTTTGCGTGATTGTCACCCTCCCCTTTTCATCTAGACCTGCATGCTCGTTAGTGATTTCCACATTGCCGTAGCGTTGTTTGATGCGCGATATCTCATCATCACTGATTCCGAGACGTTCGTCTGAAATTCATACCACAGACCTTTGGATGCGAAGAGATTCATGTTGAAACGTCAGCGAAGCAAGATCATCACGTTTGTCCGATGTAAAATCCTTCATCTCATCATGCATATTGAAGAAGATTCCATCGATTGGACTTGGTTCTCTCGTCCGATCAAGCCAATCGAAACATTTTCGTAGAAGACTCCGAAGATGATTACTTGTTCTCGTTCCGCGATACTTCGATTCTTTCTTCTCCTCTCTCATTTCAGTCTGAGGCATGAATCGAAGAAGTGGAGCAACGGCGTCATTCAAGACCAATTGAAAGACAAGTGTCATCGCCGTAGCAATAATCATGATCACAGCTTGGTCGACGCAGGTTGCTCTATTATGATTGTCGCGCACTAAGAAGAACAGGCCTATCATGCAGAGCTTCATAACGTAGACATTCGTGAACAGCTGATTCAGGGCCGTTGAATAGAGTAGACCTCTTGTATTAGGCCGGAAAACTGTGACGTAGAGCAGATTGTAGCGGAACATCATCCAAAAAAGACCAAAGGTAATGAAACTGAGCAAGAGAATTAACGAAGCGATGACCGAGTAGATAAGCCCTGACATGATGTTAAAATTATACATGAGTGATACAAGAGCGACTTATCGATGCAAGCTAGATTGATATAGATTGGGAAAAGAGTGTCCCACTGCATCTGAGGCAAAGCTGTCTGCTTTTCTCATTTCTGTCTCGGCGTAGTATTCATGATTGAGGCGAGAGTATACCAATCGATTAGTCGTCCCACTTGAAGAATCGAACTTGCGCTTACCGAGAAGCATCGCAACATTAGATAAGAGAAGAAGTAGTTGCTCGCCTTGGAAAGATTTGTGACTAGCACCATCGATACAGAATCGAGGCCGTGAAGTACTTCTTGAATAACGACCGTGATGCTCGAAGACAGAGAGATCGTCAGAAAGACTTGTACGAACAAAAAAGTGAAATAGTACTTCTGTAGAGAAAGCTCGACGGCCACCTTCGTCAGCAGATCTCGACGTTCTGTGATGATGCGTAGTATGTATGACAGCAACGTGATAAGTGCGATCAGAATTAACTGCGGTAAAACATCTTGAATGCAGCCAAACAGCCATGCCGGAAGCGCGTCGATTCAATGCAGTCAAGACAACAAAGTCGTAAGATAAGCAATCTGAGATACGAGATCAGTGAAGACGACAGGAACAGACCATGCTAGAATAAGTGCGATGATGAAGATAACGACCAGGACAGTTCGTGTGTATCGACTTCACCAGTTCTTAGACAAGTTTTCTCATTTGACATTCACTGACGAAGCTTCGAGATATTGAGATCTAAAACACAAGGGCGTACATCGAACGATAGATTGGCAAGTCATATACGTGACCTCTTGAGTGTTGAATTGTATGAACGCTGAGATCATTAGGAAATATCTTTCTGACTCTCGCTGATTCTGATCGATCTCGTTGTTCAAACGAGCCATCTCTTGCCAACAGTGATAGAGAATATCAACTTTTGTTCCCACGAAAGATATTGATGACATTCAGGTGAGATTGAAAATTGGAAGATGCATGTAATCGCGATTCTTTTCGCCTAGGTATCGTTTCCAGAGAGGTCGTTCACTTCCAACATACGCGTGGCTTGAACCGTTCATCTCGACTTTCGTAAGATCATGATCTTTTCGACCATCAGTGAATTTCATCGCCAATCGTATAAGCTTCGTCTCCGCGACCTTCAGTGTGCAGACTATCTTTTCCCGCTCTAGAACCTTTTTGAATAGCTCGGAAAGATCTCTGTTGATTCATATGGCGCGTACTCCGTCAGAGAATACGTCGTAGAGACGGGTCAGAACGAGAATAGATAAGAATCTCCTGAGAATATTCGTCACAAAGATAGTGTTTGCGAAGGCTTGAAGACGATGCCCTGATGATGCGAGGTACGCCTGTCGAATACGGATATACTCGATTAATTCCGCATATATTGTGTGGCATACGAAGATGATCACGGTCAAGGCCATTATCAGATGAGCTCAGTAGAAGCTGGTGTGTGCCAGTCTCACGTTTGCCCAACTGAGTCTATTCAGGCCTTGGACTCCATTTGTTGCATTTTTTCCATGAACAAGATTCAAAGGCACCAGGATGGGGATTATGATTAGGCTTAGAGAAACAAATATTTTCAGAAGTGTACGAAGGTAGCGAAGAAAGAAGAAAGCGTCAAGGTCGAACTTCTGAAGAATGACTCAATCTGATGTTTGAAATACAACGAGAATTCAGAAAAATAACCCGGAAGAAAATACTTCAGCGCGCTGTTTTTCAGGTACAAGAAATGTTCGAGGCTGACTGACATTCGTTAGTCAATGATGGTAGGCTTCAACATGATGGAGACTCACTACAGCTGCGTAAGTCTATCCTTTAGTAAAATGAAAAGAATAATCTCAGCGCCGAATGCCGATGCTGAAACGGTAAGAGACGCTATAAATGAATGCAACGACGTTCTCTGGCTATCTTGAGCCGCTTCAGAAGGCGCATTGATTGCTGCGATGACACTGAAGTTAGGATTAGGGATCATCGATGGCAGACTTCTAGAATACGTGACCAAAAAAAAACAGTGATATATCGAATCAACGAGACTGACCAGAATTTTATAGAGAGAAAGGAGCACAAATCGATCATGATCTTGCATGTTTTGAATGCTCGAAAATCCAGTTCTGGCCTTCATTATTCCCAGAATTTTTACCTAGAAAGTGAAATAAAAAAGAGCGACAGCAATACGGCCGGCCCAAACGTAAGGACTGAGACAGAGATGGTGCACAATCGATGCAGTAATTGGTGAGCGCTATCTGAAAAACCGAATCAGAGTTCTAGATCAATTCAATACAACAAAATATGAACGATAGTGACAAGACAGTTTCATAAATGGCCGTCGAGCAGAATAGGATCCCTTCATGATTGGCGGAAGAATCCGTAGCGATCTAGTAGCCGGAAGAGCGATGCGAAATCGTCGCTTGAAAGCGTGAATCTTGCACAAGTCGTTCTTTCCGACGTCCTTTGCGACGAGCTTGACAGGAATTGTTACAGGAGAGAAGATTAATAGTGGGAGAATCGTGAGAAGGACAGCAGAGGGTGGAACGCAAAAATTGCTGTGATGCTAGGCATTGTGAATGACTAATAGGGCTGCCTGAAGCGTACGGCCGCGATAGCAGGGTGAGCACATTCAGAACAATACCAGCATTTTATTAATAGGCATTTGCATAATTTCATTGACTTTTGTCCCGTCGATCAGCAATCCTTTCACATTCTCTTTTCAAGTGACTGCGCATTGAGGCGAAGTCAAGGCTGAGCCATGAACTTATTGTCCCCTGCTCAGCTCCTCCCAATGAAAATCCAAGCTTACCGACGATGAAGTGAACTTTCGCAGAAATCTTACAACTCTCAAAGTGCATGCTTTGATATCTGATCTTGGGAATTCATACACCCACAGAGACAAATTCAGGGACAGGCAAGGAAGTTATGAACCCGTCGGCATAGATTCATCATTTGATGATCAGACCCAAAGAAATTCTGTCTTGCACAGTACGGAACCTATATCACGTGACTGATAATGCGCGCGCGCATTATCAATCACGTGTTCCTGTACCCTCTTTCGTGAGATCAACCTTCGTTTGACGATGACACAAATGGATCAGGTGTCGAAAGATCCATCTCTGATACGCTATGCAGTCTGAGTCATCCTCAAGCTGACTCGTATATAGGCATTGAGCGAGATAGTGGAGCTTCTCTCCGCATACTCGAAGTCGAATTCAAGGGGAAACTATGTCATACTTCTTGACAGTCTGGAACATGTGACAATGAAACTCAAAGAGCAAGCCCGACAGAAACAGCAGCGTCAAAAGAAGAAACACAAGCAACTGCAGTTCAACCATGGGCACACTAATGTCTCACTCCAAAATTCCCCAAACGTGACCACAAGGTCACGCGAGGCAGTATCAATGGACGGCCTATCGTCTTTAACACTGCGCTCACACTTGAAGTCAGGAGTGCTTATGTCAGAAATATCTCAGAAACCTTCCGTCTCTAATCAGGAAACCATTATCGTTGATCGAACACCAGCACCTGATAGTCAGTCCGATGTGACTGCTGTTCCTTGTGAAAGCTTCATCACGACAACTGATGCCGAGACGACTAGAACGAATGTTGGAATTCCAATCCGGGACAAGCTGAAGCAAGAGATCCAACGCTGTGAATATCAATATCGCGGAAAAACCTTCGTTGTCAACGGCGATGAACGCTCGAAGATCGTCAACCCGAATGAAATCAGTTATTTCTTCTCCCGTTTCCAACAGAGAGAATGACTCACTAATTTCAACCTGATGCCGTTATTATTCTCATTCAATTGATCAAAAACGACTTTGATATTACACAGCTTCTATGCATCATTTAAGAGCAGCAATCAGCAATTCAACCTGAAGATGCGATGACCATTGAGTCGCGACCACGATCGCATCATTCTTTCATGCTGCTTTCAAAGTCACTGGACGCTGTTTGATGTGAACCTCAAACGTATCGTCATCCGACAGTATGACTCTCTTGCCGAAGACATATCAAATTCAGAGATGATGTTGATCATCAAAGAGCGATTGGTCCACGTCATGACAGAATGAGAGAATCAAAATCGGGGTTTTACCGCAGTTAATGGGGTAAGTGAGGATTTTCATTTCTTTCGTGTTTTTCTTTATGACCACTGAAGGTTTGCAGCCATCTCGACAGCAAGAAAACGATTCTGACTGTGAGATATACATGATGTACAATGCAGATTGCCTCGCCTCAAACCGAGACACATTAGAGAAGCAGATAGACGATATTCTACTTCGATATCATTATCTTGAGCGTCTAGTCGATTTAGAACGCCGAGAGAGAAGTGAACGGCAGATAGTAGATATGATCCTGTCATCAAACAAGAAGCTTAGAATTAAAAAGCGTCGTGTATCTGAAGACATTTCAGGTGATGAGTCTGGTCAAAACCAAGAAGAATCCAAGAAGAGTCGAAGGTTAAACTGGGAGTCTCCATCGCATTTAGGCTCTCAAGATGCTTGGCTTGAGGAGCGAAATCATCTCGCCGCTATCAGCTCGAAGTACGAACAATCTGGGTCGGAACACTTGGAACGAGCGGAAGAATTGCTTCGAATGATCGAGACAGTCGAATGTGAGGAAGTAATGACAGCTTGGGATGAAGCAATCGCCCGAGAGCAAAGTCACATCAAGCTCGAAACATCGAAAATCGATTCAACGACTAGGGCCATTTGTCAACTTATCGAGGAGGCTCAGGTCAGATCGTTCAAGGACAAGATCCTTTTACGTATTGACAAATGAATTTTTACAATGAAGATTTTGCAAGATGTTGAAATCGAAAGAGAACGTGCGTCGTCTGAGCAAAGTACATTCAAAATTGAAGCCGACGATAAAGGAAAAAAAGCATCGACAAAGGCATTCGCAAAATTCGTTAGAGAAGCCCATCCTGAGCTTCAAGAGTCAAGTCTAGCGAAGGAGCGAGAATTACAGTATTGCAAGTACCGAAGATGGTGGCGTGACGATCAGATATGGATCTTTTTGTATAATGCATTTGGTGCTGCCATCCTATTACTCATCTCAGGGAGGCAGCGTACCAAAGAAGGATGCGCGGTCTACAATGAACAGTAAGAACTTATCAGTCCCTTTTACGAAGACTCACTATTGATATTGGTGCAGATTCGTGAAGATGAAATCTAGAAAACGTGAATCCTTCATCAAAGCCCTGCAGAAACTGCGATCAGATTTAAAGAAGACTGTTTCTGAGTTAGACGATCATCTTGAGATTCTAAAAGACGACATTGCAGACTTGCTAGAACGACTTCAGCATCCGGGCATATCTCAGAAGTCGAAGGTTGAGCAGCGTAATTAGTTCTGCCTATGATAAAGAATCAAATCCGACAGCTCGTCATTTACTTTACGCAACGTTGCCGTCGCCATTTACTACGCCGTTCAACGCGAGCCGCGCATCATCGACTCAAAAGAATGAGGCGGTACAGGAAGGGACACATTTTAGTGACAATTTCAACAGAAACGTGACATTGAATTGGAAGTACAATAGATTATCTGAAAGCGACTTCGAGAATCCTATGAGCCACATTCGACAGTGTATCTCGGAGGGGCATCGTCCACGACCTGTTCTGTAGCAAGGCAGTAAGTCATTTCAATCCAATAATGGCTCGCCGGTCTAATGTCTTTCAGAAAAGCAACGGCGTTAAGCTGGTGAAAGTGACTTTCATGGTCATACGTCGTGAATGGAGAATCTGGCGGCACAGCATTGGCCAACCCGACAATACTTCTGATGATCTTGGCACGACAGCGTTCGCGGCGTGACATGATCTCAAACAGCGCGGCTAATCGGAGACAATCTTTGTCTGGACAAGGGTTCGGAAAGGAGGAGACTTTGGCGGAAAAAAATGTAAGCTCTGACATGAGTTCCGTCTGTCGTACTATGTATGCAGCGCGGCTGTCACACATTCAGGCGAAGTCAGAGATTGTGAGAGAGTAAAGAATGAAAACTTCTAGGACAGTCCGAATATAAGAGAAGAGAATCTCATCGTTTTCGGCAATACATATCTTCGTCGTGAGCAAGGTGATAACGGAGGAGAAGATCTCACGTCCAGAAACAGATAGTTTCTGTAACATGTTTTGTAACTGTGCGACATTTTTATCTTCTTGGCGCAGCAGTTCTGCTGATGATGGGTCTGTCAAGATGGAATGTCACTTGGCTGTAGTCTGGTCTTTGCGCAGGAGCGAGTGAATTTGACGTCGGAATGCGGACATGGCGAGAATGTGTCTGTGTCGAACGGTCTTGAGAAGCATCTTCTAAAATTGGTCGAATATAATGCAAAGTCTGTGATGAGGTCTCGAAGTTATGTTTGATTCAACGAACGACAAGAAAACGTCATATTCAAAAATGTTTCTGGAACAACCGAATTTGTTCATCTGCCAGGAACCATGCAAAGCCTTGCGCGCAAAAAATGAACGCTCTCAGTTCAGAACTTGAACTGTCAGCCAAAAATTCAACAGTGGCTAAAACAGAAGGGAAGGGGAGCCAGAATTTGAGGTCTTCACAGGTCGACTGGTCGGCGCAAGCTTAGTTGGAGGTCAGAATCTGAGGGGAGAGTCATATGTTGAGATGCTCAAGGCGTAAGTCAGAGATCGACATGGATTCAACAGCATTTAAAGAGTGCTGAATTCTCAAAGTCTAGCTATACAGATACTTGAGCCTCAGAGAAAAAAAGGTATTTTACCTCGTATGGACAGTGAAGCGACCGTGCTGACTGAAACTCAAAATCCTTGTTCTACAGAAAAATCAGATCCTGTATTCCTGATCTAATACGACTCACTGCAAAGTTTCACGATGATGTGCATCATCGTATTTCCGAAATTCTTCACACGTCCGCAGAACACGCTTCACGACGATTTCATTCAACAGAATCCTCGCCAAGCAGCAAGAGAGGTTCGGCGAGCAAGGTTTCGTGCTCTACTACACGAGCACGCTTCCTTCCTACTAGAATGAACTCCGAACGACTCTGAAACGTCTCGCAATGATGATAAGTCTAGCGTATCGAAGGCGACTCCTTCATCTTACAATCAAGACCCGAAGACGTTTGAGGTGTCAAGCTGATCGCTAACTTGAGATGAAGGCACCTCACGTGATTATAGCTAGGCGTGATGTATAAGGAATAGATTGGCATGAAGCACGTTTCTTTCAGGTTTCTAGCGAAATTTGAATGAGAGCAATCATTGTATACTACTTTTGTGATTTGAGCATAAATGAAATGACTTTTGTCGAGTACTCTCTCTCATGGAAATTGGTGAATGAATTTTCCTCTGTATGCAAATTTGTTGATCAGTCGCAAATTATCACTCATGCAGATACTGATTCCCCAAATCACTCTGAAGCCACATTCTTCTCAAAGCACTTGAGACTGACTCTATGTGTTTGTGTCGAAGCGATAGAGACACTATTCTGTGACAACACAGCTTCGCGCATAACTTGGAATCGCATACTCACGCTGACAAAGAGTTGATTGTGAAGATAGAGTGACCACCTTCGAGAATCATGAAACAGCTCTACTAATAAACAAGAGAAGGAATTGCGCTCTCACGATGAATCTGTGGAGGTAGAGAAATTGTTCATGTAATTCAATGGCTCGAGATTTAGCATGATTAACCTCTGATGTATGACGCGATTGCATAGAGAACGTAATGGTTGCAGATGCTATTTTTGTGTTGCGACGATAAACGCATTTACCGCTTTGCAGATGTGCTATATGTGCACTACGTCAACGCCACCAAGCTTTTGAAGATGCTCGCTTCCTCCCAGCAACAAGATCGCCAAGACCCCTTAGATTTACGAAAGAGATATCTTCCTGAAATGCAAAGTTGTGAGAAGACAGTTATCAATAATCATGCAGTGAAAAAGCACTCTAGACCAAACATGATCTGATTTCCCGCCCAGCCTCGCCACTGCCAAACTTGATCACATCAACTGTGTATTCCAACGCAGGCGCTGCATTCAGTCACGATCGAAGCTTTTGCCGTGTTGCATGTTGATCGAAATGATGAGCGTCTTGACCTCCCATTGAGGGTTAACGTATTGCGTTAACACCTTCAAGGTCGCTCTCATCCCCTGAAAGAATGAATGAAGTGCAGCCAGGTGCTGGTGAAGGCCGCTAATTTGTCTTTCGCGAAGATCAACTTTCGTTTTTCTGTAGAATTTTTGAACTCGATATACCTTGAATTTTCTTCTTGCCTGTCATACTGTAAGCAATTATCATCTAAAGAAGATACAGTGCTCATACAGTGCTTTAATTTCATCAAGTCTTAACAATATTTTGCCGGAATCAAGATTTATATCAGGTACATTATCTCTCGATATCTCAAACGCCTGATCGGCTGAATTCATGAATGTCCAATCGCTTTTCACATTCTCTGCCGCTTGATCGATCACTCGACCAAAGCTCGAGTTAGCTGTGTTGTTTGCGAACGACTCGTCTTGATCCAATGTGATGTTCTCGTAGCTGAAAAAGTATGCGTCGAGTTCGTTTTCAAAGTTCTTGATGAATTGATTCCACTGCTCGTCAGACAAAGATTCTTGCTTGATGAAAGTCATCTCGAGAAACGAAAGAGAAAAATTATGAAGTACTGCTTCATTGAGGTCGACTTTCTTATCAGCTTGTCCGAAGCAGCAATATTTGAATGATGAGAGATAACGAACGAGAGATTGCGGCTGAGCCTTGTTCGACTGGCTGCGAGCGCATGAAGAGTCCGTGCGAACCGAACTTTACAGACGTCATGGAAACTGACGTGCGTCAATCCTACATTGTACCACGTGTGTGATTCTGTGCGTTAGCCCTAACACCCAGAATCCTTCCACCAGAAATGCTTACCCCACACGAACCGTATTTCTAAGCCTAGTCAGTTTCCTCGCGCCGCGCATGTCGTCTACGCCTCACTCATGCTTCGTATCCCTACCAGTCATTCAGCGCTATCCGAATCTCGATGCTCTTGAAAGTTCGACCTGAACCTCTGGTGCTTCTAAAAGCACCACAAAATAGAATTGGTCAGCACACTATCACAATTGAGGTGACTAGTTCTGACTTCGCCCCCGAGATGTAGACATTAGGCCCAGAACGTGCCGCAAAGGATTTGAAGCATTCATTATACGCTGCATCTTTCGGAGTATATCTCGAGGTGACTGCTTTCATTGAAAAGATCATAGAGCTCAGCAATCCGTCATTTCTTCACCTCTACTTCCTTGAACAAAGCCCAATCATCGCAGACATGACATCGCAAGGCCATGCAGTGAGCTCCGAACATCAGACGTTCCGAGTGATAAAGACTTCCCACTCCTTTCAGAAGTCGTGAAGCTGACATTAGTGACAGATGAATTCATCTATCTGCACGACGTGTGGTATTGAATGATTTTCAAATCAGAATCTTTATCGAAAGATCAACATCCTTCAGAGCCAGCACGACATCCTGAATGATCAGTTGTTCCGGACCGGCCACGTCAACCAGCTCAACGAGCTCCGTATCCGAACCCTAAGCCATGAACGAGAAGAATATGCCAAATTTGTAGAGTCGTCGAAACAAGCCGCAGCCGATCTTCAGAGACAGCTTGACACTCAACAAGCGGCTTTCGAAGAAGAAAGAAGGGATTACGCTCTCGCGATTCAGTCGCTGCAACACGAATCGGCCCGCTGTGAAGCGACAGAGAGATGCCTTGAGCATGAACGGACTACCGTTCAGACATTGGCCGGCATTCTCAACAAGCTTGAGCTTTCGAACGAAGAAGATTTGAACATTGATCTTCCGGACAATATAGATCTTGATACCCTTCTCCACGAATGAGAGAGTACAAAGTCAGAAGCGAAAAGTCTGCGGAACGAGCTACAGCGCACGATCAACGAGCTGCAGCACAAGCAACTTGTTCTTGATAATCTGTCGGGGAAGTTTAAGATTCAATCACAGAGTATGTCAGAAACGTCTTTCTCTGACAGCGACGAGAAAATCAACACAGGAACAGTCAAATTGCAGCTAGTATCCACGACACAAGGAAAGAGAAGACGACTTGAATGAGAAGAAGGGCAAATGTTGTTTACAATGTCGCTGTTGCGCTCACGGAAAACCTTTGTTTGATTTTAGTTACTTGCTGCGAAGATTGACTTTTGACTCGTTTGTCTTTTTCATAGATGCGCTACTCGCGGAATACGATGCTGTACCTTCAAAATATATTGCTTTAAGAGGCATGATTCAGATCTCATGAATGAACGTAATTGGGGAAGTCGACAGCTTCTTTTTCTCACTAGATCACGTAAGGTGAACATGATCATGTCGAAGGCAAAGATTCGATCACTTCCTATCATTTATATCTGAAGCTAAGATCAAGTGCTCATGCTCAGTAATCGTCAAACTATCGGATGAGAGGTCGTCCTGCAGACTGTCAGAAAAGAATGCCTGAGAGGAGTCAACTTTTGAATAACCATAGGGGCATATAAGACCTGCCGTGATCTCTATCTCTCTATGTTGTATAATCGTCGTTTTGTAAGCATAATCAACATGACCATCTGCAAGCATTCAGAGTGGCTACACGTGACGGGGGAAAAAGAGATCGCGTTGATCAATACAGACCGCTTGGCTAGAATCGTGAGAGAGCTGACTAATCCGGCAACTCAGCAACCCTCTGTCCTACTATTTATAGGTCGAAAAGCCAAAAACCTAGCTCTTCGAGAGCTTTTTCCAAATCACGTCAAGAAAGAACCTAATGAAAGCATTGTCACTCTGCGAGTCGATAATACAAGCCTCTACTCCGATCATTCAGTGCTCTTTGCCGAAAGTGATCCGTCTGCGACGATTATATCAGCCTCGAACGCATTCTGCCATGAAACCGAGTCTTTCCCAGTCCGATGAGCGAATGCCACGATCGTGCACGATGTCTATGACATTCTGCATGCGCGGATATTCTGTCCCTTCAGCGACGTACTGTGCATTTTCGCCGACGACTTCCTCAACTTTCAAAGTGTCGTGAATCGCCTGAAAATTTGGGCCATTGCCGGAGCAGAATCGAGTCCCTTCGAGCAAGCTCGATCGAGTGTTGTAATCGTCAAACGCGATGGCGAGGCGAGTGCTAGTTCTACACACGATCTACTCGAAATGCAAGATATGCAATTTAGCCTGAATCAGAAGGTTCTAAAAGATTTCTACTCGTTCATCAAGATTCTTCATCTGGCAGACGAGCAAATATCCTCGTTGACACGTTTTCGACGGTTGAAGAAGCTGCTTTGAAGGCAGATGGATGAGATGCGAAACGTTCGATTGCGCTGTCGATGTCTCTACTCGGCCGTGCATCTGAACAAGTTCTTTCAAATTGCCGTATCGCAGACAGCAGTCTCTGCTCTTCGACCTTTTAACTTCGTTACGGCAAGTCGACTAGATAACGAAGTCGATTCAGACCACTTCGATCATCTAACTTCGTTCTTACGATTTGGAATGTATCGTGATCTTTCGAACGACATCATGACAAGTTTCATCGCTTCTAGTATCTTGCTGAACGTCTATCCTTTCAAGATGCATCGTGAGTGCTGCACTGACATTTTACAAGTTACGAGCTGATTCAGAACTCAGACTTTGATCCGAAGACGATATACGATGCCATCTACCATCCCTTGTGCCTTAGGTCACTCGTTGGCTCATTCAAAGAGCGATCGTATGCGGAAAAAGAGGCCGTGAAGCGAGCCGAGGATCAGAAGCAAAGTATCAAAAGGCACCTGGCCACGTACTTTGTGGATATGACGTTGGACAAGCCCGCGACACAAGTGCATCGGGAGAATGTGAGCGGCCTTGGCATATCGTGGCTGCTACTTCAGAGCAACAGCATCTGCCTTTGGTGTCTTCGTCGGAAGCCAGAGAACACACTCTCCTGCGAACATGTCATATGTAATGTGTGTGTACGAATCTACGGAGATGAGATGCCCATTATGAATTGTCAATATCATATTGAGACTTGTCTTCTATGTCGTTCTGGGAATCGCATCGTGAGACTTAAACCTTTCCTCGCTGGCGAACGAATTCTGACTATCGATGAGGGAGGCACGCGTGATGTTATTCCACTAGACATCATGGCAATCATTCAGAGTATGATAGGAAGTGAATTACAAATTCAAGACTTTTTTGATATTGCGTTCGGCACTAGCGTTGATAAGCTTCACGTTCAGATCTCACAAATTGTCAGACTTAAACATGAAACAGAAGGTCTCATTGTCTGTATCTTATTCCTACGTGACATGCCAGTTTCTCAATGTGTTCACGTTTTCGATGCATTGGCTCGAAAACTCTTCGAACGATCTCAAGGGCGAATGAACTTCATTAAACGCCTTCGTCTCTCCTTGAAGGATTGGTATAGGGACGGTCATTATGATGCGAACGCTCTCGAAGACTGTTTGAAGGAGTACTTGGGGATTGACGATCGCATGTTTGGCTACCAACCGGGGATTCTTGCCACCAAAGTCGGTATCATTGCCGCTACGATTGATAATGCCTCTCCGATGATTTTCATCAATTACAACGAGCCTGACGCAAAAAAAGAAGAATGCGATAAGATTGAGTGTTGTGCTCGAAGGTAAAAGACTGAACAAAAGATTAGAGTATACGCACGTTCGTCCGAAGAAAGTTGAGGATGAATCATGCATATGGGAAGCGTGAGTGTCTCGCCTTTGCAGGAGCTTAGAAACTGATTTTCCAGTGGTCGAGCTACTTCGGCTGCACCTGTGTGAGTACATTGACGTAGCTGTACGACGAAACACGACTGACGTGAAACAGTCTGTATCGATCAGCACAAATCAAGACATTCGAACCGATTCAGGATGGTGGAATGAGCGGACACAACAACTCTGTCAGAATTGCGTTGTCGGAACGCCTACGCAACGATTCTTCTCTTTTGACCCCGGATATCGTCGTGTTCCTTGACACAGATGCTCAGAAGATCTCGGCATCTCTCAGGACTACCGACTTTCGCCACGTGATTCTCGACGGCTATGTACCTCGACTTTGGCGATCTTACATGTCTTCCTTCAATGGGCAAAAAATTTGGGATGAACTCATGAACTTCGTGAATGAGAGAAAGCGAGAAGACTACATCCGGCTGAATTCCGTCTTACTCAGCGACGAGTCGGCGATTGACAACACTGATCGCATGGATGAGCTGCGAGAAAGTGTCCACGTATCACAAATGTATCAAGATTGTGCAAAGACACTTTACGCATTGCTCATCTTCGCATTTTATTTCGAGCTGGCAAGCGTCTCGGAACGTCTTCGAGAAGGTCAATATCACTGTCGTGATACGATACGATGTCGCCTTTCAGGAAATTCAGTCGTCAAGCTACTAGCAAGATGTGATATATTCAACTTAGAATTTATCACTGACGTCGAAACTTTGAAACATTATGGAGATAATCTAGATTTGTGTCTGTTATGTCATCAATATCAGAAGAAGGTTGACTTTTTGGTCCGTCATTCGACCGAACTTGTGATCATTTACGTCAAAAGCGTTACGCAAGGACGACGAAAGATTAGTGCGTTTTCTCAGGCAATGCAGTGGTTTGAAAATCAGCAAAAGCTCGACGTTTCGTTTGGGACGGCTTTTCATAGAAACTTGCTGAACCGATCTTGTAAATCATGTATTCCGAATATTAGTCTGAAGAGATCAACGCTTGATGATCACCAGAAATCACAAACGTGCAAGAAGTCTCGACTTGAGCCGCAGTCTGTCGAGTCTCTATTGATGATTTCAGAAGAATCAATCTAGTCGGCATGATGAAACTGGGTATTACTGTTGTTTCAAGATGGCATTTCGCTATATAATCTGTTTGAACGTCGAGATGAATAGCTGACAAATCGGAGACAATAGATCTAATGTATAATAATTATGGGATTGCAAGATCATCATGCACATTCTTTACAGCTTCGTCCGTTGTGTATGATCGTCTAGCGAAATATTCAAATATTAAATGTCCGTGCAACTAAGTGTTTATACTAAATGCTATCAACGTGCGTATGCTATCGCTAGCTTCTCGCGGAATTGTCTAGTTCTCACTCTTTCTTCCTAAGTTCTTCTTTATCGTTCTTGACGTTGAAGAGGCTCGACTGTTGAGTTGATATCGAGGTATCAATTCGTGCTGATTCAATGAATTCATGTACAGATTCAGTGTCGGTTTCGAGATTCTCTTGAGACTTCAAAGCAGTATTGGGCTGTGCATCAAACTCAATAGATTGCGTTTCATCGACAAAGGAGTGATCAGATGTCAGAAGGACGCTGTCATTCTCTGATTTAGATCGTGTGTCGTAGCTGGTCTGATAGGACTTGAAATTCAAGAGCTGAGGGTTGAAAGTTTTCTCGTAGATGTCCATCGCAGCGTATAAATCTTTGAATAACACATCGCGCATTCGGTTCACAACATTTCTCATTGAAGCTCTTGCTTTCGAGACAATAGCCACTCTCGGATCTTCGATTGCTCAACATCTAAGAATCTTTGAGTAATAGATATCACATTCATAATCACCCTTAGAAACCCAATGACATCGAAGTCTTCACATCTCGTCGTTGATATCAAGCGATAGCATTCAGGCCCTATCGTAGAAATCATCCTTCTCATCTATCGCCTGATGCAATCTTAACATGTTGTAGATCGCACTCGCTTCGTTGTGCAGATTTTGTAATTTTGCAACGTTCATCGCGCTCGATGCCTCTTTCAGCTCGGCGAAGAATACGAGAAACGAGAGTTTGTTCTTGCTAGGGCTTGCGAGTCCTTGTAGTCTTCGGATGGCTTCATCGAGAAAGAGTTTGGTATGATATTCAATAGCATAGTCTGACTGTGGAGGTGCAATTTTAGAATTGTGGTTTGCATAAAAAGGTATTCAATGTGTTCATTGACGGTTCCAGTGCTTCTTCAGCGTGTGACAGATGTCCACTCTGCTCACGGGAAAAATTCTTGAAAACACACTGAAAGAAACGCTATTCTCGTTTGAGCTGCGTCGTACAGTTACCCGAATACCCTTGATTTCATGATTCTCAGGCGGTGCAGATGCGCGTTTTCTTTCCATCAATGATTGAAGCTTTCTTCAGTTCTTGGGCTCTTCGTCATCTGTCTCTATAACGCGATGCGTCTTCAATATGTCTTCGAAATCAACATCGTAAGCGATGACAGACTTGAGTTTTGAGAATAGAAGGCTGACGCTTCCTTTTCGTTTGCTGTCGGAATAACTCGACACGGACCGTGCCTCATTTTTACAGCTCATGACATAGAACCACTGTTTCTAGTCAGCATTGCATCTAAAGAAAAACCCCCTCAACTTTTCTTGAAGTCGTTGCTATCATCGGGTTTCTTCTGTTCGTCTTGAATACTCTGAAGCGCTGCCGTGGTCAAGTGCGTTGATTGTGCAACGGCACGACGAGCTCGCTTTGCATCGTGTTGCTGGTTGACATAAGAACTCTTTCTCTTATGCCCCTGTTGCTCAGATACTGTAGATGTATACCTCGGTCTGGTCGTGTGTGATCGAGATGTGAGATCTCTCGACTCAGGTCTGACTTCGACATATAAGCAATCCCTGCTCTTGAATTGACGCCGTCCGCCCTTGAGTTCGTTCAAACAATGTTTCAAGATTGGTGTTTGAGAATTCATGAGCAAGGATCTTGATTGCAATAAACGGTTGTAGAGAGAGTATACTCAATTTTGAATACGAAAATCAAATAAGCCAGCGCTAGTCTTATGCCAAGGCTTGGTGTGCTTCAATCAATCTTCACACTGAAATTCTAGACGAAACAGAGAGGTATTACATAAGCATCCTATGTGATTCCACTTGTCGCTAAAGAAGATACAACAGTTGGTCACGAAAGTATGTGTATGAAAGCTTTCCATCTCAACGATCTATTATTGTTCTTGTTCTAACTCTACTATAACTTGGTAAAGACTGACTGGAGAAAATCAAATTTCAAGGAACCCTCGCGCCTTTATCTTTGCTGCCGTCCGCTCATCTTTTTTCACAACATGCTATAATGCTCGGACGATGAAATATTTGGAAATTCAAGACGCCTTCGGCGTGCGTGAAGCGATCTTCGGCTTTGGACTGCGCTTCAGGCCTGTCCTCTGAGGAACTATATTCCCCACATCTTCATCCTCTTCCTTCTTCTTCTTCTCCTTAGTCTCGAAAATCGCGTCCGGCGACAGCCACGGCATCTTTTCGATATCATCATTCGTCAGCTGCTTCTCGATGTCCGAGTGCTCATTCTTCTCACGACACTGATCAAGTTCCGCGAGCAACTGCTCGTTTTGACGATTCAATTGTGCATCGATACGTTTGAGTTTGACAGAGCTGAGTTCTTTCATTTCAGAGAGCGTCGACCTGATGCTTATGTAATCTGTATTCAGAACTTTGATTAAGTAGTATTGAATTTCACTTTGGGTACGTGCGATTTTGTTAATTCGCTTACTACCTGTTTTCTTGACTTTGACTCGCTCATGAATTTGCATCTGATTGGCCTTTGCGTTCTTTGGCAGATCTTCGCTTTCGTACGTTCCATCTTTCAGCCACTCTTTGGCGACTCCTTTTTCAAAGTCGACCTCAGAGTGTATCTCAAAATACGGATTCACATCTGTTTCACGATTCACGATGACTCGCGACTCAAACCCAGCTTTCCGGACAATCACGACTTTTCCGAGAGACGTTAAGCCGTCTGATTCATCGAGTATCTCAACGCTGACTTTGATCTTCACACCATCTTTGATGAAAGTCTGGCCAGCTTGATCGACGACTTTGGGCTCTGCTGTTCCGGATGACTCTGTCGCTTCGAATGACTCTGCTGCTCTGAATGACTCTGCTACTGCGAAGTCTGCTTCATCAGTGTCTGATCGAGGTACAAGATGTATAAGTCAGGTTCTGAGATATTCATGCCGCTCATTCAACTGGTCCAAAATGTTGTTGATGTTGTTTATTTTTTCTCTCGCTATATCGTCAGCTGAATTCTTGGCTACAGATTCGCGATAATCTTTCGCCAATTCGAAGTTGACGGCGAATGTGAGGATCTGAATGAGAAAGTTCTCTAGATCTTTCTTTGAAAGCTTGTCTTTGAGATTCTGCTTCTTTATCTGCTTGTTCAATTTATTCAATTCTGATGTCGCTTCAGCGTTCTTGAGATTCTTCATGAGCTTTTTCAAATACGATGTGACTTTTTCATATATCTGCTGACGAAGATCATCTGGCTTTGGAGCTTCGCTCTGCTCAATTTCCATGCGATCAGATTCGTCATTTTGATCTTCATTCTCATGAGCGTTCTCGACAAACTCTTCGAGTTTATCGATGAAGATTTTGAATGATTCTGAAGAAGCTGTTTCGGAAGACTCTTCTGCCCGATCTTTTCCTTTGTTCACTTTGGTATGAGCAGTGTCTTGATTCAATGTCTTCTCCGGATTTACCTCGTCGAAGAATGATTTTGCCGCTTCTGCCTGTCGACGTGCTTTGTCAGCTTCAAGGCGAGCAGTGTCTGAGCTCGACGTGCTCTCTGATGTTGAAAGGCTGTGAGACGTCTTTGCTTGCTCTGTCTGTCGACGTGCTTTGTCATCTTCAAGACGAGCAGTGTCTGAGCCCGGCGTGCTCTCTGATGTTGAAAGGCTGTGAAACGTCTTTGCTTGCTCTGCCTGTTTACGCGCTTCGTCGACCACAACTCGCTTGGGATCCGGACTCAGCGTCTTCCCTTCGACTTCTACGATCGATGAAATTTTCGTTTCGAAATCGGTCATTATTCAATCGGAAGGATATTCCTTTTTTCTCTTTCTCCTTTTCAAATCAGTTCTCGTACGAAAGAGCAGTATTGCTTGTCTTTTGAGATAATAATGTTGCTCGAGTAAATGTATTCAAGGATCGAATCAATCGATTTGTTTCTGGGAATTTTGTTTGTGTAATGTTGTATTTTTTTTGGATCATTGATTTGAAAATGTGCTCTTTTATAAATCATCGATAAGTCAACTCAGACTCTCATGACCATCAGTTCTTGCATCGTTCTGTGAGCTTTTCTGGCTGCGAATAGAACCTTGCAAAAGATGCACCCTGAACATTCACAAATCGAGACCCTTCGAAATTTCATTTTTGAGGGTCCCTATCTTTTCATTTGACAACAGTTAGAAGTCTCTTTCTCAATGTTGTCAACTTTGACAACATCAATATCTTAACTTGCAAAAGAAGGCATGAACGAGCTGAAACCATTGGCATTGTTGACGGCGTTGATCGCTGAAATGTAAGTGAATAGCATGCAGATCGAGCCAGCTAATATTCTACTTAGCAATCATGTCGATAGCGCGCTTGAGGTGTTGTCGTTTGAGTTGGACGTGAGCTGGAACTCAACAAGTTTCAACGTCAGCATGCAAGCAACAACACTAGAATCTAGTTCAGAAGCTATGTCTTCGAATTCATTCATTCATCACATCGTCGTTGACATCGACGTGAAGACTGTGTTCACTCCGAATCAATTGAATGCTTCCGTCGACGATATCATCTTGTTCACCTCAGTGAATCTCAGGAATCATATAGCTCAGACCTCTTTAGACCGACCCTGTCAAGCAGACGACTTGTTAAGCGCTGTCAATTTCTTCAGATTGATGATCCCTTACTTGATAACAACGGATAATTCAGCATGATTTTACCGCTCATCACCACAGCAGAACTGTGCGCTTCGTGACAAAGACAGAGAAATCTTCAGCTTAAATTCTTCAAATCGTCACTCAGTCAACGACAGCGCTACAGCGAGCGTTGCGCAGGCAATTTCTACGAGCGCTTCGCGAACATTCGACCTGTCGTGAACTGGAAATGAATCGGCCGCTTCAGTGCTCATCGCGATTTCTTCTTTGAGTATATGATCAACGAACAACAGTACCTGGGCAATCGATATTCCAAGTCCTGGAATACGATCGTCAGGAGCTTTATTTTCTAATCGGACTGCGATGAAGAAAGTATCTAGGAGCATGATCTCTTTGCTTATTATCTACTACTATGTCATAGGAATTTTGTAATATAGATAGATCAAATCGAAGCAGAATGAGCTTCATTAATCTGTGACCGTGATTACTTTATGCATACGATGTGTTCTAACAACCGCGATCCCCCAGTATGCTATATTATTCACTCTATGCCTATCAATCGTCTACCACATCACTGAAGCATCGACAATCTTCATCGCGATTAAGAGATTAAGCTTCAGTGCTTCTGCCTTGAGCCAGACCCTTACGTTCTCATCGAGAACTCGCGAAGCATGAAGAATATCGATGAATTTGGCAATGATGACCATTTGCTGTTTGTCTGCTTCATATCGGGTTTCCTTTTCCACCTGCGCATTCCTTTCCATATTGAGAGCTGAATCAATAGATTTGAATCGTCGGACCTGAGTATTCACGTCTCCTCGAGCCTGATTGTAGGCTGCGCACAAATGTTGATACTGGGTGTAAAGGTCTCGAAGTTGCTTCCTCAGACTGTCGATCGCAATATAATACCAGCACCATTCTTGAAGATTCTGTCGCGAAGCCTCCCCATCCCAACCGTTCGAGAAAGCTTGTTCCTGGGCTGCTTCAAACGCACTCGGAGAAAACTAGGCATATTCTGTCCAGAAAGGACCTGATGGCTCACAGGAAGTTGCAGATGCTTTCTGCAACGATGCTGACGCGATGGTCAGAGAACTTCGAAGGAAGACACGATGGCAAAAGGAAGAATTGACTGAGGTCGACATATGAGAGAGTTTGATGTCAAGTAGAAGAATGTAATTTGGCTTCCATTTATTGGAAGCAGGAATCTCAAAGACAATGAAAGTGAGGTTTAGTAAGAAACGAGTAGCGAGCATTCAGAAATGATGATGTGCTACACTGTTGAGAAGGAGGGAGGCGCAGTCGAAGTCAAAACACGTATTTCAAATCAAGAAGCTCATTTTTGGCAGCATCTAGAACATGTGAACGCAGAGCGCGTTCTGATGAAGAAGGCCGTGCGCGTTTCTATTTGAGGCACTGCAAATGCTGACAGTCATCCAATCAGACAGTCCGATCTCAACTTCGAGCTTCTGCCGCTGTCAATCATCCTCGCGCAACTAGGATTCTGTTTAAGGCACAGACGCAAGTCAACTAAGCATGTAAATGCACATCATACAAGAGTGCGCTAGTGAATACGTAAAAACGACGTTGAAAGATCTATCCGTACCCCGCACTTTCGCTCATTCTTCGCTTAGTACTAGTCAGTCATGTAACCCGACCAGCCATGTAACCCGAATTTCAACATATTTCTATACATTCATATATCTAATGAGCAATTCGGCCATTACACGCTTCCAAACCTTCCGAATAGCTTCATGCTGTTTAAGCCACTTCATTCTATGAGCTTTGATAGCCTTGTGGACCTTCTTTAATTCATTGATATAGCGTTTTTCTCCACGTTCGTCGCGGGTCCGTTGCCTCAAATCTTCTACTTGTACCCTATCTTGAGTCATAGTTCGAGCATCTTTGACACAAAGTATGCCTCCTGTTTGAAGAACCTTACCAGACTGCTTTTTGCATGCATTTCGAGCATTCTGAGCCGACTGTGTTCGGCCTAGCTTATTCTTCAGTAGCTCAATCCTACGAGTCATTGCATTGATTCCTTTGATATATTTGACTAACTTCTGATGAAGCTCGGATTCATAGTCGAAGCAAAGTAAACTGACTTGTTGTCTTCTCAGCTGTTTTCTAGTAGTAGAGATAGTCATCCAGACATCGGGTGACTCCGTCGTCGTCGTGGGAGGTGTAATAGAACGAGCTGACTGAGTTTCTCGCATCTTGTTCAGAACCACATTAGGGTCGAAGGGAATTAGACCAGTTTGTTTTCAAGCCGAACGTATAGTAGTGTTCTTGAAAGCTTTACTTCTGAACTCGTGAAAAGCAGCTAGAAGTTCGATTTTGGTGAAGGTTTCGTCACCCGTTTGAACCGCTTCGTTGACGGCCTTCGAATGTCAGTGTTTCAGAGGCTGAAAAACACATACATTCAGCGGCTGAAGCAGATAAGTAGTATGCGAAGATAAGCCGAAAGGTATGATCTTGTGATTCTCACAGTAGGATAGAAATTCGCGTGTATGATGAGATCCGTAGCCATCCATTACGAGTAATCTCCATGAACCTCGTTGATATCGTTGACTGTAGTGATCAAAATGTTTAATTCACTGCAGTGATATTCAGTCATTTGAATAGTCTGTATTCGATGTAGTGAAAATCACGTCGTCATCAATATCGTTGTTGAAATGAGAGGATAATAGATTGACTCCCTGTAGAATGAGCATTGGTGATATATCTTTGCCAGTACCGTTAATACATTCAATGATCGTACAGAACTCTCTGTTATCTGAATTCGACATGTATATTCTTCTGATATGATCAGCAGTGATTATTCAATCGGACCTTGCTATGCTCATCCGATAGCCGGTTTCGTCGAAATTCCATGTATTCTTCTTCGTCATGTCATATCGCTTAACCACCTCATCATAAGCATCAAAATGACCCTTCAGAAGCTTCTCATTATGTGCATTCTTTCGTGCAGCTGTCAAAGACTTCCGTTTAGCTTTATGAAGATTCGATTGACGATCTAGCCATCGCTTGACCTATTTGAGACCTAATGACATCGATGAAGCTCAGCGAGAATTATCCTGACGCAGTAGAAGATTATCAGCTGATTCAATCAGATTCAGCCGTGCTGATAGACTCAATTCGTCCAATCTCTTTATGTATGTATGTAGAGCTAGCTCCTGATTAGGTTTTAATGCTCTGTTATGCAGTTCTCGTACTGCTGATGCTGATGAATGACCTTTCAGCCTGAATCGTAGTCTTTGCACCGAAACATCAAATTCGCGCGCAATCTCTGCTCGATTAGAATTTTCACGCGTGTTTATGATGTCAATAGCCTTCTGAATGCGATCCTCGATGATAGCGTAAGTAGCAGCCATGTGGTTGAATTTTGGTGAATTTTTGAAGGTGATAGGTCGAAAATTCGAAAATTCGAGTTACATGGCTGACTAGTACTAAGCGAAGAATGAGCGAAAGTGCGAAGTACGGATATGCTTCCCAATTGTGAAATCTAATCCAGGATCTCAACTTCAACCACTAATCATGCATTCTGACGATGATCCTCGTTTTTGCTTCTCGTCGCTTCATTCAGGATTTTCAGAATGTGATGCCTCTGCTTCAACAACTTCTTGCCGAAGACTTCGCAGAGATCTGACCTCACTTTACCGCATTATCCCCTGAAGTGTGATCGAAGAATCTTGAGCATTGTCATATAGTGCGACGTCAAATATACGAGTAGCACTAGTCTTGAACAGCAATATGTGTTTCATATGGTACGAGACATGAAGAAGGCAGCCCACATTTTGTTAGTCGGGCATAGGTCGAATTGAATGAGAATCGAGATAGAGCTATTTCACAGGGAACTTTCAGAATTCAGGTGAGACGATTGCAATCTGAGTCTTTATGACAGATAGATGTTTGATCTGCACATCATCTAAGATGAAAGTCGAGACGAGAAATACATTCGTTCAGCTGATGATCTCGGCAGAACTGAAGGCTTGGAAACAGAGAAAATGCGCCGCTGATAATCAATGAAACCACCGCCATCTCCAAGCTTGGGCTTCGTCAGATGTTCGCCGTTGATTCCTTCAGTGTTCCTCTGATTTCTTGCCCCGCCATTCGCAGGCTCAAAGTCCGCCGGACCTTTATACCTTGAGATGAGATAATGCTTCTTCTAGAACCATAGAATTAAACAGTGCGCGGACCTTTGCGATTGAGCGATTTACCATTTCTTGTTCCGACGGCGATCACTCGAGTTGATCAGTCGATTTGTAGATTTGAAATCTTTCATTGCGGTCCATGACGAAGTAGATCTTTGCGTCCGCTATCTGTGCCAACTCGTTCATCTTTTTGAAGAGACTTTTTGTTCGCTTTCTGGCTTTCTCTCGATCAATGTGTCGCTGAATTCTAACTTTTGCCATGAAGATATAGGAAGATGCTTTGGCCGTTCTTTTTTGAAGCCACAATGGCAATATATATCCTTGGGAAATAAACGGATTCTCGAAAGCAGTGAATGAATGCCGCCTTTTTTCTGGATGCCTCTAATTGCAGAACAATGTCGCAATCCTTATCGAAAAGCTCAGCCATCAGGATCGCGGAACAAAAATGAATGTCATGCGGTTCACTTCCGGATGCTTAAAGAAAGCTGTGCCTGAGAAAGAACTCTTTTATCACGTTTCAGCTAATGTTTCATCTACGGATAGCTATATAGTTCGCTTACTGCTGGACTATGATCAGTTCTGGCAATTTAGAGTTGAGATGAGATCTAGATCTGATAGTGAACAACGAAGACTAGCTCAATGAAATCGCGACTCAACGCTCTTGATCTACTATGTATCTCGTAACGAAGATCAGATACTTCAGTCAGATCGAGTCTCCCTTCAGCGCTGAACTCGCTCGTTTCTACGAAATGAGATAAAGATGAAAGCTATTAGAAAACGATATCCTCAACATTTTCATCATCAAAATCAATATTCCAATAGCTTAGTAAAGTAGACTCTGCGTCTGCTCGCTTTTGAGATCTTTCCTTCAACGCATCGTCCAATTTCACATGCAAATCAGCTACTGTCTCGTGAAATTTCATATCAGCTGCTCGAGTATCTTTGTGATAAGCCAGCTCTTGCAGTAAATAGTCATTCGTTCTTGTAAGTTCTATCACGCGCTTCGCTGAAGAAGCAGAGCGATTTTGCTTCGATATCTGAAGCCGATGAGATAGCTGCTCGTAAGTGAATGTGATTCCTCCATTCCTTGCGATCTGGTCGTTCAGAGCAGCAACATCACCCGCCTTGCCGGAAATTGGCCGTCGACGAAATGCAGAATGTATTGATGACAGTCGCCGCTTTACTCGAGAATCTTGAAAGATGACATGCCGATTGTTCCTGATTGTTCCGATTCTCAGGAACGTAGTCTTTGACGTTGCGGCCTTTGAGACTTCGCCGTGAATTACTTCTCGCCGCTGTTCTTCTACCATCGGCGACGACCGACTTTGTGCCTCACTTTCGATTCGTGTGTTGCCTGTTGTGACATCATAATCGAATATGTCTGATCTAAACACAATGTCTGACGAGGAATCAGCAGCGGACTGAAAATGGTGACTTGAAAGCTCATTCATAGCTGCTTAAAGAAACACTTTTCCGCGAACCTTCCTGAATATAATAATCGGGCATCCTTCTGAACCCTGTAGGGGAGAAGCCTCTTTTTTGATGTCCCACAGGAAGTCTTTTCTGAATGTTCATGAAAATCCTACATAAGCTTCAGAACCGGATACAATAGAAGCCGAACTTGGATGTGGTCGAATATTGCCACGATAAAAACCCTCCTCGAGTCAAATTCTTTTAATCTATTGATTTTGCGAAGTGTCATACGTTCACATCCCACCTGATAAATCAACATGATATTTATCAGCGTCTTGAAGGCTTGTTTCGCCTCCCTATTCTGTTACTATCTAGCCAGTGCATCCGTCGATGCTGTATCGACACTCCAAAGTGCTCATAAGCCTGCTGCTCTCCAGATGAGAGACAATCAAGCACCTGATGTTGATGTAAGTATATATGAACTAGCGTCCAAACCCGCTTTTTTTGACCATGATGCAGACAATCAATCAAGGCTCTTTGACCTACACTCGTTCGACGCTTACCTTGACTGTTTTCACGAAACTCGACTGCAAAGACGATCAGCTCGATGAAACTCTTCTTTATTCGCAGAATGTGAGGTTCGAGAAAGATAGCAATTGGGACAATGTAGAGAGTTTCAAATCCATTCAGATGTCTCGTCCATTAGAGAAACAAGAACAGCTGAATTTGAGCCACTTAGGCCAAGATGACGATCAAATCCAGGCTTGAAGCTGCGAAGAGTACATGATGAACTATCGAGTGAAAACAGCTGCTGACTGTCATAACAATTCTAACGAAGAAGAAGCTGACTGTATCCGCTTGTGACATTATTAGGCGAATGCGAGGTATGAGCAGCAAGCCAGCAGAATACTAGTATCGAGAAAGCTTCAACTTTGTTTGTGTGTCTTGTGCTCCGAGCGAATAGCGCGCCTAGAGTCAAATGTCTCGCTAAAAGACTGTTTTTTTGTAATGATGTATGATAGCAAGCTGAAATGAACATGCACTGATTCTTGATTTTGCGTTGTGTTTAGCTAGATAGAATTCTGTTCCTTCGATCATTATCAATCTGATCTAGCTTCTAGAAGAGCTCTATGTGAAGAACTCTATGAAAATGTCGAATTGATACTATAAAATTATGCTAAACACACTGCGTTTCCATAAAGACTGTATATTGCCTTTGTGCAGAGTATATAGCCGTCATTACTTATTATAAGCCTAGGGAATGAGAGCAATTTACCCAATAGACTTGAGCTAGTAGGCAGCGATACCTATATCTACAAGTAGATGCTAGAGTCAGAAATGAATGTCAGAGTCAGAAGTGAATGCCAGAGTCAGAAGTGAATGCCGAGTAAGAGCAAGAATGAAAAGTCGAATCACCGATGAAGACAAATAAGAAACGGATCGGTCCGGACTGCTGTATTGTCGAAGAGAGACGCAATTAGATTTAAAGCTGCATTGACCTACTTCGCAAGTTGCTTCTTCAAGTTCGACATGACGGGATTCACCAGCACGTCGCAACCACATCCATCATACCCAGATCGCCCGTTGCGCCCGAACCTTGAGTCCAACGCAAGTGAAGAACCGAGACCCACGACAGAACACGGAAAGTCGGACCGATCCCGAAGAAAATGACTGACCACTCAAGATGAGAAAATTCAAAAGAAAAAGCTCCGCAGCCAAAATTGGGCGAAGCGCCGCGAATGGCTCAACGAATTATCCGCCTTGAACCCGCAACTCTCGAAAGCACTAGACATGAAAGAATGCATGCTGAAGGTGCAGAGAATGATCTTGAGAAAGCTCGCTGCCGAAGAGAATCATCTGAAGAAACTAGCAGAGATCTCAAACCGGTCAATCGCGAACTTTGACGATCGAGTTAGAGAGATAGAAGAGATGATACGATCGATGCAGTATTGAGACGTCGATTGAGCTTCGAACTTGCGAATGAATGATGAAAAATGAGGAGACTAGAAGTTTAGCTATGACGATAAACTTCCCGAATGAATGAGTGATTCAAATCTTTGGGCAAGACGTTGCGAGAACGTTGAAACTGCGTAGTCTCACCTCAGACGCTCCGTCCAAGTCTGATACTTAGAGCGATGAGTTCGAAGCAGTCGCCGTACTTACCCTCTTATGAGTGCTCAGAGCAAGTAGAGCAAGTGAATATATCCGCCGTTATCGCCCCCTGCTGCTGACGAAGGCAGAGAAGAGAGAATCTGATGTACGACCGTATTCCGAAGAAAGTAGTCGCGATATTTGAAGGCCGCGATGGAAAACGGTTTTCATCTGACAGTGACCAATGATGTTTATGTCCTACTCGATGTGTTTTTTCCTTGCGGAATTGACCTTGTACGTTTGTACGCCTCTTATACACGACGCGCAATGAAGTGAGGATGTAAATGTGAGTCAATGATGTTTCTTGTTTAACCTATTGATCGAAGAAGAGGCTGATTTTAATGGCCTCTCAAAGATAGCGATCGTTTATCTAGCTGTTGTTGCGATCGCCGAGAGCGCTTTCCTGGTTTGCGCGTTTTGAATTTATCATTACATTGATTTGAACAGTATTTCTTGAAACGAGATGATCCTGATATGACGACTGTGTGGAATCTACTCTAGCTCTGTATGCCATCAATTCACCAACGGCCTTGTGCCTTTCAGAGTGATTCCCTTTCATATGAAGACTCTCCTGTGATGTTTCTTTCGCACGTGATGCAGTTGAGATATATCATTGGTGACAACTCTCTTCAGCATATGTTGTTGATGAGATAAGACGTCAATGCGAACGTCCATTGCAGAAATCTGTAGCTCGTCGTCGATGTAGATTTCTGACTCCCGAATTAAGAATACAGTGTAAGTTCCGTCGATCATCACGACTTGATAACACTCCTGTGGAGTTAACATGCGCAGCTCGATATCGAAAAGCCTTATCTTTTCTCTTATTTTCTTCTTCGCTACTCTCTCGACCTCGGATGAATCGAATGAATCGATCATAAGAAATGACGCATCTTTCCAGAAGTCTTCTTCACGAAATTTAAAGTTGATGCGAATCTTTGTGTTATCTGATCTCTTCTCAAGTTGAGTCTCAGGCTTCCGTGCTTTTTTCGTCGAGGGCAGATTTGCTGAAGTCTCGCCTCGATTTACGTCTTGTTCTGTTTGCTGATTCATTTTCTCTTGATCAAGTTCTTCTTCCTCGAGTAATTCTTCTTGTTCGAGTCTTTGCTGATCCTGTAGTCTTTGTTGATCCTCTAGACTTTGATACTCTAGTCTTTCTCGCCTCTCTTGCTTCTGTCTTTCCCGCTCTTCTTGCTTCTGTCTTTCCCGCTCTTCTTGCTCCTGTCTTTCCCGCTCTTCTTGCTTCTGTCTTTCCCGCTCTTCTTGCTTCTGTCTTTCCCGCTCTTCTTGCTTCTGTCTTTTTCGCTCTTCTTGCTTCTGTCTTTTCCGCTCTTCTTGCTCCTGTCTTTTCCGCTCTTCTTGCTCCTGTCTTTTCCGCTCCTCTTGCTCCTGTCTTTCCCGCTGCTCTTGCTTCTGTCTTTCTCGCTTCTCTTGCTTCTGTCTTTCTCGCTCCTCTTGCTCCTGTCTTTCCCGCTCTTCTTTCTTCAGTCTCTCTTTCTTTAATCTTTCCTGCTCTATCATTTTTTGCTTCTCTCGTAGTCTTTCTCGCTCTAACCTCTCCTTATCCGACCTCTCTTGTTCTTGCCTCTCTTGCTCTTGCCTCTCTTGCTCTAGTCTTTTAAGTATCTTCTGTTTTTGTCTTTCCTGCTTCTGCTTCTGCTCCAGCCTCTCCTGCTCTTGCTCTTGTCTTTTCAGCTTCTGCCTCTCCTGCTCTTGCTCCTGCCTTTTCAGCTTCAGCCTTTCCAGCTTCAGTCTTTCCAGCTTCAGCCTCTCCAGCTTCAGCCTCTCCAGGTTCTGCCTCTGCTGCTCTTGCTCCTGCCTCTTCAGATCCTGCCTCTCCTGCTCTTGCTTCTGCCTTTCCAGCTTCTGCCTTTCCAGCTTCAGCCTCTCCAGCTTCAGCCTCTGCTGCTCTTGCTTCAGCCTCTTCAGCCTCTCTTGCTTCTGTCTCTGCTGCTCTAGCCTCTTCAGCTCCTGCCTCTGCTGCTCTTGCCTCTTCAGCTCCTGCCTCTGCTGCTCTTGCTTCCGCCTCTCCTGCGATATGTGTGTGTCTTGCGATCTGTTCATATCCTCGTCTGTGCGATCAGAAACTCGAGAAATCGAATCCAAGATCAAGAGTATTGACCTCCCAAAGAATGCAAAGTAGACGGACTTCCGAACGAAAAAGAATGTAATCCCCTCGCTCTGTTCCTCCTCCTCGTTGTGTAGATGATTTACGAACAGAAACTCGTCATTCTCTACATAATCCTCTACGCGTGATAGCTCACACCTTCGTTTCTTTATCTCATCGACACCATCCGTGACTAGCAGAGGCTTCGATCTTTCGGATCTCGCTCTCGCAATCGTCGACTTTGAACATTGCTTTAGAGCGATAATCTCGAGGAACTCGAAACCTAACCGATCAGCCAGGTCAGCAAAGTCGCGCAGCATCGTTTCATCTGTGTTGATCATCAGCCTCGCCAGGAGCTCTTTCCCTTTGAGCTCTCTAGGCATTTGAAGATAGTGGCGCATGGCATAGGCATGCAACTGTCGATAGCCCAGGTTCACTCGATTCGTCAAGCTTGCCGAGCTACACGTAAAGCTGAATTCCGTGACCTGAATGACAGCCCGATCTGCTCTTTGATTTGCGTCGCAAAACGCCTTTTCCAGCGCGATGAACACGATGTCCCGAGAAGATAGACTTACCAATCGTTTCACGCAATTGACGCACGCTTCCAGGTATTTGACGTCCTCGAAGAAAGTAAACAGAGAATGAATCAAACCGTCGACGACTTGCAGTCTGCCCCATATTGTCACACGCTCTTGCTCGCTAAAAGCGCCGAATATTTCCTCTTCTAGCACTTGACCCCGTAAAACTTTGGCATTCAGCGTCGATAGTCGTGATGCTTTCAGCTTCAGAGCTTTCACTGTGACTTGATTCACCTTTTGCATCGCGTTCTTGTCTCGCTGAAGTAGCGTCTCTCAGACCTCCTTGATGTGATTGAGGTAGCGCAGACTTTCCTATCGAAGAATAAGCAAATCAGAGCACTCGTCGAGTAATCTGCTCATCTCGTCACATTTAATGATCATAATTGTGTGTAGTGTGCTATTCCTCCAACCCCCCCAAAGACCAGTGATATTCAACAGAGCATCGCAAGCCGCGATCAGCTCATCATGTCGAAAAAGCTGCCTCAGACATCGCTTCCCGTGCGCAGTCAGACGATTTCACCATCGTCGTTCGAAGCTAAGATTGCGTTCAAAGTGATACTGACGTATCTTGCGGTAGATCTCGCCGTCGGCTGACTTCCCTTCGTTCGAATACTCCTCGATCAGATATGTTTTCAGCTCACGGTCGATGTCTGTAAAAGATAGAGGTCAGAAGCGTTGATTTTGAGGAGAGTTCTATCGTACCTGCGAGATAAAGATCCACTGTTCACCATTTATCTGCTGGAGAAAGAACTTCTTTTCCTGCCTGAATTCTGTGCCGTCCGTGCAGACATTTCAGCTGATAGCCGGCCGGAAAAACTAGCTTCGAATATTCGCTCTCTGATTTAGTCAGCAATGCTCCCGCTGAGATTTCTGAAACCAGTATAGCAGCATCGAGATGTTGCTGATCAACAACAGCACAGATGTGATTACGTATGTCAAGCCGACGACATTCTTTTCGAAATATCGATTTCAATCTCTCTACGTTCGTGTTATCGAGCTTCCCTGACTCGTTTCATCGAAAATGCAGTCACTTGAGCCTGACGCGAGCCGTTTCTTTGTACTTGAGCTCTTTTTCCGCTTCGAGTCTTGACTCTTCGTCGTGCGCTTGAGCTCGCCACATTTCAAGAAGATTTACTTGATGAAGAATGGAAAAGAGACAGGTACATTAGAGTGTCTTGCGACCTGACAATGCTTGTACTTTGTATTGCGCGCCGTTTCTGGCAGACTTCAAAAAGTGCTGCCATCCCCCTCCCAGAAACTGTTTCTCTTCAATAATTTTCTGACCATTGCCAGTCTACTCATACATCGCATTGTTTTCGGCGTTTCATCCTCTTCTCGACTGTATTTTCTACTCAACAATCACATCAAATTTCCAAACATTTCCTCATTCCCCACGAATATTCAGCATGAGTTCCCAACTCTTCAAGCGCGACACTCTGTTCAACATGAGGAATCTGAGAGAAGCCGAGCAGTCTACTTTGACTACAGAGCTTCGTGACAATGTCACAGAATCGGAACGACATTTCCAGGATCACTCGGTCTCTAAAAACAAAGGTCCAAAAAGAAAAAGATCCCTCTCTCCGCAGAGAAATGAAGTAGATACAAGGCTTGAGATTCGCGAATATAAGGAAATGAAAAACGAATCTTCGTGGAAAAGCTACAGGAAGGTCTTCCAGCTCAAGCTTGATCGTTTCATTACTGTTGCCGTTCGAAGAGAATTCCTTCGCAAACGTGTCGTCGTGAAAAGCTTTTCGGGGCCAGACTCTCACGAGAAGCTTCACATGTTACATCACATTCGGCACGACAACTTCGTTGCCGTTCTAGAATCTTTTAGTTTCGAGGAATTCTTCTATGTCATTCTCGAGCGTATGAACATCTCTCTTGTTCAGATCGTTGCTTCTTCTTCCTATCTCGACGAGCAAGAATTGGCAGCCATACTCGAACAGATAGCCCTGGCGAACGGAATGTCACGAAGAATGTGCTAATCGCAATAGATACTTGAGGGTCTTGCCTATCTTACCTTCCAGAGAATGAAGCACGAGTCTCTCAGTTGCTCGAACATTCTTTTAAGCGTCGAAGAAGACGTCAAAATCAGTCGATCTCAATCTCAGTTCACAGAAGACTTCGTTAACGTTACATGATAGCGAATCAAGAATGCTGTCGCCAGGTCGCTTCGTCAGACGGGACCAGTATCAGAGATGTGAGAGCGCTCAGTAGAATCATGATGGAACTCATGCAGAAATGCATCAAAGACGACGAAGCTATTGATGTCGAGAATTTGAATCGTTGACCTTTCGACTTCGACGTCGTCGGATTTCTGTCGACGACGACGTCTGCTTCTTCGATAAACGAGCTAATGAAGATGAGCTGGAACCTAGCCGCTTCAATCAGAATCTAACATTTTCAGCATCGACTGCTTCAGTGTGATTGACGGAAGGATTGACTCGAGTGGATGGTGAACTGAGCTGAAGTCTTCGCGTGAAGACTTCACAAGCCAGTATAGAAGATTCTTTCTAGAGTTTCGCAAATATCTTCGCATGCCAACCTAAAATTATAAAATCTCAGTTTCTGAACTTTTTGCGCCGGTTTAGTGTCAGTTGAAATTCAATTCGTTTCTCGAAACGAATTCTAAATATAGCGCATCATCGAAAATGGTGACAATTTGGCCCTGCTCTTATGGGCCACCATTTCCTGCTCCTTTCCTAATACCCTTGATGTCCCCCCTCCTTCTCAACTTTTGCTACGTTTGTTCTCACGACCAGTCCTATTCAATCTCAGTTTCACGTATTAAAAGGGTCTTGACGTCCCGATACATTGCTTTATTTTCTCCGAGTCTTTCTTCTTATCACTTCTTTGATCCGCTTCGATTTTCCATCTCTCCTCTGTAATACTGCTTCGACTTCGTATCCTCATGAATGTCACCCAGATATACGCTACTGCCGCGAACGACTTCTTCTTTGTCTTCATTATTGTTAACCTTCTTCCCCATACAGTGCGATTCCGGGAAAAGATCTCTCTTCTTACGTCCAAGCACCTTACTTACCCGTACTTTCTGAATCGCCATCGACTTTTGAGTCCGTGGAGTCGAACCGACGTCCTGATTCAGCTGATCTACATCACAATCAATGTCTTCTGTCTTAGCTTTCGAGTTTTCACGATCTCTAAAGCTGATCTCCAAGCCGGGAATCTATCGCTCGTCAACATGATTTCGCTCTTTGCAGGCACTCATCTTAGTTTTCTGACTGACCTCCTCGATTTTCCTTTGAATTCTTACCGACGCGTTCACCGTTCGACGGAATTGATGACGTTCGCGCTCATTCTCTTTCACGTACTCGTCGTCGTGACCAACCGAACCACTTTCTCGTTGAAAGTACCAGAGCATCTATTTGAACTGATAGTTAGTCTTTGTTGCTGCTTCCATCGTCGTCCCTAACTAATCATACTCAGGCCGGATCATCGCTGTGTGTTCTTCTACTACTCTCGCATCCTCTCTTGCGTCGATCGTTCTACGAAATCTTTCTTCGTACGCACCAAGCGTTGACCGCGCTTTCTGCCTGTTCCACCTGGCGTCATCTGCCCTCCAAGTCGCTTTTCCCTCGCATGTACATCTATATCTCTGCTGCGCTGTTCCTTTCCACATCTGTTGTCCAATGCGCCAGTGTACTGTGGCGAAGCGGGACGTTCCGCCACGATCGCGCCCGAGCCCTCATTAGCCACGCCTATGACACTGTCAAGATTAGCATCAATCTTTCTCGATCACTGAAGGTCAAAGCTGGGCAATACATCAATCTATGAATTCCTTCCGTCAGCTTCTGATCTTCCGTGCAGAGCCATTCTTTCGTGATGACCTCTTGAGCACACGAGAAGCAGAATAGACTGAATCTTTTCGTCGAATCTCGTAAAGGACTGACACGGGAACTTCTGTATCGCGCCGAGACCGACGAGAACGGGGGCGCGACTGATTCTCGTTTGATACTATTCAGTGAGCCTCATGAAATCAGTGCCCCTGTGAACGAGTATGAAAGCGTTCTTCTGATAGCCGCTGGGTTCGGGATGACTGCACACTTGCCGTATCTGAAACAGCTGATTCATGATTATAAGGCTCGCAAGGCTAGTACTCTTCGAATCCGTGTGATTTGGCAAGTACAACACATCGATAAGCATGAAGCGAGATTGAGAATTCACTGATGAGAAACTTACAAGGGCAGAGACTGCTCTCGCAGTGGAGCCGCTGCTTAATAATGCCTTGGAAGGCGACAATCTGAATAAGGTGACGTTCATCGATGCTTTCGTTTGCTCCACTGACACGCAGAGTAGATTCTCTTCATCTCAATCTTTTCGACCTATTTGAAAAAGAACAAAGTGTCTTTTGATCGACGTGAGACTGTTTACCGAGAATTCGCAGATTTGCAGGAGATTTTACAAACAGAGGTGAACATGAGGCATTCAGAGGATATCGAGGCCGCGCAAGAGGACGCTGAGGGTGCGCAAGAATTCAGCGAGAAGATGCAGAGTGAAAAGAAAAAGATGCTGGTGATGAGTAAGTACTATTCGCTCTTTGTGTATCAAGACTAACCGTGATTTAGTATCCGGAACCGATAAGCAGCGAGATGATCTACGAAGCCTTGTACGTGACTATTTGAATGACCGAGTAAAATTGCTGAAATTGAAATATCAGTCTTCGAAGCGATAGAATGTTGCGTACTATTTATCAAGATGGCAGAATTGAGTAGCAAGGGCTTGAGTTTTCGTTATTGCTCATGATGTAATATTTACAATAGAATCAAAGAAAATCGATCACATGTATTCGAAGATGAAATACGTATTGATTCAAAAATCATTCCTGTACGACCTTCATTAAATGTACAAGAGGGAGAAAAGATAGAAGTGTCTAATACATTGATCTTAAGCCATGTAGTGTGTTTCTACAAGTGTCTTGATACATATGATGTCTCAAGATGTATAATATCTTCCTACATGTTCCTTAATACATATAGTGTCTCATGACATATGTCTCAAGACGTATAATGTCTTTCTACATGTGCCTTAATACATATAGTGTCTCGTGACATATGTCTCAAGACGTATGATGTCTTATGACAAGTGTCTCCAGGCATATAGTGGCTCAAGACACACAGCGATTCAAGACATAGTGTCCCAAGACATATAGTGTCTTACGAAAAGTGTCTTACGGCATGTTTGCTTTCTTCAAGGATGAGTAAGCAATTCTAGTAAGTACTCGAAGAGTGCTCCCTTGGCGAGTACTTCTCTGATGAGCATTTCCCTCCATTTTTGAAATCTACTCTTGAAGAAATAAAAGAGAGTACTCGCCAAGAGAGCACTCTTCGAGTGCAGTTATGAGCCAACTTTGAATGCTAGTGCCTCGCTTTTTGAAGGCAGAGACGCAGCCCTATACGTGACTTTAAGGTTTTGGGAACCGTCAAAAACAGCGGCAGAAACCGTCATTACTGCGTACTTACTAGAATTGCTTACTCACGAGAAGTCTCTACACACTTTGTGCTAGCCCCCCAAGCCTCTTTAATCCAAAAGATGATTTAAACTTCTATTAAGCTCTATATTACAGTAGATGAGTAGACCAATCTTGCAATATTGATGTTACGCTTGTGATGTTCAGCAATAGATACATTGAAAGTCTCGATGATGCAAATCGATTGTAAGTTCTGCAAAAGCAAACGTCAAAGGCTAAAATAGATACGATCATTGTACATTTAATGATCTTAGTAGCTTGCACATTTACTGCCAACCCACTTCTAATTATCCGCTTTGATTTTCTTGTTTCTTCTCGCCTGTCTTACTTCTCTTTACACCCTGTCGTACTCGTCGTCGTCGTCAGTTTCATTCTCGTCTTCATCCTCGTCTTCATTCTCATTCTCATCCTTATTCTCATTCTCATTCTCGTCGTCATTATTGTTGTCGTCATCGTTCTCGTACACATACACATACTTCTCATCCTCATCGTCGTCGTCGTTCTCATCCTCATTCTCATGCTTGTTCGTATTCTCATCTCTTTCATGCTCATCCTTGATCTCGACCTTTAGAAGCTGATGTATTTGTGCCTGCAATATCTTCTCGATGACTTCGCAGTAGACTGACGGCGCTCGATTCTTGGTCATCGCTAATGTCATCTCTAATCAATCAACTTGATTAAATATTGACTCTAACATCCTTTTAAGTTTCGTCGATGAGACATTCAAAGATGAAGTCGGCGAAGAATGGCATAGGCTAGAAGATGAAGAGGCGTTGAAGAAGTGATGATATGAGTCGAAGTTTCTTTCCCTTCGCTTGATTTCATATTTCGTCGTGAGCATTATGTTGCCATCTGTTTCAAACGCGGAAAATGACCGCTTGTTTGTCTTGTAAAGCGTAGGATAAGAAGTGAGCGAATAAGCTTTCATGAACTGATCTTTATCATTGAGACCTTGTTGAAGGGGAAAAGGTGAAGTATGAAAGGATTCATATGACAGAGCATTCGCGCGATCGATGTTCAGCTGATTCATTGATGCTGTAAGTCAATTTTCTGAGACTTTCTGCGATACAGAGTTAACGAGAAAGAAATTGAATGATTTTGCTGTATCTTTGATTCTCTGTTGTACCTTTATGATTCTTTATCTTCTTCAAATATGACGGCTTCTTTCTTTTCAAAATGAGGCATCCCACTCCAGATATGGCGGCCCTCTCTTCCAAATATGTTCCCGTCCCCCTCAAATTATGACAGATCTCTTCAGATATGGCTTGTTGCGCTGACTTTAAAGTCGTCGGCTTCGTGACTTGATATGTGTCTCAGCAGAATACTTTCAGCTATTTCACAGTATTCGCAGTGAAAAAGCTGATCACACATCAAAGTCAAATATTCGTAGACTTATCAGCATCTAAAGAATTGTTTTGTAATATTTGTGCTCTGCCGGCCTTTGTCAGCGAGAAGGAGAAGAAGCGGATCAATTCTCCTTATCGGACTTGATGCGATTGACGATGTTTGACATTCTCCCGAACCTACTCTCGTAAGTCAAAGCTCTAGTGATATCTTCATCGTAGTCACATGTTATCTACATAAACATGTAGAATCTCACTGACAAACTTTCAGCTTATTTGTCATCATTCTTCTCTCAATCTTCACCTTCTACAAAGCGCTTCGTACTTTCGATTCGGCTCAGCTAACATCATGACTCATGTACTGAGTCGTCATCTCCTGCTTCAACCTTATTGAATTCTGAACATGGTTCATTTTTTCCTGGTAATCACCCTTCGCCCACCTTCTTCCCCAATCTCAATCTCAACCCCAAACTTTATCAAACCCCCTCTAACCTTGCATCTCTACCCAGATTTCCCTTCTACGCCTACCTTCGTCTCTTTCTGCTCTCCTACCTCGTCTTACCTCAAGCCCAAGGCGCTCGCCTTCTCTATCAATTCTATATACAATTCTTCATCGCTCAGCACGAAGTCGACATTGACATCTTCATCTCTCACGCTCGCAATCGTGTCAGAGCAATCGATCTGCATTATCTCAAGCGGATCATGAACTTTTTGAAAGAAAATCTTCTGGAGCTACAGCCGATAGCGCAGACTTTCCCTTCAACAAGCGGAGATAGATCTGAAAGTGAATAGTTTCTTTGCTGTCAAAGATTATGTAATACATCTTGTAAATTCAGTTCGAAATTGAATACGAAGTGATATTAAATTTAGAACATAACACATCATTCATATACTTGATGAATCTCATCAACTTGTCTGTGATTTTAAATCAATTAGAAAGCGAGACAAACAGTAACGAGTCATGAGCTGTATTCTACAACTTTCCGCTCTCAATTATAATGTTCGCCTATCTAGCACTTGATTTCCATTGCAATGTAACGTTATTCCTCTCACAGCATGCTCGAAACATATCGTCTATTGTGAACAGACGAGGCGCGATGCTGCCGCAATGCCTGCTGACTTTCAAACGTGCGATCACAGTTATCGCACTCGTATGATGAAGAGTGAGCGAAAGAGTTGAGGTGCTGATCCAGAGTCTGTTGACTTTCAAACTCGCGATCGCAGTCGTCGCACTCATACGATGAAGAGTGAGCGGAAGAGTTGAGATGCTGATTCAGAGCCTGTTGACTTTCAAACTCGCGATCGCAGTCGTCGCACTCACACGATGAAGAGTGAGCGAAAGAGTTGAGATGCTGATCAAGAGCCTGTTGACTTTCAAACTCGCGATCGCAGTCGTCGCACTCACACGATGAAGAGTGAGCGAGAGAGTTGAGGTGCTGATTCAGAGCCTGTTGACTTCCAAACTCGCGATCGCAGTCGTCGCACTCATACGATGAAGAGTGAGCGAGAGAGTTGAGATGCTGATTCAGAGTCTGTTGACTTCCAAACTCGCGATCGCAGTCGTCGCACTCAAACACTGAAATGTGAAGAGAAGAGTTGAAATGTTGTTCAAGAGTCTCTTGACTATCGAAAGAACGATCACAATCATCGCAGTCGTACGATAAAGCGTGAACGAGAGAACTGAGATGTTGATTCAAGGTCAGTTGGCTACCGAACTCGCGGTCGCAGCTATCGCATTCATAAGAAGCAGCGTGAGCAGGAGAGTCGAGATGCTGCAGCAGAGATATTGGTGTGTTGAAACGTCTGTCACAAGCAGCGCAATAATGAGACATGTTCAAAAATCTAGTCAGTCTTTAAGATATACTAGATTGAAGATCAACGAGAGGAACAGCATCGACATCGAGGAGCAGATTTATATTTACCCCGTCTTGTACGAATGATTCCTGCACAAAACACGTGTACTAATTATGCAAATGTTATACAACTTGTAGTTTATGCAATTTCATGAACAGAACCACGACTAACAAGGCTGATCGATCACTTCTCTCATCATTCTCTTTCAACGTTAGCAAAACACTGGTCTTAGAAGAGTTTATTTCGCTAACAAAACACTGTCAACTACGATACTATTTTCGATCACTGTCTCTCGTCCGCTTCATCGTAAGGCTTGCAGCTATTTCTTTCCCCAGATGTTATTAGCATCTTCACGATATGTCTGATCGTAACGCGTAAGTGCGAAGTCTCTTGATTAGATCTTCAGACGAATACAATTTGGGTAATCAGGCATATCTAGCAAGAAGTCTTGTTTCGATTTTGTACGCGGCGAATGTACACGCGGCAATAGATGCAAATACAGTCATGAATCGATCTTCAGAGCATCGCCGAAACTCTGCTCGTTCTACCTGACATCTAATGAGTGCTATAGAGGGAAGCAATGTAAATTCTTGCATGAACTGAGCATGGGAAAAAATGATATCAATGCACTATCACAGACTATTTCTAGACCTCGGGAACGGTCCGAAATCGAGTCTAGCTTTCGCGAATGAACTTATCTCATATCAAAACGCAATATCTATTCGCGATTCCTAGTCGTAGATACTGAGAGATTCTTCAAAATGGGATGGAATCTCATGAACCAAGAAAATATCGAAACGCGTCAGCAAATCATCACGAAGCTGGCAACGAAAGAGAGAATTGCGATGATCAAGGCCCTGATAGATCTGGCGGTTGATTGCTCAATAGAAGAGATGACGATTCGTATTTTCAAAGAGAGAACTCTTTCATTCTTTCAAACCATTTCCCACTCGGATGTTCTTTCATCTCTGATTTTGGAGACTTCACTCGACATCATCTGCACATTTCTCTTTGGCTCGAATGGCCGTCGTGCAATCGATCTTTTCAAAGTCACAGCAGTTGCTCTCACTGCTCTTGCTTTAGTAGAATTTCTCAAAGATGATGAGTTGTCTCCAATTGCGTTGACGGCGAGTTTGATCGTGCTGCAGCGAATCGTGAACTTGAATCAAAGCGCTCAGATCATCGCGAATTTCACGCCGATTGCGGACACTATCTCGATCTGTATTCCGGAACAATTGCCTCTGTATGTCGTGCGACGAAGCCTTGCCAGAATTCGACATCGTCTTGATCTTGATACTTCGATGGCATCGTCCGAAAATCGATCAAACAAGCTACAGAATCATCGAGCTGTCTTCGAGTTGAGTCAGAATCTGCCCGGCATGTTATCCGAACAGGGCTCACGACATGATAACGATCATGAGAACATTCGCGACATTAAGATCCTGCCAACCGCTGAGGAGATTCAGTCCCATCGGCTAGAGTATCTACCTTCAAATGATCCCATCAGAAACCATCTTCCCGGTCTGAAAGATTTACTCGACAGGCAATTTCGGCTTCTCCGAGAAGATACAATTGACCAACTCAGAGATGCGATTCATTTAGAACTTGAGAGACTCAATCATCTCTCAACTGTTCAGTCAAAACCAAACAATGACGCCCGAAACATCACTTATCATAAAGTTCATCTGCTTCGATTGACATTCGACAGAAGAAAAGATCTTCAGATTGTAGCAGAGTTCGAACAGCCTTCTGCACTTCGTAAAAAGGGTGCTGCACAGCGAGAGAAATGGTGGAAAAGCAGCAAACAGCTACAAATTGATGCGTTGCTCTGCCTTGTCTCTTCTACAGGTAACACCATCTTCTTCTCTGTATGCGACTCAGTTTCAACGCCTTCGCCCAAGAAGCGAAATAATACAGAAGAAGAACTTGCAACTTCTTCGATCGATCTCAATACAGATTCTGGAAGAGCGATCGAACATTCAAGTCTTTTTAAGCACGCAGATCGAGCAACTGTGATGCTTAGCATGCTGAAAGACAATATGAAAGACGTCATCTGAATCAACAATCATCTTGAAAAGGCTGACAATCTAAGACAATCTCTTGTTGAGTTTCTCGGAATTCTGTTGCCTTCTTTTCGATCAACGCTGCAGGCGCTTCAGCAGATGAGTTGCACTCTCGATCTTTCTTTTTTCGAATTCATCGCTTCAGTGACGCAAGATCCGGGGGTTGCGAATATCTCATTCCCCGCTTACTCACGAAAACGCGGCTTCGCCTTCAGTCTGAATCCTTTGACTGAAGGAGAATCTCTGAAACTTAAGCCTGGAAAGCAGTTTGACTATCAGATGCTACGTAGCAAATTCACACTTGACGACGCGCAGCAGATCTTCACTGTTAATGCTCTGAGTCGCTGTCTTGCGCTCATCCAAGAATCGCCAGGTACCGGGAAAAGCTATACAGGCGTAGCAACCATCAAAACTTTATTGAAAAACCGTAAGACAGCTAATCTTGATTCTATTGTTTGCGTATGCTATACGAATCACGCACTCGATCAACTTCTCGAGCATCTAGTAAAGAACGGAGTTGAGCAGCTGATTCGTTTAGATTCGCGATCTAAATTCGAACTTCTTCAAGACTTGAACCTTCGTCATGTTTTTCAGCAAGTCGAGCAGACGAAAATCGAAGGTTATGAGAAGTGACAACTTCATACGAAATTGAACAACGAGCTAGCACATATCGAGGAAATTTTACAAGAACTGAAGAATTCGACCTCGTGAAGAAACATCAAAGCTTATCTGAAAAGACAAGACTCGTTCAGGCACTTCGAACAACTGTTTGAGATGAGGTTTGACGAAGATGAATTTCGAACAGTGCGCGATAGAAAGTACAGTGTTGTTAAAAGCTGACTTAGAGAAGCAGCTCAGCGTCTTTGCTCGAATCGTTTCGTTACGAAGCTTTCAAACGTCTCTCTTCTGAAGATGTCTGCCTCTGAGCGAGAATCAATTCATAAGTATTGGGTTCAGCAACGCGCAGCTCAGCTGAACGATCTTCTACTTCACGTTCTTGAATTCTATCGTGATATCAAAGATGAACTCGAGAAGTGCTATCAGAAATTGAATCTTCGATGTCTTCTACGAGCGCACGTCATCGACGTCATAATCACAGACTTGACAAGGAATTTAGAGATTCTTAGACGTGTGCGAGCAAAAGTCATGATGTGTGAAGAGGCAGGTAAGATCTTAGAGACACACACGCTCATCGCGCTTTTGCCTTCAGTCGAACATGCTATCCTTATTGGGGATCACGAGCAGCTTCGATCCCAGATCAACAACTACGAGCTTCAACATGATCACTTCAGAGGCGGAAAATTCTCATTGAACATCTCGCTTTTTGAGCGACTCGTTAAACCTCAGTTCGACTATCCGAAGATCTCATTCAGTTCACTGAAGATGCAGCGTCGAATGCATTCATCGATTGCAGAGCTTGTTAGAACCACGCTGTATTCCGAGCTACAAGATTACGCTTCGATGTTAGATTATTTCGAGACTGATGAATTGCGAAAGCGCCTCTTCTGACTCAATCATCAAGAGAAGAAAGACTCATCGTCATCAGCTCAAATGATCTCATTCTCGAAGACTAACTCTTTTGAAGTAGAGATGATCGTCGCTTTGATTTCTCACCTTGTACGTCAAGAAACTTATGAAAAAGATGATATTGCAGTTTTGACTTCATATTTGGGACAGTTGCAGAAGATCAAGCAGCGACTAAGATCTTCTTTCGAGATTGTGGTCGACGATCGAGATCTTCAGGATTTGGAGACCTTGGGTCTGAAAGATGACAGCCCGAAGGCTACAACAGAGAGCGAAGTCAATATGCAGAAGACAATCTTACTCAATGCATTAAGAGTCGCGACTGTTGATAATTTTCAGAGAGAAGAAGTGAAAGTGATTGTCATCTCACTGGTACGAAGCAACGACGAGAGAAAATGTGGATTTTTGAAAACTTCGAATCGCATCAACGTCTTGTTGAGTCGCGCTCGCCACGATATGTATATCATCGACAATGCTCAGACCGCGAGTTCTGTTCCCATGTGGATCAACGTCATCTTCATTCTAGAGAGAGACAAAAACATAGATCAAACTCTAGCGCTCTGCTGTTCCCGACACAAGAAGATCTCAATCGAGATATCAAAAGCCGATGATTTCTCTCTTCTCTCGCCGAAGAATGGCTGCGACAAGAAGTGTACTTCGAGACTACGTTGCGAACACGCTTGCATCAATAAGTGTCATGCCGATTCGCTACACAACGCCGTTCGATGCCTTGAGCGCTGCCAGAGGATCAAGAGAGGCTGTGAGCATTCGTGTCTCAGATCGTGCGAAGATTCATGCGAGGCGAAATGTTCAGTTCAGATTTCAAACATCGTCTTGCCTTGTGAACACATACGGAAATGATTGAAGTGTCACAAAGCGCAAGCTTCGGAAACTGTATCATGTCGAATCAAAGTCGAAATGATCATGCCAAATTGCAAGCATCGAGTAAAGATTCGTTGCTGTGATCTTTCGCTTCAGAATGATTACTCATGTTCTGTCACGTGTGAAGTCGCCCTCGCCTGTGAACATGACTGCAAGCACGCTTGTAAAGACTGCAATCCAAAGATCGATGGTCAGATCTCTCAGAGAGCTCACGATATTTGTAAGGCGCAATGCAGTAGATCGTACACGACATGTAGTCACGCATGTTTGGGTATCTGTCACGACGACGGTTCATGTTCGCTTTGCAATGAACCATGTGAGATTCGCTGCAGTCACTCACGCTGCAGTAAAAAGTGTCAAGAGCCTTGCATGTCATGTGTTGAAGACTGCTCTTGGTCTTGTTCACATTGTGAAAAATGTCAGATGCCATGCGCGATGTCTTGCGATCTTCTGCCTTGCTCGAAACGTTGCTCGAAGATTTTGAGCTGTGATCATCGATGTCCATCTGTCTGTGAGAAGGTTTGTTCAGGTGTTCAGCACTGTCAGAAGTGCGTCGATACGTCGATCAAGAAGATGATGATTGATTACATCATGAAATTCAGCTATGCTGAGATTGATCTCGACGAAAGCCCTTGCATTATATCATCATGTGACCACATCCTCACTCTGAAAAGCATGAACGATCACATGAGTATCTCGAATTATTATACTCTCTCTGACGAACCAGATGGCGCAGACTCGATTGTGAGGCTAAAGTCTAGCTCGAAACCATTCTCTATCGCCGAATTAAAGAACTGCTCGATGTGTTGCTGCCCTTTTCGAAACATCAATAGATATGATTGCATAGTTTGACGAGCGTGAATTGACGAGACAACAAAAAAGTTTATTGTATGAGCAAATATACAATTTGTTCCTTTGATTGCTAGAATGAAACGGGAAGAGATAGAGCTTCGAGAAGGCGGGGCGAAGAATCAAGATTCTACGCAGCAATTATCTTTCACGTTAGAACTTCTTTCTCTGAAGTCTATTCAGCTGAAAGGATCTCGCGATCAGCAGATTAAGGATATCATCAATTTCACTAGATCAGATGCAAGATTCAAGAGCATCTTGAAGCTTTGAAAAGAGGTAAAGCAGTTTCTCAAAAAAGTCGACGAAGCGAAACAATCTCTCAGTCGCATTCACGACCTTGTGCAGAATGCACGCAGACATCGCGAAGTGAATACTGAGATTTTCTGCGAATCAAATGTTCTTCAAGTACGAAATCGTCTCTTGACAACAGTCTTGCTACTTCGATGCGATTACGCCATTCTCCTCGAATTTCTAATCACGAGTCGAGAAAACCTTCACGTCAACTTAATCAGTAACAGAAAAGATTGCGAGACTCTAGTCGAAGAATCTCAGGCAAGACAGCAGTCAGCGAACGCGATTGAAGGACTACTGTATTGAGCTCGTTTCGTTGCTCTCGAACGTGGTCGCTCGGAAGCGGAATCAGCCATTCCTGAACTTCTCATCCAGGCGAGAGCACATCTCCAAAGAGTCAAAAGTGTTTGCACAGCTTATCCTGATCAAATCGCTGGCATGTTGGCTGAAGTTGAGAATGTGAAGAAGATGCTGCGTGATTCGACCTTCTACGCATCGGTGAGTAACGAAGAAAAGGCAGCCGTGTACGCAGCGATGTCGCATGATTTCCGTGATACAGGACATTGATATTACTGCGCAAACGAGCATTCTTTCACGATTGAAGATTGCGGCATGCCGATGCAGACATCTCAATGCCCGCAGTGTGGTTCTCCTGTCGGCGATCACAATCATCAGACTGTTGAGAGAGTCACACGAGCGACGGATCTGAAGGCACAATTCAGTGAATCGACGATCAGGCGTTAGAATTAGCTGCAGTCTTTATAACTTCGCAACTGACGCATTCTGATATTTCGATCACGAAGATTGTGGTGAGATTGTTCATTGACTTTAGAATGAATCCTTTTGTGTACATATACAAATGAAATATGTTTGAGCATCGAAGACAGATACTAAAAAGTAGAGATGAAATAAGACAACAGATTATTTATAAAAAGCAATTCTATTGTTTGACGTTAGACGCAAAACTCTCGTGCAAAGCTAAAGTAACTAACTTGACATAAAATCAACGTCGACGACAAGTAGAGTAGAAAGAGAGAATTTTAGAAGGCAAAAGTAATTTCCTATCAAGTTCCTTTCTTCTCTTTTCGATGACAGAACGGTCGCTGCGAAGATTTTACTCAGACGATTCTCGGCTGAAAGACTCAATAACATTCCGTAGTGAAAGAAACACGTCGAGAAACTAGGCACGAAGGTTAATCTGATGCATCTTGGCGATATGATTCTTGAAAGTCATCACACTTGACAGGATTAGGCTGTTTGTCTTACACGTCGAATGTTCGCAATTGATCTCATCATTAGATGCATACTTTCGTAGATGCGCCTTCTGAACATGTTTCATCATCTTATTGAGTCTGCAGTACTCGAATGTCCGATTCTCATAGAATTTGCGTTCCTCGCCAAGGCAGAACGAGCATTGGATTGATCTGCAGATCAAGGGAAAGTAATCTGTCGTGTTCTCTTCAGAATTCTCTGCGAGATCTTCTGAAGAGTTCATCAGTTCCTTTGATTTGAAAGTAGATCTTGATCTATCTCGGCGCTGACTTTCTTGTCAACGGCACAACGCTGCTCTGGCTTTGATGGCCTCGATGCTTCGAACGTGCTTCTCACGATCTGTCAGATCGATCACAGATTCGCAGGTCAATCGAATCACGACATCTCGCTTCGGAATATTGTATTTGAGAGGTCTCGTCAGTTCGGCGTCTTTGACAGACGCTGAGATAGCGATGTCAGCAAACTGAGCTTCGAGCGTATCTGTATCGACGTTTCTAAAATGTCGCTTTCGGACTTTGTCGATCATTCTACTTCGGCGATTCGTTTTTTCACGATGCAAGGCAGCATCGACATCTTTCTTCTCCTTTATCCATGAATTCTCCCGTGAAGCATGTTTCACGAGTTCATACTTGACTCTGATTTTGGCGATGAGTCTCTTGCTCTTGCTGCTAAGACGAACCACTCGCTTGCTATTAGCAAGCTTCTTCGAAAGCTCGTCGGACAATCCGATCGAGGCGCTAGAATCAACAGTTAATGTCATCAGCCTGGCTAGCTTTTGTACAATCTCGTCGGAAGAGCGATCTAAGAAGGCAGCCTGCGTGTTGAATCGAATCTTTCGATCGAGATAGTAACGAACGACGTTCGATTGATGATCGAAGATCTGATCTCTTACGGAAGAAGACGCCTTATCTGTGTCAATCATTTGACATCAGCATTGACGCCTGCATATGAGAATAGAAGAAAGAAACAGATGAGAAGAAGACGACCTACTATTGACGACATTGACTAAGCCACGTCGAGCAACATACTGAGTAAAGGAATGCTTCAGACCCGATTTTAAGTCAAGTCGTTTTAAGTAACGAAGTCATGTACTAGAACGCAAAGGTTTCGTCTTCGATGTGCGATACTCATCCGCGACGCGCTCAGGCTCACGAAAGATCGATTGATTCAGAGCATCGACTTTAATTTTCAGCGTGAGAGACTTCTTGACAGATGATGACTTGGCTCGAAATATGTAGCTGACATCTCTCGTCGACTCGGCCACAAAGACGTCGTCATGAAGTGTCATGAAAAGTAAATGATCGACGAGACAGAGGAGCGGATTTTCCTCTCTTTCGACGACAAATGTTTTTCTAGTAGATAAGAGATTATTATAATATATTGAACGTAGATAACTGCACTGCTTACTCTCGAGAGCGATTGTCTTCTTCCTTGATATGAATGAGCGTGACCTTGACGAAAAGAATGTTGAGCTCCTCTGAGATTGAGTTGAAAACAATAATAAAAGTGATATGTCTTCAAAGCAAAGATCTAGTTTCCTCAAGGCTCGCATCGAAACCATCGTCGATGTCATCATCGCTTTCGCTATCATAGTCTGTGCTGTCATCGTCATCGTCATCGCTATCAGCGTCCGAATTCGAATTGACGAGGGTTGCTTGCTCTTCGTCTCAGTCACTGTTCATCGCAACATCTTCGTTCGAATCGCTAGTTCTTTGATTATCGTTGCTAGCACTGAGGCCGCTATGGACCTTGACGCGTTCATCGAGCTTGGTCGCGTTCTCATCGTCTTCGAGTTTTAGTCTTGTGTCGAACATTGAGATCGGTCTGCAGCCAAAGTACGCAGTCATGAGCAGATCCGTGGGAACTTGATTCCGTTGCTGCTCGTCTGGAAAGATCGAATCGTCATGAACTCAATGGTAAAAGAGTACATAATATAAGTCATCAACGCTCATGATCGCCTTTCTCTTCGAGAGTCTGCGAAGCTTGTATTCATTCACGAGCGTTTTCTTGTATTGTTAACGACTCAAGGTCAGCTTAGACCTGCTTTATATCTCGAGCTGGAATGTTGTCACTTACGTTGATCACGTCTCTTCTGATGCTGTCATTCAGCGAACGATCGGTTTGATAGAAGATGTGCATGTTCAATACTCGTCAGTAGTTATTGAGACTCTCGCTGGCTCTCACTCTCGAGTAGCGATCTAACGTTCATCGCAAGAATGTCTTCAGATCCTCGACTTGTGCGTTTAAGGAAAAGCTTTCGGGATTCTGTTCAATCTTCTGACAAAATCTGATTGCAAATCAATTAGGTTCAGAACTTTACTTCGATCGAGAGTACAGTAAACAACTGACCTGTTCCATTTCTTTGAGAGTGATTTCTTGCTCTTCTTTGTATTATCAGCGTGCTTCGATTCTGTCCGACCTTTTGCTGTCAGCTCTTGACGAAGATTCTGATAGTAACTCGACGACTGCTTGCCAGCGTTTCGGCGTGCGCGCGTAGCTTTGCCAACGGGCATGATCCTTAGCTGCTGTTATGAAGGGCGAGCACAGCGTTGCGGTCGAGAGTAGAGAATAAAAGAGGCTCTGAGCTGTGGGAGCTTGACGGTATAAGAAACGATGACAGTACTCGAGGCATATGACGGAAATACAGTCCTGCTTTACCAGTGAAGCGAGGTAAAGAGCAAGAAGGGCACCATCGAAGGGTGCCATGTCGATATTTATGTTGACTGCCCACACTGAAATCCTTCGGATGGGTTGAGCCAGAGATGAAGCACAATCCTGAACAGTGAACCTCGAACTTTCAGATCCTTGTTTCGTCGCTGCGATCGCTTGACCCCCCCTGCCCCCTCAGCCCTCGATGTTCTGACAGCATAAAGCGGCTTCAACACCTACCAAATCTGGACGCCAGAACACCAAAAGGTAGATACTATGTGTAATTTCCGTCTCTTCTTCATCTCTTTCTCGAGCTTCCAACATCGAACTTTGTTCCTCCAATCACTGATCTTCTATCCCTATGAGCTTCTCTTCAGTATGTAGGCATTGTTTGGGCTATCTTTCGTAGTGTACGCTCGCGGCATTTCACTATTCTTTCTCTTCTTCCTGGAATGATTGACTCGGTAAACGCGACGTGTACAGCTGAATCAGATAGCATAGTGCTTATATAGAGTAGGAATAATAGTCAATAGAGGTGATGGTTGATGTAGAAAGGTTGAGGAAAGGGAGAAATCGGCGGAAATTGCAAGATGTTCTACCGAAACTGGCTAGCCTATATCTTGAAAGGATTAGCGCAAAACCCGATCTGGCTAGACTGCTGTCATGTCATTTGTCAGGTCAGATCCATGTCACGACTTGACGTCATATGACTTGTCATACCATCGAAATGACGGTCATTACCGATCCCTACGAACGTCATCCGGCCGAATTCCAGAACTTGGCTGTAAGGTATGATGTTCATCAACAACAAATCAAAGGAGAGTGTCCGATAATGCTCATCATCTCACAGGACGAACCTTATTCTCATCAGCCTTGCGGAATACCAGGAGATCTCTGTCTGCTGGCCTAGCCAACCCAAGTGTTTTTCCACACAGTCACGCTAAGAAGCAGCGAAGATTTGGTGGCTATCCCAAATTTAAGCGATTAAGTAAAGAATACGGTCAGATCTGCGGTGTTGGAATAAACGAAGTCAGTCCGTCAGCTAAGATACGGAGTACAGCAGCTGCAGCTATGGAATGGACGCTACAAGATTACACGTCCTCTTACAACTAACCTAAGATGATTGGCACACAGTGAGAGGGACCTCAGAATGGGGCATCATCAACATTTTATCATGAGAAACAGGAACACGAGAAAGGTACCATACTTGCCACGAATAGTTCTATCTTGCTTCAGAGCGAAGAGCCCCCTGGATAGTCGAACTTCTGGCCCACCAATTCTTCAGTAAGTGTCCAAAGCCTCGCCGCGACATCTTTGTCTTTCGCATAGGGTTTTGCGGCATCATCATCAACGTGGCCGTCTTGGAGATATGCGCCGTTATGTTCTATAAGATGAGTGATCAGCGAGCTTCTTCACAGGGTTCCTTTGTAACACACCAACGATACTGGGATCAAATGCTGCGACAACGTGTGTCGCCGCACCTTGGCCGATAGTCTTCCAGGTGAAACGGTCACTGTTCAGGTCTTTACCGTTTTCATCGATCCAACCTAGCATTTTGTTAGCAGATTCGAACATACCGTAGTGGAACCGGGAAGCTATTTACCCCTTGCCCTCTGGTCTTCTTTTGTTAAGTGGTTTTGAAGATTTGTCCTGATTCCTCCAGGGTGCAGACTGTAGGCGAGAACACCTTTTCCCCCTAGCTTTGCTACCAAACCAACCGAGAAGAGGGCGTTTGCTGTCTTAGCTTGCCCATAAGCCTTCCATTTTTCGTATGTCTTTCCTCCCTACATTTATGCGTTAAGTTACGTTATTTTTCTTAGCACAAATTTCTGAATGGACGTAAGAAGAAGATTAGCAACATACGCTGAAATCATAGTCGTCGAACCGAATGCCCTCAATAATGTGGCCTATGCTGCTAACATTCACGATTCTGGCTCCCTTTCCTGCCTCCAATATCTTCGACATGATCAAATTAGTGAACAGATAGTGGCCGACATAGTTGGTCCCAAATTGAGCTTCCAAGCCGTCTTCGGTCACAGCATACGGAGCTGCCATGATAGCGGCGTTGTTGATGAGACGGTCGATGGGCTCCTTATAGCCATTCACCTCAGCGGAAGCTTCGCGGATCTGTTTTTGCGAGCTAAGATCCAATTTGAGACATCTGATGGATACATGAGGCGAAGTAGCATTGATGGCCTTCTCTGTCTCTTGGACTTTGGACATGTTACGCCCTGCCAGGATCAGGAGGCCCGGCTCGCTAAGAGATATAGCTCTAGCAGCTTCGGCGCCAAGTCCACCAGGCGAGACACCGGTAATCAGGACTAGAGTTGTGTAAGTGTGAGAATACAGATAGATGAATTGATTAAGCTGACCCGTTTTGCCTCGGATCTCATCAGCGAGAACTCTGGAAGCCTCTTCTGCCGTGGTCTCAAATCCGAATCGGGCCATGTCGTCTGTAGACTGGAGTACTTGAGTGTGATGTGTATGCGATTGCGGTTATTGCTTGTGCAATCCTGTCTCGAGGAGGTCGATCCATGGTCTTATACCACAACGACCGATCGACATGACTTCTAAAGCCGACAATTAAATCTATCTCTGGAGTTAAGAAACGATTCCGCTCGATGGGGGCGGTTCACTATGATCGTTAGCAGCGACAAAAGTTCGACCGAGATATTGATTTGGATGGATTTCCGCCTTCGCTTAGTAGCCTCGGAGAGCCGACTACAAATTCGATTTCTGTCCCGTGTCTCTAATTCTCTTTTCACCTACAGAAAACCTATTTCGAACTTCCGCTGTATGTTCAATGCGCCTTGGCCGGAGTTAATACTGCGTACATACTTTCAACGTTGACTTAAGCCTCGATCAAACGGGTATTAGACATAAAATCCGGGGCTATGAAGACAATGCCTGGCGACGACGACTACGGCTGGAAGACCTCATCTAAAACACATGGCCTGAGTCACAATTAACTCTCTTCCGCTCAATCTCTCGACTTATGTACATTACAATATGGCGCTGGTTAGCGCCAACACCCAATTAAGCATGCTCCCTTTTTGCCCTTATCATTCGCCAAGTAAAAGACTTCAAGATACATGTCGACTAAGGTTGCCCTCATGATTTTTTTACACAAGCAACACCAAGCATCATCCCATTGAAGCAAGAAGCTCAATCAAGATTTCAGCGAGCTCATGGCTTTCACCTCTCGTATTATACCTACCGGGCTGCCGAGTCAACAAATCGCAAGGGATTACTCAGATACCTCTCCCACCGTCAACTTCCAAATTCACGCCAGTAATGAACTTTCCCTCATCGGAAGACATGAAAAGCAGGGTATTAGCAACGTCCGTTGGTTCTGTCAAACGCCCGAGAGGCACATTACTAATGAACTTTGCTCGGTTCTCAGGAGTATCTGGAACACCAGCGAACGATTCAAAGCTAAAGTATCACGATCAGCCGCTGCTACAGATCAAGAGGTCGGAATATCTGAAAAGCTTTCGAACTTACAGCCCGGTCCCACTTAACAACGGACAAACCGCGTTCACGCGAATTTGATGCGACCCATACTCGGCAGCCAAACCTTTCGTAGCGTTTGCCACTGCACCTTTGGAGGAGTTGTACCAGACAAGTCCTGGACGTGGTCTCATAGCGCCAATACTAGCCACATTTATGATGGCTCCGCCGCTTTTCTGCTCAATCAGTCTTGGGACAACGACGGCGACGGAGTGGTATATCGATTTCACATTAACACGAAAACATCGATCGAATTCGTCCTCGGTCACCTCTAAGGTAGGCTGTATCATCAATTCTATGCCCGACAAACACGACATGGAAGAGATCTCGGAAATTCTTGTTACCTTGTTCTTGTACGTCGTCCCAGCATTGTTTATAACAATATCAATGCGGCCCCACCGATTTGTAACCTCCTTCAGCGCTGCTTCCCAATCAGATTTTATAGTCACATCGACCTTCATTGCATGCATGTTTTGACTGTCAACGTTTGCTGTCTTTTCTGCGCCCTCCACGTTGATGTCGCCTACAAGAACACAGCATCCTTGGGAAGCGAAGAGGATTGCTGTTGCTGCACCGAAGCCAGACCCACCGCCTAGGAATTACAACCGGGGAAACGTCATTACAAGTCATGGAAGGAATATGACTTAGAATTGTCTCACCTGTTACTATGCCCACTTTCCCTGCCAGGCGGTCGCCTTTGGAAGACATAGTCAGCGATACTTCACTATGAAAAGCAGTGGTATCAAGGATGGTATGATTTGAAAATCATAACTGAGTGAGGAGATCAAACGACGAGCCAAACGTAAAGCATCCAGAATTCGGGGAATGGCAGTGCGGGGATCAATAATGCGGGGATAAGGTAATCGCGGGGCATGCTGTAGCCCTAATTATCATGTCTACCTAGACTTCACAAGGTAATCCCCGATGGTCCGTTTCTATCTGTCCAGTAATCAGCTCACTTAATGCTCATGTGTAAACACAAGCTTTGAATGTGGGACCTAGACTGCAGTACAAGGCACGTCAGCTAAAAAAGCTCCAGGAAGGATTTCTGTTCGAATCGCCAAGGACCGTGCAAGAGGCGATTCATCCCTGATCAACATACTTCTCTACTTACGGTGCATAACTGCTTCGGCGGCTATATATTCTTCTTTACGATAATCCGTGGCACTCCAAGATGTCTAATTACACTTCACCATCCAAAGGTATTCCATGAGTGGATAACCCTTCCGTCTCTGGTTGTCGATTTCTCTAATTTTACGATATTTTAATTTATATGATGAGACTTGGTTGCCAGTCCCGTCCTCGATCTGTTATCTCTTGATCCTTGATGCGACGAGGCTTTAGTTGAACAAAGCAATATCGCTTACTCGGTTTCCAAAGCTCAAGAATCCAGATGTGCTTAAGAACAGATCATATGTTAATGGCTTCTGGATCGAGTCGGGATCTGGGAAAAGGTTCGATGGCTATGGTAAGCGAAGCATAGCTTAGCGGAAAGAGCGATATTACTTGTCATTGAATAGACTCGGCAACCGTCAGATTGGATATCCCGCCCAACCGTGGCAGCTGAAGATGTGCAATAAGAAGGTGAACCCTAGGAAGCGAGCCCAACTGCTCCTAAGATGGAATATTCTGATGCGAGAAAATAAGGAGCACTTGGCATGCATTCTGGTTAGTGAGACTGGGAAGCCACTATTTGAAGCATATGGAGAGATCGACTTCGCTCCTGGTTTTACCCGGTAGTTTGCTGGGGAGGCTGAAAGGATTCATGGCACCACCGCCACCTCAGCAGGACGTATCTTTACCATCAAACAGCCCATCGGAGTCGCTGTTACTTTGGTACTTAGGAACTTCCCAATTCCTCTGACTCTCAGAAGGACAAGGGCTGCTTTTGCTGCGAAATGCACTATAATCTTCAGGCGGTCTTCAGAAACCAAAATCTTTGTGCTGACATTGACGCATCTAGCGGAGCAGGTTGGGTTCGTGTGACAGGTTTTCAATGTGTAGACGACTGACCTAGAGGACACAGCTGCACTGAGGCTTTTCATTTACTGACGAGGAAAGTGACATTCACCTGCTCGGTAATTGGACTGGTATACTACTAGATATTTCATATTAACGACCGGGAAACGTATACAAGAATCGGCAGGTTGACTGCAAACCATTACTCCTTTTGACTCAAGAAATTAACGCTTGAACTTAGGGGAAGTTGTTCAATATCGTCTTTGACGACGCAGATCTGAATTAAGCTGTCGAAAGTGTCTAATATATCCAAGCTACCGAATCCCATCAGCTCTTATGGCCTTGAAATTGCGTCTTGCGGGCCGAGCATGTATAAGAGCAAACCGTGTCTAAGTAGGGAAGCGAGTCTAGGAGAGATTTGCAAGCATCCTCGAGGAACGGAATCGAAAGCTAAAGATGGGTCATCGCATTTGCGAAAGAACTACACGTGCCCCGTTAATGATGCTCAATGGTCTGACTAAAGCCGTTGCTCAAGTCGAAGACGCGAAGAAACACGGTGGACAGATCTTGCTGGGTGGAAATCGAGTCACCGGCAGCGAGGATTACCTCTTTAAAGCCCACAATTATCAAGCATGAGCCGGAGATGCTTATCAAAAGAGAAGAGTGATTTGCTCCAATTTACGCTCTATATTCATTCAACACCAAGATTGAAGTTGTGGAAGCCGCGAGCAATACAAGTGTAAGACATTCTTACTGCTTTTTTGGTTGTTCATTCTTGGCAGAACTCAAAAACTCTTGTAGATGGGACTCCCATCTTATTTCTTCACGAAAGGTATTGACCAGACATGGCGTTTGCTTGAACTTTTAGAGGCATGGATGATTAGAATAAATTCAAATGAACTACCCTCGAAAATGTGTATTCCACTTGACAAAGAATTACGCACAGGCAACTCGTCTGCAGATGAAGCACCCTTTGAAGGAATCAACGAAGCCGGTGTTGCAGTTGGTAAAAAGAGCAAGAGAGACCGTGGCTGTTCTTGCTGGACGCAACCTCGTCATCCAAGTAGCACATGTAGGCTTAGGAGATCTGCGCCACGCCTCAACCGGTGTGGAAGCACAACTACAGAAACAGGCAGGTCAGTGATCCCGAGGTCCTCGATCAGGAGGCCCATAGTATTGTTCTCTTCCAAAGATATCGTGACGCGAGGATACCTAAAGTGCAAGGGGTGCTACCTACATAAGGTACCCGATTTAGCCTACGTCATCGAAATGTTCTACCTGGTGCATTAGACCCGCTTGTATATTGATAAACATTCAGTGCTTTTGCCAGTTGTTGCAGTAGACATTATCCAGGCAATTTGATATTGAAGATGCCAGACCTTTCCACTCTTGTTACTCCGGCGCCTTATCACATTATAACGTACCTCTTCCATTGCCTCCCTAAAGTCAAACATGATCGCTGACCTCTCCATAGCTATGGCACCCTTCTCGGCTCGTCTGCTTTCCAGGTATTGTTCTACTACCCCTTACTGCAATCATATGTTCCAGCCAGGTCTCACGTTGTGTTCAGACCTTCATCGGCGGCCCCGTAGCCTACAAGGCCCTCCCACGGCCGCAATTCTCCTCCCTTCAACAAGCCATCTTCCCCATCTTCTTTGGCCTCCAAACCGCGCTCCCTGCCATCCTTGCTCTTACATATCCTGGTGTCAAAACACCTTTGGGGTCAACGCCATCAAGCTTGTCCGGGGTCCTCGCCGAAAACAACAGGTTTAGCGTTTTGGCTCCAATAGCTGCTATTTTCGCAATCAACTTGACCAATTTGGTATGGATTGGTCCGACCACAACGCAGATCATGAAGGAAAGGAAACACCAGGGTAAAGTTACTACTTTGTGGATCCCTCGCCGGTATAGCTGCTTACATGGATCTGTTGCTAGAAACCAGAGACGGAAAGAAGAGCTATGACGCGCCACCCCATTCGAAGGAGATGACCAGATTAAACAAAGCATTTGGAAGAATGCATGGGGCTTCGGCTTTGACCAATTTGGCTGGCCTGCTTGTGACGGTATTTTACGGCGTTGTGCTTGCTGAGAGGCTGCAGTGAAGATAACGGGAATAAGAACGCCGATGTAGATTTAAATATACTCAGTAGAATCAGATAAATGAGTCAGTTCATGGTTATCCCAATTAGGTCCAAGGTTCCTAATATCAAGGGTATCAATTTCACCCCACTTTACCCTGCACTCCATACATGTCATTGCGCGTCTCTCCACAATTCTTGTTTAGAGCAGCCCCTCCTCGCCATTCCTCCACCATCATCGGGAGAGCAGAATGGGCTACAAAAACGATCAGAACTTCTATCCAGAGACCTATCGACCGGGAAGTTGTGCGAGCGGAAACCCCCGACTCCCTCCTCTCCCGCCACGAGCGAACTCCACAGCGTCAGATGCGTTATCCCCTCCGCCCTACTCAGAAATTGCGCCGACGTATCACTCCCAGCCTTTAACCCATTCATGGTCTGCACAAGACCCTCGATCATCTTCTACCCAGTCTCTAGTACCGGAAGATACTGCAGCAGATGGAAAGAGGACTCTACTTCTGATCTATATCCATGGATTCATGGGCAATGAGACGAGCTTTGGGAGCTTCCCAGCCCACGTACACAATGTTGTCACAGCCATGGTAGCAGAGACACATGTTGTTCATACAAAAATATACCCAAAATACAAGTCTAGAAAGGCAATTGAGTTTGCCAGGGATGACTTTAGCAAATGGTGGGGAACCTCTGCGGTTACTTGATGGATTTCATAGCCACAGCGCTGATGATATCAAGGCTCTCCCCCCATGAGTCACCCAAGACAGATGTCGTTCTCCTCGGACATAGCATGGGCGGCATCTTGTCAGCTGAAGTTGTCTTGCTGAAGCAACTCAACAGCGAATCATTCCAACATCGTATATTGGGTACAATCAACTTCGACACTCCTTTCCTGGGGATGCATCCAGGTGTAGTTGTCAGTGGACTTGGAAGTCTCTTTCGACCCGCGCCTGAATTGCCAAATGCGAGACCTCAACAAGAAAGCTCTAGTGGTCAAGAGGTTAGGCGGATGCCGACCAACGATGAGTTCTCGGCCTCGCCATCTGCTACTTTTTCTCTACACCAGTTACGAACACAATCTTCTACGACTTCGGGCTACTTCAGTCCTCCTGCCAGTTCGGCAACAAGCAGCCGGCAAGACTCTGGTACGACCAACCTTCAGCAGATTTTGTCTCCAGATCTACCAACCAAAGATCCGAATTACAATCCTCCGTTCCCCAACGATATAAGGGTACCAACACGCACGGGCTGGGACAATGCCTTGCACTTTGTGATGAAGCATTCCGATGGTTTGACGAAAGCTACGAAGTCTTACGTGACTTCGCACCTCGAATTTGGTGGTGCAATGGCAGACTATAAGGGCTTACAAACCCGCTACGCAAAGCTCAGAGCTCTTGAAGATGTGGATGAGAAAAGATCAGGTCATCGAAGGATAAGATTTATCAACTACTATACTGCAAGTACAGGTAGATTGAAAAGGCCCAAATCTCCGTCACCTCGTAGGTCCAGATCTCAAATTGGTTCCCAGCTGGATGGCTCTGGAAAGCCTATGAACCAGTCATTGCAAGAGTTGAGTTTGTCTGCTCCTGATACTCGATCGCCATCTAGGAGTCCAAGAATTTCGGTCGGGGAGCACAGAGATTGCCAGGTTATTCCAGGGGTTCTTCAAGATGACGACGAAGCTGAAGAAGCTGGCAACTCATTTGTGGGAGATGAAGGTGCTCTGTCCTATGGTAGCGAAGGGATGAACATTGTAGACCCCTCACCAATTACCGACGACGAGCACGAAGAAGCTCGCAACATTCAGGACAAAGCCGCCCCTGAAACCACCGAGCCCATGTCACCCTCCACACCAGCAGATACCGCCTCCATAACCCCCAGCGCTCTCTCAAAATCCCCCTCGCTTCCACCCGTCCCACCACTACCCCCGGAACCTCCAGCTTTCGATCCCTCTCCCTTCCCTGACAAGGACACCCGCAAACTCGCCGAAAAGGAACATTCCCGCCAAGTCAAAGCCTACAAACAAGCCGTCAAAGACCGCGACAAAGCCATCAAGGACCGGAGGAAGTTGCTCGAGAAGCGTGAAAAGAACGCAAAGATGGCGAGAGAGAAGCAGGTCAAGCGCGACGCTAGAGAGCTGACAAGATTGGAGGAAGACGGCAAGAAGAACCAACCCAAGTCACCAGCAAAACTAAAGAAGGACCCCACCGGCATCCCCAACAAAAACGGCCAGGACGAGCCATTACCCGAAAAACCAAAACGCGACAAGAAATTCTGCATGCTTCCCCCCCGCATCAACGGCGAGCGCGATCCCTGCTGGGTAAGAGTGTTTATGCGGGATGTGGACGAGGTAGGCGCGCATTGCGGGTTGTTCCTTGTGGGCGAGCAGTATGAGGGCCTGGTTGGGGATGTGGGGGAGAGGGTTAGGGGGTGGGTTGAGGGGTGAGGTGAGTGGGGTATGGGAGAGGGACCAAGAGATTGCGTCTGGGTTGGATGGGAGGGGGATTGAGTGATAATGGGCTATGGACGGAAAGGAGTTTGTGGGGGTTTAGGGCTTGATGGTCTGCGACGCACCTAATGATACCCAAGAATGCTCTGCTACCTTTAGGTATAAATATTTCCATTAATGCTTAAAAGTCTTCTACTGTATACCACAACCTTCAACTCTCAAACCTCCTCCCTACTAACGAACCGCCCCCCCCCCCCCACTTCCCGGCACCCCTCACCCCTTTCCTGTATCCAATACTGTATGACTTCCACTCAACCAGCCAGCCGTCCAGTCTCACCCTCATCCTCATCCTCTACCACTCAGAATCCAAAACTCAAATTTTATTTTCGTGAGAAATCAGATGGAGTCTGTAGAAACCTTACGATGTACACTAAGTAAACCTAAGGTATTCTCTTCGCTATAGAATCTACTCAACTACGCCGTTGTTTCTGTTCTAGACTATATACACCGAAACCAGGAAAACTAGACGAGTTACGAGTTACATACAAGTTGTATTCATCACGTTGCTTTGTGAAATTAACTGCGCGTGTCCAACATGGCCCGGTATCCAAATATGACCCCGGACGGGAGCGCTTTCTTTTAACATCACCCTCCAAAACACTCCTTCGTCCAAGAATATCCTAAATCAACCCCCCCGGATACGGCCCTGGCATTGCTCCTCTCCCTCCACGACCTGCACCACCCATCCTCCCCCCTCTCCCGGCCATCCCGGGCAACTCAAAATCCGGGTTCGAGCCCAACAGCATATCTCTCTGCTGCAGCGGTGGTGGTCCTCGATTCGGCCCTGGTCCTTGCTGCGGCGGTGGTCTCCAGGCAGGATTGATGCCGCGCTGGGAGATGGAGGTGTAATCGCTGTCGCCGCTGACGGCGGGTGAGCGGGCACCTTCTTGGATGGATTCGAAGGAGGAGGAGGGCTCGAGGTGGCTGTGGTAGTGGGGTTCGTTGGTGTGGCTGTGAGCGCCGGGCATTAGGGAGGTGGGGAGAGGGGAGGTGGCTTGTTGTTGAGGGGGGTGGGGAGGCTCGGGGGAGGCGAAGCGTGGGTCGACGTCTTCGTAGTAGTTGTCGCCGGAGTTGAATCGGGTGTGTTGGGGGGATGGAGATTGGGATTGCTGAGCGATTTGTGGTGTGGCTTCCGTGGGAAGTTCAACGGGAGGAGCGGTTAGAGGAGAGCGGGGTTGGGAGAAGTTGGGTGGGGAGTTGTTTTTGCGGGCGGGACCACCGGCCCAGGCGGCGCGGGGAGGAACGTAGGGTCTGTTTGTGTATTAGCAACAGGAGGTAGTCCGGAATGAAAGAGTACTTACTCCTGCGAGCTGTAGACACCTGTCATGCTATCGTGTTGCTCTTCTGGTCTTTGCTGTTGAAGTGCAACTAGACCTCCGACATCACTATCACTGTCTCGTAATTGCATCGTTCGGTTATACGAAGGCGATTGCAAAGGACTTGCGGAGAAAGCATCCATCTCCACTGCCTGGCCAATCACTACTCCTCCGGGTGGATGTTGAATGGGCAAGGGTGGAGGAGGGGATTCGCTCCTATACAACGGTTGCCCAGGAGGGCCTGGTGACGGCTGTCTTCCTCCATAGCCAGCTACCAACGGAGCAGATGGCGGGCCTGGCGATTGTTGTCTGCTGTAAACCCCAGGTGCAGAAGGAGGTCCGGGCGAACCCTGCCGGCTGTACCCTCCCGGTGCTGATGGTGGACCTGGAGAAGGTCGTCTACCATAACCTCCAGGTGCTGAAGGTGGTCCTGGTGATGCCTGCCGGCCGTACCCTCCCGGTGCTGACGGAGGACCTGGTGAAGGACGTCTGCCATAGCCTGGTGCTGATGGACTTCTGCCATATCCTGCAGGACCTTCGTTGCCGTAACCAGGCGGCGGCCCTCTTTGATTACGACCACCCATTTCGCCTGCTATATAGCCCGCCCCAGCTCCAGCTGCCATAGCCCCAATCGGTGCTCCCCTCCCATTTCCATTCATTCCGGGCCCTCCTCTACCAGGCCCGTAAGGTCCCCCTCTCCCATAACCTCTGGGCGGGTATCCTCCTCGGCCTCTTCCTCGAAAACCTTGCGAATTCATGGAGTCGTTGGGGTACTGATTCATTCCTCTATCGGTAGAACTCCTTCGCGAAGCTGATGGTGGCAAAGGTCCGAATGCATTTGAGGGCTGTAATGGATTCCCGTATTCGTCCCGCGGCACGTCGTATCTACCACCATGCCCGCCTTGCATTCCACCCCTTCCTCCCCTGCCGGAACCTCCATGCCGATCAAATTCATTCTCTGATCCGGTCAAAGTGGCACTTGTATTACTCGGCAGCGTCTTGTTAGAGAGTGATCGTTGGTTCAGGGGTTCACGCTCTTCATCAATGGCTCGCTTCGACTCAAAAGTAGCGAAGGCGGGCAATTTCCCCGAACCTGGTGCACCATTGATCATTGGTGGTGCGTTTGGCTGCGAACCCAGGGGAGGCGGGGATTCAGCCCGAACTGTGTCTTCTTGACGGTTGAAGTAATTTGCCCCGCTCATCTCAGCATTCTCTGCTATCCTCTTCTTTCTAGCTTTTCTGTTAACCAGTGTTCTTCGCATGGCGCATGTGACTACGCCACTTGCGGCAATTAGTATAGTAGATGCTAGAACGATCCATCCTCCCCATTGTAGATGCGGTACGAATAGCAGAATATCCACGAGAAACGCCAGCAGGCTGAGCAGCAAAGTGGGAAGCAGTAAGATGAGCAGTGCGAGAAGATAGCGTGGTGAATGTGAAGGCGAATGTAAATGCGCGGTGGCAGCGAGTATGAAGCAAATAAGAGTGAGAAGGGCGGCCACGGGGTGGACTATCAGGATCGAAGACAAGGAGGACCGGGCAGCCGGAGGAAGTGAAAAGTCGGCATCATCTTTGCTGTTGCCGAAAAGAGTCTGAGAATCTGCACACAACAGCTGTCAGCGAGTGTCCAAAGCTCTTGCCAAGGCATGGCTTGGGCTTGAGAGCTCCTGGAGCAGCATTTCAACACTGGAATAGGATGCACTATTTTTTTGGCCCAGCTTCGCTTCCGTATTCCACAAGAGCCTTTCAATCGAAAGTAACGTACTTGTAGTATATCCAACCTGTACACCTGTACATTGAGTCCCTTTGCAATATCCAAACACACCAAATTGAACTCCTTGGAACGACGCAAGCGGTATGCCCTTGACGATAGGGGTTGATATCACTGAAAGAAGCAGTAGAACGAAAGCAATGAACAGAAGAATCGCAAGAGGCGTAGCCGGTCGCAACATTACGATGAATGTTAGTTTTGATTGCTCGAAAGCCCAGCTCTTGGTTGCAGTCCTCGGGTTTTCCTGTTGTTAGAATATTGTCTTAGTCTCGCGATCCACTCCCCTGTCGCATTGGAAGCACACGACAACGCCGTCAGTCTCTTCTTGATCGCATTCCAAGATGCGGCTCCATGTATCAAAAGTTTCAGAGCACAATGGGTAGTCCGTAATTGACGGCCCTTTAAGTGGCTATCGAGGGCATGAAGTTGGCAGGCAGTGCGGGACTAAGGTAGGCCTCTCTCAAAGGTGGGTGTGCAACGGGGCGGTGGTGTTAGCCAGGAAAAGTAAAGGTCCGGAATTAGCGCGCAGTCTTGTTGTGGCTGCTCTCCCTAGTAGTCTTGTCCAATGGATTTTAGAAACGGGTGTAAGGAGCGTTGAGAAAAGAACAAAGGAGTGTATGTGGTGGAATACCTTTCAGGATAGAGGAGCTGAAGCAAGATTTATTTGAGTTGTTGCTTTGCTTTTCCTCTCCCTAGAACTTATCCCGCTCTCCACTTTTTTTGAAATTGGATTTCGCTTGTGGACTTGCTGGGATGAGTCGCTCCCACTTCCCAACATAATCGTGCAGCTTTGGAATACTCGTAGGCAACTTTTGTACAGCATACGGATTATCAGACACGTTGGGAATAATAGCCCATGGATATATATTGATTAAAGATGGACATATGAGTGCCACTTGCTGTTACAGTGCAGAATGACCCCAGAAAACCGTGAAACCAGAGGTGCACGCAGGGGTTACTATTGTTACAGTGGTCAGTGGTGCAGGCTCAGCGTTTCCAGCGCCGAGACCTCTCTTCCAGTTGTCTGCCTATTGTTTCTTTGATTGAAAATGCCACGCATCAGGCTCGAAGTAAAACACATGTCTCTAATGCCATGTATTCCGCATAACATCGATGTATCTTCTACTGCTTGAGTCTGTCAGAAGGTCTTCGGCTACTCGCGGCATGTTTCAGCACAAGATAGGATATGGATGGCCGTATATGAATCTAATCTAATCTCAATCTACGGGAGACTAAAACGTAGCTTATCTCGTTCATCGTCATCAAAAGTCGCTTACCATACTGGCATCCACCACTTCGTGAAGGCAGCCATTTGTGGCCGTTTGCCATGATTCGTCCCTTGACTGGCCTCTGTGCACGCTGCCTTGCTAAGAATTCAAACCCAGCATTTCTCACCACACGAAGGCTCTTTACCGCCAAGTCAATTCAGCCGCAGCAGTTTCAACCGTTCAGCGGTCCTCCTCCGCCAAATTCTCTCCCCACAGCAGCTCCACCGAAACAATATCGCCGCATCCGAACATGGACTCGTCGCCTCGTATACTTAGCAGTGGGCACGGGTGTACTATACGGTATCGACAGACAATTCTATGCTTCTTCGATAACCCGCAGCGCACGCACTTTCGGCCTCGGATTAATCGTAGCAATAGACTACAAGATCAACTTTCGTCCGCACCCACCGTTAGCAGAATCTATCGCTGCCCTTCATGCTCGCAATGCAGAGCGTCTGTTCGACCTTCTGCGCGCCAACGGAGGGCTCTACCTCAAGATCGGGCAAGCCATTGCAATGCAATCCGCCATCCTTCCTCCAGAATTTCAGAAAATGTTCGCCAAAATGTTCGATGACGCTCCCCAAAATAGCTGGAAGGAGGTGGAGAAAGTGATACGGGAGGACTTTGGGAAATCTCCCGAAGAGGTATTTGGAGTGAGCTTTACTGGAGAGGCTGGAGAGGCTGGAAAGGGCGTCATGGAGCGGACTGCAAGGGCAAGCGCGAGTGTAGCTCAGGTACATTGGGCAAGGCTGCAGGATGGGAGAGAGGTCGCGATAAAGGTGCAGAAGAACGAGATTGCGCAGCAAGTAGGCTGGGATCTCTGGACTTTCAAGGTTGTGACCTGGATATACACTGCCTGGTTCGACCTTCCTCTGTACAGCCTCGTACCGTTCATCTCGCAACGACTGATGCTGGAGACGGATTTCGAAAACGAAGCTGACAACTCTGAGCGCATGGCAAAGCTCGTGGCTGGCGAATCTCGCCTTCGCGGCCGAGTCTACATTCCGAAAATCTACCGGGACCTAAGCTCAAAACGTGTCATGACAGCAGAATGGATCGAAGGTGTTCGGTTGTGGGACAAAGAGACCCTTACACGGCCATGGCTCGGCAAGCGCAGCCAAGGGAGCCCTGGCTGTCGTGGTGCACCTCTGAACCTCCCGAAGCAAGAGGAAATACAGGCCACAATTAAAAGTCATCCCCCGGAAGAAAAACTGAAACCCAACCGCGACTGGTGGAAAGGCCCTTCCAACAAAGGCGGCCTTGGCCTCTCACTCAAAGATGTCATGACCGAAATGATTGACCTCTTCTCCGCTCAAATGTTCCTCTGGGGCTGGGTCCACTGCGACCCTCACCCCGGCAACATCTTCATCCGGCGCCTCCCCTCTGGCAAACCCGAGCTCGTTCTCATCGACCACGGCCTCTACGTGCACATGCAGCCCGAGTTCCGCCACCAATACAGCCTTTTCTGGAAATCGCTCATGACATTCGACAACAAGACCCTCGGCGAAATAGTTCAGAGCTGGGGCATCAACAACGCCGACATCTTCGCTTCCGCTACGCTTATGCGCCCCTACGCTGGCGGCGATAATACTACCTCTGCCGAAATCAAAAAGGGCCTCACCGGCAAAGAGCAGGCTGAGCGCGCGTATGAGATGCAGCAGAAGATGCGCCAGGGCATGCGGGACATCCTCGGCGACGAGAAGAAATGGCCACAGGAACTCATCTTCATCGGCCGCAACCTGCGCATCGTGCAGCAGAACAACCAATTCCTCGGCTCCCCGGTCAACCGCATCAAAATCACCGGCAACTGGGCCTCGAGGAGTCTGGTCGACAGCCCGGATCTCAGCCTGCGCGAGAAGACGGTGAATTTCGGGCGGCATTTGATTTTCAAATTCGTGCTGTTCAGCAGCGATTTGGTATTCTATGCTGGCAAGATCAGGCAGTTCCTTGGGATTGGTGGGGGAATGGAGGATGAGATGGAGGCGCAGATGAAGCGGATCGCAAAGGATTTTGGGGTCGAGTTGAATCATGCTGTTTTTGAGGGGTGAATGGGTTGGGTGGGGTGCATAAAGGGGTTTTTATTGGGTTGGAGATGCGTATGGCGTGGATGAGAAATGGCTATGGGGCGCTATGGGTGTGGGCAAAACATTTCTGCTTCAACTGCATATGGGAAGGTTCGGTCGGCTGGAAGTAGCATCGTTGGAAGATTATATAGAAAATATTACAGATCGTACATAGGTTCATTCTAACGGAGATACTAGAATCCCGAGGCCACACCACGAGCCTCCCTCACTACCTCCCTTATCCACTCTAATCTCCAACCCTTTCGAAACCCAACCTCAAATCCCATTCCTTTTCTCCAACCTCACACCCTTTCAACCTTCCGGACCTTCCCTAACATCCCATTCTCTCTCCTACCACCCCGAAGCCGCCCGCATCCCTCCCGCAACCTCATCCACACGCCATACTTCCTAAAAAGCTTATCCCAACCTCTTCCCTAGAAGAATTAACGTGATTCTTCTCCAAACTCTTATCTACAACGCTTATTTATGTAGATGACGGTGCTCTAACGAAACCCATCCGCCCAGCAGATCCTCCTTCCCACAGTCCCCTACGCCCCCTAACCCCCTTATTTCCCACCGCTTTCTGAAAGGCAAACTTAGAAGTCCCTCGCCTTAATCGAAACAGTCGGTTTAATCCTCCAGGATCTGCAGCTTCTCGCTTCCGGCTTTCTCGAATCTCGCACGGGATTCCTTTGAGGCTTTCAGAAGACTTCTAGTAGTCCATCAGAAACTCATCTTCTACGTCTTTTTCCGGGGAAGGAGGTCGTGAGATTCCTGTTGCGAGGCTGTGAGCTAAGAGGTTAGCTAGCTGAGGGTTCTGACCATGAGAGAGCACGTTCGCCCTAATAGCTAGTTTGTGCAAGGTGCAGTGCTGTGTCGCGTTCACGACAGTGGTCCGATGCTGCTGAGCTCCTTTTGTGTGAGGGGGCGATCGGCCCTGCGAATGTCAAGCTCCTCCAGAGGCCTAATTGGGGGAATTTGGGGGAATAGCTCTTGGCTGATATGCTGCTTTCTAGTTTGGTATACTTTCTTTGGTGCTGATTTCTCGAGACGTTTCCTACGGCTCTTCGTCGTGTTATTCTTTTCTTTTCCTCCTTTGGTGTCGTCGCCTCTCATCCTCCATCCTTCTCTGCTGGGGGAGTCTCAGATGATCAATAAAAGTGTACAGATATCCTTTTGCAGTAGTATTCATAGAACAATCTACTCGAACAAATTTGTGGTAGGAATATCATCCACTCCAGCCCGAAAACAAGCTTAGACAAAGTAGTCCCGGTTTGTTGACCCATTCACGTGATTTCGTTTATCAACAAAAGCCCTAAACGCTAACCCTTCTATTCGCGTTATGGGTAACCGGGGGCGATTTAGCACGGCATTCTGCGGTGAATTTGGGTGCCATTCAGTGCTATATATACCGATATACTCTTCTGAATCTGTGCAGCCCGTTCGTCTGATCGAGCACGTAAGACACGCACTGTACTCCACAGCTACAACTCAGAACAATTCTTCGTTAGCAAAGACCGTCAATCGACTTGGAATTAGCATGACCTTATCGGCCCCTACAGCAATTTCCTGGTCCTGAAAACCGTAGTCTTCCAGAGGGGTACGCACCCCTTTCGTGGTTGAGCTCCACATCACTGTCCAGGAGCCAAGGCAGGCTTTCTATTGGTATCTTTTTAATTTCTTTTGTGAAAGAAGAGACTGTAGCTTGTGATAACAATCTTGCTCAACTGAACACCATGGCTTCTGAGACAGATATGACTTCTGAGACAGATAACGACGGGGCTATTTGGGAGTGGTTTGATTTGGAGTTGGCTACTGCAAGTGTAGATACAGGAGAGGCGAGCATGGCTGATGAAGAGATACTCGGGGCGAGCGTGACTGGTGAAGAGAGACTGGAGGCGAGTGCGAGTGGTGAAGAGAGACTGGAGGCGAGTGCGAGTGGTGGAGAAAGACTGGAGGCAAGCGAGATCGAAGAAGAGAGACTGGAGACAGCAGAAACTGCAGGATTGAGAGACATGCCACCTCCCTCTCGAGCCTCCGGCTTGAAACGAAAGGTGTCAGCAGAAGGCGATGGGAGGGGACAATTACCAAGACACGCACCCCTAATGCCACCGTGGACGAGTACCACTCCCCATCCCGTCGCCAAAACATATACTAGACCAACGCCATCAAACCAGTGGGGTTCGTCACCTTCACTACAGCCGTGGACGAGTACCACTACCCATCCCGTCGCCAACACATATACCAGACCACCGCCATCAAACCAGTGGGGTTCGTCACCTTCAATACAGCCGTGGACGAGTACCACTGCCCATCCCGTCGCCAACACATATACTAGACCACCGCCATCAAACCAGTGGGGTTCGTCACCTTCACTGCAGCCGCGGACGAGTACCACTACCCACCCCATCGCGAACGCATATTCCAGACCACCACATTCAAATCAGCAACATCCAGCACTCCCACTTCAACCGTGGGTTGGCATGGCCGCCCATCCCAGCGCTGCTGCATATCCTGGACCACCAGCGTCGAACCAGCGGCCCCAAGCAGCCTCACTACAACCGTGGACGGGTACCACCGCCTACCCTATCGCCGCCACATATCCCGGACCAGCGACATCGAACCTATCGCATCAAGTAGCTCAGTCATCTTCGCTAGCCAGCATGCCTCAAGGGTCCACGACAGCGGCACCATATTCTATACATCCATATCCTATTTCAATCCATTTTGAAATTTGGATAAGACCTCATTTCGCTCGCGAGTACTTCTTCGGATTTGTGGAAGGAAGCACTTACACGACGGTCATGCAATTCTGGGACAAAGTGAAGGGTAAAATGAACACCGTGAAGGATTTGGACGAGATGAAACGGATGCATTATATTGAGTTGAAAGTACGCTGCCTCAACGCCAGCATTGGCAGCCTAAGTGAAACCGTCAAAGATATCGTGATTCTCAATCGTACGGAGAAAGAGGAGAGGAAGTGGATCAACCTGATGCAGCATGCCATAAGCCGCATTGAACGAGGCGAAACGGTTACTGTGGACGCTTTGTTCCAACCATATCCAGATTGATCCGACATTACGCGTGTAGCATTTCCGATCCAAGCGGATATGCCTCAGTTCGCAGGATTACTGCAGCATCAAAGTCGGCGGCGTGGTATTTCGTGTGGTTGTAAAAATCTCGAGACTGTACGGGGGGTGGTCTGCAGTCAGCTGAAGGGGGGACGGGAGTGGTGAGCTACTGTAGTCTTTTTTTCCTTATTTCATTTGCAAGCACACCTTGAAGCCTCACTTTTGAGGCTACGAATAGTGGGGGTGATCGATAGCAACGGTTGTACCCGTACTTGGGGAGAGTCAATGTAAATATCTATCATACGGGAACCCCACTAAAAGTTCGGAGAATCAAAAATCTGAGGACTGCTACCAAATTCGATCAAATCCCATCTTTTAGAATGGCAGAACGTCCAACCAGATCCGATTCACACGCACCAAACTCTCTTGCGACGCGCTTCAGGTCCCTTTTCCGCCAAGAAACCTTCTCAATACCTCCTCAAATGTCATCCTATGCAGCTCCCCAACCCAGCAACCAAGGGTTTCAGACACTGCACAAGAAGTTCCCTTGCCCACAGCCCCAATCCTCGTTCCTCACTAAGCTGCCTCTCGAAATCCGAGAAGCGATCTATGTACACGTCTTTGGCCATTCGCTTGTCCACCTTGTTGATTTGGGCCATCGTCTAGCTCATGTGAGCTGTGCGCAAGAAGTCTGGGACGGGCATCGGCATGGCGTTGAGGGATTTAACGGGTATCCAGTGCTCCACAAGGAAGAGCACCCGGATGATGCGCTACTGGCGCTGTGTAAGACTTGTAGGACGGTGTATGTGGGCCATCACACTCTGAGTGATAGCTTTGCTGATACCGACTAAGCTATAACGAAACCGTTCCTCATCTCTACTCTGACCCCCGGTTCGCAATATGGCAACCGCACGTTCTTTTTACCATACCCCTCAAATCTCCCTATTTCCTCTCCCATGTCCGCTCGCTCCAATTCAGAATCTCATATTACCGTTTTCCGCAACTTGACGATTCCATCCCGAACGACATGGCCACCTGGAACAGACTGTGCTCTACACTCTCCAGCATGAAAAGTCTGCATTTTCTTCGTATATACATCCATCAAGACTTTTTCTTCGTGGAGCCAAGGGACCCTTCACTGGTAACCGAGTACGTGGCAGGATTGTTAGAACCCTTGAAGGCGATAGATGTGAAATGCAAGGAGAGCGCATTTGAGGTCTCAATTGGATGGAGGTTGACCGACTTGGAGCGCCAAATTATCGGAGAGGTACCGTTCCAGATCAAAGAAGTGGGGGAAAGGGGCTATGCAGGGAGGAAGGCTTCGGATGGAAATCCGTACGGCTGAGACTCAAAACGCGCTGGAAGATGAAGACGATAACAGTGTACTGGCTGAATTGAAGAAAGAAGAAAGAATTGTTAACTAGGGCACAGCTCTTGAGGGTTTAAGCGTTTTTGGTTTCAATTCACCAGCTCTTGGCAAGAACACGAGAATTATTATAGGCCACGGGATCGAGCCCCCATCATTACACCACGCTGTTCATAAGCTTCGCCTTAGTAGATTTTTCGGCCCATGGGCGAATACCTTCATCCGCACCCCGGAATATCGCTTCGTGGAGTAAGAGAATATCTAATCCTTGACCTACCTTTCCACCTTCTGCGATCAGCATGCTCGGCTCCTACAGCTGCTGGCGATCATAATTTCTTCAGTAAGAGGAAGAAGGACCAACGAGCATCGGATGGGACTTGGTTGCGTCAGGAGTAGTGGCCAAAGATACGCAACGCTAATAATTGCGTAAAATTTATGGACGCTGCCGTCGTGCATGGATCGGATTAAGATCCTTAGTATGGAGATGATATCTATGATAGGAGAGAAGTGGTCGAGCCATAGGGATTCGATTGCTGCACGAATATGATATGTAGCGAATTGATATCTCTTCCGGATTGGTACATCACTGGCATGCATTACACCCTTAACCGGAATAAATTAAGGGGACATGTGTATCGATCATACAAAAAATAATGAATACCGCCCAACGCTATCAATGCCTCCTATCCGAAATATACAGCCTCATCATAAACATTCACCCAAAGCTTTCGAACCTCCGCATCACCCACAAATATTCATCCCCGCCCACCGTCAGCACAACCTGGAAACAGCTTTTCTTCAGCTGTACCTGTAGCGCTTACTGTACCTCCGCGTACTACCTATGACCGACAAAATAAGCGCTAGAATCGCTTATAGAGTACAATGGACACATGCATGGATGGATGGCCAATCGACTTGGTCTAAATCTTCGAACATGTTGCATTCCTAGCCCCCAGCATACGATGCCACATGGTGCAATCTCAGATACTTTTTCGCTGCCGACGGCTGATGGGTATTGCGGAACGCGAAGTATCTCGTGGCAAGCAGCGGGGTGGTTCCTAATCAGGTACTCGAGCTTACAGTAAGACTCCTTTAACCCGCCAACGGACCCCCGTTGAGGCGGTGATGCTGCGAGCCTGAGGGATAATTCCTGTCGCCAGCTGCACTGAACTACTGAAGACTCTCAAGAGAACTAGTCTTTTGAGGTCGCATCAACTACCTAATCGTACCTAGTTGTTGAACTTGCGCTCAGAGTTTAGCTCGTTGCCGGTGCAATTTCGGATAGGGCGCAGTAGCTCTCTCGACGCCGTAAAGGCACTGCCTCTCGTATGATCGGACGTACAAAAGATGTTTTGCAATATTCCACATGATGAAATAACGCCCTTTCCGCTCCTTTGACAGAACATCTTTTTTTTGGTGAATCTGAGTTGTCGTCTCTTTCCTTGCATCATTCCTTTCCTGTCAAGTACTATCACGTCACAAGATGAAGCTTCAATCTCTAGCTTTACCTTTTCTTTCATTACTGGGTATCGGTCATGCATACGTTCTTTCGACCGACTGCCCTTCAGATAGTAGGTCATCCAATTCCAACTACCCGCTCTCAGGATACTACACCCTTCAAAGATTGCATCACGGTGATGAGATAGCAAATAGTTTGTGTATAGGGAAATAGTCCAAGCTAACCACAACGCCCGCTATCTAGAAAGAACCTTGATCAAGTCAAAAATCGATGCCGCTTTCGCAAGAATAGACAAAACAGCTACAGAGCTTAACAAAGTAGCTACCAATGCCCCAGATAAAATCCAGGCCGTTGCGGACTCGGCTGAGTTTCTGTTCAACTCGGGAGACTTACCAGGCATCGTCACAAATCTACGACAGCTTTATGGCGCTTCGCGTTTCTCAACTAGGGGGGATGGAACTGATCTTGTAGACAAGGACGTCTTGCCTATGGATGCGGTAAATGCCAACTTGTAGTTGTGTTTACTCGAAATCTAACGCAGACGGTTGCTTTCAGATAATTTACTGCGGTGGAGCACGCTTCAAGAATATTCTCGACACACGCCCAGGAGCTGCCCCTAACACCCAGGTTTTTGCGGATTCGGTGCATTACTTCGAAGCCGGCGATTTTTACGACAGATGTTTTAATAAGAACGACATCGAGATGTATACGTCCACTGCACCAGATGACAGCATCCAAAAACCTTCTGTCGTTCAAATTTGTCCCTGGTACGTGCCTGCCAGAGCGCCTGGAGTGCATCTCTGACGTGAACTTAGGTACTTGGACAAATTTCTCAATCCTCCAGCGCAGAAGAAATGCAATGCATGGCAGAAGAAATTGAAGTCGGTGGTCGATACACTTGGAATGGCCCACAAAACCGCAGCCGATGGTTCAGTCGACTTCGTCCACACGACGATGCATGAAGTCAGTACCACATCTTAGAGGGTTATGATTTATGTACTGGCTTGACTGCGATCGTTTAGTTGACCCATACCAAAGCCGGTGGTCGGACTAACGACTCGGCCAAACAGGGAATTAGCGGATGGCTTGGACAGCAGCTCTTTAATAAAGATTCGTACGGTTGGTCCAACTGCGTGGGCCTGAAGTCAGCATCAAACGCAGACTCGTAAGCAGTTCTCCCAGTTGGCCACGGAACGTCTATCGCAGGAAATGCTAACTCCCAGACAGGATTGCAATCTTAGGAACGATGGTAGAGAGCATTACGACTTGTGGGCTCGCGCCTACAAAGGGTATGTACCGTTTGTGTCCTTCCTCACAGACGGTTTTCGCTGACCATCGACCATAGGGGGTGATATGAATCCCATACCAGGTTGGACTGCCCCACTTAGACGGCTCATCCGATCTTTACCGAGCAAGAAGCAACTACGCGCCTGGATAAGGCAAGCATCATCGATGTAATGTTATGACTCTGGAGCGGGATGGCGGGATTCTGCTTGTACTTCAGCCTCGTTGTATTTTATCCCGGGTTCTCCGTCGGCGTTTAAATGATTCTCGAAAGGTGGATGAGATATTTGTTGGTTTATACTACTCGGCCATTTTCACCAGAAAGCGAACACACTTGGAACGGCTCTATTCAGGTATGTATAGCACATTTCAAGAGTATTTTAGGATTGCATGAGCTTGGAGTAAGTTGAATATCATAGATGGCGTCCGTTTCCAGCGGCCTCGAACTTATTCATAATCTGAGATGTACCAACATTAAACCAATTCGTTCCATGTCGCTTCAGAATGTCGGATATTGAGCCTACCTAATGTGCGTCGGGCGTCCTGGCAGGCATAGGGCTTAGCGAAGTCCTATATCCAACTAAAACCCGTTGCATGGAATATACACTACTTGACGATTAATCTTCCAATTCACAGTTAATTCCCTGTTCATTTGCTGATGGCGTTGAACGACAGAGTCTTTCCCTATCATACTACTGCTCTTTGGGATCCCTCTATCCACCGCCCAGATTTGAAAGCTCTACCCAGCACCATCCCGCTTACTCCTGTCGCCGCTGTTCTTCCCCCGTTGATCTATTACCTTGCCCTACTTCTGCTTCCACCGTTCCCCCGTCAAAGTTACAACATTGCCATTTCAGCCGTTCGGTCTATTCTCGCACTGACCGCAGGTGTCCTCTTCTTTCGTCTCCCTCTCGCTTACCATGTTCCGTTCTCTATCGGTCTCACCTACCAGCTCGCCCTTGTTGGGCTTTACGGCGGCTGTCGAGTGCTCGATGCTTTCTTCATCAGTCCGTATCTTTTCAACCACATCCCTCGTCGTGTAAAGTACCACCATGTACCACGGGACGAATCTCCAGGCGAAGTTCTTGCTCGCCGGCGCTCGAATTCGTATTTCAGCTTACACTCTCTACAGCCAAAGCAAGGTGCTGTCACAGAGACTGCAGTTACCGATAGTGGATGGCCACACTCTTGGGCGGACCGAGCAAGCTGGGCGATTGAGCTGGAGCTGAGTATGAGGGGTGCAGGTTTCACCTGGTCGAGCGCGGATGTTAGGCACACGAAAAAAACTTGGAGACCTTCAGTAAAGGACCGAGCACATAGCATCCTAGTGCATGTCCTACCAGTACTTGGTGGGTCATGGATCATAATACGCTATATATACACTTGCTATCTTCATGATGGAGCACGGTCCACGTCCGACTTCGACGATCTCCCCTTATACATACAAATGCTACTCACCGCTGCTCTTGGAGGCTTCCTTATGTCCGCGTTCTCACTCGGTCACAGCATGTTCGCCATCCTACTAGCTCCACTAGCACCACACCCATTGTCGTACTTCCCCCCACTTTATACCTTACGCATTTGGGACTTGACCTCGGTTCGTGACTTCTGGAGCTATGGTTGGCATCGTCTTTTCTCAAGGTTATTCTTGGTATATGGCGTTTGGCCTGGCGAATTCATTGAGCGGAAGTTGACAGGAAAGACAGCATACCAGCCAGCGGACGTGGGAAAGGTGCTTGGGGGATTTGTCAGCTCGGCATTCGTCCATTCTTTTGCAGCCTATACCGTGGTTGGCGGAGTCTTGGACAACGCCCTTGGAGAAACGAAGTTCTTTGCGGGATGTGGTGTAGCAGTTGTGGTGGAAGAGGTTATCAAGAGACTGGTATTGGCGCAGAGACGTAAGCAGAAGCAATGGCAAGTAAAAGAAAGAAGCGATGATATGAAAAGATGGTATGACGGAATCATCGGGCGTGTGTGGTGGGTCTCCGTGTTGCTCTATACTGGACGAAATTTTGCAAGGGGATGGGTTGCCGCAGGGCTTGTGCGAGAGATGAGCGGCTTATGATGTGCTTGCAAACTTGGCTTTGGCATCTCAGGGACTGGCAGATAAGCGGAACAAGGTCAACGAGCTTGATTTTCTGACGGCAATCGCTATGAGATCACCAACAGCGATGAGGGGAGCAGACCAGGTTCATCTGTATCCTGCTTTGACAAGACAGCCAACAGGGACGGACGTCAACGATGAATCTGGATTACTAGGCTTTTTCAGTTGATTTGCAGACATTCCCAAGTGCTAACAAACATTAGATAAGCAATATATGGCTATCGACCTTCAGGTGGATGAGGATCACTGTTATAAACCCAGATATGAATTAGGTTTAAGGTTTCTGTCACTGGTCTCCTTCCTATCTGACTATCCTAACTTTACTGTACGCTGTCAAGCCCGCTACTACCCACTCTCATCTAGGCCAGCAGATAAATCGAATTAGGAATAAGATTTGTCTATATAAAATCGACTCGACAGACGTGGAAAGGGCCAGTGGCCAAGGAACGACGATTCCATAGCGCTTTACTAATACGGCTTAGTCCTTCCGCGCAACAGCCGACTTCCGAGATGATGACGATGTTGTACATCAGCACTAGCCCCCCGTGCCCCCCACATTCCGTTTCCCCAGAAAGGAACGAGACTGTTATTTCCATCTTGTCTTCCGACTCAATTAATCAGTTCATCATACACAATTGAGGATAACTAGCTGTATCATGAAAGATGGACTCTCCATACAACGTTCCTTCAAGCTCACATCTTCAACCATCACATCTACGAACCCCTGGTAATAGCAAGAGGAAACCCCGAATCCCCTTTCTCTCTGCTCGTTCCCGTACTCAGCACGAAAGCGGGGACGCCATCTCCCCTGATATTCATCATGTCCGCACAAAGGCTTCGAGCAGGCGGGAGAAGAAGTGGTGGAAGATTATGCTCTTCCGAGGCATGGTAAACGATATAAGAAGGCGGGCACCGTATTACTGGAGTGACTGGAAAGACGCTTGGGATTATCGTGTTGTCCCTGCTACCATCTATATGTATTTTGCAAAGTACGGTCCCCAATCTATCGGCTATCAAGCTTTATGTCTCAATCTTCTCACTTCGGTCCTTTTCAATGAATTACATACTTTTCCCCTTTCTTGTTTATGCATAAAACTAACCAATCCGGCAGTATACTCCCGGCTCTTGCATTCTCGTTGGATATGTTCTCTAAGACAGCTATGAGCTTCGGGGTGAATGAAGTACTTCTGTCTTCGGTACTCGGATCTGTAGTCTTTTCTGTCTTCGCTGCTCAACCGCTTGTTATTGTTGGTGTTACAGGTACTCAGTGTTCATACCACAACTTAGAGGTAACAGCTGAATCGTTCCATAGGACCCATTACAGTGTTTAACTACACAGTCTATGATATCATCACCCCTCGTGGCACCAATTACTTTGCCTTCATGTGCTGGATTGGACTGTATGTTTCCCAAGTACTGCAGTATTGCAAGCACTGACTACGGTGCAGATGGTCCTTAGTCATGCACTGGGTTCTTGCCATCACCAATGCTTGCAATGGCGTCACATACGTTACTCGCTTCAGTTGCGACATCTTTGGGTTCTATGTCGCTTTCATATATCTTCAGAAAGGCATACAGGTGCTGACTCGCCAGTGGGGCCTTGCCGGCGAAGCCTCAGCCTATCTTTCAATAATGGTCTCGCTCCTGGTGCTCATGACGGGCTACGTATGTGGAGTCATAGGCGGTAGCAACTTGTTCCAACGCTATATTCGTAAATTCATTGAGGACTACGGTACTCCTTTAACAATCATCTTCTTTACTGGGTTCGTGTATATCGGGCACATGCGAAGTGTAGGGCTTCAGACTCTGCCTACGAGCAAGGCGTTTTTCCCTACCCAAGATCGTGGGTGGTTCATACATTTTTGGGATATAAATGTTGGTGACGTTTTTATCGCCATACCATTCGCAGTCCTGCTGACGGTCTTGTTCTACTTCGACCACAATGGTAAGACCCTTTTCTTTCCAAAACACCAATCGCATTTTGGGAGATTCGGACTCTCTTGATATCAGCCCTATCGCTGATCCAATGATAGTGTCATCTCTCATTGCGCAAGGTACAGAGTTCCCTCTTCGCAAGCCGGCAGGTTTCCATTGGGACATATTCCTCCTTGGACTGACCACCGGGGTTGCCGGCCTTCTGGGTATTCCATTCCCAAATGGACTTATTCCACAAGCACCATTTCATACCAATTCGCTGTGCGTAACCCGCCAAGTATCGGACGAGTCCGAGTCCGGCGCGTCCAAGGGCCATACAACCCGCGTAGTAGACCATGTTGTTGAACAGCGTTTCTCCAACCTAGCACAGGGCTTCTTGACGTTAGGGACCATGTCCGGGCCGTTGTTGATTGTTTTACACTTGATACCTCAAGGAGTTCTCGCAGGTCTTTTCTTTATCATGGGTATTCAAGCGTTAGAAGGCAATGGTATTACCTTGAAGATGTTATATCTTTGTCGCGACAGAAATCTCACTCCTGCATCGGATACACTCTCTCGCATCCAGCGCAAGCAAGCCATTTGGTATTTCGTCGCGCTCGAGCTCATCGGATTCGGCGCTACCTTTGCAATCACGCAGACGATCGCCGCCATTGGATTTCCAATCATCATCCTCCTTCTAATCCCAGTCCGCACTTTTCTGCTGCCCAAATACTTCACAAAGGAGGAGCTCTCTATACTGGACGCACCTACCGCATCCCCGTTCACTATGGAAAGCGTGGGCGGAAACTTTGGAGAAGACTTCGATCCGTCACCGAATGGTGCCGACCTAATTGAGAATGCCGAACCCGCTGGAAGACTTGGTGAAAACGACTCGATTGAACGGGGCGAGGCAGGGAAGGAAAGCACTGATGTGCATCGTCGTACAAGCTTCAGAGAAGATGGGAATAACGTGGGGAACGAGATCTTTGAGATGCAGCCGCCTCGATTAGGAACTCGAGGAGTCAGTTACAGAAGTCAGAGTCGTGGGAATAGGCCATGACCCTCTAAGGCATCAAAATTCATGTCTATATACGTGCTTACATACTCTTATGTTGGAATCATTTCATATCGCGATTGGAGTTCGTTGCGCAGGACTCGACTCCGAAAGCGGTCCTAGCTCCGCCACCACCCCTTTCGTAAGGCGGTAAGGTACCTTATGCGGGACTTATGCGGGACTTATGCGAGGCAATCAATATGGTGGCGTAAAATAGTGCAATCTAAGGTGGGGCACGAATTGAAGGCTTAGGTAATATATCACTCGGCGCCGGTAAATGCTGACAAACCACTGAAGCGATATCGGATGCAGCACCTTCGCCATGCTGAAGTGAAGGTACCTGACTCAAGGTTGCTTGATTGCTAGAATCTGATTGAGTCACTGAAAGATATGTAGTCGAATGCGAGCAGCAGCATATCATCATTTCATCATCCAGACGGGCCGGCTCAGCCTCAATCGGCTATAAGTATGTATACGGAATCCTTATAGCCGATTGAGCCCAAAAGAGCCCTCGAACATTATGTCATTGGGCGTCAATCACATAACTGACACAAACCCCAAATGCTCCCCCAGTAAATTTCTTTGGAGCATTTACAGTCCATCATCGCAGCTCCCCTATCGGTTGATCTTTTCATGTGTCATGTCTAAGAAGAGTCGCATCATCATTACAATCATAATAACTTAATGAAATGGAGCGAGTGCACAGTCCTGCTTCGTCATCATCGCAAGAAGAGTCCGAGGATGAAGCTGCCATATCGCCGCAGGATGGTCAATGGCACCAAAACCCAAGTAACGCGCCGACTCCATCAGTGGATAGCAGCGCAGCATCTTCCGCTCAACCCCCAAAAGTCTCACTCCCAGTGCAGAAACGGAGGCGCGTGACTAGGGCCTGCGATGAGTGTAGAAGAAAGAAGATCAAATGTGATGGGAAGCAACCGTGTACCCACTGTACGGTCTACAGTTATGGTCAGTCATCACATCAGTATGCTTGGGCGGGATGAGCAAAAGGCACTGTGAGCTTTGCATTGACAGGACCACTTAGATTGTACCTATGACCAGCCCTCGAACCGCCGGCGCAACCCCGCTCCACATTATATCGAGGCTTTGGAAACCCGTCTGCAGCGAGCAGAAGCACTATTAAAGATAGTATTGCCCAACGTGGACTTGGATGATCCTAATTGTGAAGTGGGTATGCGGCAACGCATGCAACCAGTCGTGAAGCAAGAGATCAAGCCAATCGACTACGCCCAAACGATGCCGGCGATATTGCACGGGATCCCACAAGTTAACCCTCCACCGAACGCAAATGCAGAAAAAGACGCTTTACTGGAATCCATGGTAGAAAGTACCGGTCTGTTGGACATAGATGATCAGGGGTATTGGGACTTCCATGGCCACTCTTCAGGGCTCGTCTTCCTGCGACGTATGCGTGAACAGTTTGGGGATTTGATGGGCAATGTTGAAGATACTGCGATGCCATTCATGAAAACTAGGTCTCCTATGTCCTTGTCGCAGCCTTTCGAATCGCCAAAGTCTTTGGTGGATTCGCCAATGGACTCCAGTTTGCTCAATACCCAGGACCTACCGAGTCGAGACTGTGCACGAAAATTGTGCGAGTACGCTCTGGACGATGCTTGCGCTCTGATGCGCTTCGTGCATCAGCCTACGTTCTATGCCATGTTCGATCGCGTGTACGACGTCGCGCCGGAAAACTTTGGGAATGATGAGAACAGGTTCCTACCCCTTCTCTACTCCGCCTTGGCCTTGGGTTGCCTGTTTGCCAAGGCCGAGACAAGCATATTGCAGATAGAAGGCTACGAAAGCGCGATAGATCAGGGGTAAGCAGAGTAGCCAGAGATTAGGGCATAGGACCTTTGACTGACTCGCTTTCAGCTTCAACTACTTTAGAGTCTCGCGTCAGATGATAGACGTCACCGATTGTCGGGACTTGACAGCTTTGCAAACAATTCTATTTATGATCATATTTCTCCAGTCCTCGGCAAGACTCAGCACATGCTACTCGCACATTGGCATAGTGCTGAGGTCTGCTATTCGGATGGGCTTACATCGGACTGTTCGCATCCCCTTTAATCCAGTAGAACTAGAAACGCGAAAACGGATTTTCTGGGTTTTACGGAAGATGGACACCTACGTGGCGGCCTTGCTCGGTCTTCCAAAGATGCTGAGTGACGATGACATTGACCAACAAACGCCGGTGGAAGTTGATGACGAATATATCACGGTGGACGGGATCCTTCCTGTGCCTCCCGGAAGACTGTCTCTTATGACGGCATTCAACTTCCATACTCAACTCGTCCATATACTTGCAAAGACAGTCAGATATATCTATCCGATGAAGGCCCGTGATCATTCGCAAATCGACTCCAACCCAACATATGCCGTCAGTCACGCCAAAATCCGAGAGATCGAGCATGATCTTCAGCAATGGCTGGAAGGCTTGCCGATGGCTTTAAGACCTGGCGGTGAAGCATCTCCAGAGATTGCAAGGTAAACTCCTACCACCAGGAGCGGAAGAGATTTCATTGCTAACGTTGGCTACAGGATACAGCAACTCCTGCGGATGGCGTACGCCCACATACAGATGTTCCTCTATCGCCCGTTTTTGCACTACGTCTCGCCCACGGTAAAGAACAAAACGGTCGACAAACGATCGTATGCTTGCGCAGCAGCCTGCGTAAGCGTGTCTCGAAACATCATCCACATAACCGGAGAGATGAAGAAAAGAGGGCTGCTGACTGGAGCATATTGGTTCTATATGTACACTACCTTCTTTGCGATTCTGTCATTGGTGTTTTTCGTAGTCGAGAACCCCCAGAGTCCGACCAGCAAAGATATCCTTCGAGATGCAAGTGAGGGCAAGTCCACCTTGGCGAGCCTCGCGCAGAGAAGCATGGCAGCGGACAGGTGCTCGAGGACATTAGCGGTATGAAAAGCCTTCTCAACCATCAAAAGTAATCACAGATACTTACTGTATCTCCAGGGCCTCTTCGAGCAGCTACCGGGGAAGCTGAAATCGGTGCCAGGGGCTTCTACTACCCCCAAGAAGCGTTCCGCATCGTCAAAGCAGCCTGCTGTGCAACTCAAACCTGCCCGTAGCGCTCCAGATGTGACTCGGAGATCTTCCCCAGACTCGAGTGCCGAGAGCCAATTCAAAAGAGCAAGCACATCCCCTCATCCAGCTGCTTCAACGTGGAAACGCTCCTCTATACCTCAGGAGTCTTCGTCACTCCGCCAGCAAGTCATCGATACGGGTCACCGTCCCGGCTCAAACGATACTTATAGCCCAACAACGACACACAGCATTGGTGTCCATACACCAGATAGTCCAAGTGATCCAATGTCCTCCAGCGCGACACAGGCAAACTTTTCCATACCCCCAAACATGGCTGGCGGTGGCCTTTTTGACCTCTCAGCCATGATGTTCCCCTCGACCGATCCCTTCGCGTACCCTACCCAGCCAATGACCACACTTGAGAACCGTCGATTCGCCAAGCAAGAATATCCTTATGACCCGAATATGTACAGCCAAGCCTCCGATTCAAGTACTGGCCCAGCTTTCGAGAACCTCGACGCCCAGTTTTTCGGACCAATGCCGTCATACGTGATGCAAGGGCAAACGTCTGGAAACGAAATGCCAAATATGAGCGTGCCGTTCGATATCACTGGGGCGACGGGTTCATCTTCTATGAGCGATGGTGACAGTCAATGGGCACAACAGCATGGCAGACAAGGAGTAGTCACCCCTGGGATGAATATGGATCAGATTTTCGGAGAGGACTGGAGCATGGGGTGGATGGATCAAGGATATAGACCATAGCTCCGCGTACAAAGGTAGGTATCTATTTTCTCTGCTCATAAAATTGTGGAATGGGGTTCTTGGTGTACATATGGGGGATTGAAAGCATAAAAAGGACATCGGGAGGTTCAGGTGGTGCTTTCCAGGGGCTCTTGGAAGGGTTTCAGGAGGGCGTTTCTAGGGGAGAGCAGGAGTTGGATCAGAGGTTACATGATGATTTGAGTGTCATCGGAATGAGCACGCGGATAGTCAATGAACACACTAGGTAGATAATATTGATGAGCCAGGTACTAACCACAAACTCATCACGACCACCACGAGAGTGACGACCATGTATCTGATGCTGCTTATTCTCACATCCGTCCCATTGCACTCGTTCATTTTCAGTCTGACAGTAATCTAGTACGGTCATGACTCATGAGGCACACGCATGCTCCCATGCCGCCACACTCTCTATCATATCGAAGCCCCGTAGAGTATACAGAAGCAAGGTTTAATCCTCTTGCCCGTGATCCCTATTGCCCAAAGCATCCACGGGACATCAGCTCACAGCGCCAAGCAAATGCCAAGCCAGGACGCGCAACACCAAAGTCTTGGCCCCAAGCATTCCGCCGAAAAGATGGAAAGATGGTATCCGTACCGCAAGGGCGGGGTTCCAAGCATCTCCGTGTCTTGGCAAGTCTTGGCAAGTCTTGGCACTGATCTCTGATTCGCCCTCTTTGACCACGGAAAAAGGCGAGTTCAGCCGAGGAACAGTGTGTGACGGAGGAGAGACAGGAGTGATTGAATGGAGTCAAGGGGGCTGTGTTGTGTACTATTCCTCTTTCCGCCCTTGGCGCTCCCAGTGGATTTTCGAGTTCGCAGGTGAATCATGGTAATGGTATGAGCGAGCGGGATAACTTTTTACTTGCACAAGGTACTCCTACCATCGTTCTTTCCCTACTTTAAGCCTCACCATATCAGATTGTATCCTTAACACTGACATCTTTCCAAGACTTCTGAGTCTTGGTTGTACACCGTTGTCAAGAAATACAAAAGGTAGAACGACTGCCAAGAATTCCCATACCACCCACCACCAGCGGGTTGCTTGGCGCTCTCACGCGTGAAAGCATCATGTCCTCTTCTGACCAGCATCAACTCGCCCAAGGGCGTCCCACGCCTCCGGCTGAACGTCAACAACACCAGCAACATCAACAAGTAGCTCCGCTACAGAGTAGTAGTCTTAGTCCATTTGCCTGCCAGTGGACAGGATGTGGGGAGAGCGCAACGAATGCTGAGGAGCTTTATGTGAGTATCGATCCCATGTTCTTGAATCGTTCATGTTTCCTGTTTCCACCCATTAAAGCCCGGCGTTGAGTCCAAGTCGACGTGGGCGACATAGATACTGAAGGAGTGGAACGAGTCGTGCAGTGAGGTTGCAGAAGAAGAGAGGTCGTTGAATTGCCAAGTGCCAAGCCTTCCTCCATCAAACCCTTGAGGTCATCAGAATGCCAAGCCTTGCAAAGCTCCAGTCCTTTGTCTAGCTGTTCTACCCGGACTAACAGCGTTTTCTCTGCAGGACCATGTTTGCGAGAGGCATATTGGTCGCAAGAGTACCAACAACCTCAACTTGACCTGTGGTTGGGCCAACTGCCATATTACCGTCGTCAAACGCGACCACATCACCTCTCACATCCGCGTCCACGTTCCTCTCAAGCCGCATCGATGCGATTTCTGTGGCAAGGCATTCAAGCGTCCTCAGGACTTGAAGAAGCATGTCAAGACCCACGCTGATGATACGCCCGCTGCCCGAGGTCCGGATCCCAACCAGGGCAATCGCCCTCTTCAGAACAATGGCCAGAATGGGGGGTACAATATGGGGAATCAACATAAGAGTAGGTAAACTGGTCACGTTACCAGATGTCTATTTCACATTTTCTTGTTCTGACACTGCTTAGACATGGTCACTGACTTGCAAGCCCTCGCCTCCACAGCGACAGGATATTATACCGACAACCACCAACTCCAGTCAAATATGCCTATGAATTACGGCCAACAGAGCCAGCAAGGATCGCAAGGAGGATACTATGCACCTACCGCTCAATCAGGCCCGGGGGTTTACGGCCAGGTATACTACCAGGACCCGGGTAGTCATGCTGCTTTCAGCACTGGAAAGCAAGGTTTCAACGCCCTCAACAACCTAGTCCCGGACATACACAACGGTAGTTTCGACCCGAGATCGTATGCCCAAGTAAGCAGTCGTTTAAACGTCATTCGCAGTAGCGGAATACCGTTTCTCCAAGCCGGAGGCATGGCCGATTACCAACCAGTAGCTGCCGCAACCAGCAACGAAGGTGCTAATGGGGTCTTTGGACCCACGACACATTACTCACTTCCCTCCCTATTGCCCAACCTAAGGACTAAGAGCGATCTCCATGCGGCCGACAGTCGATACGCGCAGATACAAACTACCATCTACGAAAATTCGAATCAACTTGCCGCCGCAGGCGTCGCTCAGCCAGAGATGCATTACGTCCAGAACGGTATAGTCTTGTGCCACAGCCAGTCTCCACCAAGCAGACAGTTATTGTCACCTCATCAGAATGGTCCATCATCAATTGCGATTCCAGCAGCCAATTCCCCACCAAACCATCATGGCACCCCTGGCCTAACACCACCTTCAAGCGCCAGCACCTACAGTTCAGGCCATTCCCCTACTACTAATTATAATCTGTCGCCCACACAAACAAGCAGTACCATGTATCCAACCCTTCCGAATTCCGCAGCGACATCCAACGGCTACTTCCCCTCCAGCATGGCGCCCAGTTCCGCCCTAGGCACCCAATTTGACAACGACTCCCGCCATCGCCACGGCGGAGGAACGCTGCAGAAAGCTCGTCCCCTACGCCCCATAAAGGCCGAAGAAGCGATGGATACATCTGACGACAGCTGCACCACGCCTACAAAAGCTGTGTCGTCATCTAAGGACGACACCAAGCTCTCCATTGCAACTCGCAATCAAGTGCAAGTCCCATCATCCAACATTGATCCTGCGCTCTCGGGTCTCGTCTCCTCTCCTGGTGGTTCTGGAGAACTGGATGAGGGCGCGATCAGAGCCAATGAGATTTGGGTGGAGCAGGCGAGGACAATTGAGGCGTTGAGGAAGTGGGTGCAGGGGAGGTTGGCGAGGGAGGATTTTGAGGTTGATGGGCAGGAAGGAAGCGAGGAGGGTGGGATGGGGATGAAGATGGAGCTGAAGCAGGAGCACGGGCAGGATGAGGTGTTTTACCCTTCGCTTGGTGTTTAAATGGGGGCTTTCGGTGGGAGAGGTGAGTGGGATTTGCTACGGTAGGACGGTATGGGATATGAAAATGGGGAATGAGGTACGGGATATGGGGATAGGACGTTGTTGAACTAAGGCTCCGATGATTGACGAGATCAAATGTTCAAAGGGGGCAATTGCAATAGGCGGCGCTTTCTCGTATTTGCTTCATTCGCTGGCACATCTATGAATTATTCACTACTAGCGGATAGCTCATAGCCTTGACAAAAGCGTCCATCCCGTCCCCTCTCGTGTCGCCAGGGAATGATCCACGGGCGAGATAAAGACTAACGCCTCGCCACGAGACGACAAACTGGGTCAATTTCAAGCACCTGCCGTACTCCCCCCCTGGCATCAGAAGCCCTCATGTAGTCAGTAGACATCGCCTCCCTTTCTTCCGCATACCGGCTCCCCAGCGTTTCCTTTTCCTTTCCCTTTCCCTTCTCTACCATCAACATCATTCTTTCAGGAAAAGAAAAAGATCCATTCGTCTTTCCTTGGGAGGGGCCCTTTGCGCTCGGATACGCCGAGTCCTCGAGCCGGTGTTTTGGGGGTTTTGGGGGTTTCTGTTCCGTGGCAGGTTGATTGTGGGTTTTTGGGGGAGGGAGAGGGAGGTTGGAGTGGAGGGGGAGGGGTGGGGAAGGAGATAAGGAAATCGATGATGATAAAAGACTAAAGTTCTAGGGTTGGGAATGGGTTGGGAATGGGTGGGTGGGGAAACAAGGAACAAGGAGGAATAGAATGGATGAGATACGAGGTGGGCAAGCTCGTTCGGAATTGTAAAACACAATCGATTCCACATGCATGGCAGAAGAAGAGAAAAAGGGCAAGTTCGAGGAGTTGAGGAGGCTTTGAAGAACCAATCAAAGGATCGAAGAACAGGGGGAGATTTGCAGAAGGTCGGGCGCGGGGAGTTGGGAACGGAACCGCTGGGAAGAAATACGGGCTGCGAATAGGGTGGCGGCGACGATGGGGTGGTGGGATGTGTGCGGTTGGTGTTTTAGGGGTTCTACATCCTCGGAGGAGGGGTATGGGCGTCTATGTAGCATGTCGGCCCCTAGAGGGCAGGGAGAGTATGGGGGATATATGTAGCATGTGGTGGGATTTTATTGTTGCACGGGCGTTCTGCTGGCCACGAAATACGAATGATATGTTTCTACTGCTAGTGGTTGTGGAAGACCCGCCAAAAAACCAACGCCAGGCGCTGTGCTGCTAAGGAATGGGAAGACGAATGCGGGAATTGCCAATTAGGCATGGGGAGCGATACCGACAAACGGCCCGGCCCAGTTGAAGACGACAAAGTTGGCTTCGAAGAATGGATGGCCGCAGTTTCCGCCGCCGCCGATGAGGTTGGTGCCGCAGTCTGGATGCGAGGTGTGGTCAGTTATGTGTCCTCCAATCAAAGGAGATTGCAGCACAGCAAGCGGCGAAGGGGAGATGACTTACTACCCGCGTTATCAACAGGACCGCCCAGGATGACTGATCCAGGGACGGTGGCAGTGTTATTCGTCTGGCTCGAGACACTCCCAAAGTTGAAGCCAAGATCCGGCATGGCAGTCGCGCAAGGCACCGTCCAAGCCGAAGCGTCGCCAGCACTAGAAACGTCCTTGGACCCGGGAATAGCAGCATAGTACGCCTTCACGACTGCAGCATCAAGCGACATGGTATTCCCGTCAGTATCCAGGATCATGCTCGTGCCCGCACTGGCGCTTGTGGGCACGCCGCCAATGGTGAAGAACATTTGGTCGATCTTCCAGGCTCCGCTGCTGGCGTCGATATTGACGTAGGTCAGGTCGCCGTGGAATTTGGAGTCGTCGATTTTGCCGAATTCGAAGGTGCCGACATCTTTGCTGCGGAGGTCGCAGCTGAGGACTGGGGCGTCGAGAAAGCCGGCGAGTTCGGAGACGAATGGTGGAGGTGGGCCGTTGACGTTAGGTGGTACTGGGGGAGTTTTAGTTTGGTAGATTTTGCGGAATGGTAGCTTGGTTCAGATTGGAAGACGTACAGTCTTGGCCAGGAATGGGTAGGGCCATGCCGATGATGCCGTCAGTGTCCGAATCATCATTGGCAGCGGGCGCGAGCTCTACCCGGGAGTTGGGCATAACGGCATCGCCATATCCAATGGTATCGTTACCAACATAGCCCTTTATGGTTCCAGAAGCGAAGCTGATGGAGAATGAGTAGCTAGTGTCACTGACCCAAGTGGAACTTGCGGTCGGGTCAAATATGGCATGGTTAGGATTGACATCCGCAGGTGCGACATCATGCCCAGCACGCAGCCAGAAATCTCCCGATCCAGTGTCAATAGTCACATTGAGCAGTTGGAAAGGTGTTCCGACAGCGACGTGGGTCGTCCAGAAATGGACGGGTTGTTGTTGTGGGGTTGCGGCGCCTACTCCGAACGCTCGCTTTCTCCACGCGAGAGAAGGGATTGTTCGTCGGACGGCCTCGAGCTTGAACGATCCTTTCTTTGCTTCTTGCTCGATGGCGGTAGGTGCTGCCAAGGCGGTTGTCAAGAGACTGAGGATCAAAGAGTGTGAGAAATACATATTGAAAGACTGGAGATGGGATTAATGTATAACACTTGATTCGAATAAATGAGGGACGTTTTACAGACAGACAGAAAGAAATCAGGAGCGGAAAAGCATAGTTATAACATGAGTAAGTCAGGCCCCCCAATGTGCACAATGCAAAGCGCAAGAAGTACAGCTGAAGATGAGGAATCCAGTCAGCCCATACATCTGGGTGGCCCTACTACGTAGTATAAGGGGCCTTGAAACATCGGCCATTGGGGTGTCATGGGAGGAGATTATAAGGTACCAAGAAGGGATAACTGCGCCTTACAGCCTCATAGGGCAGCAAGGATCTTGAAACAATGGGAAATCCGGAACAGGTAGAAAGTAGATGAAGAAAGTCAAGGCAAGCAATTGATCAACTTGTGGAAGGTTTGGAAATTTCAATCAAGCGGACGGCCATATCTTTGTCGATACGGTTCAGGAGCTGTGCAGAGGTTGTGTGCGTATGATATGGACGAAACTGTGGTAACCTAGAATAAGGGTAAGGAATGTATTATTGGAAGGGCTGAAGATCGACGGCGGGAGATAAATTCCGCTGACGCCAAGCTTCGCTCTTTCGCAAATGATAAATGGAGAATCCCACCGAGAGCTATCGGAGAAATCTGAGCTGCTGAACGGTTACAAAGAACCGTAAGAGTTTAGAGGAACGATTAACGCTGGGCCTGTTCAACACGCAATTAAACCACCAACTCCTCAAGCCTTGTCTCCGACTATGGCTCCCAAAGTTCAGGAGCCTTCGCCTATTTCTCAATCGTCGTCAGATTCAGCGAGTGATGCTTCAGAGGTAAATCAAATAGATAGCGTCGAAGAACCTTCGAGGAAGAGGCGTAAAGTATCGCCCCAGTCAGACTTACCAGAACCTGAAACTCCACATCCAACTGCGCCAACGTCGTCACGCATCAAGCCCCGAGCACCTGACAGCGCCGTAAAAACCTCCAGCGATATCTTACATCCCATCGTCAGTAACGGGAAGGTGGTTGATTCAAAGGCGAGCTTTACTACGCTAGAAGTCGCACCGTGGCTCATTGCTTCCTTGGCCGCAATGGCCATCCTTAGGCCTACTGGCATACAAAAGGGCTGCATCCCCCAGATACTACATGGGAGAGACGTTATAGGAGGCAGTAGGACAGGTTCGGGCAAGACAGTGGCATTTACGGTGCCGATATTACAAAAATGGGCAGAGGATCCGGTGGGCATCTTTGCCGTTGTACTTACACCAACAAGGGAACTCGCCCTACAAATCTTTGAACAAATCAAAGCCATCTCTGCTCCACAGAACCTCAAAGCGATACTCGTGACTGGTGGTGTCGAGATGCGCCCGCAGGCGATAGCACTATCTCAACGTCCACACATCGTGATTGCAACCCCTGGCCGTTTAGCCGATCATATCCTTACGTCTGGCAGAGACACGATAGCTGGGCTACGGCGTACCCGTGTTGTTGTACTTGATGAAGCAGATCGTCTTCTAGCTTCTGGCCCAGGAAGTATGCTTCCTGATGTTGAGACTTGCCTTTCTGCTCTTCCACCTTCGCATGAGCGGCAAACATGTCTCTTTACTGCTACACTGACAGCAGAAGTCATGGCTCTCAAGTCTCTACCAAGAGAGAAAGAAAGACCTCCCGTATTCGTCTGCGAGGTTGACACATCCGAGATAGCCGTTCCAGCAACTCTACATCAGACATATATTCAAGTACCCCTTACATACCGTGAGGCTTACCTACACGTACTTCTCCTTACAACTTTCAATGCGGCGAAAAGATCTGTGATTATATTCTGTAATCGTACCGCTACGGCCAATCTCCTTGAGCGCCTACTCAGGCTTTTGGAACACCGTGTCACGTCGTTACATTCGTTACTGTCCCAGCAAGACCGAACATCAAATCTAGCCAGATTCCGAGCGTCAGCAGCACGCATACTAGTCGCGACGGACGTAGCAAGCAGAGGGCTAGACATTCCTGAAGTCGACTTGGTTGTGAATTACGATGTCCCCCGCAACCCCGATGACTACATCCACCGAGTTGGACGGACAGCACGAGCTGGAAAGAAGGGAGAAGCTATTACAATGGTGGGTCAGAGAGATGTTGCACTGTTTCTAGCCATTGAAGCGAGAATTGGGGTGAAAATGGATGCTTTCGAGGAAAAAGGCGTCAACATTGAAACTAGAGTAGTGAGGGATGGGCTCAAGGATGTTGGAGAACGTAAAAGGGAAGCTCTTCTGGATATTGATGAGGGCAGAGACATCAAGGGGAATCGAACCAGAGGCAAGATTAGGAGATTAGAATGACTCACGCCACAATACTTAGACAGCAAAGTGTTCAGTGGCTTGCTTGTGTGATCCCTCGAACCATGGGAATACCGGCCTCGCTTCTCACATAGAGATTCGTACATAGATCTTAGAGGGAAGACCCCCGAAACAAACAATGACTATCTCTCTTCCGACTGCATGATAGCTTATACAAACCGTTGAGTACTGGTCCAGAACATGGCATTTCGTCATGGTGGTCGGAAGAGGCACTAAAGGAGTCAACGTTTGAGCACATTTGATATCTTGATGGTGTTCCCATCCGGAGGGGGACAAGTGTCTTGGCGAATGTTTTGGTAGTAATAATCCACCAATCACAATATTTCCAAGTCGCACAGAAAGTCCATCAAACCTCAGGTCACAACGACAAATAAGTACTTACGATTTAAGACATTCTTACCTTCGTTCTCTACTTCCCGAGTATCATCACTCGTCGGAGACGCTCTTGTACTTTTGGAGTCGCTTTTTCGTGGAATTTGCATTGCGACTTTTCGCCGACTTATGAATCGATCGCGTATGGCACGCGTTGTAATCTACATCCCTTCCTACATCGTGAGGATTTTATCGCCCTTCGCACTCTGAATATCCTACACGGAATTCTCTGTGTTGCAAGCCTCTAGTAGAACTGGATGCCGGTTTGCGCTGGATGTGTTCTCCTATCTTCAACTAAGAGACTTTGTGTATGACGATCTTTACCGGCAAACTCTGACGTATGCGAGGCGGTCACCACCTCGGAGTTTGTCAACACAGAAAACAGTCAACATTCACAGATCTACTGACGGACCACCCTTTCTACAATTCACTTTCTACAACCGCACAACCGCTGGACTCAAGCTATAGAGACTATCATCTTCGACCAAGATGTCTTCTGGAGTTCGGCGCAGTGGCCGCAAGCGGACGGCCGCCGCTGGTAAGCTTTCCGATGCTGACATCCCGTCTTCGTCGCCGTCTCGACCTGCGGCGAAAAAGCGAAGAGTAAGTTTCTTCTGCCGTTGGGTGGAGAATGTACAGCTGCTAAAGTTCGAATCAGGCCAATGGTGCTCCGGCCCCAGCTCCAGTACCAACCCTGGCGGCGACCCCAGAAAACGAGGGCGTACAGGATGATGCCGTCTCTGATGGCACTACGAGCAATGCCGAAGTACAAGAGCTAGCTGATGCAGTTATTCCTCATCTAAGCGTTGCAAAGGATGCTGTGGCTGTTGCCGAACAATGGTCAAACTCGAATATTGAAGAGCTTTGTGGGGAGAGTGTCGCGGCTTATGCCAAAGTTTGTGGCAGGGATTGGACCTACTACGTCAAGAAACTCAACATCAACATTGGGCGGCCCCCAGATTCGTACTCTCGACAGAGTGTTGGGGAAGACGGTTCAAGAACTCCGGCACTGGAGACCGATGACTCCTCGACCGTTCATATCGACTTAGGACCAAGCAAGACTATCTCAAGGTTACATGCCGAATTGTTCTTTGACTTGAAGGACACGAGGTGGCATGTGATTGTCAACGGTCGAAATGGAATGCAAGTCAATGACACGACACTTCGACGTGGACAGCAGTGCGATATCAGCAGTGGGGACGTGCTTGGAATTGCTGGGACTCAGATGATGTTCATCACCGCCGAAGATAAGGCGGATATTCACCCAATGTTCATCAAGATGATTCGCGATCATGCTGAGGGGGTGGAGGGTTCGGGTCGATGGAACCATCAACCCCATGCCCATCCAGAACCTTCGACACCAGTTGATAGAACCCGATCGTCCCAGGCTCAGTCTGTAGTACATCCTCGTATGAGTGGACAAGCAAATATTGCTCCAGCACCTCCCGACCATGTGCGACCGACCACTCCTGTCCAATCGCCAAGGAAGTCGTCTCAAGGGACCTCGGGGAAGAAAAGATCGCCCACTTATGGACGGGGATTTCTTATGCAGTCTAACGAAGAGATAGACTACGCTGACGATGCCAATAAATCGGTCAGGCCAAGCATGAGTTATGCAGTCATGATTTCGAGGGCCATAAATTCAACCGATGACAAAATGCTGACCCTCTCCGGTATCTATGAGTGGATCAAGCAAAACTTTGCGTTCTATCGGCATCAACCTGCAGGCTGGCAGGTAAGTCGTTGTTTACTCCTGCATGTAGTACCACAAACTAAATAAACTAAGACTTTCCAGAACTCTATACGCCACAACCTCTCGTTGAGCCCCCTATTCGAAAAAATCCCCCGCCGAACCGACGAGCCAGGCAAGGGAATGAAATGGCGGTTGGTAGAGGGCAAGGCCGATGAAATTATCGCCAAGCACCAAAAGAAGCAAGGCAAAGCTGGCCGCAAGTCATCCGGGCCTAATTCGCCCGCATTAAGACCTCCTACAGGGCCAACGGATATCAATCTCCTGTCTGTCCAAACGTATCCGCCGGATGTAAACGGGACTCTAAAAGATTCTCCAGGCTCGCGGACTCCCCCAATGTCATCTTATCCACCAGCTGCCCAAGAATCCTTTACGCCATCCCGGGGTAACCACTTGACTGCCTCGCAAGGCCTGCCAGTACTTTCAGACGACGCATCCCCGTTACCACACCGCCGCGCTCCTGGTCGTGCCGTAGCAGCAATGGGTTCCTCCCCCACCCTCACCTCTGGCTCTTGGCGTTATGATAGCAACTCCCTAGTAACTCCCGCGCCGCGCCCTCATAACCTCAACGCCCCACTGCCCCAGACGGCTAGACTACCCACCAGTCATATGGCAGACAGTAGCCCCGCGCCATTCTGGAAATATAGCGGAGAACTCGGAAGCACGCCTGCCAGATGGGCTGGAGAGATGAGCCCCTTGAAGACTGGGGGCATGCAGAGTAGTAGTCCTCCACCACCGGCTATGAATGGGAACGAGAGTCCGACGAGGGGGAGGGGTTCGGGGTTGCAGCTGAGCATTAATAGGAGTGCCGAGATAGATGAAGAGGAGGGGGGCATCGATCTTGCAAGGTGGGTCTAAAAGGTGAATTTGAAGGGCCGATGGCTAATGTTCTGAGCAGAGGTTTCCCCAACATCAGCTCCTACCACCAACAACGCCAGCCTTCGAGTAACGTGACTTCCTAAGCATCCATGCCACTCCACTTCGAACCATCTACGTCTGCACTACAAGTTAGTCTACATCTTACCAATACTAAACCCATAGTCGGCGTTCCCTGCCCGTCGAGAGCATCCCCGCCGCACGAGCTTTCTCTTCTCGCACTTCGCTTCTTGTACAAAGCTTTACACAATCACTGTTCTAGTAGACGTTTTTCGCATGGAGGTTTTCTGATATTGATACTTTGCTGGCTAGTGGCTTTTCTAAGATTGGGGCGGCTGTTTTGCTGTGTAGGTGCAGGTAGGATAGGTAGACGAGAGAGTAGGGAGTGTTAGGGGTTAAGTTGCTGGATGTAGGCTTTAAAACGAAAAAGTTTGAATTGATGAGCCACGGTCTTCATGAGTGCCTCGGCTTCGACGCTTCTCCTATTCTGAATTGCGTGGTCATCTATATATACCGCTCTCAGTGCAGCAGCGCATGTTCAAACTTTCCACACCCCACATAGCTTCCTATTTCCATATCAGATCCCAACGAGACACAGCAAAGCTGAGATCTGCTGCGCGTTAACACCAAGAATGCTCATAGCATAAAAGACAGCCACTGCAAGTCCAAGGTTCCCCCTCGACAGAACTATCTACCAGTACTTCGAAAGCGCTTTCTCAGCCAAGTACCGTTGTCGTATACGGCCGACAGGATCTGCGCAGCTGTTCAGATCTAGACTTCTTTGATCCCGTTTGTGGGTGTTTATCTTTTCGTTGAGTGATACAGTATGAAGGATACATTAATTCCTTGCGGATTCGCTAGAACTCGGCAGAACTCGCGTACTCGGCGTGTATTCGCGTACTCAGCGCTTATTCGCTAGGACTCGCCAGGACTCGCCAGGACTCGCTAGGACTCGCTAGGACTCGCTAGGATTCGGCAGGACTCGCTAGGACTCGGCAGGATTCGCTAGGACTCGCTAGGACTCGCTAGGACTCTTGAAAGGAGAACGCCGTAACTCAGGACTAGGATGGTGCACTTATCGCTCTAACGCACGAGCAACTGGCAAAAAGTTGTCTTCAAGAGCACTCGTGATAAATGGTCGCATCAACTAGCATGAGCAGTAGCTAGGTCTTCATACCTAAGGTAGCCACCAAGTACACAGCAGCGGTCTGACCTTCGCCAGGAAAGGAATCAGTAACAGCCACTCAGCCGTCGCCGATTCAACCTGCCCTTCACTTTTACTTTTCAGTCCAAATGTCGAACCATTCGCCTACCCGTCAGTTTACTATCAGTCTATTACCTACCGTTCCTTCAGCTATCATGGCTTCTCTCAGCTCAAACCTCTCGTATATCCGATTAAACTATCTGGTTTAGAACCAGAGCAATCGAGTGGAAGAATTATCTATCCTTGACTTCGAGCCTCTGATTCGTCCTAAGCTGTCATGGTAATGATAATGGGATGAGGAGTACAATCGTGAGATTCTTCTATGTCAGGAAATGGAGCGGGACCGTCGTACCAAGACGCTCAGTACTCACATTGCTTCCACTGCTTCCACTGTCCTCTACTTTCTCCTCAGCTTGTCAGCTCTGCGAGCACCTTATCAAGCATTTACAGAGCGACTACTCCAAGCTTCCTACTTCTGGCTGCCGCCGTCCTGAGCTAGCCAAGCCGTAGGGGCTGGGATTGAAAGGAGCTTGGGTTCATGTTTCACACTGTTATAGATGGGCTTACACAGATTACGCGAGCTGAATTCTCCGTGGGCGGCGTCTCTTCATGGGTGGCGGGTGTTCTCGTGAACGGCGGGTCTCCGTGGGCGACGGCTCCTCGTGAGCGACAGACGCTCGTAAGCAGCGATTGTTGTTCGAGAGGTTCTCAGTATTCTCAGTACGCGCAAAGTGTCATGATGTTCCTCAGGGCTAGATCCGGGCTATTCAGACTCCCCACACCATACATAGACCAAATCATCCTTTTTACCCACCAATTATACATACAACATGGCATTTCCGTGACAAATGATAGCATCAACTAAAGACAGTCTTTCAGATACGACCACCTAGCTGCAGCATAGCAGTACCAGCCAAAAGCACTCAGTCACCTGCGTGAAATTCACCAAGCTGCCTATCTAATTAATCACCATACAGATACATATACGCGGCTCACTCCGATCCCCATAAGCCGTACAATATCAACAGAATCAGAGGCGAGAGCGAGAGCAACGTCGGTACGAGCTTCAACAAAGAACGCGAGCAGGCGCGACAGCATGTCAACTCGAACGTCAGAAACAGGTGCTTCTGTTTCTGCAGAACGAAAAGCTTCGCTTAGAATACGAGCAGAAGCTCTACGATGAGGTCTTTGAATGTCGACAATGCTCAAGTTCAATATCAAGCTTCAAAAGCACATCGAGAAGAGTCATACCAAAAAGCCTACTGCTCCTACCTCATCTCCGCTTATTACCCCTGAAAACCCGGAGAAAGCCCTTATACCTCCTACTTCTACACCTACCTCTCCACCAACGTTCAATTATCATTTATCTACGTTTCGAAATTCAGCCAACCTCTTTTCCACCTTTCACGCCCAAAACCCCGGAGAAGGCCACTGCCACCCCTTCGCAAACAACTTGAAAAAGATCAACCGAATCAGCTCCGTCTCCACCTTTTACTCCTACAAAACCGAAGGACTTGCCAGCAACACCCACTGTGGCCCCTGAGCCAGCAACTCAGCCAGCTACTCGATCAGCTACTCTGTCACCTGCTCGAGCACTTACACCTCCACTCGGAAATCTACCAATTACACCCTCACCTCACCAAAATTCCACCTCACGATGGACGACCTGTTCAGCATGTTCAGAAGAGCTAGGAAAAACACGCGCGTCGCTCCCAAAACACCGCCTGAGCGTAAATCTGAAACATCTTTCGGTGGGCTCCAAATCGAACAGCAAATCGACGCTGAAGCTAAGCCGAATTCCACACATAGACATCTACATCCTACTTCTTCTCCTGCTTACACCCTCGCTTAAATACATTGCAAGCACCTCACTAAGCATCTACAGGACTGCTATGCGAACCTTCCGTCCCTCCGTTACCGCCACGAGCTAGGCAAGCCTTGGACGCTCCGAACATAGAAAGAGCTTAGATTCACACTGCTCATAGACGGGTTACACTGGTTAGACACGCCGGCTGTTTAGTTTGCTGGGAGATACATGGGCTAACCGTTCATGCGTTGTGGCCTCGCCGTCGCCAGCCCGTTTCCACGAGGGTGTGGCTTTTTTCTGTTTTTTGTGAGCATTTATCATGATACAGTACCCCGCACTAAGTCTTCGCGTAAATCGCGAAAACATGTTAAATCGCGTATCTTCAAAACAACTCATCTTCTTCAACTGCATCCACAATGCTCAGAAGGGCTCCGTTAACTTCAATTTCT
>JAABUO010000292.1_pt1 | contig 115949 bp, 86 predicted proteins | sample 5559291 | NCBI WGS metagenome assembly JAABUO01 (sample SAMN10711878, study PRJNA513372) | rock metagenome | isolation source: Antarctica rocks | place: Antarctica: Victoria Land, Finger Mt sud
TTTCGTCCTAGAAAAAAAAAGAAGCATCGTTACCTAGCTTGATATGGGAGTGTGTTTGCTTTGTTATTGTTTCATTGTTTTGCTTCCTGGAGCTGCTAACTTTGCCTTAAGGTGATAATACCGCTTCTTAAAAAATAACGCTTGAATATTGTACTTTGTCGGGCCCTGTAAATCCTTGTTGCTTCTGTGCTTGCTAAGAACCCGACAAATCTATAGCACAACTGAGAGCCATTAAGGCTTTTGAAGTTCTGTAGCATTCAGCATATAAGTTGACATCTGCCTTTGCTCTACTCCAAAGTACTTTGGAGTATATCTGCTCTGCTCTGTTTTGGTTCTCTGCTTCATCTGAACGGATTTCGGTTCTGCTATATTAACAATAGATGTTTACTGCCATTATAAATATATGTAGACTGACTTGTGGCTTCGTTCGTAAACCTTTTTCGACCTCAGTGAGAAGTAACAAAATGAGCATACAAAAATGAACTCAATACAATCTGTATGTGTCACTTGGATGAATAAGGGAAAGGCTAGGGGGAGCCCTTACATCCCTTGCGGAAGTTATCACTACTTAGCGCGGCAAACATACCGGGGGAAAGGCGAGAAATAGAGATTGGTGGGAAAATCGTATCACATTTGTGACCAAATCGTTTTCAGCGATACACAAAGCCGAAGAACAGTCCAACTGATAGTACATTATATGGACAAGATTTATCTCGGCTTCCTGGCAAAAACTCTCGGATCCACCACTGAAAAATTAGGGATTGCGCAAATATATGGATAACGCTCCAGTGGAGATTTTTCTCGCTGGCGTTCAGATGGTTGCAAAGCCATTTTGAGGTTCAAAAGCCTCATCAGATTTGCAGAACCGAGCTTGACGGTCTACTCAGTCTTTTGAGCAAAGAATAATGCTGCATGATGTTCACCTTCACCTTCTAGCTCCGCTTGGTTCAAACGTGACTACCTATAGCTGTCGACGAAAGGAGGGTCTTATCTTGGTGCAGAGAACACCAAGTTGAGTTTCAAAAATGAGCTCTGTGGGAAGGGTTGTCCCTGACAATCTTTGCGCGTCCTCCTCAGTCGAGCGCTTAGTAAATAGTGGCAATGACGTGATTGGCTTGAGACGCATTCGCTCAATGCGGAGACGTTTCGTATATCAATGTTTCTGCAGAACCGTAGACGTGCTTGAAGGTGTACAATTACTCAGGATATCTAAAATCTTGTTTACGTTGACAAGACGACTCTCGTTTTTGTGTAAAGTATGTCAAGTTACATAGCTGTTGGGGTCTTGGGGAATTCAAAAGAGTCTGGGTTCGGCCAAGGTTTGTTACCGCATAATAATCGAGGTACGTGTGTTTTGAATCTTTGCGTAGTTGACCAACGGACGGTACCGATCTGTAAACTTGGCATCTAAAGATTGGAGGTAGCCTGACAATTTAAGCTCCGAATGTGGGGATGCATTACTATAGTGCATAGGATCGCCATGAGCAAATTAAAAAAGGCAACCTTGGCCAAATATTAAAAGATTCGGCAGGCAACCGGCATGGTCTGATTTGTAGATAGACCAAGGTTCAGGGGCGATAACATGCCATGAGCTATGCTGAAAATCCGAGGTTGTGCAGCCCCTGCCCGTTGATGCTCCTTGGCATGCGCCGATTAGCACGATTAATATCATATAAGGGCACAGCTTCGCCCAACATTTAGAATAGTACCCCTTCTCCCCCTTTGCAAGAAGCTGACGTTACTTTTCCTGCTTGCAGCTTCAAGTGGATCGGAGGCTACTTACAACTCAATTACTCTTCTCTGATTACCCCAGAGCTCCCCAGACAAGTTTCAATCCATCAGATATATCCATGGGTCTTTTGTCTTGGTTCAAGGGTGACAAGACGTCCAACAGAGTTTATGAGAGGCACTTCGAGGATGCCAAAGGGCGTCGATTCAGCGTCGGGAGCGGCATGGGACACCGCATCCGTTCACGACCACCACCATCACCTCGTGGCTCCCAGGACAGTGGAAAATCTGCACTCTATCGCTGAGTAGAAGCGATTGGCTGAAAAGTTTGTTCTGGTAAAGTACATGGATGTATCAATGAAAGAAGGTGCTCGGTGCTTAAGGAGTGAATTGGTTGTTTGTCAGTTTGACCGAATATAATCTTCCTCTTTTGAAGTCCGTGAGTCGTCTCGCAGCTCTTTTGGTTAGGAGTAGTCTATTCATTTCCCTGGCGAAGCGTGTCGTCCAATGAGATTGCTTGATTTCTGTAATTTCCGATCTCCCGATTTCCTAATCAAAGACATCACCATCACATTCATCTGCATGCTACGCACGTCTGGCGCACGCCCTCTCGCTCAAAGGGTGGTCATAAATCATCCTTATGGCCGCGCTCTAGCTACTCCGGCAGCTCGTTCAACAGCTGTGGATAGACCTCGGACGACGCCCTTACCCTCCCAAGAGAAGACCAGTAATATGGCCGAGTATGCTCTGACCACCGCCGACAAGATAGTCAACTGGGCGCGAAACGGTTCCATGTGGCCGATGACGTTTGGGCTTGCATGCTGTGCAGTTGAAATGATGCATTTGAGTACTCCGCGGTATGATCAGGATCGGATGGGTATCATCTTCCGGGCGTCACCACGCCAAAGCGACGTGATGATTGTAGCGGGAACGCTCACCAACAAGATGGCGCCTGCACTGCGACAAGTCTACGATCAGATGCCGGAACCAAGGTGGGTAATATCTATGGGTTCGTGTGCCAATGGTGGAGGATACTATCACTACTCCTATTCCGTCACGCGTGGATGTGACCGAATTGTGCCAGTGGGTAGGTATTGTTCTCTCCCTCCGCTAACATGTAGATTGCTACGTTCCTGGCTGCCCTCCAACCTCTGAGGCATTGATGTATGGCGTGCTGCAGCTTCAGAAGAAGATACGGCAGAGTAAGACAACGAGAATGTGGTACAGGAAGTGAGGGACTTCAATGGGGTATGGTGGCAGGTAGGAGGTTCCATAGAGGCAGATAATGCGCGAGAAGAGCATATATTCGATGCATGTCAGAGTATTCTTTCAAGATATCCCCATTGTCTATTGCTCCATCTCGAAAGTCTCATTTCGTGTCAGTGTGTTGTAAGTTGAGAGAAAATGAAATTCAATTGAGCCTCGGACGCGCCAGAGTGCTAGAGGTGATAAATGATGGGTGGAAAGAGGACCACATACAAGGGAAGGTTACGAGTGGTCATTGTAGCTTGGCTAGTGCTGGTGCTGTATAACGAGTTCGGGCTCTTCTATCGGTCTATTCGAAAATGCAATATTGATGGGACCGAAATCATCATCATAGCAGACCCTCAGCTTGTTGATGAGCACACCTACAATCGACGTGGTATACTCCTCAGGCTTACAAAGTTGTACACGGATATTTACATGAGGAGGAACTACTTCCTCATCTCCAGATACCGGTCACCACTTCACGTATTTCTTGGAGACTTGATGGACGGTGGAAGAGAAATACATGATGATCTGAAGTGGGAGACAGAAGTGAGGCGCTTCCAAAGCGTGTTTCCATCGTCTCACTTGAGAATGAACGTGGTGGGCAATCATGATATTGGTTTTGGAAACGGCGTAATTCTTGAGTCGCGGAAACGATTCGAAGAATACTTTGGCTCTGTAAACCAAGAAGTTACAATTGGTGGATATTCTGTGTTGTCTTTGGACACTCCATCCATCTCTGCGACAGACGCTACCATCGCAAATCAAACAGCTGCCTTCCTTGAACGAGTCAGCAGGCAGGACACAAGACGCATTATATTTTCGCATGTGCCTTTAGCACGACCTTTGCAGCATGACTGTGGGTCACTGAGGGAATCGCCGCATGGTATTCACGCAACCTCAGGCTACCAGTTCCAATCCCTACTTAGCGACGATGTGTCTTCCAAGTTACTCCGCCTCAAACCACGCATCATATTTTCAGGCGATGATCACGACTACTGTGAGTATTTGCATTACCATGAAACATCCAACATTCTGGAGGTTTCCGTCAAGTCCTTTTCATGGGCCATGGGCGTGCAATACCCAGGCTTTCAGATTCTCTCCCTCAATCCAATCGCAACAAGGGCATGCATTCTCCCCTCTCAACTTCACATCCTGATTACGTACGCAGTCTCACTAATCGCGACTATCATTCTCCTCTCTGCATTGGCGGTAGTACGCCCACTAAGACGCAATTCTTCGACTTGGCTTCCCGACCTTGATGTTGAAGGAGCAAAGGAATATGATAAACTCTGGAAACCGCAGCCAAGGATGAGGGTTTGGAGTAGCTTCTGGGCAGATCTAGGCAAAGTGACGGCAACCGTACTTCCCTTTTACATTTTTTTGGTCATTTGGTGGAGCTAGACGCGAGCCTATCAAAGTAGATCTCATAAGCATGGAAGGGCTCGTCAAGTGAGTGTCGTTACTGTATATACAAGTAAATACGCCCTCCGGGTGGTCACTTTTAATATAGTAGAAATTCCAGTCTTAGGAATAATCCACGGTAATCCAGACCCGATGTGAGCCTACTAACGCTAATGTGAATGCCCATTTCCGTTTGGCCCCACTTCGACAATTCCACTGCAACACTTGCCATTTGCGCACTCGTCACCACAATCTAGCAGACAAGTTTCTTCTGGAATGTCTGGAATATCATCGCGGCCAATAAATTCGGGCTGTATTGTGCTCGAATGTACTCCGTGTGAATGAAAGCATTCACGCACTTGCTTGGCAAGAATCATGTATTCAGGCGATGTCTCTGGCATGATTCTGGGTAAGCCGACATGGAGATGTGCGGACGCGACCAGCTTGGTGTCCGACAGCTGCCACACATGGAGCTCGTGAACACTGACTATTCCAGGTAGGGAATTGATATCACTCTTGATATCCTCGAGCGAGAGATGCTCAGGCGTGCCTTGGAGGAGAATAAGTCCGGCAGCTCTGCAGAGAGGAATAGCGCTCCCGAGAATAATTGCCGTAATCAACAAGGACACCGCTGGATCGAAATAGAATCTCCAAGAATAGTTGGTAAGCCAAATGAAGAGGGCAGTGGCAATGACTCCGATGTTGCCCAGAAAATCACCCAATATATGCAGGAATACACCTTTCATATTGAGATTACCGTGAGAATGTCCACTTTCCTTCTTGTCTCCATTAGTAGCATGATTGTGGTGCGAGTGGTCGTGAGCAAGCAAAGGCTGATGCTCATGTGCCGAGGCCTCATTTGCATCGGATGAGCTGCCGATTTGGCTGGGTCTTCTTCGGCCCAAGTCTACACTTGGCCTAGAACGTCGCACAACATTTGCTGGTAGTACGCTTTCCACATCACCGTCATCCTCTTCAGCCGTACCTTCCTTGTGAGCGCCATGTCCATGATCATGGAAGAGAAAGAGCCCCAAGATATTGGAGAGGATTCCAAGACTGCCAACAATTAGAATGAGCTGAGGTTGCTCGATGGTAGGTGGATCGAAAAATCTCTGAATCGCTTCTACAAAAATAGTGAAACAAAGCGCTACCAGGAAAATGCCGTTGACAAGCGCTCCAAGAATTTCTGCTCGCTGCCATCCGTAGGAGTACCGCTCGCTCGTCTTCCCGCTAGTGGAAACCCGTACTGCCCACAACGCCACAACGAGCGACAGCACATCATTCAGCATATGGAAAGCATCCGCTACTAGAGCGAGCGAGTGAACCATGTACCCTGAAATGATCTCGATGAAGAAGAAGATCACATCGATGACCAGCATCGCCGTGATGCGGGTACTGCGTGAAAGCGCCATACTCTGCTAACCTTCCTCCTTCGTTACTTGTAATTACTCCTTGGTTCAAGGTGCTTGTTGAAGCAAGGATAGCTATTGCTATCGATGGCGTTGAATGGGAAAATGGCGCATGGCAGCGTAATCCGAGGCTGCCCAACGCCGAATTCTGACGTCACGTGATCCCAGATCGAAGAAATTGCTCGATCGAATTCCCCCGAGAGAGAGAGGCTACTAATTATAACATGACATGACCTCTGCGCACCCCTATTTTCGGCGCCACTGTACCACACGCCAGTCGGGGACGATACTCAAGATTAGGTGGCAGCGAACTATTCCATCGTTGCCCTCCCGCCTCGCTGGGCTTCCCCACTCTGGCATTGCACTCCTGAGTCCAGACCCTCTGCCCTTGATCACCTGTTCCATTCGCTCGCCAAACTCGACAAACTTATATCTTGTCGGGTCAAGCAAAAAGGTCTACGCCCTACCACCAAACGAGCGCTACGACTTGACCCACCGGGTTGGTTGCTCTTCTCAGAACTGGCCAGATCCGCGGAGTTGCGGAGATCGCCCAAACAGGTATGCCTCACTACTCGGCTAATCTCGCCCAACCACATCTCCCACTCACCATGGCCGAGAAAGTAATGATGCCCCACTATGAAGGAGAGGTGTTGCAGGAACGCCCGAAACGTGGCCTGCTTCGACGCCTCACTTTGGGGTTCCTGACCATTGCGTCTTTGTTCTATGGGCTGTACATTTTAAATGATGGATGGCACGACGGGTGGAGGCTGCCATCGCTCGTACATCACCAGCACGTCAGCGAGTGTACCGCTTGTGCACAATTCAAGCCATTCCAGCAGACAGAAAATACTTCCATTGGCAATCTAGAGCTCTTCAAATCTGAGTCATATCGGTCAGAGACCATTGAGCGATTCAGCAATATCATCCGCATTCCCTCTGTTTCCTACGATGACTTGGGTCCAATTGGTGAGGACAAACGCTGGGAGATATTCCAGGAGCTGCATGAATTCATTGAGACGACTTTCCCGCGTGTTCATGATGAATTGAAGCAAGAAAAAATAAACACGTATGGACTCTTTTACGAATGGAAGGGCAGCAACCGGGACCTCAAACCTATACTGCTGATGGCTCATCAAGATGTTGTCCCTGTATTGCCAGAGACAGTCAACCTGTGGAAATACCCTCCATTTTCTGGCCATTACGACGGGACAAATGTATGGGGCCGTGGCACGTTTGATACCAAAAACACCTTACTTGCCATTTTTGAGGCTATTGAGGCGCTTATTGAAAGTGGATTTCACCCACAGCGAACCATACTTTTGTCTTTCGGTATGGATGAAGAGTGCAGTGGATACCAGGGAGCAGCTACTCTTGCTCCTCATATTGAGAAAAAGTATGGAAAGGATGGCCTTGAATTCATTCTGGATGAAGGCACTACTTTTCAAAAAATGTTCGGCAAGGAGTTTGCCGTCGTTGGGACTGGAGAGAAGGGGTACATGGACCTGCACATCCTCCTGGAGACGTCAGGCGGACATTCAAGTCTTCCTCCTGTGCACACGAGTGTCGGTATCATGTCTGAATTGATTAGCACCATCGAAAATAATCAGTATGAGCCACATCTTCAGCGGAATGCTCCTTTCTATGGCATGTTGCAGTGCTGGGAAAAATGGGCCGAAATCTCCAAGCCACTTTCTCGATTAATCAAAAGAGACAATCTACGCCGGTTGACGAAATATCTAAGTGAAGCATCCCGCAGTTATCGTTTTCAAATGCAGACATCAGTAGCAGCTGATATTTTCCACGGGGGATTGAAAGTCAATGCTTTGCCAGAGAATGTCAAGGCAGTCGTGAATCACCGTATTGCACTTGACATGACTCCTGATGATGTCAAAAAGCATGCTGCCAAGCTCGCGCGAGGAATTGCCAAGAAATACGATCTAAATCTTGATGCCTTTGGCATTGACATGCACAAAGGCAAAGGAGGAAGGTTGAGTCTGTGGGGTGAGCGAGAATTGAGTGCAGCCCCAGAGTCTCCTCTTGACTCTTCTTCATGGGCATACCTCTCATCCATGCTTACCAATGTTTTCGGAGAGGACATCATCGTGACACCAGGAATGGCCTTGGGAAACACAGACACAAAGTATTACTGGGACCTGACCCGCAACATTTACCGATTTGCACCATCCCGCTTCTACGACGATATTGGCGGAGGCCATACTGTGAATGAGCACTTGAGTGTCTCCGCACATCTTGATGCAGTGGAGTTCTTCCACGAGCTTATTCGCGGTGGTATGCCGGAGAAGAGGTAGAGCATTTGTAGTCTACCTGAACCGATCTCGTCTCCCTTTCCTTGTTTGGCCCGTTTGATTATATTCCACGTCAAGAGACCGGATAATGAGATGAACAACTTACTGCGCTACCTATCTCAGCAATGCAAGATCCCACTGCAAGAATCCATGGCCATTGCTCCAAAGCTCTTGCAAAGTGGCATCAAAGGTGAACAAGACATTGCAGAATGCACCTCGCTTGATGCCATAGTCGGCGCCGAAATTGCGAAGCGGCTCCGTCGACGTCCCTCGAAACGGCCAACGAAGCGCAAGCGTACAGTAGATGACACAGAAAGAAATTTTTCCTATTCTGACGTATGTAGGGAAGCCTGTCAGAAGGTGGAAGTGACCACAAATAGGGCTCCATGGTCTCTTGCTTGGACATACACCATTCTACGTCAACGGTATTCCAAGCCGACAGCACTGTCCCTGGCATATGGGCATATGGCTGCGACTTCTACCCGAAAAGGGCGTTTTCTTGGCATCGTTGCGGATCCCTCAACAGATGAACGTGCACTTGCGACATCGCAGCCGGAAGTAAGCGTTCTGTCCATCCCGGTTCCCATCATGCGGACCCACACGGCTGAGCAGAAGGAAGAAGGAGGAAAGGTAGAGGGGGAAGATGAAGAGCTCAGAGCTGTGAATGTAATGGACAGAAGTCTCAAAATACACGAACCCCAGGATGCGTGGAGATACATGAAGAATGCCTTTGGAATCCATTTTGACGCAGCATTGAGTACAATTGACTGCGTAGTCCAATCTTATCCTTTGCAAGAGGCGGAACGGATGGCAGGATCATGGTATATGGCGACACGTCCGGACGTCGAGAATGGTGTCAAGGGATGGGGCCAAAAAGGCAAGGTCCAACTAGCCTCGGTCTTAGAATTGGAAAGAAGCAAGTAACATGGAGTGGACGGATCGACCTCCTGCCTCAGAATCCTTCGCTGATTTAGCCAAGAGCTCTCTCAGCGTGCTTCGAGTAAACAAAAGCATACTCGGCAACCTTTGACCGTCATCGGAAAACACAGCAAGCACGGGTGCTGCAATTTGGGGCCAATTGTTCATACACTGTGATGTTTCGCGTCTAACGGCTGTTTGAATCTATAAATCCTCCCTCGTGTCGTCGCGTTTCATCGTCGTATTTATATCCTTCCCCAGCTGCAACCTCGGCTTTATCCCCACAAAGGCCAGGCGCAATAGTGGTGGAGATGGAGACGAAAGTTGAGACGACTTCAGGTCCAATTGTTGGCTTCGTCGACACTCAGCAGATTCGTGAGAAGCAGTCAGCCGGGCAGGGCCCTTGCTCGCCCATCAAGAAGTGGCTGGGGGTTCCGTATGGAGAAGCAAAACGATGGGAGCAAAGCACCCGCCCTGCTCAATGGACAAACGTGAAGGAGTGCCATGAGTATGGCTCGAATTGTCCACAGCCAGCCTCTGTGCTCCAGGTTCTATTCCTGCAGATCCCAGGATTCTTCAATAGGTCGCATATTGGCATGGACGAAAATTGCTTTACGCTCAACATTTTTGCTCCGATGAAAGCTGCAAAGCTCCCTGTGCTTGTATACCTTCATGGCGGAGCCTGGAAAAATGGTAGTGCATCGGCGTCCTTGTACGATGGAACAAATCTGATAAGGCAGACGGGCGGAAAGTTCATCCTTGTCACGGTCAACTACCGAACCAATATCTTTGGGTTTCTCTCGTCAAACAAATCGTCTCTACGGGGCAACTACGGTCTGCGTGATCAACGGCTTGCTTTGGAGTGGATCCAAGATAACATTGATCGCTTTGGAGGAGACCCTTCCGAGGTGACCCTTTTTGGTCAAAGTGCCGGGGCTATTTCTATTGGCTACCATATTGCTGGTGGAAAGAAGCTTTTCAAAAGAGCCTACCTACAATCCGGGACTGCACTCACCTTGCAGATGGAAAGCGCCACGTGGCACGACGAATTGCTGGAGAAGATATGCAAACATGTGAATGTTGATAGTCTTGAGGCGTTGCGAAAGATGCCTGCTGCAGACCTTGTCCGCGCTGGAGAAGAACTAGACATTCAATGGGCTTCAGCTGTGGAGTCTGGCGAGGGCGCAATCTGGGATATTCCTCCTGATCTTGCTGCGATTGAGAGGCCAACTTTTGTGCAAGATGTGTGGCTTGCATCCAGCCGAGATGAGGGCACTATTTTTGCCAAAATGCTGGAAATGAAGGTTCAAGCTGGTAACGCACGGGAAAAATTGCTGTCCAGATTCCCACAACCAATCAGACAGTCCATCGAGCAGCTCTACCCAGACGGAGGATCTGGCCTGACAGACAGTCTAGTGGCGAAATGTATCTGCGACATGTCTTTTAACGCGCCAATTCTCTTCCTTGCCGAAAATCTCTGCCGAAAAGGAGTTCCCGTGCGCCTGACCTCTATAGAGCTCATTCCACCCGCCTTAGAAGGCTCTGGCTTGGGGTACTTTCACAGCAGCGAACTCTTTTTCTTATTCGCCCTCGACATACTATGGGAAGAAGGCTCGCGTGAAGACAAAGCCTCCAGGAGGCTCACTCAGCAGCTTCTCGAATTCGCTACCGGCACCTCAACCCTGCCGTACTACGACCAACGCAAAATATCCACCTTCGCCATGGACCGAGAGCGAGTTGAGGACGCATTATGGCTTTCTCCGGAGAAGCGCAATCTGTGGTTCATGGTTATTCAAGGGAAGAGTGGAATCAAGGCTGAGCTTGCTCCCCTTAAAGACAATGTTTCATAATGCGAGCTTGAGTAGTCGTCCGCTTCCCCGCAAAACTCTATTTGCAATTGCGCTACTAACGTATGAAAATGAAATGTGGCCTAGACACTCCTCTATAGACGCTCTCGTCCTTCCTTCATCGCATATCATCCATAAGCTTGACTACTTGTCTTCGGGTCCGCCACTGAGATCCGCAATCATGAAGTTCCCAACCATCAGTGCAGAAAAAGCAGCCGCTCTGGATAAGGAGCTGGTGAGCCGCGGCTTCTCCATCGAGGCGCTGATGGAGATTGCCGGACTTGCCGTTGCGCAGACCGTCCACCAGGTCGTTGGGAGCAACGGTCCGAATCGACCGCGCATCTTGGTCCTTGCTGGACCTGGTAACAATGGTGGAGATGGATTAGTAGCGGCGAGGCACCTTTGGTGGTGGGGATACCATGCCAGTGTCTTCTATCCCAAACGCTCAAGAGGCGATTTATTTGAGCGATTGGTCAAGCAATTGCACTCGCTGCGTATTCCCTTTGTCGACGAAGAGCAGGGCGAGGAGAAGGGAATGGAGGTGAGCACGCTCAACGCGTATGACCACATCATCGACGCTGTGTTTGGCTTTTCCTTTCACGGACCCATCCGCACGCCCTTTGTGGACGTCATTCATGCATTGGAGGAGACTACGACAAACGTCACGTCGGTGGATGCTCCCTCGTCCTGGGACATCGCAGACGGGCCTCCACCACCTGACCAGCCAGGCCACCGTTTCCACCCTTCCAGTCTCATCAGCCTGACCGCGCCCAAGCCATGCACACGGCTCTTCCGGGGCCGGCACTTCCTCGGCGGCAGATTCCTGGACGCGAAGATGGAGGAGGCGTATGCGCTCACCGGCCTGCGCCAACTGTACAGCGAGGATCACCAGATTGTGGAGCTCCCAAAATAGAAGTATGCATACGTCATGCGTGCGCCACGTGGCTGGAATTTACTCCGCATGAATTGCGCGCACAATGACCTCATTCCCCTGCCCCTCTATATTAGCCCACTCTCCCAATTCTGCCCCTTTCATTATCATCATGTCGAACCTCTTGAATAAAGTGAAAGACAAGCTCTCTGGCAACTCGGGCGATCAGGACGAGTCCGGCTATGGGGGCGGTCGTGACGGCAGCAGCCGTGGTGGCGACAGCTATGGCCAGGGAAGCAGGGGAGGCGGCCAGTCTGGTGGTGACTATGGTTCAGGTCAACAGGGGGGAATGAGTGGCAATGACTTCCAGTCTGGTGGGTATGGCAGACAGGGCGGCAATGACTTTCCTTCTGGCGACTCCTACGGCTCCGGCACAGGACAAGGCGGCAACTTCCAGCCTAGTGGCGGCCAAATGGGTGGTGGTACGAGAGGCGGGAACGAATCATTCGGATCAGGAGGACGAGGTAGTGGTGGCGATTCCTATGGAGACAGCGGAAACATGGGCGGCGACTCCTATGGTTCTGGACAGAGAGGCGGCGGTATGCAGTCCGGCGACATGGGAGGCGATTCCTACGGCCAAGGTGGCGACAATTACTCCAACCAACCCGGCGGCGGAGACTTCCCCGGTTCCAAAGGGCGATCAGGGATGACAGGCGGCATGGGCGACAGCGGTGACAATTACGGCGACTCTGGAAATATGGGACAGGGCGGCAATTTTGGCGACTCTGGGAACATGGGTCAGCGAGGAATGGGCCAGCAGGGTGGTACGGGGCAGGGATCCGGTGGCAGCGGTTACTAGATCCATATATGCAAAGCTGATTCTCTATCTTCCCAAAATTGATGCCTTCTCTCTCTATTGTACCCTCGCGTGTCGCCTCTCCCGCTCAAAGTCGCGCCATTTCTTCATGACAATGTGCGAGCCGTCGAAATCGCCTTCCTCATCCTCCTCGCCCCCGCCGCCCGCAATTTTTCTCGTGTCGCCCCACGAAAATTCATCCATGTGCCAGTAAGCGTAGACTGGCAACACGAAATTCCAAATTGGCAAAGAGAGGAGATAGACAAGCATCCACAGCACATAGCTCCATCTGCTTGCCGTCATGATAATTAGGACCCCGGGAAGTCCAAGCACCAAGGCCAACAGAATGAGTGGAATCACAGGTGTTGGATTCGAGGGGATAATTGAGATAATGATGAGATAGAAAGTGAATGCAATAGCCGCTGGCAGTACGAGGGTGCCGATGAGCTCAATGAAAACCACGAACTGCATGGAGAAACAGAATGTGCCGCACAAGTCTCGAACAAGTACAAGCTCCATCAAATTATGCACCGTAGAATTAATCCATCGACGACGCTGTGACATGAGTACCTTCAGAGATTCTGGTACCGTTGTCTTGCAAACAGCTTGTGGCACAAATACTTGTTTGCGTTTGGGGAAGGTTTTGAGCATAAGTGTCGATAGATACCGGTCCTCTCCTAATAGCAATAGATTTTTGTCATGCAATGTCTCCACTACATTTTCAGAGTAGTGCTCCACAACGTCAGGATTGGCAAGGATAGGGACCCAGTATCCGTTGGGACCTTTAGGTGCTTTGATTCGGTACATGCAAAAACACCCCGGCAAACAAGTCACACCACCAAATACAGACTCAAAAGCTTTCGTCAAGTGATGGGAAATGAAGTATTCAAAAACCTGGATCATCGTTATCCAGGACGTCTTCTTGTTTGCAATCTTTGTCTCTCCACACAAACCCATAAGATTGGGATCGTAGACCATTGCCGCAATCATATGCGTCAACGCATCCGGAAATACCTTGGTGTCAGCATCAACCATAAGTGCCGTCTCATAGAAGTCTGGTGCTATGCCTGTTATCTTCCATATACCATTAAACATCTCATATTCAAGCTCGGTCATTCTTTCATCAAACATCACTTTCTGAAGGAACGACATCAGTATAATCTGAGAATCACGTTTGCCTCGATTCCCAGGTTTTGCAACCTTTTCCTCATCCGTTGTGCCGCACTTTACTATGGTCATCATTGGTACCCGCTGCTGTTTCGACTGGTCAATTGTCGAGTCGTCATATGCATAAAAGCCGGCGTAGACTTTGGCCATATTGTGCCTTCGAGACCCCGATGCTACTGCAACATAGGAGTAAGCCTCCACGTTCTCTCGAGGAACTGCAAAATCTTTCATCATTGACAACACAATTTCTGGGGTTGTTTGTTGATTACCGTGCCCACGAATGAGTCCGTCGCAAATCACGAGAATAAGTTTGTGCGAGTTGGGATAATCGGTGGTTGCCAGAGAGTCAAGTGTGGTTCTGACACCGTCCATAGATTCGGAATAGGCCGTCACCAAAAGAATTGAATGAGCCAGCGGAAAATTGAATGGTTCATATTCTGGGGGAGGCTGAGGTACCACGGCTTCATGCACAAATCCTGCTGGTCCTGGACCTTCATCAAGAACACTGGAAAAACGAGTATCTGACTGCTGGGGTGCTGGATTACCTAATAAGCTGAGACTTGATTGCGAAGTGGACCTAGCAAATTTGTCCATAGAGTAGTGTGATGAGTTGCCGTGAGAGTAAATAGTGGCAGAACTCCCTGCCACTTTTGCTGTATTGGACTGATTGGACATAGTCTGAAGGAAACGGGAGTGTCCGGATGCTGGGCGTTCAACTGCGTAAGGACTCGTAAAGCGAGACGTCTTTGGGAAAAAAGTACTCGGTCGTTTTGCAACCCGAAGATTTGGTCCAGGTCGGTAGATGTCATCACTCCATTCTTCAATTGCCTGCCGTCGAGAAGCCATGTCTTTGAAGGCTCCAGACCGCTTAGCCCCTGAATGCCTGGACAGAAACCAATTGAAAAGTAGAGCGAGTAAAAACTTGATAACAACAATTGCAACTATGAAGACAAGTGAGATGTAAAGCACCACTTTGGATGCAATACATCCTACCGTCTCCGTGTCCACCGACCCTGCTTTTGCAATATCCACCAGACAGTTCATGAGCTCTTTGTCAATGGAGGACTGGCTTGAACGAGTCATGTCTAGGCCCCGGATAGCCGAATTATTTGCCCACTCATAAAATCGATCAGGGATACTTACTTGGGATGTATTGAACCAAGTTATAAGATCTAAATCAATCACACTTCCGGAATAAACAATCAAGTTTCTGCTTTGGTTGGAGATGTCGCTCCATGAGAAATAAACCTCTCCAGTAACTTTCATGTTATAGTAGGCGTTGCGCCCTTCCGAACTAGTATGACATGCGTACCCAGAGTACGGCGGAACATAAGACAGGTTGGGTTGCGTGGAACCATCTTGCTTACGTGCAACACAAGGGAAATACCATGCGAGGCTTCCATCGGTTTGCGTCGGCACGTCAGATCCTTTGGCAGCTTTGATGATGTTTTTACACTTTGCATTCACATTTTGAAACATAAAGGATACATCTTTCCCGCCGTCATTTACTGGAGGGTAGAGGACATTGGAGCCTGCTGGGACGCCAACGGATCCAGGGTGATGAGAGTTAGTGAGATCGTAAGCACGCCCATTGATGATGAGAAATCCATTATCAATTTCGTTGATTCGGAGTCGCGGGGCAGACGTGCCACAAACAGCTTTTGTAAACCCAAATGTTAGGAACCCGACGAAACTGCCAATCATAAGGATGATTGAGATGATTCCAATCTTCTCTCGCCAGGCGGACTGTCTCTTTTTGTTGGGCATACCACAGCAAGAAAGTACAGCACTAGGAGCCCAGAATGTCACAAATGCACAATACAGTTTCCACGGTGAAGGCAATGATCGCTTTTGCTTCAGGGGTTTGGTCACTTCCACTTTTTCGGGCTTCAGAGTGTGCTGTTCATCGGAGTCTGCAATACTCGGCTCGTTCCCAGTTGTTGATGGGAGGACATTGAGGCGTCCCTGCTGGACATGCCGTCGGTAGTAGTAGTTCGGATGTGACTGATCGATTCGATTCCTTTCCGGGCGTACAAGACTTTTTTTCCGGCCGAGATCCGCACCGCCGTATGACTGAGATTGCTGTGACTGCTGCTGCTGATGTGTGCCTTGTTCAGCATCGAATCTTCTCATGATTGCAGACGGCAGCAGTCTGTTTATTTGCTTAGGGTTGGTCCACTATGTGGTTTGAGGTGGTGCCGCGTGGATTTTGAGCGAACGTAAATTACTTTGTTGTGGTTTGTAAACAAAGAACAACCACGTTTTGGACCCTGGCAACCGTAGACGACACAGAACAACGGAGAATGCGACAGCACTAATCAAGCATAAAGAGCAAAAGGAGAGAATCAGAAGGATGGTTTCTTGATGACATGGTCCATTTTCTCGGCAGAGGAGATAAGGTATGGGTGGAAAGTGGAGTGATATTTGGTCATGTTCAATAAACGCTCACGCCACAATATCTTTCTTCCTTCCCGGGTGATACCACAGTGATGAAAGCGGAAAGAAGTTTTCCACCGAAAGGTACCGACAAGCAAAGTTTGTAAGCCTTTATTTTGATGAATGTTTGCAAACAGGATACACCATGAATGAAGTGGTGGTCCCTTCGTTCGAATATCAGGGAAGGAGGGATAACAAGAATCATCTTGTTGCCCAAGTAAGGCCCGAATCCGAGGATGCGGCACTTTCAGATGAACTTCCAGGTGATATGGTGATGCACAATGTATCTCAGCCTTCGACTTGTTCTAATTCCGATTCCACGCGAAGATCATCAAGTGGCCTGCCTGATTCCAGTACATCCTCCTTCTCTATCGTGGATCTTCGCACACATGAGTATGTCACTCAGCCTTCAAAGTATTGTGATCAGAATTCGCAACTAGAATTCGCATCTATATTGATACACAGCGAAATAAACGGACAGATCAGAGAAGGACTGCGTATACTCAAGCGATTGGCCGACAAATACAATTCAAGTGCTGCACAGTATTTATTGGGTGATGCCCTTTCCTGTGGTATTGGGCCTCAGCCTGAGGATCTAGGCGCGTCATTATGCATGTTCTTGATGGCCGCCAAAGGACACCATATCGAGGCTGTATACAGGGTAGCAGTATGCTATGAATACGGGCTCGGCACCAGACGTGACTATGCAAAAGCAGTCCAATTCCTTCGCCATGCTGCCATCGGAGGGCATCCTGGCGCAGCCTTACGCCTTGGACGGGCAATCCTCAAGAATGAACTCGGACTAACGTCTCACGACTCTTCGAAAGAACGCGAAGGCGTCAAATGGTACCATCGATCTTGTGATAATGCTAGTTTTCAGTACCCAGCCGGGCCATACGAACTTGCACTCCTCCACGAGACCCACAAATATTCACACATTCTTTTCTCTGATGCTACAACCACCATCAGTCTCCTTACTATATCTGCAGAACTCGATTATCCGCCTGCTCATCATCGATTGGGTGAATGCTACGAGCATGGGATCTACTGCCCTGCTGATCCAGCAAAGTCTATTCACCATTACACCATTGCTGCGAGTGATTTCTCCTATTCGCATGCTAGCTCTATGTGCGTGGTATATGGCAGGAGCTTCAGGCATTTTGGAACCAAACGCAAACGAAGCCTATGCATGGGCTAAGAGTGCCGCAGAAGGATCTTACCCGAAAGCGGAGTACACGGTTGGATACTTTTGTGAGATGGGAATTGGCGTGCAAAAGAATGTGGTCGAGGCGAATTTATGGTATGAGCGGGCGGCTGCACATGGTGATGAGCGTGCGCGGCACCGTCAAAAGACCATGGAAACAATGAAACAGACGACTTGTTGCATCATGTAATGATGGAAATAGCATCCATGGGCGTTTTCATATATTCAAGCGATATCAGAGGGGATGACTTCGTATGCATACTTTAAAAACCTTTATACTACACCCTTTGCTTTCACATTCTTCGCCAGCCATATTTTCCAGTCCTCTTTCCTCTTGTCCGTTATCTTTATTGCAGCTTCAGGACGGATAGCTCGCTTCATCGAGTTCTGCACAAAGACGTCCTCTGTGCCGCTTTGGAAAAACATCTTGTATGTGTTGAGACATATCTTGATTTCAAGGCCCGCTTTGATTTCCGTATCACCAAACCCAATTTCTTCTTCTTGCTCGCTATCCATGTCATCAGATGGCAACGTCCGCCGCAAAAACGGTGTCCGCACTCGATCTATGGGAACGCCCTCAGTAGGAGACGACATGACGTACGAGTCAATGTAGTAGTTCCATCGATCTTCCTGTGTTTCCACATTCGTAAGTGTAAGATCCTCCTTACCAAGTAGTTGCAAATTCATCTTGCGTGTCTTTTCGTTCCATTCAATGCGGTACGGAGTCTCGTCGGCGCCTAAGATAGATTCCACTTGCACGCGATACACAATTTGCTCCTTAGGTGTCGTCTTGGCCTTTAATCGATCGCGCTCAAAATATCGTAATATTGAAGACATTCTCGAATCCACGACAACAGCGTGCATCTGCTTGACAATTGATTGGATCAGCTTGTCGACAGTGTAAAGTTGATAGCCTCTTGTCTGATACAAATACCTCAGATTGTCCTCAAAGGGCCCTTGCTCTAGTTCCCCTTCGATGAGTTTCTCGCAAAATTCATATGTCTGTTGATACACGTTATCGGGGGACAGCTTCGTTCCAAGTTCATCCAATCGAGTAGTTTGTAGTCCCAAGTCCACAGCAATCTTATTGGGCTTACGATCATGAAGTGCATTGCTTGCCGAGGTTTCGAGCGCTTTGGCAGTTGCTAAACGCGAGTAAAGCATATGGTAGAGCCGCATTAAGACGTACATTGTCGAATTTGCAAACATGTTCGTTGTGATGCGCTTGCCCTGTACCATTGAAAGAGACTCACCCGACAGGCCCTTTTGCTGCGAAGCAGAGCTGGTCCCAGTGACTTGGATCCAGGACTCACCAGCAGCATCAGCAAGAGAGTGAGTATCCGTAGCATCACTCATGTGTTCATCAGCAGCATCGCTACCCTCGGTCTGGGCATCATCTTCCGCGGTCGGAGCTTCAGGTGTCGTTGCACGGCTCTCACTATCTTCACGATCCCGTGTGCGCCGCGTCCTTGTCAATACATTGCGTAATAAATCATCCTTGCTCGACGCTGTGTTGCCGCCACGTCGGCGACCAGCGGATGCCGGACCTAACTCCGTATCACCGTCGAGGGTGTCGCGACGACCCGCAACCCCTCTTATCTGCGCAGCGACTGCATCTGATGGCAGAGAAAAGAATAGTGGGAGGAATGATTTCAGAAAGTGACTCATCCTCTCCCTGTCTGGACCAGAAAATGCAGCGCCACGCTCAACGTATATGGCAATCAAACGAGTCGTGTCAAGGTGCAGATCTTGATCTTCAAGATCATACTGGAACTGAAATTTAGGGCCATTACTCAGTGGACTGGGAAGCTTTTGTCTTTGTTCTTTCCTCCGAGCTTCAATCTCGTTCAACAACGTCTTTGACGTCGTGCTTTTCTTGTCGGTGAGCTTGAAATAGATTCCTTGATGGTCCAGCGACTTGTGATACACCTTGCTTTGCGTCTCCCGCCATACTTTGTTCCATTCACGCTGAGCCCGTTTCCACTCCTCGTCTTTCTGCTTTAGACGTCGTAGGATGACAGGAACTGCAACAGCAGGATTGTCATGCAGAGCATCGATGACTTCTGCCCCCCTTTCACGGTCGTAAATTTTCTTGACGAGTCTCTGGTAAATCGCATTTGATTGCCCTCCCAGGCCCGGAGGAAGCTTGAATGATGCTTTTTCCTCCTGCGTCATGTTTGCAATTCGCTGCGCAATGGGCTCGAGAAGTTGAATGGTGCGAAGATTAGACTCGATATTGTGGTCGTACTCATGGCGCTCTTCCTCAATCTTGGCCAATGCCTCTTCAAATTGGTTCTTCTTGTGAACGACAAAGCCGGAATCCTCTGACGCCCAGGTAGGATGGCTTACCCATTCGTCGTTGAGAACCTCCCAACACATTTCATCTCGGCCGCTGCACGGTAATAATGTTTCGGATTTTGGAAGCTGGCGGTAACTCAAGCCATTTGATTTACATAAAGTGAGATCGATCCTGTGTTTCTGCTGAGGCACATTATCCACGATATCATCTTTCCCATCCCATCCAACAAACCTTTTAAACCATTCCAGGAGCTCTCGGTTCCCACCCAGAAAACCCTCGACTTTCTCAACCAGGAGGTTGATATCAAGAATGTCTTGGGAGAACAAATTCAACACTTTCAGGAATTCATTATAGCTGGCTTTATTACCAATGAATTTCTTCACCCGGTCAAAGAAAGCCAATTCTTCGCTGGTGGCGGTTGGACGGGTCGGCGGCCCAAGTGGTTCAGGCAGCGCCGGAGTCAAAGTCGGACTCACCTGGCTCGTATCAATACTGGTCTTGTGAGTGAATTTACTGCGTTTGCCCCCACCTCTCGCAGCAGATGACGTCGAGTCTGCAGTGGGCTGATTGCGCTTCTTTCGCTCCTTTGGCGCTCCAGCAACACTAGGTGGTGCAAAATTCCCCACCGGAGGTAATTTGGGAGCTGCTGCTGCTCCAAGCAGGCCGCCGTCATCTCTTCGTACAGTACCATTACTTTCAGGGAGGAATTGCTTAAAGTCATCCAATAGATCGGGGGCCTCTTTGAAAAGAACAGTGACCTGCGAGTAAACGTCTTGGATTGGTTTCTGTTCTCTTTGGTAGGTTTGCAGAATCTCCAGAAAGATTTTGTACGTATCAGGCTGATTCGCGAATCGATTTTTTATCTTCTTGACATAATTGATAGCATGGTTGAACTCTACCGGGCCTCGTTGCTTCTGTTCGGCGGTCTGTGGGGGGAGCCTTTGCCCTGTTGCAGCAGCTTGCAGCTGGGCCATTTGAGTGCTTCCATTTTCTCGAAACGCGCCAAATCCAGCAGGAGACCCATTGTGTGTTGTAGTTCCCATCGGAGTTGTAACACGAATTTGGTGTGGATCTGAAGGATCGAAACTGCATTCAATACGATAGCCAGGCGGCAAGAAGGTATTGAAACCTTGTATCAAGTTTGGATGCCCTCGAAAAAGGGTCGATACTCGATCAATGACGCCAGGAGTGTCGATTGACTGGGATTTGAAATCCTTCATAATATCTAGAAATTTATTGTAGACATCCGGTTGCTCATGAAATTGCACTTTCACTTGGTCTAAGTAAGATAGAGCATCTTTCACATTCAATGGGCGATACGAGGTTCCATTCTGCAAGGAGCCCGTTGAATTCGGCCCTGCAGTAACGCCTACTGCTGCCGCTGCTGCCGAATTTAAAATAGAAGCTTGCGATAGACTTGGCGGTTGGTTTGCAGAAGAGCCTGAATCATTACCCTGGTGCGGACCCTGAGACACTCCGGCACCTGCCATACCTGTCAGACCGCTGGCCACGCTGGCATCTCGCGCGCTTGGTGCAGAAGATTGCGACCGTTGGCTCATCGAATTCATACTCGTAGAGTGCGATGAGATTGCAGGTAATGTCGCTCCATGCGTGTTGCTATTCTCTGGCGGATTTCCATGGATAGAAGCATTCGCCATATTCGACAAGCCATAGCTTTGATGAGGCCCTGTGGGTGGCCCAATAGATGGAAGATTTAAGGAAGAAGACTGAGATCCAAAAAAACTCGGTCCGCCTTTTGGTTAGTCAGAACGGAGAGGAGTGCCATACCTGATGAGCCGGAGAGACTCGGTGGTGGCGGCAGGATAGGTCCTTGTCCTTGTTGGCCAGAACTAAAGATGAGAAAGGTCGGTTTTTAACAAATCTTACTTGAAAGGCGACCTGAGATGCTGAGGCGGTGGTGGCTGCGATTGAGATTGTGATTGCGGAAGCGGCTGTTGAGGCCGCTGCGGGAGCTGTGGCTGAGGAGTATTTGCGTGGGGACCATTGCTATTCATACTGTTTCCAGGGGTGGTGCGTCCAGTCCCTGACCACGGTTCATCAGGCGGCATGATGCGCTTTGTCGCAGGTCAATAGACCTTTCCCTTCCCTGAGCGTCAGCATGATCAACCGCGGGTAGATGCACCTGCAAAACGTAGAAACTGCTATCCACTACTCCTTGTTGCAATGCGCAGGAGTATGAGTGGTCACTGGTTGCTCAGCTTGTTGCTCCGACCTCGTCTGAAATGCGCCTTTGGGGAGATCGGGGTTGCTGGTCTGGGAGAAGGGCTTCGCGAACACCACGAAATGCAGTCAGGATGATTTGGGAAAAGTTACACAAAGAGGGAAGCAGGCTATTTGCTTTACATAGTTGAGCTAGAGTATTGTATGTGGTGTATAAATTGGCAATCTCGCACCCAGGTCTCTCCTTCTCTGCCCCTGCGAGACGGATGGGCTGCGAAACGTTCTACAAGCCACAGGACGCAGTGTGCAGCGTGATGACAGTGGCGCTCTCATCGCTTGAGATTGTTTCGTGCGCCTGCTCTCTTCTCATGTACCATACGAGCCAGAGTTTCTCATTCGTCTTCTCTGTTCACTCCATCCTTCATTCCATTCTCCGTCCATCCCATTCTCTGTTCATTGCTTCCTCAAAAACTCCTGGGCACGGTGCATCAATATAGCTCAATTCCGAGACTGCGGATGCTGCAAAAGAAATCCTTCCGGACGTGAGCGAAATAACATGGGAATCAGTGACAGCGACGAAGACGAGTCTACTTTCCCCCCGAGCATGGCAGACGACGCGAACCCGCGCTTGGACGACACTATCGACGGCAAGCGGTCTTTGGCGGCGAAGGCGATAGCAAACCAATTAATGTCCCGAGGAGAAAACCATCCTCGGTCCCCCTTAATATCTCATTCCGGGACATTGACTCCGACAGTAGACTATGACGGCCTGTCGTGGCCCAGTCTGGGAGCAAAAGAAAGGCGAGAGTCGAGCGCTGAGGAGACTGCTGCACGGATTCACAAGCTTTCGGATGCACTGCGAACTGTCTTGGAGTGCATAGGAGAGGACCCGAACCGCGATGGCATCAAAGGTACTCCCGAAAGGTATGCCAAGGCTATGATGTTCTTTACAAAGGGCTACGAAGAGAGCCTTCGGGAGATTGTAAACGGCGCTGTCTTTCACGAACAGCATGACGAAATGGTCATTATGAAAGATATCGAAATTTTCTCCCTGTGCGAACATCACCTTGTTCCCTTTACGGGGAAGATGTCGATTGGTTATATTCCCAAAAACAAAGTCATTGGCCTTTCCAAGCTCGCTCGTATCGCAGAGATGTTTGCCCGCCGATTGCAGCTCCAGGAAAGGCTGACTAAGCAGGTGGGATTGGCATTGTGGGAGGTCTTGAAGCCACAAGGAGTAGGGGTCGTCATGCAAGCCTCCCACATGTGCATGTCCATGCGAGGCGTCCAAAAATCACACTCATCAACAACTACGAGCGTCATGTTGGGTGCATTCAGGGATCGTCAAAAGACGAGAGAGGAGTTTTTGACGCTGATAAAGTAGTTGATGGCTTGGAGGCGCGGTTCAACACCCCCATTCTCGAACCCTTTTTGAAAGGTGTACTTATACATGTACAAAGTTCATATTTACACAAGGCTCACCGAGTTTGTTTAGTCATGGGTCTTCTCGCTCCATAGTGATAGTTGATCCTTGGCGTACCGCAGATTCTCCATCAGCTTGTCATCCTCATCCATCTGCGCAACTATTTCAAGCACATTCAGCTTACGCCTCACACGCTCACTGTCGACAATGCATACGGTCAATCCATCCTTGCTCAAGATTATCTTGACGTGATCATGGAAGTTGAATTGGATCTCCCCCGTGCTCAGTCGAAACATGATAGCCTTCTTCGTACGCAAGTAATGTGTCATGTACTTGAGAGGATGACCGGGAATGAATTTGTCTCGATGGTCTCGTGTATCGGTATTCAAGTTTTCCTCCATAAAGATTCGGAAGTGTTTTAACAGGTACACCTTTTTGGACAGTGACTCGGGATAGTTGTCGATTTGGTAATTGTGGATGTGGCTGCGGTTTGGTGCAATCGCCACATAGCTGACATATTCTACAGTCATCTCATCTGGAGCAAGTACAATTGAGGAAGAGTCATTGAAGTAAACGCCAGTTGTTCCATCGGAGAGTTTATATCCCAATCCGTACTTGTTTGTGTAGTCAACCCACTTGTGAATCTGAACACCAATGAACGGCTCACGTACCTGATCGTGGGCTACGCGTTGCTCCACAAGGGCACTGTTCAGATTATAAGACAGGAGCTGTAGTGAAGACATGGTCCGGTATCCAGTCTGACTCCTTTTGGATTTTTGTAATTGCACTCTTGTTATAGGTCGTGACTCATCATCGTACAAAGCTCTCCCTTCAGCAATTGATACAGCCCTGAGATTTGAAGGACGCAACGGCTTTTGGTGTGTTGCAAACAATGCACCTTTGCGCCGTTGGGCTGGCAACGTCTTAATTGTCCGCACCGTATCGCGGGGAGAAACAGAGGTGGGGAGAATCCTTGCTTCTCCGTTCTGCTGAGCCTTAGCGATCTGCTCGCCGATATTGCTGAGAGTAAGAGACTTGCCAACTTCCGATCCAACAGCGGTAGCATTGCCAGGATAAGAGCCGACACCGGATGCACCTGCAACAAGAATCCAATTCGACTGGTATGCAGAGCGTGCTAAAGTAGGCCATGCTGGGAGAGCAATGAGCGCAGACATAGGTATCGACCGTGGCATAGGACCCGAGTGGAAAAAAGCATCGTCAGCAATATCGTCGATACTCGGGCGATCTTGAGGGTCACTTGACAAGATTCTGACAATCAAACTCTTAGCAGTTTCGGAGACTAATGCATCGGCTGGAAAGGAGTATTGATTTATCTTGATTCGTTTGTAGATATCGTCGATGTTCTTGCACGCAAATGGCGGCTTCCCAAAAAGCATGGCATACATGACAACCCCAATAGACCATAGATCCACTTGGAAAGAATGCCCATTTTCCTTATCGAAGAGAATTTCTGGCGCGATATAATTTGGGGTCCCGCAAATCGTCTTCTTGCGTTCGTCATCAGACACGAGTAATGCAGCCAATCCGAAATCCCCAACCTTCACATTCATTCTGTCGTCAAGAAAGAAATTGCCCAGTTTCAAGTCTCTATGGATGACCTTGCGGCTGTGCATGTATTTGGCTGCGCCCAGAATCTGCAATAGAAAGAATCTCGTCTCGGCTTCGGTCAGCCTCTTGCGTTGCCTCAACATCTCCATAAGGCTGCCGTTGGAGCACATCTCAAGAACGATGTAGCAATTGACATTATCTTCAAAGCAATCGACGAAGCGTACAATATTGGGATGTTTCATGCTTTGATGAACCTTTATCTCACCAACAAGCTTTCTTCGATTTTTCTCCGACTTCACAGAGTCTTTTGCAACGGTCTTCATAGCAAACGTGTTTCCTTTTTGTGTTGTAACTTTGAAGCATCGAGCGAACCCGCCCTCGCCAATGCACTCTCCGCGATAATATATTTGCTGAGTCCTATCTTTCAAGGTGTCTGGAGGAGTTCTACATAATGCTGAACCTTTTGCAGCCTTTGGGTAATGACGTTTCGGAGTTCTAAGGACTTCCGATACACACTGCTTGTTGTGCTTTAGAGGTGAAGTTACTTTGGCCGAAGGTAGCTGAGAATTGCGGTCAGACTCGCAAAGTACAACCCTGCCAACCACCCGGCCATTGCGCTTCTCCAGGGTTGTCGGAGCGTACATCCAATAGTATATACAGAGGACAGGGCTAATAAGTAATTAGCGTGGGAGACAATCACGATTCTGGTCGAGTAATTTGCATGGTGTTGGTTGCGTCCAAAGTTGAGATAGCTCTACTTTTGCCAGAGATCTGCAGTGAAACACATCTCCACAGCAACGAAAAATTACCGATGCCAAATTCTCGATTTTATTTTTTTATTTTTTCCAAATTGTTACACTTACAACTTACATCATCTATCGCTACCATTATAAGTCTTCCGTTTCCAGCCATTGGCAGGCCGTGGAGTAATGCGTCTCGGAATTATAACCGCATCGTGCAAGCGAACATCTTTTTTGGTAGGGGAAATTAGGATGCCAATTCTCCCCCACCAACAGTGTTTGCGCCGACTTTCTTTGAACCCATTGTACTCTGTGCGCCTAGCTGGACTACAGCATGCATTTATTCGCAAGAGCTAAACTCCTAGCATTTCCTTCAGCAACTCCATAAGCGGGACTGACTCCAATTACTGCAAACCCTGTCTCTTTTCATGGAGTTGGAGCAGAGTCTGGGTATGCTCCACATTCGCCTGAATCCGCATCTCGCTCTCGTCAAGCTTGGTTTCTAGTTTGACTAGGCTTTCCGTCCACTCATGGATATTACGATCCGTCTTCTCCTGTCCGTGCTGTACGGTCTTCAAGATCTCAAACGAATCTGCTGCATACTCGTGTATGTGACGAAGTGATTGCAGACGCTCCAGCATTGCGGGAACAACAGGTGCCATTTTCTCCAACGATGGTAGTATTTCATAGATGGAATCGATCAGTGTGTCTGTCGTACCAAAGGGAGCGTCCCCTTCATCCTTGTTCTTGGCGCTCTCTACGTGTATCCTCTTGATGCGTTTAATCTGTTCTTCCAGTTCTTTCGGGGACCGCGAGAGCAACTCTACCTTCTCCTCCAAAGCGTCAATGGCAGGCAGCAATGAGCGCTCCGCAGAGACAGATAGTCCCAACGTATCCTCCATCCCAGTAATCCTCTCTTCCAGCTTTTCCAGTTCCCAGCTTTCTGCATGTTGAGGCGCGAGGTTGAGTGCTAGAGTAGATGACGGCGCCGGTGCAGGTTTCGTACCAATTTGCTTCACTATAGCCGCTGCTGCGTTGTTCTGCCGAACTCGAAGAGCGGCAAGCGCATTCTCAAGGTCGTCTATCTGGTCTTCATCAGATCCTTGAGCTGCAACTTCTCTTCGAACCTCATCGATCTCATCCCGCAGTCTACGGATTCTCTCCTCCAAGCTCTCCCCGATCTCACTTCTTCCATGCCGTAGCAGACCGCGAGAGCCAGCATGCCCGCCAATGGCGTCAGAAAAATCGGCTCCTTTGGTGGCTATGGACTCATTGCGGAAGACATGTGCGGCTTCGGACGCGTGGATACCTGCATGGTCGATATCTTCCACATCGTTTGTTTCCGGAGTGTATACGGATGTGCGTACTGTCGACGTATCTTCAATAAGGTCTGGTGTTTCATACAGCTCCGGGCCGATGTCTTCGTCCTCTGTCTGCCACGGAGGACGCGAAGTCATGGACAAGTCGATCTAATCTCTAAGTGTATAATTTATCATACAGCTCGTCAAAACCTCCATTTCTCGTCAGCCTGCTCCAGCGCCCATTTGAACTTGTCCCGCATGGTCTTGGGAAACATCTTTTCAATCGGCACGTCAAAAGACTTGCTAAACATGACCGTAAGCCGTGGGTCAATGTAGTTCTATTACGTTAGTATTGATTCATTGTGGCCTTACTAGCTTCGAAGTGCCCAAAGCAATGGCCTTTCCTTCATCTCGGTCTGTTTGCTGTGACTTGGTGCTCAGGATTCGCTCCTGTAATTTGCCAATTTGATCTTCAAGTTTTTCAACTGTCGCAGATGACTTTGTTTCCACAAGACCAGATTTGTTTTCAGCTTTGTACTCCTTGCCCAGTTCCTTGACTGCTTCCAGTCGAGTTGTGAGCTCTGAATCATTCATTGGCTTTTCTTTCCCCTCCAACAGCTTGGCATTGTCCTTCTCAAATTTCTTTCGGATCGAATCTTCCAGTTTCTCCAAGATGCGCTTCTGGACCTCTGCAATCGTGTCTTCATCAAGATCAGAGTCCGGCTCAAAATATTCGGGGTCATGCTTAAAGCGTTTCCCATCAAGATTGCGAATCTGTCTCTTCAATCGTAACTTTTGATACTTTTGCTCCAAGATCTTGAAGCCCATTCTTTCCATAGTCGAGCCATGTGCCTTACTTACACTTCGCTGATGGTTACACAATATTGCAACGGCTCGATTTGCTCGATTGTACGCCAATAATTTATCCGCAACCGTACCTACATTTCCAAGCTTGTCGAGTTCTTGCTGCATGGTGTAGCTGGCATTGTAAGTACGGAAAACTTTAGCCGTGAGGCCAGGCATCCAGTCCTGCAAGTATTTATTCACAGCCGGCACCGACAACTGGTCAAACAGAAGATCTCCTTTGGTTTTCGGCGCCTTCTTGAATATTTTCAGGTTTTTAAAGACTTGAGGCGCAACCTGAACCTCATTGTAGTAGCGTATGCTGTCTTTCCCGAGAAAATCAAAAATAACAGTATTCGGAGGCTGCAGTACGACATGCTCAAAGCGTAAAGAACAGCACCCTACAGTATCCGCTTCATCGTCGCCTTTCTCACCGCCAGCCCGGAGAGCAAATACGTCAATCAAATACATGGCTGTAGCCCTCTGGCGTTTCAGCATTAAGTCGTCACGCAGTTCCTTTGTGTAAGTTTTTCGGATCTTTTCGATGTGCTTCTGAAGCTCTCTAGCCTTTTCAAATTTTTTGTAATCACTTTGGCCTTTGAGTGAAGAATTCGCAGCAAGAAACACGTACTTGGTGGAACCGTTGATGTTTTCTTTCCATGTAGCCAACCATGTAACCTCATTATCGTGCTGGACCTTTTGCCATGAATGGCCAGTGGGGGGTTTTGGCACCACAGCCTCCGACCCAATATTGATGGTGATTTGCTCAGACTCAACACGCTGCTTCAGTCTTCCTGTCTTTGGGTGATCTCCACGTCCTCGGAAGAGTCCGGGTGGCTCGATCCGAAAATTGCCTACCTTTTCCTTTCTGCCGTCAAGCAGACAGTACGTGAAGTTTGCTTCCAGCTTATCTTTCTCTTCCTTCATAGATTTCTTTTGTTCCTTGGAAAGGGTTTTCTTTTCCTCCTTTTTCTTTTCAAAGTACTCCCACAATGGCCGGAAGTCGCACTTGTCGAATTTCTTGATTTTGATAGGCTCGTTTGTGCTTGCACTACGTGCACCGCCACTGGATTTGATGACAGACTGAAAGTCTTCAAAGAAATTCTTCACAAACGTTGGTTTGCTCGCATGGTCCGATTCGAGGAGCGCACCAAAGAAACCAGCGACCTCCTCTGCGTCGGGTGGGAGTGCAACAGGCTGGCCGTCGTAACGCATCTGTACATGCGACGGTAAGGGCTCATATGGCGGAGGGAACAGCACGCCACTGTGCTCGAGGGTAGTCCACTTGGGACCCTCTTCCAAGTTCTCCCACCACTTGTATTCTGGCTCGTCTTCTTCCTCCTCTTCCTTCTTTACGCGTTCCTTCTTCTCCCGTTTGACGCTCCCATCCTTGGCCACGCCACGCTTCGCCTCTCCGACTTTCTTTCCACTCGCGTCCCCCCGCTCGGTCTTTACGTTTCTCGCCGGCGGAGATGTTGGCGGAGCGGATCCGTTGTGCTCTGCCTTTATCTTCTTGCGCTTCGCGTTCAAGCTTTGGTCGTCGACAATAGCGGGAGGGAGCTCGACCTTCTTCCTCTTCTTTGGCGAGCCCTCTCTCTCCACAGCGCCTGTACTGCTGCTGCCTCTGTGCGCATCTCCGCTCGCCTTTGCACTGTGCTGTGGATGCCCGTTCTCCATCACCGGGCCGTTTCTCACGCTCACAGGGTCACCGCCTTCACCAGCTCTTGCACGCTGCGCCTCCACCTCCGCTACGGCGCTGCTCATCCTTTGCTTGCCCTCCTTCACTTTGGCCGCCAAGGGCACGTCGTCGTCGTCGCTGCTGCTGGGCATGGTTGTCGCGTCGACACAGCAGCAGTCCCGGTATCGCTTTGCCGCGGTGCAGGACCTCGACCTGCCCCCAGCGCAGAGCATCACCCCGAGCATGAGCGTGGACGGGGCCATTGGGCTGTGCGATGGGCGCGACTACTCGCAGCTGCCCGTCATCTCCAGCCGCAACAGGGCGCTCCTGGGCTACGTGGACGTGGCCGGGCTGCGCAGGAGCCTGCAGGAGGGATCCGTCCAGCCCGCTGACCCTGTGCGGAGTCACTATACGAGGTTCCGAAGGAGGGGCGTCTACCAGACCATGACACCGGACACGCCGCTGGAGGAGCTGGAGCTCTTCCTCCACGACGACCACCCCTTCGCCGTCATCACAGACGGGGCGAGGAAGTTCGTGCTGGGAATCGCCACCAAAGACGACCTGGAAGAGTTTGTAAAGCGTAGATTGCACTGATTCTTTCTCCTTCCTCTGATCATTCACTACCCATCACACCCAATATGGCAGCTCCGGGGATGGAGAATGCGATTGTGGCCCAGGACGAGATGGGCAGACCCTTCATCATCGTCCGCGACCAGGGAAAGAAGTCGCGGACGCATGGCATCGACGCCGTGAAGGACCACATCCTGGCCGCGAAGACCGTCTCGAACCTCGTCAAGACGTCGCTGGGCCCACGAGGGCTGGACAAGATCCTCATCTCCCCCGACGGCGACATCACGGTGACAAACGACGGAGCTACCATCCTCGGGCAGATGCAGGTGGAGAACCAAATCGCCAAGCTGCTTGTGCAATTGAGCAAGTCGCAGGACGACGAAATTGGCGACGGGACGACGGGAGTGGTCGTGCTGGCTGGAGCATTGCTTGAACAGGCTGCCGAGCTCATCGACCGTGGCATTCATCCGATCCGCATCGCAGACGGTTTTGATGAAGCCTGCAAGGTGGCGATTGCTCATCTCGACACCATCTCAGACACGGTGCCGTTTTCAAAAGACGAGACCACCAATCTATTCAAGACGGCAAAGACAGCTTTGGGCAGTAAGATTGTGTCGAAAGCTCATGACCAGTTTGCCCAGATTGCAGTGGAGGCAGTGATGATGGTGGCTGATCTTGAACGGAGGGACGTGGACTTCGAGCTCATCAAGGTCGATGGGAAGCTGGGAGGATCCTTGGAAGATACATCCCTTGTGAAAGGCGTTGTCATCGACAAGGACATGTCTCACCCACAAATGCCCCGACAAGTCCGTGATGCGAAGCTCGCCATTCTGACCTGCCCATTCGAACCACCAAAGCCAAAGACAAAACATAAGCTTGACGTGACCTCTGTCGAAGAATTCAAAAAACTACAAACCTACGAGCGGGAGAAATTCGAAGAGATGATTCGCATGGTCAAAGACACAGGGGCAAATCTGGTGATTTGTCAATGGGGCTTCGATGATGAAGCCAATCACTTGCTGCTGCAAAACAAGCTGCCTGCTGTGAGATGGGTGGGTGGACCAGAGCTCGAACTGATCGCCATTGCAACCAATGGACGTATTGTCCCTCGCTTTGAGGACCTGACGGCGGGGAAGCTTGGAAAGGCAGGGATTGTTCGAGAACTGACATTTGGCACGACGAGGGATCGCATGCTGGTGATTGAGGAGTGTGCCAACACGCGAGCCGTGACTGTCTTTGTTCGTGGGAGTAACAAGATGATTATTGACGAAGCAAAGCGCGCATTACACGATGCCATTTGCGTTGTGAGGAATCTGGTACGAGACAATCGCGTGGTGTATGGCGGAGGCGCCGCCGAAATGTCATGTTCTGTGGCCGTTGCCGAGGCGGCGGATAAAACAGCGAATATTGAGCAGTATGCTATGCGGTCGTTTTCCATTGCACTTGATGCAGTGCCTATGGCTCTGGCAGAGAACTCGGGTCTATCCTCCATCGAGACGCTGGCGGATGTGAAATCGCGGCAAGTGAAAGAAGGGAATTCACGGCTTGGTATTGATTGCTTGCAAACTGGGAGCAACGACATGCGTGACAACTTTGTCATTGACCCGTTGATTGGCAAGAAGCAGCAACTCCTGCTAGCGACACAGTTATGTCGGATGGTGCTCAAGATCAACGATGTGATTATCAGTGGAGCGCCAGACGGTGAGTATTAAAAATAGAGCATCCTATACACTTTTTGTACATCTACATAATCAGATTACATGATATTCAATGGAGGTTGCCGCGTCTGTTGCATGATCCATATCTTCCGCTCAAATGCAGGCCATGGTATTTGAAAGGGCTGCGAGGAGGGAAGGAGGGATAGTAGGGGGTGATTCAGGAGAGGGTGACTAAAGTTGCGACGTCCAAGACCGGCATATCCATGGACAACAGCGACCATATCCCACCCGGTGCCAATCAGCCTTTCCGGCTGACTGGTCAAAGCAAGGTCGATGCCATGCCAAAACTCTGGAGACAACAGCGTCTTTTCATCTTCCGTCTTGTCGTAGATCCAGTCGTCGCGCAGCTGGCCAAAACGCGTAGCACCAGTCATGCACGTCGCCACGTCCATGTGAAGCGTGATATTTGAGTCCGGCATCATTTCATGGCATCGATGGAGGGCAACGCCGCCAGGGTAATTGTGAGAAGAAACCCATAGCAGCCCGATATTAAGAGCAAGGGTGAGTGGGATGGAGGCGGCAATACAAAGTGTCGCCAGACGGTAAAACATCGACCGCGTTCTACGGTGCCAGCTATGAATTAGTGAGATCGTGCAAATGCTTACATCCAAGCAGCCCCGGTCGCCATCATGACGGTAAACATGGGGAAGATATACACAATGAATCTCCACTCCTTGTGTGCTTGTAGCGAGAGTATGCCAACGTACACAAGTGCAGGGATGAGCTCTAGGTTGATTCGCTCGTCCATGGAAGCACCAAATGCCATCAACGGGAGAGCCATAGGATTGAGCATGACTTTGGTGATATCCAAAATGTACTGATAGGGCGGAGACCTTCCCCACTTGCTTGCCTTGCCTAGTATCACGTTGTAGTAAAATCCGGCTGCCTCGGGCAACATCGGCACTTGCTGCCAAAAGTAAGAATCCACTTGCAAAGAAATCGTCAAGCCAATGACGCACCCAACAAGACATGTTCGGAGCACCGCCGATGTGTATGCCTGGCCAGTGAGCACGCCCACGGTGCCATAGACAATGGCCAGCACTCCCACTTCCACACGAAAGACAGTCCCCGTGAAAAACAAAACAAGCAGACCGAGCGCTCTTCGCGACTGAATCATTTCCGAGTAGGCTAGATTGGTGAGGCAGAATGCCATCATATTGGGCAGTGTTCGCGAGACATAGTAGACGATGTGGAATTGGGTTGCCAAGAAGATGAGGAAGAAGACAACCACGGCTGATCCATACACACGTCGTACCGCACCCGTCAGCCTTCGCAAAGACAGCCAATTGAGGAATCCGAGGGCTGCGCGGGTCATGTGCTGACCCGCCATCTTATCCGGAAAAGATTGCGCCACCAATGCAAACGGTGAGAGTAGAATCGCTCCAAGAAAAGTTCTAGGTACAACGCCTGGGAATGCAAGATGGTCATACTACATTAGCCTTGACCCAATGCATCTCCCAAACGTTTGTGAGTTCAAAGGGGCCAAACGTGGCGATATCATGCACAGCCTGGATGTTGAAAGACTCTTCCACTTTGGTATAGGGCGAGATGTAGATGTACAAGAAGATGAGCCCCAGAAGGAGCCCTTCAAGCGGCTTGCGATTCATTCGCTCGTGAGTAACAGCGGTAAATAATGCGGGGTTGGAGCCCTGAATGTTTGGTGCGAACTGTGATTCACGTGACTTACGTTTTGATTCACGTGACTGTAAAATGTATGTCACGTGATATTGATTGAAGGATATAGATAACATCGACTACCAATTAGTGTCGCCAAATTCTGACACAGTTGCACCGCTGTCCTCCGGAGTACACTTTTTTACGAGCAATTCAGATTGGTCTCCACGAGGGTGGTGGGAACCTTTCGCGCCCTTGAATTATAACGGCTGTCCTTCGGATCAGTGTGAGACTCATGGCTGGCTCCTGTTCTTCGGAGCATTGTGAGACCCATGAATGGCTCCTGCGTCCCACTTTGTTTCTTTTCAACCCAAATTGTAAAGCGCGGTGAGTGAGTATTGTGCAATGTTTCGACCATCACTATGTCTTGCGCTAGCTATATGTGCCCTTGAGAGGTGTTCCTCTACGGCTCCACTCCCCATTCGTGAAACTATTTCTTGTCGGGCTTAGTATCAGTCAAATGGTCTAACCCATAACGAATGATACTCTACCTACGAGGCATAAATAACGACATATTTTCTCCTCTCGGCTGCAATCGACATTCGTACATAAGCCCAGACGACCTTCTCGAGTCTCCACTTCGATCTCTACCTCTCAGTCGGGCCCAACGGACCCTGTTTCCCGCGTATTGCAGCGACAAGCTCAATTCGTATCAGCGGGTTGAGTTCCTTGACGACGCAGTGCACGAGAATGCTGCCATTTCAATCCTGCAGTCTTGGTTTCCCTCGCTGCTAAAAGGCACGCTTTGTGAACTCAGGAGCGGGATAAATTGCAAGCTAAAGTTGCAAAGCTATTGTCTGATGTACAAGATGCAGGGCCACTCGACTTGGGAACGGTTTGAAGTGAGACATACTTCTTTAGGCCTAGAAATCATCGCCGATTGCTTTGAAGCATTACAGTAAAGTAAAGATATCCACTCAACCAAGACTTAGACATATTCGGTGATGGCGTATTTGGTGTCCCGAAAAAATCAAGCTGGGATTTTGGCATCGTCTCTCACGGGACATCGCAGCATCTCGTCGCACAGAAAGATCTCTTCCAAATGGAGTATTCAGATGCACGCTGAGCAGCGCAGTGATCTGGACGAGCACAGTCACAGGTGTGAATCGTCCTTTGCTGCACTGGAGCTACTCTCCATCCGTCTGAAAAGCCTCAAACACGCTCACTACAAGCGACAAAGCCTCCAAGAACCCATTGACGGCAACTCTGAGCACTTTGGCCGAAGCTGCTGAATATTGGACCTGAAGCGTGCACTCGTCTACTCGAAGTGTACGCTGAACCAACGTCGCCTTGACTTCTTCGTCCACAGACATCACCCGCTTTGCATAACCAGCCCATTTAGCACTCTCAAAGGGAATCCTTAGACATCTGTAATTAGCTTGAATGTACTTTCTGAAGTGCTACAATTGATGCTCCATCTCGTGGAGTTCGAGTGAGTGGGAAATTTAACCTCCAAGCGCCATGTTCTTGGGAAGCTTATTTGAGGTGATTATTCTCATCATCAATTCCATCGCCATTCTCTCCGAGGACCGGTTCCTTGCAAAGAGTACGTGGGCTTGCTGAGCTTGCCTGATGCATAGTTGGATGGTCGACGCAGGGTGTTGATGGATTCGGAGACCAGTCGCAGAGCGTGAAGACCAAAATGATCAATCTCATTACGGCTGTGCGGACGTTGTTACGAAGTAGTGTTCTCATTATGGCATTTCTAATTTAAGTTCCTTTGATTGGAGTCAATGTGATGGTGATTGCCTACGAGCTCGTCTTGGGCTAGCTAGGTTGGATCGCAAATCTGGAACGGCCTGGCGGGAGCGGATGGATGGCTACGGAGATCGGGCACCAATTGCAAGTCATGTAAATAATGTACGTTTGTTCATCCGCCTCTATTAATGTCATCCATTCGTGTCTCCTTTCACACTAGTCCCTTTTTCTTCCCAAACAGCCCAAACTTCTTTTCTTTGACCTCCTTGACTGGGGTAGTGGTAGTAGTATCTCTGACTTCGACCTCCATGCTCTTCTTTTCTCGTCCCAGTCGCTTCGAGAGGCTCACTGTCCGCAATCGTGACATTCCTTTGTCCTTGTCACTCTTGTCCTCCGAGGTCCGTTTGTTCTCATGCGCGGAGGGTAACACGGCGTCCGGTGGGGGTCGCGGCGTGTTTTCTTCCTTGCGAGGTCGCAGGTCAAGTATCGGGGCAGACTTGGCTTGCGTTAGCGGCACCTCCGCAGGCTCTGGAATATGGGTGGGGGTAGGAAGGATATCTCGCGACAACTCGCGTGATAATTTGTCTTGTCCATTGGTAGCAATAACTGGAGGCGCCAGAGCTGTTGTAACCGCTTCTTCCACCAGTTCGTCTTCCTCTTCCACCATCCGATAGAAGAGGATGTAAGCCGTGGCCATTCCTGGCTTATCGCCAAAGAAATTGTGAGGGAAGGAGGAATCGACTTTCTCGACATATTCATCATCAAATAGCATCCAGCCTTGGTCGTCGGTTTTGACGACAGAGGCATAGTGACCATGGTAGGGCCCACCACCAATGTGAACTATGACTGCAAACAATTCATACAGCCGGTCCTGGTCCTCGCAGTCGTCAGTAGTATTAAAAATACGAAGTCGGTCGGGATACAAGACCCGATCGTTCATCTTATTCAGCCGCCCAGTTTCTTCGGAGTATTTAAAGCGCTTTAGGTGTAGGGCAAGCATCCAGGGCAGTGTCTTTACCTTCATTCGCTTCTCTGCCTCCTGCAATCCATGACAATTTTCACAATCGAATTTGTTCCTTTCGCACAGCATCTCACTGGCGGAGAAATTCTGTAGGCAAGCCGTGATCGACAAATCCTTTTCCATATCAATCGACAAATCTAGAAAGGGTTCGTCGCGCCTTGAGACGGTCTCGCACGTCAAGCAACGAGTCTCGCTCGTCAACCTGCCCTCGAAAATATTGTGAATCCACCCACTGCGCTTCTTGGCCTGCCCACTACTCACTTCATGCAGCTCGACATTTTCCATAATTTCGTTGAGTAGAAAGTTTAAAAACTCATGTGCGTCCTGGTGCAGGTTGCTGGAGAAGAGCTCATTCTCTCGCCTGACAATCTCTACCAGCTTGAGCGGGGAAAGAACTCCGGTGCGCGATTGATGTGCAATCAACTGCGTCCACAGGTCCTTCAGCGCCGTAAAGAGCGATTCCGACATTCCATAAGAGTCATTCATGGATTTGTCGATGGATAGTATTGGCCCTGTGGCCATGATAGCCTTCTTCTTTGCGTCAGGAGTATTTAGCGGATCCTCTCCCTTCAAAGTCATGCCAATTGGCACATTTGTTCCCGCCGCTACAGTGGTTCTACGCGGCTGCTGGGTGCTTGCCTTCCTCCCAGAATCTGAGGACGGTCTGCCATCCAACGAGCCGTTTGTCCGCGGCCTGTCCTCCATCCATACTTCTTCCTTCTCAGGATCACGCTCCGGATCACGGGCACGCGTCTTCTCGTCGTCTCCAACAACTGCGCCATCTAGTTTTTCTTTTTCTTTTTCTGGTTGGTTGTAAGTGAGGACAAACTCGCGGAACTCCTTGATATTGAAGAGGACCTGGACGATGGAGTTACAGTAGCATGTATTTCCAAAGTTCTCCATGCCAAACATTTTCTTAGCTGTGTCCTCTTCCGTCCAGTAGTTGGCCTCCTCATCCTCACTCAGCACAGCAAGTGGCGCAGGGAGTTGCAAGGTGGCCTGGGGCGGACTTGTCAAGTTGGCAGCCTTTTTGTCCTTGTCTGCCGCTTTGTCCTCCGCCGACTTCCACTTGTTAAGGATGGCCATCTCTCGCGCTCCCTGGGTTGTTCTGCAGACAGACGATGCGCGAGTGGGGGGGCTGTATGTGGGTGTGTGGGTGGGTTGGGGTTTCGAGCGGCAGATGTGGATCCTCGCTTCGCTTCCTCTTCTCGTTCTCCGCGGGCAGGTTGTGTGGGGCAACTACGTGATCTCGATACGAGAATACGAGAGAGAAATATTGATAAGAGAGAGAGAGGGAGACAAGCAGATGGAGAGGTAGAGCAGGTACATATGGTGTCAAGAGACACGTGTACAGTGCGGATGTTTCATGTTTCTTACGGAGATCGGGACGGAGCTTTTGCAATTTCTCCTTTGGTTCCCTTGATTCATGCAAGCTCTCTTGTCCCGTCCCGGAAATGAAAGGATCATAGTCTTCATCATTCCAGTCTAGGCTTCATGGCTTGCAGGGGCGGCGGCGGCTTGGGCGGGGAGGGCAAGGGTGGTGGTTGGTGGCGGTAGGATGCCTCCCCTCTGCTGCTGCTGCTTCTTCTCCCGAAACTCCTTCAGCAGGGCATTCTGTGATTTGAGCAGCTCGACCTCCTCTTGTAGCACCTTTAGCTGGTCGTCCACATTGTCTCTCCTTGTCTGTGCCTTTCTCCTCGACCGCCAAGACTCAAAGAGAATCAAGGAGCCGGCTACGGAGAAGAGAAAGGTTTCGGAGATGAAGTTTGCTCCAGTTTCAATGGCCTTTGCCTCACTCAACGGCCTTACCCTGCCTTGTTTGTCTGTACTCTGCCCCAGCAAGCCCAGCCGCAGTCGGTAATCCACGCGGTGCATTGTTTGCGCTACATGAACGCACGTATCCCGGAACACTCTGTGGTCCTTGGCCTGAGCCTTGATGCTGTTTGCAATGGGCTTGGACAGGGTCCGAGCAATCAAGGACCCAAGCTTCAGTGGAACACTCATTGATCATTGGACAGCAGCCCATCTCTCGGCGTCGTACAGTGTCATACCGGTGTAGTGTGTTGCATACGGAACGTAGTCTACTGTCTGGACTCTCTTCGAATTGGCATTGGCTACAGGGGAATAGGTACATTGTGAACACAGAGTGGAGGTGGAGCAAGCAATGCCCGCCCTCCTTTGTTGCTTCCCATCGTGGCGCAGATCTCATTTGGCGTCATAAAGCCAATTCATCAACCACCTCCCAACCATCTGGGCCACGACAAGTTGGTGACCCCATGGGAGTCACAAAAAGAGCCGGAAGGAAGGCTGCAGCTCAGAAGTCTGGGGCCCAGGATGCAGCTCCGGCAGGCAGTGCAAGGGGTGTCAAACGAGCGGTCTTCGAATCAAGCAAGAAGAAGGAAGTCGGGGTGAGCGACCTCACGCTGATCTCCCAAATCTCTGATCAGGCCATCAATGATGTTTTGAAGAAACGCTTCCACAACGGCGACATCTACACCTACATCGGTCATGTTCTTATCTCAGTCAATCCATTCCGGGACCTTGGCATCTACACCAATCAGATTCTGCAATCCTACCGCGGGAAAAACCGTCTTGAAATGTCGCCTCATGTATTTGGCATTGCAGAGTCTGCTTATTACAAGATGACTAGCTACCATGAGAATCAATGTGTTATTATCAGCGGGGAGTCTGGTGCTGGAAAGACCGAGGCGGCCAAGCAGATCATGCAGTACATTGCCAATGTATCTGGTGGTTCCCATTCTTCTATCCAGGAGATAAAGGACATGGTACTGGCGACAAATCCATTACTGGAAAGTTTTGGATGTGCCAAAACGCTGAGGAATAACAATTCATCTCGACATGGTAAGTATCTCGAGATACAGTTCAATGGGCATGGCGAGCCAGTTGGTGCGAACATCACAAACTATCTTTTGGAGAAGAACCGGGTTGTTGGGCAGGTCGTGGATGAGCGGAATTTTCATATTTTTTATCAGTACTCCAAGAATGCGCCTCAGCAATACCGTGACAAATTTGGTATTCAGACACCAGAATCATACATCTACACCTCACAGTCCAAGTGTTTTGATGTGCAAGGCATAGACGACAATGCGGATTTCCATGATACGATAAAAGCGATGCAGACTATTGGACTCACGTCGCAAGAGCAAGATGAAATCTTTCGAGTTTTGGCAGTCATATTGTGGTTGGGTAATGTACAATTTGAAGAGAATCAAGAGGGAAACGGCGCCGTCATTGACGAGGGTGTAACGAACTTTGTGGCTTATCTGATGGATGTTGATGCTACAGCTGTCGTCAAAGCATTAACTACTCGTATCATGGAGACACAGAGAGGCGGGAGGCGGGGGTCAGTATATGAGGTTCCATTGAATCCCATGCAAGCCACGGCTGTCCGAGATGCACTGGCCAAGGGGCTCTACAACAACCTCTTTGAATGGATCGTGGCACGAGTTAATCAGTCTCTCACTACACGCGGCTCGACAGCTTACACGGTTGGAATTTTAGACATCTACGGATTTGAAATTTTTGAAAACAACAGTTTCGAGCAAATTTGCATCAATTACGTAAATGAGAAATTGCAACAGATCTTCATTCAATTGACCCTGAAAACGGAACAGGAAGAATACGTGCGAGAAAAGATAAAATGGAATCCAATTGATTATTTCAACAATAAAGTTGTCTGTGATCTTATTGAGGAGAAGCGGCCTCCAGGTGTGTTTGCTGCGTTGAATGATGCGTGTGCAACCGCGCACGCAGATTCTTCTGCAGCAGACTCTTCATTCGTGCAGAAGCTAGGCATGCTTTCGTCGAATGCTCATTTCCAGAGTCGACAGGGCCATTTTATTATCAAGCACTATGCGGGAGATGTCACCTACTCCATCGATGGCATGACAGACAAAAATAAAGATCAGCTATCCAAAGACCTTCTTGATCTAGTGGCTCAGAGCGGGAATGAGTTCTTGAATATCATCTTCCCCGACCACGTAGACGCCAATTCAAAGCGTCGTCCACCGACTGCGAGCGACAAAATCAAATCTTCCGCAAATGATCTGGTGTCGACGCTCATGCAAGCACAGCCATCCTACATTCGAACCATCAAACCGAATTCAAATAAATCACCTTCCGAGTATGACGATAAAGCCGTACTTCATCAAATAAAGTACCTCGGCTTAAAGGAGAATGTACGCATTCGTCGAGCTGGATTCGCGTACAGACAGACGTTTGCAAAGTTTGCGGAGAGGTTCTATTTGCTATCCCCAAAGACTGGATACGCCGGCGATTATATCTGGAAGGGCGACCACCAATCGGGTGTAGAAAGAATACTAAACGACACCAGGATACCCAAAACCGAATATCAGATGGGTGTTTCCAAGATATTTATAAAGACGCCGGAAACGCTATTTGCATTGGAACATATGCGAGATCGATATTGGCACAAAATGGCGACTCGAATACAGAGAGCGTGGCGACATTTTCTGCGACACCGCATCGAGTGTGCTATACGGATACAGCGTATGTGGCGAGAAGCACATGGTGGATCGGAATTCATCCAGCTGCGAGACTACGGACATGAGGTGCTTGCTGGGCGAAAGCAGAGGCGGCGATATAGTTTGTGTGGTTCGCGACGATTCCTTGGAGATTACCTGGGTGTTGGAGGCGAACGTAGTGGAGGTATGGGCGAATTGTTGAAGGATTCAATTTCACTTCGAGCTGGTGAGGTCGTTGATTTCTCAATTCGATGCGAAATGCTAGTCTCAAAACTCGGCCGATCCAGCAAGCTGAGTCCGAGGACTTTAATCATGGTATGACGGACTTTGCAAATAGGCTGACTCAGACAAACAAAGCGTTGTATATCGTGCTGTCTATGATTGTCAATGGGCAACTCAACATGGCGATTGAGCGTTCCATTCCATTGGGATCGATCAAGTATATTGCTTTATCGCAGCTCTGCGACGATTGGATAGGTATAGGAGTTGGGTCGCCTCAAGAACCGGATCCACTCATTTCATGCATCTTCAAGACAGAGTTCGTTACTCGACTCAAACGGTTGATACCGTCTATGGATCTACGAATCGGCCATACCATTGAGTACAGCAAGAAACCAGGGAAACTTGCGTCTGTTAAATTTGTAATGGATACGCATGTCCCGCGTGGGGATATCTACAAGAGTGGCACGGTGCACGTGGCTCCTGGAGAGCCAGCAAGTAGTGTCTCCCGACCAACGCCAAGGAAGAAAGGTGCCGCGGGTAGAACTGCTGCGGCGCCAAAGTCTGTGCCGAATGGTAGGGCAGTGACACCGCGGGTGACGGCCGCATCGCAAAGCCCCGCGCCAGCTCCGGCGGTGGCTGCTGCCAAACACGCCATTGTAAGCTCAAACACCCATGCACGCACTCCTTCTTCGTCACGGGCACCGCCGCCGCTGCCGCCCTCTGCTCCAGCAAAAACGGTGCAGTCCATCTACAGGGTCGTGTATGACTTCAAGGGACAAAGTGCCACAGAGTTGACGGTGAAGAAGGATGAGATCATCATGATTACAAAGAAGGAAGGAGCCGGTTGGTGGCTTGCCAAGAGTCCAATGGGCGGAGAAGGCTGGGTTCCATCGAGCTACATCAAAGAGGAGCAACCCGCCGGCGCGCCGAAACCGGTACCTCAAGCCTCACGACCAGCAGCTCCCTCTGCGCCAGCGGCAAAGGCTCCTGCGCCCCAAAAAGCCAGCACTCGTGCAGCACCACCTCCGCGACTTATGAATGGCAACACACGAGCAAAGCCGGCGCCCCCGGCACTTCCGAAGGCGCGCCCGGCGGCTGCTGGACGAGGGAAGCCGCAGGCTCCGCCTGCACGGCCCACTCATACGACCACGGACGACGCTTTGCGAGGAGGCACATCAACTGCTACGGCCAGCCATGCATCGATCGCGAACCTGGCGGATATTTTGCGCGCCCGATCCTCTTCCACACTGCAGGAGGATGACGAGGAGGATTGGTAAGGGAGGGATTATCTTGGTATTTATACAGCCTGTAAATGACATGGAGTTGACGAAGCGCCAGACCCTATTCGGCCCCCTATATACAGCGACGTGACCTCTTTGCGTGACCACTCTGCGTAGTCTCAGTCCTTGGGTCGTCTGAAGAGCAGGATATGAGGTTCCGGGACGTGCGTCTCGTAGTGCTTCCAACCCAAGCTCTGCGTGATCCCCAGTCCTCTCCATTCATCCTCGTCCAGGATGCGTAGCGTGCCGACTTCCGGATCAAAGTAGTCCTTGGGGATAGTTTTGAGCATGGCTTTGGGGAGAATGACATGGCGGTATTCGTGCTCGTCGTCTGCGTACCGCGGCGAATAGTGGATCTGGTCCACGAACTCCTCCAGCTGCATTCGTTCTGTCTCTGTCAGCTGTCGTGGCTTCCGCGCTTCTGCCATCGCCGCTGTCGTTGGTGGTCGTGATTTTTGGGATTTGAGGGAGGGGCACACAGGCGTTCTTTTTCATGACTTATGGCAAGAAGAGAACAAATGATTTATACGATTGTCACGGGCAACAGAGCATTGGCGCTGCTCTGTCGAGGAGCTGGTGTAGAGATTGCCTGGGTGGCTGGGTGCAACGTGGATGCCGGAAAGTAGTGGCCCCGCTGAACGTGCAATGCTTTCGATTCGGTGTAGTTGCGGACTGACTAGCTCTCAAAGCAAACACTGGATATTCTGGAGAATAAGGCCGGGATGGGGGACCTACAGCAGACGGCCCATGGGCAGAGTCAGTCTGTACACGCTTGACGAGACGATGCAGACGGATCCATCTCCATGATCGCAGTCACCCAGGCCGTCCTCTCGCTCGTGGAGAAGTCTGCTGGACGAACTGTGTGCGTGTCGAGTGAACTCGGTCCAGCTGTGGGTCGGCTTGGGGAAGTATCTTGCTTACTCCGCAGCGAAAGCAGCGTTGAATATGATGGCAGTGCAGCTGGCATAGTGCCTCGTGAGACCCCCGTCAAGGTGAAGCCTGTCAATTCCGGCCTAGTTGTCAATAGGTGGGCCGATGAGCATAGACGAAACTGTCATCGAGCCTCTACGCTTGGCGTTGCCTACCTTTGGGCATACAGCAACAGATGAGAGCGCTTTGAGGCTCCTGGGAAGGAGTGCCATGGTGATCCACGGTGATCGCGAGGATTATAAAGAGTGGGAAAGCAACATGGTGGGAGTCGTCAATTCATGAACGAATGGTGTCCTCAATGGATGGAGTAGCATGTTATCCTACTCGTACCGTAGGTAGACAGACCCCGGCAGCCACCTTACCCGACGAGCACTGTGTCTCACATATTCACTATGTATCTACACAATTGCAATTGCTGTGAATATCCGCGCGCAGTCTCCATCAGCACTCTCCATGACTTCGCCAGTCCATGACCTTAGGGTTAGACCTCTTCTTGCCTCTCCTTTCCATCATGTCGTCGTCTCGCGTCTCTCCCTGATTGGTCGTCGGGAACTCATCCGTCGGCCCGACTCTTATCAACCCACCAGCCAGAGCAACAACGTGGAATGGGAATGGGAATGGGACTGCGCGGGGAGGATCTCACTGGCGCCATTCCCTCGAATCACCCGTCAAGGAGAGTGCTTGCTGCGTTTACTCCGCGCGACGACTACTTCATCCCCAGTGTGACGGAGGAGATTGGAAACAAGACCCGGCAGCTCTCTAATGAGGCCGAGATGGAGCTGAAGAAGGTGAAAGCAGGCGCGCTTGGTCCAATTGAGCTTTTCTCCCCAAAATACTTTGCCGCATGCATCTTTGGCGGTGTGATCGCTTGTGCTCCGACTCATGCTGGTAGGAGATCCCTTTTGCGTGCAGACTGCTGACCCATCCAGGCGTCACCCCCCTTGACCTCGTAAAGTGCCGCAGACAGGTCAATTCTAGTCTCTACAAGTCCAACATACAGGGCTGGAGCCAGATCATCAAGGCAGAGGGAGCCGGCGGGCTCTTCACCGGCTTCGGTGCAACCTTTATTGGATACGGCTTCCAGGGCGCAGGTGGGATAAGTTTGTCACTCACGGACTGACCGTTAGGCAAGTATGGAGGCTACGAGTTCTTCAAGTATCAGTATGGGAAGATGGTGGGTCAGGAGGTGGCGACAAAGTACAAGACGCCGCTCTACCTCGCTGCCTCCGCCTCTGCAGAATTCATTGCCGACATCTTCCTCTGCCCGTGGGAGAGCATCAAGGTGCGACTGCAGACCACCATCCCCCCGTATGCTTCGGGCACTATGGATGGCTGGCGCAAGGTGACGGCGACCGAGGGCATCGCAGGTCTGTACAAAGGGCTGTACCCGCTCTGGGCGCGGCAGATTCCCTACACCATGGTATGTCCTGACCCCACTGCCCACTAACCCAGACCAAATTCGCGTCCTTTGAAAACATCGTGCAGGCAATCTACGGCTACCTGCCCAAGAAGCGCGAAGAGTACTCGGGCGTGCAGCAGACGGGAATCTCATTTGTGGGCGGCTATATGGCCGGCATCCTGTGCGCCATCGTGTCCCACCCGGCAGACGTCATGGTGAGCAAGCTGAATGCAAATAGAATGGCTGGGGAGGGGGCTGGGACTGCCTTGGGTCGGATATACAAGGATATTGGCTTCTCTGGGCTTTGGAATGGACTGGGCGTGCGCATTGTCATGATTGGCACGCTGACTGGCTTCCAATGGTACATTTACGACGGGTTCAAGGTGTGGCTTGGATTGCCGGCTACGTAGTTATTTTCTCCTCTCCCTCCTTCATCCAACTCTGACTCTGCTTCATTCTCGCTCAACCTATTCCCATTCTCCCATTCCTCTTCATTCCATTGTTGCTGATTGATTCCCATTCGAAGCAACGCACAACGAACGCCAAACAAATAAATGGAGTCTGCAGCGTCGAAGCGCAAACAAAACAAACTCGACAATCATCACCACCCGGATGAGGCGCCAAATGAGCAGCCGGTGGAGGAGAGGAAGCGCAAGCGACAGAGGCACTCGGATCATGCCCCCCCGGAAGGGGAGCAGAAGCGGCAGCTGGCCACGAATGGCGGCGCCGATGACAGACTCAAGCAGCAGGGCCACCAGCTGCTGGACACGATCGGGCAGGAGGTTGTCGACGACCGACTGATCTCTGGCGCCTTTCAAAAGATCCCCAGCAAAAGACAGTACCCCGACTACCACAAGCAGATCAAGCAGCCCATTTCCTTGGATATCATTACAACGCGCCTAGATAATAATACGTACGCAGACTTCCGTGCCTTGACCGATGATCTGTTGATGCTCGTGCATAATGCCTATGCATACAACGAAGAAGGCAGCGTTATTTTCGACGATGCGCGACGCATTGAAGAGATGGTGGAGAGGAAGTTGCGAGCTTATGAGGCTGTGCAGGGCGACCGTGAGTTACAGCAGGCCATTGTCGACAGCCTGCTCGGGCTCGAAAAGGACGGGAGACAGTGTGCGCAGATCTTTTTGGAGTTGCCGAGTAAGAAGGACTACCCGGACTACTACCGCGTCATCAAGCGGCCCATCTCATTTGCACAGGTTGAAAAGAACCTGCGCACGGACGGGTATGCAGGCTGGGAGGAATTTGAGCGGGACTTGGCCACCATGTGGACGAATGCAGAGGAATTCAACGAAGAGGCTAGTGTCGTGGTGCAGGATGCTCGCTTCCTGCAAAGTCAGACCGAGAAACTCGTGCAAAAGAAAAAGCCGAGAAATCCGCTGAAACTGGTCCTCAAGAATACGACTGGCAAGAGGGATCAGCATACCACAAAGATCAAACTCAACTTGGGATCCGGAAGGGTCGATGGCGTGATGAAGCAAGATCCGGAAAAGGTGCAGGAGCCGGCAACCCCGGAAGTGCCTCAAGAGGCAGCGCCGAAGCATGCCGGGCCGGAGCCAGCGAAGGTCAATGGCCTGCGGGAAATCGCTCCGCGGGAGGAGAGGTACGAAGAGGTCCGGGAGAGTACGGCGAGGGAAGAGGTGCATGACGCGACGCACCGAACGCCAGACAGCCAGGGAAAACTGCACCCAAAGTACAACACCAAAACAGGGCGGCCAGTGGGACGGCCGCGGAAAGTTCCTCTTCCCGACGACCCCAGATACCCGCAGTACCTTGCCGAGCAGGCGGCCAGAAGAGAGGCTATTGCGGCTGGAAGGTATGTGTCGCCAGAGAGGACGATTTCTATTGCCGTGCGGCAGCATGAATACCCCAACACGAATTTCCAGAGCCTGCAAAGCTATCCGCGCTATGATGCCACGGCGCCGATCTCCTACGCGCAGCCACAGCCTCTTGTTGCACAGCCATATACCGGAGCACCCCCGACTCCCAAGCCGCCAGAGAATGTATATCGGACAGATGGACAGAGCGTTGAGGATGCCCTGTTGGCTGGAGTGTCCATCTTCACGCCAGACGAGATCGAACCCTCCTTCTCGCTCGACTTTCCAGCGTCGCCAAAATTCATTGTGCAGTCCTTCGCCTTCAGTCTCCCCGCAACGCACTCCACGCTCTACGTCTCGCCCTCGATTGCCAGTCTTCTGGCTGCCCGCCCCTACAGCCTCTCGCTGGCCGCCAATGGTCGCCGGCTCAATCCCACGCACAACTACAACTCACGCCGGTCTGTGGAGTCGCCCAAGGCGTCTTTTGAAGTGAAGCTGACCCCGGGGCTGAATCTGGTGGAGTGTCAGGTGACGGTGCAGTCGAAGGATGGCGAGGAGGGCTTCGACAAGGAGAAGATGGTCTTGTGGATCCTCTTGCGGCGCTGATGTACATATCCTAGCATGGAAATTTACCACCACCGCAGCATGGAGGATTCACTCCACGCGATCGAAGAGTGCACTGCGCTTGAGCAGAAGCTTGCGCTTGTTGTCCCTGACCCAAGCGACCTGATTCTCCTCCAGCAGAGGAATGCGCGTAATACTCCATGCTAACCAAGGCTCTTTGATGCGCATCTCCACGACGCCGTTTTTCTCATGCAAGAGGACCCTTCCCTGCCGGCAAGCCCTCCTACGCACAGACCACACGACACAACATACCTGCGTACCATGACGGACAGCATGCCGCCCCTCTCGATGGACACGCCTGCGTGGCTGCAGACGCACTTCAGCAGCCTTGCAGACGTAGCCACCGCGACAGAGGACGGACGTGACGTGCCCGCGCGCGTGCAGGCCTTTTGGCGCTGCGACTGGCTGCTCGAGTCATAATTTGTGGGTGATGATATATATCTAATGCTCTGTACATCTAATCTGTGTCCGCCTGCTTGGCCAGCTGGATGGCCATCGCGTTGGCCTCCTTGGCAATGCGCTTCACCTCCACGCGACACCCCAAGCGCTCCGTGACCGCCACCAACCCACTGATCTCACGAATCAAGTCGATGTTTTCAGGATCGCGGCCGTTGCTGTCCTTGAAGCCATTGCCAATCCACACGCCACTGATCATGCTCACCGTCTCGACGGCATACTTGACGTCCGTGTTCACAGTGAGTGCCTTTGTGGTGCTGCTGATAGGCGCATTACGCAGCGCATGCACAATGGCGTACAGCGCCGCGCGGTGCGAGGAGTGCGGCTGCAGGTATTTCGGGAGCAGCTTCTTGCGCGCCTCGGTGGTATGCATCGTGCACGCATTCGTCCCAATCGCATACCTCCCCATTCCCATCCGTCCACCATGCGCAAACACAACCACGATTTCATCCTGGCGGATCTTGAGGTGCGAGGGGTTATGGTTCATGTGCTCCACCATCTCGCCCTTGTGGCGGAAGAACTCGCCGCAGTCCGGGTCGGGGCACTGCAGCACTTGCGATTGCGTGCGGCGGCGCATCCTTGTCGTCGCCCGGCTTTGGCTTCGCCTCCCTATCGCATGCACCGCCTCGTGGTGGGTTGGGTGGGTCGGGCGCTCGGATTATTGCGGGGTCTTTCCGACCCGGGGTCTAGACAGACGTACGTCATGGGAGCGCGTGGAACTCACGCGTGTAACCATGGAAAACACACGCAGGACGTGGTAAGTAACACAAGTATGTACATCGTTGCTGCGTAATGTCATAAGACCAGTCGACAAGGCCAGTCGAACAGGCCTCCCGAGTTCGTGTATCACTGTCCGTCCCCTGGGAGATTGGCGCCGCCCTCCATTTGGTGGGGTCTGTCCACCTCCCTCTGTCGGCGCAATGGCCAGCGCCAATTTCGCGAGCGTTCAGTGGTCACTGGGTTTTCTGCTGCCTCTTCCAAGTCCCGTGGTGACTGGCCATCTGTATCCTGATGCCGCGAACGAAAGTCCCACCATGAGCGTGTCGAGGGTGCACTTGTGGAGGTCTCGGGCGCCGCAGCGGGAGCAACCTCGTAGGGGGGCGTGTGCTCCTGCAAGGGTGGCACAGGCGGTGGGAGGCCGATTCGTGAGAGGTAGGTGAGCATGAGGCGATTGGACCCAGAGCGTGCCTGGTGCGCTTCCTCAGGCTGTGCGTCAGCTTCCTCCTGCGAGGTTTTGGGGATAAAGAAGTCTGCCTTACACAGTGGACAGCACGCCTTCCGACTCGTGAGCCATGGGTCAATGCATCCTGCATGGAATGCATGTCCACACGTCAGGCCCCGCACGTTTTCGTCATCTTCGAGCGCGTCGATGCATATAGCGCAAGCATCGCCGGGTCCTACTTCGTCAGGTGCCGCTGTACCCTTTTCTCCACCCTCTACTTCCTGCAGCCTCTCCTCCGTTGACATCGGCTCCTCGTTATCGAACCCTCGTGAGAAATCAGCTTCTTCTAAGCGAATCGAGGGAGGGGAGAGCTCGCCGTCGTGCAAGCTCGGGGCCCGGCTGCAGCCCCGACTTTGATTGAAGCTCGGCATTCGGCTCGGTGTTCTTCGGGACGGAGCTCGTGAGGGTGTTCGTGATGGTGCCCGAGTTGGTGCCCGGGAAGCAGGAGGGGAATTCGGCCGCGAGGAGGGCCGGGACGCATTTCGCGCTGTTTGCGGATCCACGCCACCTTCCGAAGACAGGCCCTGTCGCTCGCGTAGAGCCTTCCATGCCTTGTACTTCATGCTGGGAAATCGTTCCTCGACCTCGTCCATCGTCAGCAGCTTCTTTTCTCTCCTTCTCCGCACTCGCGGCGGGACATCGTGCATACCAATCACAGTCTCATCCACGACACCACCATTCTGTGCCAGACGGCGCCGGCTTCGATAGCGAAAGCAAAACTTCACGCCAACAATGATCCACAGATTTGCAAAGATCACGCCGAATCCTAGCGCCACAAAGAACAGCAGTGGCGATGATCCGCTGCTGCTCTTGGACGCTGCAGAGGAAGAGGCGGCGGCAGATGCTGTGGGAGAGGAGACAGGAGTGCTCGTGCTGCTTGGCAGCGTCGTTACGATACTCATTCTCTGCTCGTAAACTCACTTCCCCTTTCCCTCTCTCTCTCTCTCGCTGAATCCCAGATTCTCCTGTCTCCGCGGGGTCTTTCCTGGACGGGGCTGATTTGTCGGTGGGTGGGCTTCGATAGCACGCTCCTCACGGCAACATCCGACTCAGCCACGGACATTTGGACGTTGGGCGCATATGAGTAATATGAAAAACATGAAATGAGCATTCCCCCAGCGGCTGCAAATGGGAATCCGATCGCGTTCGTAGATGTTGCGATTGGCGGGCAGCAAGTTGGCCGCATGCAGTTCGAGCTGTTTGCAGACAGACTGCCCAAGACCTGCGAGAACTTCCTCAAGCTCTGCACCGGCGAGGTGGCCAGGGGGCACAGGCCACTGGGCTACAAGGGCGCACAGTTCCACCGCGTGGTACGCAACTTCATTGCACAGGGCGGCGATATTGCAAACCATGATGGAACAGGCGCAACGACGGTCTGGGGAACGAGGTTCTTTGCAGACGAGGGCTTCTATTTCAATCACGATCGGGCTGGTATGCTCAGTATGGCAAATTCGGGCCCAAATACAAACGGCTCGCAGTTCCTAGTCACCCTGGGGCCCTCCCACGACCTAGATCACAAGCATGTCTGTTTTGGACAGCTTGTTGATGGCCTGCATGTCCTGCGGGCAATTGAAGCCGTTCACACAAATGCAAGTAGCAAGCCCATTCTCCCTGTTCAAATCGCAGAATGCGGAGAGATGTAGGATAGTCTAAATCTGAAGCTTCTCCTCCAGATACTTTGTTGCCTGCTCCACCGCTTTGTCAATCTGTGTGATGTCACTGCCAACGCCCTGACTCTGTGATGGGCCTCGTCCACCACTACGGCCCTGCGTCAGATCGCTGACGACCTTGCTCCACGCCTGGGCGTCCATTCCTTTTTTGACTGCATCGTCTGCAACAAAGCATGCATATGCAACTTTAGGCTCCGTCGCGGCTAACTCATCGGCACCCAGCACCAGTACTGTCTTTTTCTGCTTTTTGTAATGTGCTACTACCTCTGCAAGAGCCTTGGCATTGGCGGAAATGCCGGGAAGCACCATCACCGCATATCCGCGATTGGGGTTCTTCTCAAAGTAGGCGCTCACGGAGTCTAATGCTGACTTACTTTCTGCCTTTTGCCGCGCCTTACTTTCATCGATGATGCCCTTGACGATGCGTTGCAAAACCTTGTCCATTTCGGCTTTTGTGACTGCAGAGATAAGGAGCTTGCTAAAGTCAGCCTGGGTAGACTTGGCTTCGGTTTCCTTTTCGACAGAGAAGGGCATCCTTTCGAGTCGTTTGATACGGACGTCAAAGTCACGGGCAAGTCGTTGGACTTCATATGCATCCTCCCCGGTTACGGCAATAATGCGACGAATGCCTTTAGCAATACCCGACTCTTCGAGAACCACAAGTTCCTTGATCTCACCAGTCTTTGCAACATGTGTTCCCCCGCAAAACTCAATACTGTACTTGCGCCACTCTTCATTGCTGGGATCCTTTAAAATTTCATTTACGGACATTCCCACAGAGACGACACGCACCGGATTCGGATATGTCTCACCAAAAACAGCTCGGACCCCAGCAATTTGCCGAGCTGAATCAAGATCGACGTCTTTCGAATACACAGCCTGATTACGTTGAATATACGCCGTCGACACGTCCTGAATGTTTACCATTTCCGCAAGCGTAACGCCAGACTTGTGGGAGAAATCAAATCGAAGTTTCTCCGCCGCCACCAGAGATCCCTTCTGATCCACCGTGTCGCCAACTACTTCACGAAGTGCAAAATTGAGGACATGTGTGCCTGTATGATTATTGCGAATTGGCCGTCTTCTTCCTTCATCGTAAGTGGAGATAATTTTATCACCAGTCGACAAGGCTCCATAAGCCATGTAACCGGTATGCAAGACATATCCCGCGTACTGTTGAACATTCTGTACTACAAACTCCGCGCTGCCATCTATCGAGAGACTTCCAGTATCAAACTCTTGTCCACCCTGCTCTGCATAGAAATTTGTTCTATCGAGAATTATTCCTATCTGCGTGCCTTCGCTGGTGCCGGAGGTGGACTCAATGAAGCCGTCCTTGGTCAGAATGGTCTCTACACCTGCGTCGACAGTTCCAAGGGCAAACTTGGCAGTGTCGTCCGTCTTCGTTAGATTTCTCTTTTGCAGCAATGCGAGGGTGTGAACATCGAGCTTCAGTAATTCCTCGCCTTCACGGGTCTTTACCTGTTTACTGATGGCCTTGGAGTGAGCCATTGCCTTCTCAAACCCGTCTTCGTCAATTTCCAGTCCAGACTCACAGGCCATCAAACGCGTGAGATCGACAGGGAACCCAAATGTCTCGTACAAACGCCATACACTCGCTCCATCCAGCACTTTGGACTTGCTTGCGCGGCTCCTACCAGCATACTGCTCAAACATCTTCTCTCCACGGTCCAAAGTTCGCGAAAAGGACTCCTCTTCCTCGTCCAGAATGTCTTTTACATCATTTAAGCGTCGTGTTATTTCGGGAAACATGTCTCCCATTTGATCGACCAAAGTCGGTGCAAGCGATGAGAAGAAACTCCCGATAGGCACATCAAATTTTTTGCGCACATATCTGGCGCCCCGTCGAAGGACCCTTCGAAGGACGTACCCACGACCGTCATTATTCGGTACGCCGCCATCTGAAATGGCAAATGTCAGTGTCCGTACATGATCAGCCACAACTCGGTAGGCAGTATCAATGCCGTCAGCATCATCTTCTCCAAATTTGCCGCTGTAAGATCTTGCATTCGTGAGGGACTGTATCTTATCGAATAAGGGAGTGAACACGTCGGTGTCATAGTTGGAAGACTTTTGCTGTAAGATAGAGACCAGACGTTCAAAGCCAAGGCCGGTGTCGACGTGCTTGTTGGGTAGAGAGCGAAGACTTCTATCCGACTCGCGATTGTATTGAATAAAGACATTGTTCCAAATCTCGAGCACGTTGGGGTCGTCTTCATTTACCAGATGAGACGCATTACGGCCACCTATCCTGTCGAAATGTATCTCTGAACATGGCCCACACGGCCCTTGTTCACCCATTTCCCAAAAGTTGTCCTTTGCATTTCCCGAGAGGATATGATCTTCCTGCACGCCAATGTCTTGCCAGTATTTTTTAGCTTCCAAGTCGGGCTCTAGCCCTTGTGAAGCATCTCCTTCAAAATAAGTCACATATAGCCGGTCTGGAGGAAGCTTAAACACCTCCGTAAGCAGCTTCCACGAGTAGCCAACTGCCTCCTTCTTAAAGTAATCACCAAAAGACCAGTTGCCAAGCATTTCAAACATAGTATGATGGTAGCTGTCTCGGCCAACGTCTTCCAGATCATTGTGCTTCCCGCCCGCTCGAATGCACTTCTGTGAATTGACGGCCCGCCGCAGCCGACCAAAATCCGATGTAGGGTCAACAGTCCCGAGGAAGATGGATTTGTACTGGTTCATGCCGGCATTGGCAAAAAGCAATGTCGGGTCATCAAAGGGAATGACTGGCGAGGACGGCACAAACGTATGGCCTCGCTCTCGAAAGAAGTCCATAAAAGTCGCCCGTACCTTCCTCGCAGGCCATTGCTGCTCCACGCGGCCATTCGCCATTCCTCCAGACATTGCTTTTGCGCAAAAAGCTCGCACTAATCGCGTCGTCTTGAATCGTAATAAATCCTCTCCTCCAGCGCCTCACTCAATGATGACCATGGAATGAGATGGCTATGGCACTACAATGGACAAGAAGCTCATGCGCGGAGGAAAGCGCAAGCAGGAGGAAGGCACCGATGTGCAAAAGAGGCAAAAGATGATTTCGACGTTTGAAAGACTCAAGGTGGATGGATCTCAGTCCGAGGAGCAGGACTTCATGCAGATCGAGCCCGACAAGTACAGAGTGTTTGTGCCCTCGCTTGACGAGGACAGTGGTGAGGAAGGAGGGAGCGAGAGTGAACGTCGCATGGGGTTGAGCTTTTGGGGAGACATTGAAAAGAAGATTGCAAAAGTACCACCATACATTCTCCGTGCAGACAGTCCGGCGGACGACAAGCGTGCATTGGTGGTGTACCGTTCGCCAGACAGCTTCTACAGAGTGGACAACAAGCCCATTTGCTTACCGTCTAGCCCAGCAGCAGCAACCTTCCCAGCAATGCAACCTACAGCACCGCCAAACTCTCCCACCATGCAGCCAGCAGATGCTGACGATATTGCTATGCAGGATTTGTAAGTTACCCTACATTGTACTCGAGCTGTAAATTCAGAATTGATCATCATAGGCTGTGATTCTCATTCCGGGCGAATGCCTCCCAAGCCATGGGAAAGACAGCAGACAGCCGGCGCAACTGCAACCTCCTCAACACTGACACGGCCATACCCAGCTGCTGAGCCTGAACCAGAGCCTGTGTTGCAGTCCGTGGCAGGATCCTCATCGACGCCATCCATTCCAGATCGGTCGGCGCTCACAGCCACGGGAAACACAGTAGCACCAAGGTATGGGTCTGGATATGGAGGGGGATATGGAGGGGGATATGGGTCTGGACTTGGTAGCTACGGAAGCCATGGAGGCATGTCATCCTACAACTCGCCCTATTCAAGGTTTGGAGGAATGGGTTCGTATGGGGGCGTGGGTATGGGCGGCATGGGTGGTATGGGTGGTATGGGTGGCATGGGCGGCATGGGTGGCTACGGCGGATATGGGGGTATGGGGATGCCTGATGATGCTAACGATCCCAACTCACTCACCCGTGGGATGCAACATTCGACACAAGCGACCTTCCAGATGATCGAGAGCATAGTGGGTGCCTTTGGAAACTTTGCCCAGATGCTCGAGTCAACTTTCATGGCAACTCAGTCGTCGTTCTTTGCCATGGTCAGCGTAGCTGAACAATTTGGCAACCTTAAAAACACCCTTGGATCCCTGCTGGGTATCTTCGCCATCATCCGATGGGCGAGAATCATACTGGCCAAACTCACGGGAAAGCCGATGCCTCCTTCTTCGGGTGCTCGCGAGCTCACACCAGCCAATTTCGAACACTTCCAAGCCCGAGGCCCACGGCCCTCCAAGAAACCGCTTGTCTTCTTCGTTCTCGCAGTATTTGGCCTGCCTCTTCTCATGGGGAGGCTTGTGCGCGCCATTGCATCACGCCAGGATTCGGAGGAACAGCGCCGGTTAGCAGGCGGAGGTGTTGTTGACCCCGATGGAAGGCCACTTGACCCCTCCAAACTAGAATTTTGCCGTGCTCTCTACGACTTCACTCCGCAGGATCCCAGCATTGAACTCCGCATGCGTACCAACGATGTCGTTGCCATACTATCCCGAACCGACCCGGCTGGAAAGGAATCGCAGTGGTGGCGTGGGCGACTGCGAGACGGACAGATGGGCTATTTTCCATCCAATTTTGTGGCCATCATTCCTCGCCGTGAAGGGCAGCAAGGGAGTAAGCTGGGCCCAGAAAGAACATCGTCTAATGCATTTGTAGAGGAGTTCCAAAAGAAGGGAGGGTCTGTATAAACAAAGCACACAACGACATCAAGTTATTTCGCTTAGCATTCAGGGATTGCGGCATTATTCGAGGCTGATGGGGCATACTCGTATACGTTGTATAGCCAACGAGCCACCCGCCATTGTCCGCCCAGTCTATTGCAAGGACACGGTGACCTCCACCTTCTTGGGCCTGCTTGTAGATACATAGAAACGAAAGTTACGAGGTTATTGACATGCCTGCCCCATCATCCGCTCAATGCAGAATCCAATTCTTTGTTTATAACTGCTGCTCATCTCGATCTGAAACGGATCGGGATCTGTCGGAATGGTTAAATCTACGCGAGCGAACTTGAAACAACACACATCCCCAACCCCCACTCCCTGTCGCGACTTCTATTTTTATCATGGGTGGATGACTCATCACAACGATTGGACATAGAGACACGTCCATGGATTCTTCCAAGCTGGGCCGTGGAAGCATCAGAGGTGGCGGCAATATCGGGACTCCAGTGCGCGTCGTTGAGCAAGACGCCATCTACACATTCACTTCTGTTGGCGATGACGAAGACATTGTACACATCAATCTGAACGCGCGTGGAGGCGATGCCGACGAGCTCAAAAACCAGGAATCCCTGTTCATGACCGCTGGTCGGCCGAGGCTCATCAAGCTGGAAGTGGCACCGTGGGAGGAAGAGATGGACTCTGATATCTGCTCGAGTAGCATGTCATCCCCGCCCACTGGAAGACTACGCCGTATGATGTCGAGAATGACACTCTCAAGTTCTCCGACGCCAAGAGCACGAACTTCGATGACCACAATCAAAGCGAGGATGGCGAGACAGAAGAGCACACCGACGTTTCAGATAAGATATACAGACAATTCCGACTACCCTCCCTCTCTACCTCCTCTACCTCTTCACGACTTCTCGGCGGACGTCTTTCGCAGTATTCGTTTTTGACTCTCTCACATACACACAGGTGAAGGCAGTTCTTGTACCATAGCCCTTCTCATTTTGTAATTTAGTTATTGAACTATGCACCATTGTTACGTCCTCCTTCGTCAATGAATGTCGCATGTGAAATTGGAATTGAGAAAGGCAAGAGAGGCAATCAATGCAAAAGACTGGCAAACTGCCGAGTCTTCGAGCCAGAAAGTGTTGTCTTTCGAGCCCTCCAATTATAATGCAAATGTGTTTCTTGGTCTAAGTCGGCTTGAACTAGGTTACATTGAAACTAGCGAAATAGCATACAAGAATGCCATCAAGCAAGATGAATCAAATCTTCTTGCATGGCAAGGCCTTCTTGCAGTATATGATCGAGCTATGCTCGTTGATTCATACATCACGACCGCTACAAAGATAGCATATATCTACAAAAAGCAAGACGATCATGACAAATGTGCGACCATGATTCAACAAGTACTTCGATTTACAAGGGAGACAGGCAATCCTAAGCAATTGGTCGGAGTTTTGGAGATGCTACTTCCTTCCGGGCCATTTCAGTCTTATCTGGAAGGTGCAATTTCACCTCCAGCAGAGGTATTGCTCGAGATGGCAGCTCTGCTGGAGACGGAGGAATCTACGCAAACTAACAGAGAAATCAATTCGCGAAAAACAAGACTGGGTGCAAAGCTAGCCGATGTGACGAATGAAGTCAAGCAAGAAGTCTTCCTGCAAAGCCGGCTGTCAAACATATACAATCAGATCATCACCTACTCCCCTCATGAGGAAATTCGCCGTGAGTATGAGAGTAAATTACTCTTCCGAGGATACGAGATACTCTTGGTGCTGCCGGATAACAAAAAACCGTCTCAGCGAGACAGGGTCCGGAAATTGGCCTCTGAAATTGTCACGATAAAGTCCCCCGTCCTTCTAGCGTATCAAATTCAGCTGGAGTGGCGCGATAGAACCTCTCTTCGTGAACTAGACATCAATCTGGTCCACGATTTCATCGACTTCTTCCCCAGTGAACCGCTGAGCAACACCCTGCGGGCGTACCTAAACTCCCAACTTGCCGACTTTCAAGTTGAGAGCTTGGAGGATGATGAAAATGTGCGCGTGGAGGAGGATATCATTGATCTACTTGTCGAAGCTCTGCAAAATAATCCTGAGTCAATCATCGCTCATCGGGTATTGTGTGAGTATTATCTCTCCACCAAAGAGTACGAGCTTGTGGGTGAAACTGCTCGGACTGGCTTGTCGAATCTTCAATCTCTCACCAAGACGAGAAGTCTCTACCTGCCAAAGAATTTCGATACTCTATCTGCCATGTTGGGGACCTCCTATGTCTACTACCAAGCGCCCAAGCATCACCTGGAAGCAGAGCAAATCTTTGATCGACTTTTAAAGAAGACACCCAATGACTTGGCCGCACTCCTTGGACGAGGCTTAATTTTTCAAGAGCGGTCAGAGCATGCCGCATCTCGTGATGCATTTCTACAGGCCTGTAAGGCTCATCCCACAGTCCTGCAATGCCAAGCCGAGTATGGTTGGTCTTTGATATTGCTGAAGGAGGTTGATAACGGCAAAAGGGAGTTGGAGTCTGTGCTGAAGAAGCTTGACGAGCGGGATCTTCCTGCGAGTGACTTAAAAGGGACAATTCTATGGAGAATCGGTCAGTGTCTTTGGGAGTCAAATGTGGAGGGCAGAAAGGATCGTGATGGAGCATATTCTTATTTTGTAAAAGCCTTGAACAGTAACTCAAGCTATGCACCGGCTTTCACAAGCATTGGAATCTTCTACGAGCTCACTGGAGACCATGATCGAGCAAGTAAATGCTTTCAAAGAGCTTTTGAACTAGACGCCAACGAGCTGGTCGCTGCAAAGTACCTTGCAAATGGCTTCGCGAATTCTCATGAATGGGACTTGGTGGAGATCATTGCGCGTCGAGCTGCAGACGCAGACAAAAAGCGCACCATTCCCGGCCACGAGCTTACCTGGCCGCAGAGGGCTCTTGGAGTCGTTGAATTGAATAATCACAACTACCTACAAGCAATCCAATACTTTCAAACTTCTCTTCGTGTGGACAACGAGGACTTCAATGCCTGGCTGGGCCTTGGCGAATCGTATCTCGGGACCGGCAAATATATTGCAGCCACGAAGGCTTTCAACAAAGCTCGCAGCTTGGACAGCACCAATTGGTTTGCACAGTATCTATTGGGTACGGTGCAGCGAGATCTCTCGGAATACGAGACAGCGGCCTCTACGTTTCGCGTTGTGCTGGCCACGCGACCTGATGAATTTGGTGCATTGACTGGTCTTGTTGAGACGCTTATTCTTGGTGCTTTTCACTGGTTACGCAAAGGGTACTATTCTCGGGCTTGTGATTACGCAATCGAAGCAATCGAGCCCATTGAGCACCTTGCCCAAACGCGGAGAGAAGCTCTGGATTTGTGGAAGCAGGTAGCTGATGGAGTTGCAATATTCACGTATCTGCAAGGATCTAGTGAACAGTACCCCTTTGAGAGGCTGGAGCAGCTATTGAACTTACCACTGGGGGAGAAGCAGCAGCTTTATGACAACAGCATGGATAGCGTGGATGGGGTAAGCATGAGAGTATTTCTTGAAGCGAGCTCGACGGAAAAGTGTCTCTACGGCTCCATCCTGGCAGCAAAGAAGAATGTCCTGGCCAGCACGATCGATAAGACGGCCCATGCAGCTGCGTGGTATAATCTGGGTTGGACAGAATACCGTTGTTATTCCGTGCTGCGACCGAGGAAGGATGCCTATCGACAAGCTGCAGTCCGCTGTTTCCGAAGAGCCATCAAGCTTGAATCTAGGAACGCCGAGTTTTGGAATGCACTGGGTTGTGCCATTGGAAGCGCGCATGTGCGTGTCGCCCAGCATTGTTTTGTGCGATCGCTCAATATCTACGAGCGGAACCCTCAGCCCTGGACAAACCTTGCGACCCTGTATATGCTGGCTGACGACTTGCAACTTTCCAATGAAGCCTTCTCCCGGGCGCAGTCTGTGGATCCTGAATACCCACTATGCTGGGTTGGACAGGGATTCCTTGCACAGTTGTATGACAAGGAGGAGGAAGCAAGAGGGCTTTTCGAGCATGCGGCTAGTATTTCGGATGATTTCTTCTCCCTGGTCAAGAGCCGGGCCGCGCTTGCCATCTTTGACGGAGTGCAGGAGAATTTGGAGAAGGCAGTGGCCTCGCCCATGTACCTGCTGGAGAAGCTGCTGCGACAGAATCCAAAGGAGTTGGGGACATTGCAGCTCTTTTCCTTCTTCCTGGAACGTGATGGCCAGTTTGATGCGGCTCTCAGCCAGGCAGCAAAGCTGTGCGACCAGTTGGAGGCACGCTATGAAGAGCTTGAGGACGACGAGGATCTGCTTCGCTTTGCGCACGCCAAAGCCGACATGGCACGCGTCTCGCTTGCGGCGGAGTGCTATGACGAAGCTTTTGCACAGGCGACAGAGGCACTCGACCTGCTCGAATCGAGCGACGCCAGTAGGGAGGTCAGTCTCTCGGCCCACCTGACTGCTGGCATTGCCGCCTTTTGCCGCAAAGACCTACAGACCTCGCTGGGGATGTTTGAGGAGGCTTTGGCTGAGAGTGGCGAGGATGCCGACGTGGTCGCCCTGCTCTCTCAGGTCCTGTGGGCCAAAGGAGGCAAGGTAGAGCGAGACGTAGCGCGGGAGCAGCTGCTGAGCAAGTGAGGCACTCGACTTCCCTGACTAATCCCAGTGTGGAGCGCAATTCGGGTCATTTCATGTCCCTCGTCATGCTGGGGTGCATGGGCGCCTTCGCGTCGGACGACCAGCTTGTCGAGATGGCGTGTGCGCGTCTGCGGACGTTTGATCCAGAGACGCTGCGATCCCTGGATCCAGAGCACCACGTAGCGCACTTTCTCGCACGGATGGCCCGCCTACGTGGAGAGGAGGGGGGAGAGAGACAGACGGCATGGCAGGCGGCTATCTTCACGGACCCCTCCTCGCCCCAGCTGTGGAAGGTGCTGGCGGAGGAGTCGCGCGATGGAGGGGTGGCGCGAGTGGCGCTTCGGCTGGCCATGCACCAGCACATCACGAGCGAGGCGCTTGCGCAGACGCACGATCAGATGGGCAGGGTCAGCGACTTGCAGCGCTCGGTGATGCTGGCGCCATGGCGCGCGCAGCCATGGCAGCGACTTGCGCTTGTGCATACCAAGACGCCGGGTAGGGTGGGTGACTGACTTGCGCTTATTCAGCTCCATGACCTAATGCTACGTACATATCCATCCTAATATCATTCCTCGCGCTCACGTTGCTGATCGTGTGATGGCATCTACTCACGTACCCCCGTTCATACTCCCCGCCAGACCTCTGCGAGAAACTTTTCCATGTTGACCTTTTTCTTTTGATGCCCTTTGATCCAGGTATGATCGAGCATATTGCGTGGACTGGGCCGCTTGGCCGTATCGCGCTCCAGACTACATTAGCAGGGGTAAGGAATAGAGGCACCATATACGCAAAAAGTGTCGAAAGGCCTGGGTCCATTTGATCCCGAGTTCCGGCTCGTCCTTCAGTTCGGGCACGGGGAGGGTGACGATGATGGTGAGCAGCTCGATGGGCATCAGCGGCGCATGGCTCTCGTTGGTGTCGTAGAAGGGGAACCTGTGCTGCGCGACTTCCATCAGCGTGAGCCCCAACGACCACACATCCGCCTTGACTGTATACGGCTGTCCCTGGATGCGCTCCGGGGCCATGTAGGAGGAGGTCCCTGTGAATGTGCCCGCCAGCGAGTTCACCAGCTCGCCCGAGACGCCAAAGTCGCATAGCTTGACCCTGCCCGACTTGGTGAGGAGGATGTTACTCGGCTTGATGTCGCGATGGATGATCTTCTTGTCGTGCAGATAGGTGAGGCCGAGGAGGACGCCTTCTGCAATCTTGCCCAGCACGCGCTCGCCGATCCGCCCGCCTGTCTCACGCACCCGCTTATACACGGCGTCCAGGGATCCCCCGGCACAGAACTCCATGCAGATGGAGATGCAGGCGCTGCCTTGCGACAGGTAGGCACCGTAGTACTTTACAATATGCTCCGAGTGGCATCCCTTGTTGATGGAGAGCTCGCGCAGGATCTGGCGGTGCACGGCAGGGTCCGGGTCCGCGGGAATGGTCTTGAGGGCAAAGAGGAGCTTGCTGCCTTTCAAGCGCGCCTTGCTCACGCTCCCGCCGATGCCTTCCCCTACCCTGCCCAGCTCTTCGATCTCGCCCTGCTTGAAGATGACCTGCCATTCCTCCTCGTTCATGTCCTGCATGTCCTTCTCGTCCGCGTGGTTCCGCTCCACGGCCCTGCGCAGCTCGCTGTTGAGGGAGTCGGAGGACTTGCTTCTCTGCTCCATGGCGCCAGCCTGCGGTGTCTGCAGCGTGAGCCGGGGCAGGGCCTGTGTCAGACCGGCCACTCCCTCCTCCGTCCCCTCATCCGTCTGCTCATTCGTCGGGGCCTGGGTCCTTGCTGGCGCTAGGGAGGAGGGCGAGCTGGGGATGGAGAGTGCCAGCGCCGGGCCCTTCCGTGGACGCGGCCGCAGCAGGGGCACGCTCATCCCGGCCCTCAATGGATCCTTCTCAAGCGACAAAGATGGTCAACAGATGGAGGAACGAAAAGGAGGAACAGATGGAGGAACGAGAAGATAGATCTATAGAGCAGAAGCCCCCGTGATGATGTCGACGAGCTCGTTGGTGATGACGGCCTGGCGCGTGCGGTTGTAGATGATGGAGAAGCGGTCAATCATGTCCCCGGCATTCTTGCTCGCATTGTCCATGGCATTCTGGCGGGCCGAGATCTCGCACGCGTGGCCCTCCACCAGGGCCCAGAGGAGGGTGTTTGCCAGCGCAAACTCCTTGAGGTTCGTCAGCACGTCGTCCTCGATCTCAAAGACGTTGAAGTTGGGCGACTGCCGGAAGGCCGCCTCGCTGAAGGCCTCCATCACGGCCGGCTCGTAGCTGATGGCCGACTTGAACCGGTTGTAGACCACCTCGATCTTGCTGTACTCGGTCCCGAGGGAGAAGATGCGGTCGGCGATGGCCTGGGCGTCCGCAAAGGTGGGCACGTCCTTGGCCACCTGGTTGAAGGAGAGCACCATCTGCCGGGGCGACGAGCGGCCCAGCTGCGCCTTGGCCTTGTCGCCGAGCACAACGAGGTCCACGGACTCCCGCCTCGAGGCCAGCCACGGCCGGACCTTGCGCGACAGGCCCGAGTGCACGGCGCCGCAGAGGCCCTTGTCGGAGGAGGCCACCACGACGAGGCTCTTGCCTTCATCGCCCGCCTGGGTGCCCGCGCTCTCGTACAGCTGCTGGCCGGCCTGGCCGTAGGCGCGGGAGGCGCGCATGGCTCGCTGGGCCTTGGTGAGGCGGGTGGAGGCCACGATCTTCATCGTCGACGTGATCTTCTGGATGTTCTTGATGCTCTTCAGGCGCTGCTCCAGGTCGCGCAGGGTGGCGAGGGCGGCGGGCGAGGAGGAGAAGGCGCGGCGGCCGGCCATGGCGCCAATGCTCCGCGGTAGTGTTGGTCGGAGCATGAGCATCAGCATGACCAACCACAACCATGGCGATGGCCAGAGAGGCAGTCGGTGTCTACAGTCGACGATCATGGATGCGCTTCGAGAGACCAATGGCCTAGCATCTCGTGGAGGGCAGGAAGTACTCTGGACAAGGGTCATCAAACAAGTGTATGGAGCATGATCATTCTTTCCTCTTCCTCTCCTCTTCCTCTTTCTTCCTCTCCTCTTCATCTCCTCTTCATCTCATTGCCTTGGTCCTCGGCTCATCTATTAGATCGTGCCTCTTGCCATCCCAGCGTGGTTGTGGTGCTTCTACCATGCGACTCCTCCTCTTCCCACTGGCGGCGCTCGGCCAGCTTCTGCTCCCCAACATGATGCGCCACGAGTTCTCCCCCCAGCTACAGGGACAGGCGGAGCAGGCGTTCACGCAGGGCGGCGTCACCCTGGCCGACGTCATCCCCATCGACCGCAGCCTAACCATCTACGCCGACCTGGCGCGCTCCCTCGGCGACGTGCAGCAGAACCTCGGCGACGACCGCAAGCAGTACGTGGTGCTTGCGCCGCAGAACGCGGCCATTATGGCCTTGGGCCGCAAGCCATGGGACCAGAAGCTCGACCCGGACGGACGCATCGACCCCCCGCTGGCGGCCCTGGACGAAGGCAGCGCAGAGGAGAACATCCGGCGCTTTGTCGAGGCGCATATTGTGCAGGCGCAGGGCATGAGGCAAGGGGAGACCTACCGCACGCTGGCTGGAATGGAGGTCTCGTGGACGACAGAGGGGGGTGTCAAGACCATCCATCCCGGGGGCATCGCCGTGCTGCAGGAGATTGACACGGCTGTGAATGGGGCGATTTGGGTGTTGGATGGGGTCATGGACTAGTGTACCACATAAATTATCAAGGTGTCATCAAGGTCAGTCGGTGTAGGCAATGTACTCCATGCGTGATCCGTACGTCTGGCCCTTGCGCAGGGTCATCATGTGGCGCCATGCGTCGTGGCTCACCGCGTCAATGTAGCGCTGCGGCTCGACGGCCAGGCCTGCGCGCGTGCCGTACCCCCCTTCCTTGACACTGATCTTGTCCATGGTAAACACCTGCACGGCGGGCTCCGTGGAGTTGATGTCCAGATGCAGCTTTGTCTCCGGGTCGTACATGCGCACACAGGCATGCATGGGCTTCTCTCGCGTATCCAGCGGGATATCCGCCGCCGGCTCCTCCAGCACGAAGCAGTGGTCAATGGAGGGCGCGCCCTGCTGGAAGTTGACGGGCACATTTGCGCGCACGCCAGGGAAGTCGCCAATCTTGCCGGACGGGATGCTTGCAGAATCCACTTCGATGTAGCGGGCGGTAGGGAGGGTGAGCTGGGTCCCGTCCAACGTGCCGCGCTTGCCGACATTGAAGAAGGAATGGTTGGTGAGGCCGCAGTAGGTGGCGTCCTTTGGCGAGCCGTCTGCCAGCTTGGCCTCAAACTCAAGAGTGAGGACGGTCTGCTTCCCTTTCGTCTCGAGCGTGTAGGCCGCCAGCACGTCCAGGGTCCCGGGGTATCCTTCCTCCCCGTCCTTGCTGGTCATGCGAAAGACGGCGCACGCCTTTCCCCCGCGCGTCTCCGTGGCCGGCCCCTCCCACATCAGCTTGTCGAAGCCGCGCTTCCCTCCATGCAAGGCATTGGCTCCATTGTTCTTTGCCAGTTCATACGTCTCCCCGTCCAGCGTGATGCGAGCCCCCCTGATCCTGTTCCCGATCCTGCCAATGCTGGCGCCAAAGTACGGGTGCGTCACCGTCTTGAAGGCCTCCTCGTCCTCAAACCCCAGCGACACATTGTGCGTGCTCCCGTCCCCCAATGGCACATGAAACTGGGCAATTGCAGCGCCGTAGTTGATGAGCTGCACGCTGGCGCCACTCTCTGTCGTCAGTTGCTTCATCCTGTCCTCCTGATCTGGATAGCGAGCAAGTGACGACAGTGACGACGACGACGACAACGACGACGACGACGACGAGACAACAACATGTCGCGCGCCTTCCACCAAGACAACCCCAACCTCAGCCTGAACGAGGCGCAGCCAAACGAGATCGCGCTCGGCACCACCAGCGACGCCACCTCCACGCCCCCCGGCTACGTGCACCGCGACGTGTACGGCAACTACCTGGACGAGGCGCACCGCGACCGGAGCAACCCGACCAGGAACCGCTACGAGCGGCCTTTGGACACCATCCGCTCCTTTGAGCGCGCCGCCTCGCACGACCCCGCCTGTACGTTTTCGCCCCCTCTCCTCTTCTCTAATGATAGACAAACAGCCGCCTCCGGACCCGGTCGATCAGATGGATGGTTCGGTGGGCCAGCAGATGCCCGGGCGCAGGAGCCATCACGCCGGCCCCTTTGACCCGTCGCTGGCCTCGCGCAACTACTATCAAGGCAAACAGGGCACCGCGCCCATGGACGCCGTGCAGTACACGAACCAGCAGGCATTGGAGGCCACTCCGCAGGGCGCCGTCTACGACAGTCTGCGCTCGCATGTGCCGCTGCAGGGCACAGCGGGGATGGGCGTGGCCATGGGCAACGGGTACGATGGGTCGCAGTCCCCGGGCGGGAGCAGTGGCTATGGCATGCACCACGAGGGCCCCGCGTACCCCCCGCAACCGCAACAGACCTACGAGCGCCGCCCCATCCAGCTGGGATCCGACGACGGCAGCAACTCGTCCTACGATTCGCCAAACGCAGCAGCAGCAGCAGCATCCGCCAATGCATCCGCGGCAACGCCCAAGCGAACCTCCTTGGGACAGCGGATGAAGAACAGAATGTCGCTGCGGAAATCTTCATGACGTGTATGGGGGAATATAACACAACTGCATAGTGATCTTGGAGCTTATTAATAATTCTACAATTGCGGTTTGTATGCGTTGGATGAAGAAGGGCGGCACTCCAAGCAGTGCAGACGGTCCTGGTCCTGCAGGACGCGCTGCAGGCAGGCCACGTGGTAGGTATGCCCGCACCCAAACACCACCACCTCCCCGCCCGGCTTGCCTCTGTCGTGTTCTTCCTTGCCCTCCTCGCCCCCGTCCTGTTCTCGCGCTGCCCGGGCTTTATTGCCCCGCCGCTCCTCCCATGCCGCATAGATACCTGCTCCAGCCCCCGCTCCCCACACCCGGCGCTGACAGATCTCACACACAGCAGAGCGCGCGCGCCATCCCGTCCTGCGAAGTCGCCAGACCCGCTCGACATGCTGAAAGAGATCCACGTCGACCAAACGATTCGCCAGCGTGACGATTTGCTGCTCGTAGGCGTAGGAGGAGAAGGCGTCCGAGAGGATCCCGCGCAGGGTGGCCAGCGACCATGCCCCCACCTTCTCCTGCACAAAGGCGCGAAAGATGCGGGGGAAGGAGAGGCCGCCGGTCTGCAACGTGCTCGTGGCCATCAGCAGGGCGGTGAAGACCTGCTGCACGAGCGCGCGCGCGGCCACCTCCGCCTGCAGCAGTCCCATGACCGCGTGAATAAGTTGGATCCACATCCGTTCTGCCTGTTCGATAGGATGCGGCCGCAGACAGATCTGGATGCTGGCGGACGTGTATTGCTGGAGTTGCTCGATGGTGGCAGGGCGCTGCAGTTGCTGGAGGAGATGCTGCAACGCATCTTCTCCCCTTCCCATCTGCTGCAGCAATGCAACCACGGCGTCATCGAGTCCCCGCTCCTCCAGCATGGGAAGCAACGTCTCTCCCTCCAGCTCTGAGGCGTCTTGTTTGGCAATAAAGCCCGCCAACGACTCGGGAAATTGAGTGCACAACAGAGTCAGGTAGCGCGTTCGCACACCCTTGTCCCGTCCAGGAGGGAAGTCGAGGAGATGCTGAAGATAGGCAAAGAGGAGACCCTCCTCATCCTCCAGCGCAGCAATGACCTTACTATTCAAGTCCGGCAGCTGCGTGGAGACCAATTGTGCAAGTTCAAACGGGTCCATGAGGGCAAGTTCCTTTACATGGCCAAGAAGCACCTCCGTGACCTGCTCTTGCTGGGAAGACTTTCTCGTCTGGCGAAGCGACTCGCTAAAGCATGCAAAAACGCCGGCATCATGACCCTCAAAGTACATATCCAGCAGCTGGGCGTAGTTTCTCTGTCCACGGTAAATTTGCATGAGGACTCGCGTGAAGCCTGCCTGCTGACAGATGGGGATGAGTGCATCGAGGTTGGCGGGGTGGTAGGCCGAGAGCAGGTACTCCACGCTGAGCTGACACTCCTCCTGAATATCCTCGTCATCGGCACACTCGCACAGGCCAAAAAAGACGGTTCGAAGCATGGACTCATTCAGCTGGATGAATTGAGGATACCTTGCCAGACTGCGTGCAACAAACATGTAGTAGTAGGCCACAGCTCGTCCCGTCTCTGAGACCATAACATCCCCTATCGTCGAGAGTATGCTCGAGCGCGTGAATGAGCGCACTCGACTCATTTTCGGCGTAGGGGCTTCGTTGTTGAGGAATGGATCCTCAAACGCTTCATCCATGGCCACGAAAAAGGTAGCTGCATCAAGCGCAATGAGATGTCGAAGGTAGGGAAACTGTCCGTCCGTGCCAATCACACCTCCATCCAAAGGCATCGGCTGTGGAGAAAAGATGAAGGAGTAGATGGTCTCTTTTGCTGGCGATGCTTGCGCGTCAGGAAGACGGTTGCCAGTGGGGTACACAAGCCCGGTGAGGGTATAGGAAATATAAACAAAAGCATCGGCAGTCCCGTCCACATGCTGCAAGAGTTCGACGAGCGGCGCGATGAAGTCGTTCAAGGCCATGGTCCAGACAAACACCATGGCATCCAAAAGCCGTTGCGCTCTACACATGGCCATCACAGCATCAATATCCAGGGTATAGGGAGGCAAATGACAGATGAGCTGGTTGAGCCGAGAGTAGAGCTGCAGCGCGGCATAATGCGCAATGAAATCCTGCACCACCTGGGGAGAGATCTGCGTCATGGCATCCTCAAGCACAAAGGGCTCCAGGGCGTCAAAGAAAGCACCCCGGGCATCAAACTCCACATAGGTGTCGTAGATGGTGGAAAAGAGAAGTTCCTGCTTGTCGATACGCATGCATGCATCAAACACTACTCGACTCAGCTCCGAGATGGGTGCATCGTGGTGCGCAAAGGAGTATTGCAGAGAAGCCAGGGTGAGCTCTGCCGCTCGCTCACGCACGATACTGTGTCGCTCCTCATCCTCAACGGGAAGCCCCAGAGCAGCCTTCTCCGAGTCCCCCGTGTAGAACTTCGTAGCAAGCGTCACCGCCTCGATGTGCATCCCGTTATGGACCAAGGAGAGCAGCCGGTCGGCCCAATTGGAGATGGAGCCAACCGTGGCTTCCGCAAATCCAATGACAAACAGCCGGCCTTTGAAGGAGCAGAAGGATGCCTCGTAGGAGTCTGCAAACACAGCTCCATCCTCGTCATGTTCCGCGTCATGTTCCGCGTAATGTGTATGGTGGAGAATCTGTTTGCCAAGCAGATCAAAAGAGTCAGCGACGTGCATGTCGGTTGTGTCGAGAATCAGCAATCGCTGAGAGACGGTAAGGAGGGAGAGGACGCGGAAATTGATCCACTGAACAGACACAATCGACTCGTCGTTTTGCCACTCGGCGACAAGGTGCGATTGTATGCGGTCCTCCTCTTTGTCCACCTGAAGCAGCAAAAGCACATTGGACCAGCAATAGGCAAGAAGTCTGCCGTGCTCCTTCTGCTCAAAGTGGGGCAGCCATGCCAAGCAGCCAGACCTTGACCCTCCCCTCCCCAGTCCTTTGGGCCGCGGCCGTTTGAGCTGTGTCTGTGCAAAGGGAGAGGTAGAGACGAGAATGAGGAGGTTGGAGGTGAGAATGGCCACCAGATCCATGCCCTCCAGGTCTTTGTCGGGCGAGAGGGGGAGGGAGGAGAGGGCAAAGACGTGGGCCCGCTTGTGCTTGTCTGTGTCAGACGGGTACCGCCCAAGCAGACGAGTGGTCTGCATGGTCCGTCCAGTGAGCCCACGGACGCCCTGATGGAGAAATACCAGACCCGTATCGTCGGCCGAGACGAGCGTCGTATGATGCGCGCCCACAAAGTCCACGTGAATGACATTTGCGATAGACGGATGGCCCGTCTTGGATTGCGAGGACTGCGGCGGGAGGATGAAGGAGGGCATGGATGGTTTCCCCAGATCCCATACCACGACGTGTCCGTTGGTGTGCCCACTAGCCAAGTACCCATTGTCCAACGAGATAGCAAGCGCCAGGACCTCCCCCAGACTCACATTCGACAGACCCTGCCCGAGGACTGCTTTGAGGGTCTGGCGGTAGTCAAAGATGAGAATCAGGCCCTTGGAGGTGCCGAGCGCAATCAACCTGCCCAACGCCACACACGTCGGGCGTCCGAAGCTGCGTCGCCCGGATTCCGAGTAGACCTGCGACCCGAGGCGTCGGAGTGTGGTCCATCTGACCACCTCCCACGGCGAGGGCGAGGATCCAGCGAGGGAGGGGGAGGGCGAGATATGGCCATTGTTGAGGGAGGAGATGCGCGAGTGGGTGAGTGGCGATGCTGAGCGGATGGAGGGGGATGGAGACTGCCATCGCGCCTGCAGCCGGGTGTCGAATGCCCGCGCCTGCCTCCCTGGTGACGCAGCCAATTCCCGCCACTCCTGTCCAGCAGCGGGGGGCAGTGAGGCCGCACTGCGCTCCGAGAAGGAGTCCACAACACCATCCAGCAGGAGCCTCTCCTCCTCCTCTTCCACGCCTTGCACCGAATCATCCATCCATTTCGTAGTCCGCCATCCCCCACCACCGCCACCACCACCACCATCACCACCATGCTCACGCCACGACAGTTCCCAGTGTACGGCGTCGGCGTCGGCGAGAGCGACACCGACTACATTGTGCGCTGGGCCATCGTCGGCTCCATCATCATCGGCGGGGCGCTCTTCCTGACGCTGGCCTACACGCACGCTCGCCACCGCCAGAACCTCGGTCTAGCGCCGCTCAGATATCATAGTAGGAGGAATAGGAGACAAGGCTAACAGCAGGCTGGATGGTCAAGAGGAGAGGGCAGGCACAGGTGCAGCAGCCGGTTTATCCCATGGAGACGTACAGCTACCATCCGTACGGATACCGCCGCAGAGACCCGGAAGTAGCGGCTCCACCCCCGGCGTACAACCATGATGCGCCGCCGGGATACATGGGCAAGGCAGAGGAAGCGGCGAGGAGTGAGGTGTGACGAACGCGGAGTGACCGAGCATGGATCAAGGGGTGAACCAAGGAGAGGACATGGAGGACAAATGGAGGACGATTGGAAAGAGCCTTGGCACAACGTATATATATCTCCACAACAAATAACTCAGCGTGATCTAAGAAGCGTAGGAAGCACCCGTCGATTGAGACCATCCCGTGACCAAGCTGGAGGCCAGATTCTGGTCAAAGGTGGCCGAGTTGTCGAGCCGCACGAGCTTGACGCTGGTCTCGTCAAAGATGACGGCTGCCTTCATGGAGGAGGAGGTGGGGCGGGCAAAGTAGTTGTTGGACCCGCCTCCCTGCCCCGTGGCTTGGTGGAACTCGGTGATGAGCTGCTGGGAGCCGGCCGAGATGACTTCAAACAGATCCAGCTCGCCGCACCCACTGGCCCAGCAGCTGCAGTCCGCAGCCCCGTACTGGGCTGTGCGGGCCACACTGGCGTGCAGGGCCCAGATGGCGGGCATGTCGTTGTTCACGGTGCCAGAGTTGTCGGTAGGCATGGTGAATTCAAAGAGGAAGGCCTTGGTGGCGCCGCTGAAGCCCTTGTAGGCCGGCGTGCCCGGCTCGTAGAAGCCGCACGACGAGTCGCATGGCTGGTCGCTGTAGACGACGAATTCCGTGTTGGAGGGGACGGTGGTGGCGGCCAGCACCTGCGGTGAGGCGGCGCCGTTGATTCCATTCGACGCACAATACGAGAGCGAATTTCCCCAGCACTGGTTCCATGTGCCAGAGCCAGCGGTACCGCCCTGGTGGTTGAGGAAGGTGAGTCCGCTGAGTGATCCGCTGGCGGCGTCGTAATAGCCGGTGCGGGTCCAGCCGCCAATGGAGGGAGCCGACCCGAAAGACACGGGCTGCGTGGCAGGAGGTGCTGCCTTTGGGGATGCTGCTTGGGGGGCTTGTGCCGGGGGTGCTTGTGCCGGGGGTGCTTGTGCCGGAGCATTAACGCCAACATTCGCACCGACATTCGCGCCGACATTCACGCCTCCTTGGGCCGCCTGATTCACACCAACATTCGCGCCGACATTCGCGCCGACATTCACGCCCGCTTGCGCCGCCTGATTCACAGCTGCACAGGTGGCGCAAGGCGCAGCCGCCTGGGCTGTCGGAGCAGGGATGGTCACGATTGGGATGTAGGTGGAGGTGATAGTCTCCACCTCTGTGACGACGACCACATTTGCATTGGCATCAACAACCACCTCCTGGCGTGCTTGGTGGGGATGGTGCAAGTGGCCACGTCGGCGTCGAGGCGGGGCATCATCACGCTTGACCGGAGCACCGCCAGCACCACCAGAGTAAGTGGCCATCTGCAGGAGCTGGATGGGGCCGCGAAAGTGCAGCGACAATTCTTGCCCGAGCACACCCAGGGGCTGCGAGTAGGATTGCGGGGAGGCGGAGCATGCACAGCTGCTCGAGTCCATGTTGTTGACGGCGTTGTAGGAGCCGGAGGTTGGGATCTTATTGTAGACGATCTGGTTGACGGATTGGCAGCCAGCTGCATACGGGCACTGCCCGAGCACGCCTGCTGCAAATACGAGAGCAAGCAGCAGCATGATTGTGTAGACGGTAGTATATGCTATGTAGTGAACGACTGCAGTTGGTAGATGCTAAGTAATGAGCGTGAACGTGAAAGGAGTGTGATTGCAAAGCAATAGCGTAGGGATGCTGATGGTGGTGTGGTGGTGGTGCTGATGTAGGGGAAATGCACTGGAATGGAGAACAAAGGGGGCCAAGTTTCCACGCGACGCGTACGCATCCGATTGGTTGCAGAATTCATTACAGGGTAACAACAACAAACCACCACAAATCAGACAAGATCCCACTCGCTGTCGTAGGAGGACTGCACCGGGACCTGCAGCAGCGTCGCCTCCACCCCCCGCAGCGTGATGGCCTGGCAGTCCATGGCCTCGCCGTACGCTAGGCAGTAGAGCAGCCTGCCGATGGACACCTCGCCCCTGCCGGCCCCTGCCTCTGCCGCTTCCTCCCTCGCAGTCCGCCGCTGCTTCCTGCACAGGTGCACCAAATCGCAAACCAGCATTGCCGCCACGCGCGCATACGCGGCAAAGTCCTCGCTCGGCAGGCACGTCTTGCCGTCAATCGTGAGCCCCACCACTCGTCCTCCTGCACCGCTGCCCGTCAGCCGGATCTCAAAGGGCAGCGTGGCCGAACAGTAGTATGCGGCCAGGGCGGCTAGATCAGCGGCGCGCTGCAGCGAGGCCCAGCGCACGGCGCCGTGGTGCAGGCGCGCCGAGTCGAGGCTAGGCAGGATGACACCGCCCAGGAAGTAGTCGTGCCCGTCTCCCTTCCTGCTCCTGCGCCGGCGAAGGCCATACACGGTGCCGACCGCGGTGAGCAAACTCGCCCGCTTCTGGCCCACTGTGGCACTGGTCTCTGTGATGGCAGTGGCCAGCTGCTGCATCTCCAGCTGGCCACGCTGGCGATGCTGCTGCTGCTCCTCCTCCTGGAAGCCCGCCCACCTGCCCAGCTCCTCTCTCCTTGCCTGATTCTCTGCTCGCCGCCGTGCAATGGCCGCAGAGAGGGTGGTGCATGTCTGCTTAGCTGCATCGATGCGCGTCTGAAGGGCCGCCACGCGGCTGCCAGAGATCACGCTCCTCCCACGCGCCTGCTTGCCGTCCAGGATGCAGGCAGCTTGGCGATGCAGAGAGGCCGACTGCTCAGCCAAGGCCACAAACTCGTAGCGAAAGCCATGACGGATGCGATCTCGCAGGCACTCGACGCAGTAGAGCTGACCTCCGCCGCCACAGACGTCGCATCGCATCTCTCTCCGCACCACCACTCTTACGATGGAAGCGGTGCCGCGATTTGCACAGGCAGAGGTACTGGCCGCGTATGCAAGCGCGATGGCGGAGTGCAACGAGCAGGAGGAGTCGCTGCTGGAGGAGTACGACGATCTCTGCGCCGACCTCAAGAGCTGGACCAAGGCGCGACTGGTGGGCGACTCGATGGCGTCCAGTGCGCGTCTCAAGGAGGGCGTGGACGCGATTCACGAGCGCGAGCAGGAGGTGGTGGAGCTGCAGGCCAATCTGGGGCAGGTGATGGAACGACTTCAGCAGGCTTTTCACCTCCTTCCTGGTCGAGACCAATAGCATTGATCCAGTCGCATACCATCCATGGCCCATCTATAGTATTATACAGTCTTATGATCCATAGGATAGTTCAGATGGACGACGACCAGCGACTGCGCGAGGCATTCAAGCGCATGTATCGCGTTGCAGCCAACCAGCTCTCCGAAGCGGACGCCAAAGAGATCGAGGCACTGCTCGACCAGGCCAACCACAGCGCCACGCTCACGGACGAGGACCGCACAGAGATCGAGGAGATCCGCCAGGCCATGATCCCCCGCGATCCATGGGCCGGGGACGAAGACGTCGAGGCCATGGTGCGGGCACTGGAGGAGGAGCACAAGTAGTAAGTTATCATTCGAGGCCAAGGTGCGGGCACTGGAGGGCACAAGTAGCAAGATATCGTTCGGGCATGTATGGCTGGATGATTGGACGGACGGATGGACAGAGGAAGTACATATATGAATGTTTATACACTACTCATACCCCTCCAACAGCAGGTTGGCGGCCATCTCCTCGTTCTTGTCACAGGCAAGGAATGCCTGGATGACGGCTCCCCTGCGAAAGCCCAGTCCTTCCAGTCGCGACACGGCGGCTCGATCGGATTCGCTGAGCATGTTCTCAAAGGGCATAGCGCCAGGCGCTGCCGTGGACCCAGCGCCCATGCCGCCGCCGCCGCCGCCGCCACCGCCCATTCCTGGCATGCCTCCAAGCATAGCAGGGTTGAACATGCGTGCGAATGCCTGAAAGTCCGGTGCCTGTCCCTGTGCCTGTGCCTGTCCTTCCCCTCCCGGTGTCTGTCCCTGTCCTTGCTGGAGTGGGAGCTGCATGCCAGGGAACATGGAGGCAAACGGGTTGGGTTGGGTCGGGGAGTTGGGGGTCGGATTCGAGGGATTGTTTTCGCTGGGCTGGCCGCCTTCCGCGACCTGGCCGGGTGCCGGGAAGGATCCCCCCGGCGGCTGCTGGCCGCCACGCATCATCTGCTGCATCTGCATCATATTCCGCATCATACTCGGGTCCGTCATCATGCGCCGAAAGTCCTCGCTCTGCATCATCTGCCGTATGCCGGGGATATTTCGTAGCTGGGGAGAGGAGCTGATGACCTGCTCGAGCATGGCCGGGTTGGCCAGCATGGCGTCCAGGCCCATCCTGAACTCCGGCGTATTCATCATGCCCATCATCTGCTCTGGATTCGGCGGAGGCCCCATCCCGCCATCCGGTCCAAACATGGACGCGGAGGGGAGGTTCATGTGGCCGGCATAGCCAGCGCCCGTCAGCTGCGTGATCGGGTCCGCAGCCCCCGTCCCAGCTGCCAGCGTAGGCACGCCGCCGCCCCCTCCAGCCCCGGGCGTCGCACCTGCACCACCCGTCGTGGACCCTCCTGCTGCGGCCGTCTGGTTGCTCTGGGCGCCCTTGACCAGGTGGATCGTGTGCCCGTTCTGGATCTTGTAGGTCGCCAGCGGCTCCTCGTCCTTCATGACGCGCCCCGAGTAGATCAGCCGCTGCCGCTCCGGCGCAATCTCCGACTTGGTGGCCAGCTGCTCCTTGAAGTCGCGCACACTCGTCGAGGGCAGCACGCTCAGACTGTACTTCTGGTCAGCGCTGCTCTTGACGATGATGCTGATCTCCTCCATCTGTGGTGGTGAATGGGGCGTCGTGGTGGAGGGAGGGTGGTGACGAGGCGCAAAGGATGCCCAAAAAGGCCGTCGATGCGCGCATTCCCACGCTCATCCGCAATGGCGTGCAGCAGCAGAAGAGGAGCTTCTTTGTCATCGTGGGGGATAGAGGCAAGGAGCAGATCGTCAACCTGCACTTCCTGCTGACCGCGGCCGACCTGAAGCAGGACAAGTCCGTGCTGTGGGCCTACAAGCATAAGCTGCTGGATTTCTCATCGCATCGCAAAAAGAGGGAAAAGAAGATTCGCAAGGAGATCAAGCGCGGACAGAGGGACAAGAACACGGAGGACCCGTTTGAGCTGTTTGTCAGCCTGCAGAATATCCGATATGTCTACTACAAGGAGACGGAGAAGATTCTCGGCCAGACATTTGGCATGTGCATTCTGCAGGACTTTGAAGCCATCACCCCAAATCTGCTGGCCCGCACGGTGGAGACGGTGCAAGGGGGAGGCATCGTCGTCATCCTCCTCAAGACCATGACCAGTCTGAAGCAGATGTACAGCATGACCATGGACGTTCATTCACGCTACCGAACCGAGGCCCACAACGATGTGGTGGCGAGGTTCAACGAACGGTTCCTCCTCTCTCTCGGCGCCTGCGAGAGCTGTCTCGTGGTCGACGATGAACTGAATGTCTTGCCCATCTCGGGGGCCAAAACGGTTGCACCTCTCCCTGCTTCCGAAAATTTCCACTCGTCCCCTGAACTCGCCCAGATGAAGACGGCTGCGGAGGATACGCAGCCAGCAGGCTCTTTAGTCGCGCTTGCCCAAACGGCTGACCAAGCCAAAGCAATTTTGTCGTTTGTGGAGGTGGTGACAGAAAAGAAGCTACGCAGCACGATCACGCTGACTGCAGCTCGGGGCCGCGGAAAGTCTGCCGCGCTTGGTGTGGCAGTTGCAGCAGCTGTGGTGCAGGGCTATTCCAACATCTTCATCACCTCCCCCAGCCCTGAAAACTTGAAAACGCTATTTGAGTTCATATTTAAAGCCTTTGATGCACTTGGTTATGAGGAACATCTGCATTATGACATTGTTCAATCCAGCAATGCTGCATTCAACAAGGCTGTTGTGCGTGTTAATATTTTTCGAAACCACCGTCAAACCATACAGTATATTATTCCCAATGACGCCCATGTTCTCGGACAGGCCGAACTCCTAGTCATTGATGAAGCAGCTGCTATCCCGCTCCCTTTGGTCCGGAAGCTCATGGGCTCCTACTTGATCTTCATGGCATCGACTATAAATGGCTACGAAGGCACGGGCAGATCGCTGTCTTTGAAGCTAATTCAACAGCTTAGAGAGCAGTCTCGTTCGGTAAAGGATGGACAGGAATCGGGTCAAGGTACTGGGAGCCGGACGCTTCGTGAACTCTCCCTCAGCGAGCCCATCCGATATGCCCCGGATGATCCTGTGGAGAAATGGCTCAACAAACTCCTGTGCCTCGATGCCACTCTTCCGCCCTCACGATTCTCTGCACAAGGATGCCCACACCCCTCCAAGTGTTCACTGTTTCACGTCAACCGTGATACACTCTTCTCTTTCCATCCTGTTTCCGAATCTTTTCTGGACAAATTGATGGCTCTCTACGTCGCCAGCCATTACAAAAATTCGCCAAACGACCTGCAACTTTTGAGCGACGCACCTGCCCATCATCTCTTTGTTCTTCTCCCACCCATCGACCCACAAGATACTCGCCTGCCAGAACCTCTGTGTGTTATTCAAGTAGCGTTGGAAGGAGAGATCAGCAAGCAAACCATCCTCAATAGCCTCTCACGTGGCCAACGAGCCGGGGGCGATCTGATTCCCTGGCTCGTGTCCCAACAATTTCAGGATGATGGGTTTGCTGGTCTCTCCGGGGCTAGGATTGTGCGCATTGCAACGAATCCAGAGTACCTCAAAATGGGCTATGGAACTCGAGCCTTGGAACTGCTTTCGAATTTCTACGAGGGTAAGTTTATGAATCTGTCGGAGGATGCCACACCCTATGAAATCCACGATACCGCGAGGAAGGTTACGGATGAAGAGATCGAGCAGAGTAAGCTGCATAGTGATAGCATTCGAGTACGCGACCCAAAATCGATGCCACCGCTCTTGCTGAAATTATCAGAGGTCAAGCCAGATCCACTGGTCTATCTTGGGGTGTCCTTTGGTATTACATCACCTTTGCATAAATTCTGGAAGCGGTGTGGCTACATACCAATTTACCTGCGGCAAACACCAAACGATCTCACTGGTGAGTATACCTGCGTGATGCTAAAAGTTCTTCCTGGAAACGACGCATCTTGGCTGGGTGAGTTTAGCAAGGACTTTCACAAACGCTTTCTCTCCCTCCTTTCCTTTGGCTTCCGCGACTTCTCTCCCATCCAAGCACTGAGTGTTTTGGAGGCCGCCGAGCATGGCTATAGTAAGCAACATATACCAGGAATAGCAAAGCAAGAACTGGATCTATTGCTATCGCCGTTTGACTTGAAGAGGTTGGAATCATACGCAAACAGCATGTTGGACTACCATGTAATTGTGGATATGCTACCGCTCATAGCCTCGCTCTATTTCTCTGATAGACTAGAGGGATTGAAACTTTCTGGGGTGCAGGCTGCCATCCTACTGGGCATCGGGCTGCAGCGAAAGACGGTCGATGATCTCGAGAAGGAACTCAAACTTGCATCCAACCAGATCCTGGCCCTTTTCATCAAAATTGTCCGCAAAATCACCACCCATTTCCGTGTTATCGTGACAAAGGCTATGGAGGAAACGTTGCCGCCAAATCCTACACTGCACCACGAGGAGCATCAAAATGGAGTCGTAGTGAATGGATTCGAACCGTTGGAGCAAAGTCTTGAAGAGGAAGTAGAAGAAGCTGGCGACGAAGTGGATCGCGAGTTTCGCGAAAAGCAGAAGGAACTCATTAATTCTCTTGATCTCCAGCAGTAGGTTCCATGCCATACGCGCAATACTAATCACCAGGTATGCAATCAAGGGGAGCGCGGATGCATGGCACGATGTGTCTGGCGGAGTGGGTTCGAATGGCAAAAGCACGATCGTCAATGTGAAGTCGGACCCGCCCGGAAAGAAGAGACCTGTGGAGACGGCGGCGGACATCCGTGAAAAGGAGCTACGCCCGGTGAAGAAGGGCAAGAAGTCCAAAACAGGCAAGTGAACATGAAACTTGCATGCGACGTATGCATATGACATGTTCGTGTAATCTACATATTATAGCTGCTGGTTTTCAATGACCAGCGCACTGGCCCCACCACCTCCATTACAAATTGCCGCCACACCAATCTTTGCCTTGTTTTGTTTGAGGACGGAAGTCAGCGTAGTGAGGATGCGTGCCCCAGAGCATCCAAGCGGATGTCCCAGCGCCACGGCGCCACCAAATACATTCACCTTATCCGCCGACAGACCCAGGATCTTCATATTGGCAAGCGCGACGGAAGAGAAAGCCTCGTTGATTTCATAGTAATCGATCTCATCAGCCCCGAGCCCAGCATGCTTCAAGGCCTTGGGGATGGCTAGCGCGGGCGATGTCGTGAATTTGATTGGCTCCTGGGCCGCTTCACCCCAGCCTCGAATCCTATAGAGCGGCCTCACGCCAAGCGACTTGACCATCTTGCCGGACATGAGGACCACCGCAGCCGCACCGTCGGTCAGCGGGGACGCATTGGCAGCAGTTACGGTTCCTCCGTTGGGCACGAAGGACGGCCGAAGTGTCTTCATCTTTTCCGGGTTGAAGTTGGCTCCTTCCTCATCCACAGACACTGTCTTCCCAGGCTTACCGCGAGGACCAGGGACCTCGACAGGGAATATTTCCTCAAAAAGCCCGTTCTTGGTTGCTGCGGCTGCTCGCTGGTAGGACTGAATGGCATAATTGTCCGAGTCCTCTCTCGTCACTCCATAGTCCTCTGCGCACCGCTCCCCCGCAAAGCCCATGGCCTTCCTGTCGTAGGCATCCGACAGCCCGTCGCGCGCCAGACCGTCGACCAGCGTCTGATCCCCGTACTTGGCTCCACCCCGTGTCGAAGGCGAGTAAAACGGGATGTTGGACATGCTCTCGGTGCCGCCAGCGACCACGATATCGGCGTTGCCGAGCATGATGGTCTGCGCACCGAGGATGGTTGCTTTCAAGCCGCTGGCACAGACCTTGTTGATGGTGGTGCACACGGTGCCGCTCCCCAGCCCTGCTGCGAGTGCGCACTGGCGAGCAGGGTTCTGCCCGAGGTTGGCAGAGACGACGTTGCCGTAGAAGACCTCCTGCACCTGGCTGGCCTCGATCCCGGCTCGCTCGACGGCTGCCTTGATGGCCCTCTGCCCCAGCTCGATGGCGTTCAGCGACGACAGCGCCCCGAGGAAGGAGCCACACGGCGTCCTTGCTGCTCCCACAATGTAGACCGCGTCGTGAGTGCTCATGGTGGTCCTGTCCTCGTAGTGATCGTGCAACGCCCTCACCAGGCAGGCAGGCAGGCACATGGACGAGTCGCTCTACGATGAGTTTGGGACGTACATTGGGCCTCTGTCGGAGGAGGAGGACGAGGAGCAGCAGCAGCAGCAGCCCCAGCAGCTGACAGAGGCCGAGGTGCTGTATGAAGACGCCATGCGAAACCAGCCCGAGCAGGAGGAAGGCGAGCAGCAGCTGATGCCCATGGACGGCGCGGGTCCTTCGGCGGTCATACTGCACGAGGACAAGCGGTACTACCCCTCTGCCGCAGAGGTGTATGGCCAAGACGTCGAGACGATGGTGCAGGATGAAGATACACAGCCGCTCAGCGAGCCCATCGTTGCCCCAATCAGGATAAAACGGTTTGCCTTTGAGGAGGGCGACCTGCCACCCGTCTCTTTTCCCCGCGAGTTCATGCGAGACCTCATGTCCATTCCGTCGGACATTCGGAACATTGCTATTGCCGGCCACTTGCACCATGGCAAGACGGCCTTCATCGACATGCTCGTGACAGAAACTCATGGCTTGATGAAGACCAAGGCAATGCACATCAAGAAAAGGGAGCAGGTAAGGTATACGGATGCTAGCATCCTGGAGAGAGAGCGTGGCGTGAGTATCAAAGCGGCGCCAATTTCACTTGTCCTGCCGTCTGTCAAGGGGAAATCCTACCTCTTCAACATGATCGATACGCCAGGTCATGTCAACTTTGTGGACGAAGTTGCTTCTGCTTTGCGAATTGTGGATGGAATTGTCTTGGTGGTGGATGTTGTGGAGGGGGTACAGGTCAATACCGAGAACATCGTCCGGCATGCCGTGTCTGAGAATATTGCCATCACCCTGGTCGTAAACAAAATCGACCGGCTAATCCTTGAACTCAAGCTCCCGCCTGCGGACGCACACTTTAAAATCAGACACACCGTTGAGCAGGTCAATACGCTGCTCTCGACGTATGCACCAGGCCAAGGGTTGCGAGTCTCACCAGAGAGGGGAAATGTCTGCTTTGCATCCACTGCTAATCAATGGTGTTTCTCTCTCTCCTCGTTTGCAAAACTCTACTCCGACGCGTACCCCGGGACAGATCCCTATGAATTTGCCCGCCGGTTATGGGGCGATGTATACTATGACGCCGAGAGCAGGAGATTTGTACGCAAAGCACAGGATGTGCAGATGCCGAGAACATTTGTGCATTTCATCCTGGAGCCATTGTACAAGTTGCATGCTCACACGATCGGCGAAGATTCCAAAGCCTTGTCCGAAACATTGAAGTCGCTAAGGATATTTCTGAAACCGCGGCAATACAAACAGGATGTTCAGGATCTCCTCAAGGATGTCTGTAGGCAATTCTTTGGTGCCAGCACTGGCTTTGTGGATATGGTCACACAGAGCATCCCGTCGCCGCACGAGAATGCACCTCGGAAGATTGAGAGGATCTATACCGGACCCATGGATACAATTGCTGCATATTCGATGAAGAGGTGTGACGCGGATGGCCCATTGATGGTCCATACTATAAAGATGTTTCCTAGTACCGATGGGTCTGAATTCTACGCCTTGGGAAGAGTATGGAGTGGCACCATTCGGAAAGGGCAAGCCTTGCAAGTTTTAGGGGAGGCATATACGCTGGATGATGAAGAAGACATGATTGAGGCAACGGTCAGCCACCTGTGGATTTCCAATACTCGCTATAAAATACCCGTCGAAGCTGTCCCCGCGGGTAATTATGTGTTGATTGGAGGTATTGGCGACGCAGTGAACAAGACGGCAACCCTCGTTGCCAGCAACCACCAAGAGGATGCATACGTGTTCCGTCCAGTTCAACACTTTACAGAGTCTGTATTCAAAGTTGCCGTTGAACCACTGAATCCCTCGGAGCTTCCCAAGATGCTTGACGGACTGCGCAAGATCAACAAGACCTATCCGCTTGCGACAACAAAGGTCGAGGAATCTGGGGAGCATGTCGTGCTCGGTACGGGGGAGCTCTACATGGATTGCATAATGTATGATCTTCGCAAGGTATTTGCAGAAATTGATATCAAAATATCCAATCCTGTGACTAGGTTTTGTGAGACAGTGGTGGAGACTTCTGCCGTCAAGTGTTATGCCTTGACGCCAAACAAAAGAAACAAAATCACCATGGTGGCCGAGCCACTAGACACGGGTATTGCAGAAGATATAGAGGCTGGCCATGTCAATATGTCGGCCCCACCGCGTCAAGTAGGCAAATTCTTTGAAGACAAGTATGGATGGGATATCCTGGCCTCCCGATCAATCTGGGCATTTGGCCCAGACGATCGGGGTCCGAATTTGTTGCAAGATGATACGCTGCCCTCTGAGGTAGACAAAAAGCTCCTCAACAGCGCTCGCGAGTCGCTGCGACAGGGATTCCAATGGGGAGCCCGGGAGGGCCCGCTCTGCGAAGAACCGATGAGGAACACGAGATTCAAGCTAACGGATATTGCACTGGCTGAGGAGCCCGTCCACCGTGGAGGGGGACAGATCATTCCTACGGCAAGGCGATGTTGTTATTCTTCCTTTCTGATGGCATCGCCTCGGCTCATGGAACCTATATTTCAGGTCTCCATGATTGGACCAGCAGATAGCGTCAATGCACTCTACACACTGCTGGCTCAACGTAGGGGACATGTGATTCACGACTCGGCATTGGCTGGCACTCCGCTGTATTCCGTGCGTGGTCTGATCCCTGCTATCGACAGCTTTGGATTTGAGTCTGATCTGCGCATCCATACGCAAGGACTGGCCATGTGCTCGCTGGTCTTTGATCGATGGCAAGTCGTCCCTGGAGACCCACTAGACAAGAGCATCATCCTGCGCCCGCTGGAGCCTGCCAATGCGCAGTCCATGGCCCGGGATTTTGTCATCAAGACGAGACGGAGGAAGGGCTTATCGGAGGATGTGACCATCACCAAGTACCTCGACGAAGAGCTAGTCCTGTCGCTGGTCCAGTCTGGCTTGCTCGATCGATAGTGTAAATAGATATTTGTATTATTATAGAAATATTATAAGTCGTAGATCTTTTGCGCGTCAACGGGATCAATCGAATCCTCACCTTTCCCAACTGACGAGCGGCCGCCGCCGTCTACGTCGAAAATGGATGCGACACTCGATGAGGAGAGCGAACGATGGAGCGCGAGTCTCCGATTGGACAGATCGCTCGCTGGGAGGATGCTCAGGTTTTCGTTGTATATCGATTGCACCGTCAGATCCGAGATGCGAATGAAACAATACAAAACGAATGCATATTTATAATGGCAAAAGTCTCACAAAGTAGCCTTACCACTGCAGAGCTGCTCACAATGATCGTACATTATTGCAAGCGAGCTGGAGGTTGGTTGGCAGTCCCTGCTACACTCGCGCTTCGTCTGCTTGATGCAACCACCATCACAATTGCAGCCAAAGATGTTGCACGTTCCCATTCCACAGTATGGCCCATGCGGTTTCGTGCCATCCTGACAGACGTTGGAGTGATAGTATCTGCCGCGAAGAAAAAGGCGTTCGGTGGGACAGCAGAGGGCGACTACAGCCTGTGAAAAGAAGAGGCAGGCCAGCAAGAGCTGCACGGCAAAGTGTGTAGTACCCTTCATACTCTTCTTGCCATTCTTTGAATTGCCGTGGACTTATTAGATGTCAGCGAGGATGATCCGCCAAGAAAGCAGATGACCTGGAGCAACAGATTTACATGTCTTTGTCATATTCTGCCTCACCCCTTTACTACGATGGATGATTATGCGGTCACTCTCATGTCACTTTTGAAAGAATGGTGGACGCTCATTACCGAGGTGACAACGCATATCCTTATGTACAAGACGCCAAGGTGGTGATGGCAATTAATTAGTCCCGGTTGCAAGCGCAACGATTAGATAGCTACTGTCAGCAGAGAACCAAAATTCCTTACATGTTGAGTGCAGTAATGAAAACCCATACTAATATGCTGACAATGACGAGCCACCAGCTGTTGGAAAGATCCACAAAAACGGGCTGTTCGTCTTCCTCGTGCTCCAGTGCAACACACATGTACTTCTTCAATGCAGTGAAGTAGATTAGTGGTGCAGTCACAAAGGGCAATAGAATGCTTAGTGCAACTTGAGAACCATTCAGAACATTGGCTAAGCCCGAGCGCCCAACCGATGATGCCACGACAAGGCACGGCACGATGGCAATAGATCGCGTGATGATCCGTCGCAGCCAAGGACGGATGGTCCATGAAAGGAACCCTTCTGAAACCATTTGGCCGGCAAGCGTAGCGACGACACCCGACGACAAACCACTGAGTAGCAGAGCTAATGCAAAGACGGTCCCGGCGGCAGCTGCAAGTTTCGATGAAAGCATCTCATGGATGGAAAATAAGTCCGCGCTTGCAGCATTAGGTTCATTGCTTAGGGTTGCACCCGCAACGATCAAAATGGCCGAGTTGATGAAGAGAGCAAGCGTGAAGAGCGAAACCGTCACCTCGGCAATCGTAAAGGATAGCGTGTATCGAATAGCAGCCAGCGAAGGTGTATATTTAAAAGCGTTCGTGGAAGCGATGCCTTTTGACACATCGTACGCCTTGAGTCGCGGCTGAACAATACCGCTTCCAAGATATAGCGAATGCGGCATAACTGTAGCACCAAGTATACCACAACTGGTGTACAGTCCACCTGAAGAGACAATCGTACTGTTAGGCAGGTAGCCACGCATGACTTGAGCAAATGAGGTGCCAGTAATTTTCGTAAGCAGGATCGAGAAGCAGATGGCGACGCCAAAAACAAGGCAGGCCACACCGGCTTCGAAGATTCGAATTCCACGTAGTGGTCCATCCGGTCGATATGCAAGGAGGATAATTAAGACGTCGATGATGGTGATAGCGACGCCGGCTGGGAGGGGAACATGCAGTAATAGATTGAGTGCGATGGCGGATCCAATAACTTCTGCAATATCGGTGGCAATGATAGCCGCTTCGGCAAGTACATACATCGAGATATTCAACCATCTGGGAAAATGTGCTCGACAGTTCTCCGCCAGGTTGAGGCCCGTGACGGAACCAAGTTTTGCACTGAGCGCCTGCAGGATTATAGCAAAGACATTCGATAGGAAGACGATAAAGAGCATATCAAATCTGAAGAGCGCGCCGGCGGCAACATCTGTAGAGTAGTTTCCGGGATCGATGTACGCCACCGCGATCAAAAGTCCAGGGCCGACGAATGACATGTACTTGACGACTAATTCGCGAGCCTTTTGCACAAATGTAGTTGGATGAGGATGGCTGCAGTCTAGCTCATCCACCTCAAAAGCGAGTTCTGCAGAGTCGTGGCCGCTGGCTGCATCTCCAGGGTTCGCATCCGCAACCATCGACGCATTCGTCACCAGGTCCTTGGCGTACAACGGTGGCTGCTGGTTATAGTGCGCCTTTCCGCCAGACGTTTCCCTAGTTGGAGAGTTCTGCTATTAACACACTCATGCTCGCTACATACCATTTCCCGATCTCTTTGGTGTCAGGGATGGGCTGTGTCCTCTCGTGGAGCGATATAAGCTTCGGAATCACCTGATGTCATGCGGCGAAACCCGTGATGTGGAAAGCTTAATGCCGGATCCTGAATAAATAACACAAAATGCTACGCCATCGTCTCGGAGCCAGAATACATCGATTCTGACTCTGACTCGGACCCAGACCCTGACTCATCCGAGTCGGACTCCATTGCCTGCCATTCCGCATACAGTGGTTCTATGTAAGAACATGATCGCGGAAGTCGGTAGGGGTCAAAGGGAAAGTAGCTCTCAACATGCCCCTGTTTTGACGTCGGAAATGCTCCACCAACACGCACGGTCGTCCGCTTATTGGCTTGTATGAGTGAAAAGCAATACAAAAAGCCCAATCGGTTAGCACATCTCGCAAATTGGTTGACAATGATTGGCGAGCAGACCATTAGCGGATTGAATTTTGAGAAAACAGCTCGGGAAATGACTTCGAGCCCAGGCAACCATACACGTGCTGCGCCATCACCATCGTCCTCCGTCTGTAGATCCTTCCATCGAAAGCAAAATATATACAATGTGGCCTGAAAGATCACGTAGAAATGGCGGAATCTATTGGTGTCTGGCGACGAGCACTCATGACCCCGATCATCCAGATATTTGGAAAGCCAGCTGCACAGTACCGTCATTACCGTACCTACAGAGTCTGGAGAGAGTGTCTTCGCACGTGCAACAAAGGACGCCACGTAGGAAGTTGCGGATTCGCGGATGATTTGCGGCCATTTATGATCCAAACAACGGCCCATCACAGCACCCAAGAAGGCGTCCGTGAAAGAGGCGGAGCGCTGTGCACTCCAAAATAAAAGGAATTGCGTATACCGTGAGCGGAAGGTGGGTAGAACCGTACTGTCGAAGCATAGCAGGAGTATTTGAAAAAGACCGTCAACCTCATCCGTTTCCTTTGCGAATTCCTTCTCCAGAAACTCAAAGAGTAATTGCAAAACGCAATCAAGCTTGTCTACTAGTTCTTTGATCGACTGCACATTACCAGCCGCTGCTGATCCATCGTCAGAAACGTCTTCTTCAATGTCCTTTTCCTCCCCAACTTTCTCCTCTTCGTTCAAGTTCTTTTGGGCATCAGCGATAAAGTCGTTTTCGATAGGACCATCAATTTCAGCCGCCAATAGATCTCCTTCCTCCTCTTCCAAGTCATCAAGCTCGATTTGTATTTCCAAGTCAATTTGAATGACTCGGTCAATCAATGTGTGAAATATTTCACTCGTGGCACGTGGAACGTACTTTAAGACACGCAAAACATTGGACATATAAGTCACTTGGTAGGCTTTTCGTTCGCTTTTATGCGGCATTTTGCGTGCGATGATATCGGTGAGGATTCGCTGGAATGTCGGCACAACAGCAATGACTCGCTGCAAGGCGGCATGTGCTCGGTCATGAATGGTAGCTCGCGTTACGGCTTCATGGCCAGGAAGCCTACCCGTAGACAAAGGGATCATTCCAAAATGCCCAACAATCATATTGAGAACAAGCGGCAAGTATTTTGAATGTGCACTGACAAGGTTCGCCAGGAAGCGTGTGTATGCTTCGATGAATGGTTCATCACGTCCACTCCACTCCATTCGCACCAAGCTCTCGACAAGATCTCCGCAGCTTGAGTCCAACCGACTGACTACGTAATTTAGAGCATTTATTTGACTCTTCAGCTGCGCTGATGTAGGTGGATCAATCGACGTAGGCTTAATCGTGAACTGCTGAACGAGAGCGTTGTAGTTTTCATAAAGTCCTTTCGTCTTTGCGTCTAATGCCTCGGTCACAGATATTTTGTACATCTGATGGATGAGATCTCCGTCAAAGGCTGTTCGTTTGGCGGCTTGACTACTCCCATTTGAGCTATCTCGTTCAGTCATCGACTGGATATGTTCGGGCCGCAATACCTCCACCGGAGCTCTAGTTCTTTTGCCCAGCATAGATACCATATCCTGTCAATCATCAAGCACTACGAGAGTCGCACCGGGATAGGAGGTCTTGTGCACACAATCTATCTGGGGAGAAAATCAGGAACAACCGCAAATAAGAAACCCGACGCACGAGATTGATCTCGGTAATTAATTTATACCAGCGAAATCCATATTTTCCTACTACACACTTATTGTTACAAGCAGACTCGGTACTTGGCCTTCCCGGTCTGGCCAATCTAGATTTCAAAATCAGGATCCTGCAAGTTAGACAAGTCAGTGACACAACCTTACCAGCTCGGAGTCATCGTCGTTGTTGGCGTCAACACTCGTCTTCCTTTCCCGCTTCATTCTCTTCGCTTGCTCCTGTTCCCTTTCCGCCAAGTGCGCTTCGCGGACTTCTTCCTCCGAGGGCCGTGATGGATTCTCCAACTCATAGCGCTTTCTAAACTCGTCTGCCCCTCTTTCATATTCATCCAACCTGCTTTTAAAATTATGTGCATTGGCACGATTCGTATACTTTGCGTGCTCAGCTTGTTCCAAGTAAGGCTGCTTCTCCTCATCCGGCAGCTTTCGCCACATCTGTCCAAGAGCAGCACGAATCTCATTTCGACCAACTTTGACATCACTTCTCCTCGGGTCTTTTTTCCGCTCTTCTTCACACTCTGCCTTGCATCGATCCCACGCTGATTTCTGGAAAATCAAGAACGGGTTTCCGATTGGCCTTCCAGTTGGCTTGGTAGGAAGAGATCCCAGAGAATTCGCTAGTGCTGCCTCCATCTCTTCCTCATGAAGGCTCAGCCGGGAATCTTCCAAGTCCCTTGCCTTCATGGCATGCGTTACTCCATGAGCTTTTCTTTTCTTGGCACTGGTCGACAATCCGCCGTATTGTGGGCGCTCAGGGATGAGACGTGTCGGTAATTTAATATCGCCGTAGAACTGCTCAAGAACTTCTCCTGCAGAGCGTAGCCCACTTAGGTAAGCACCATGGACAGTTGCTGGATGTGTTCGACAACTAGCCTCGCCACAAAAGTAAAGTCTCTCCGCTACTGATTTCCCGATCAGATCATAATCTTCACCAGAAGCTTGTGGACTAACGTAAGAATAACTGCCGCCACAATACGGATCTTTACTCCATCTAGTGACAATGCTCTCCTTTGGCTTTGGTATCTTGCGGCCCGAGTACATCTTTGCCAATTGGTCAGTTGCGTCCTTTACGAGATCCTCGTCGCTCTCATCTTCCGCGTGGTGTGCAGCTTCGCCAGCCATCAGAGCCAGCAGGACAGGTCTTCCCGCAGCAGGACTGCAGTTCCAAAACAAATAGAAACGTCCTCGATTCTTTTCGTAGTTGGCTTGATCTGTATCGTCTTCGCCAATTGGCTTACGGAGTAAACCTACCATATCCTTTTCGGGATCCCAAAAAGCTTCCCCATACACAAGAACAACTTTGTTGAGTAAACCAAAGCCAAGTCGGTCAATTGCTTCATTCTTCCAGTCAGGTAGCGGGGGGGAGAATTTTATGGACTTTTGCTTCAACACCCCCAGTGGAACAGAACAAACAGCTGCATCAGCTGCAATAATTTCACCGCTTTCACATTCAACCTTTACTTGCATGTCGCCATCTTCTTGGTATGATATCTTCTTTACAGGTGTATTGTACTTTATTTCCAGCTGCGAAGGTGCCATAGCCAAGCCGCGAGGAACTTGCGTATATCCTCCAACAATCATTGCATGCTCACCTCTAAACTCATTTCCATCATCTTGGTCCCAATCTCGTAGGGAGAGGCTTTGGAGATTAGCTCCATTGGCGTACTCCAAGTTGGCATAATGCCAATTCACAAGACGGAGATCTTGAGCCGAAATGTCAGCAAATTTCTGGAATTTGCCAAGCAAGTCATTCATTGTCTGCCCTAATGATGATTGCTCGTCGGGCCCAGTAGACTGCGGTTCAACAGCATCATTTTCTGAATCCGTGCTTACCGTGAACCCGAAAGATTTCAGTTGCTTGGCAGCGGGAATCTTGTTGCTTGACCCAGTCGCTGTTGCCGCGCGGCCAGTCATTTTGTCAACGCTCGCTGAGAAAGTAGAATCTCCTTTGACTACGAGACCAGCTACCTCTTCATCTTCGTTCTCGTACAGCAGATGACCACCATCACCAGCATCACGGTTATAGTCGATTAGTTGCCGGTCACCATCTGCCGTGCGCGGAGGATTTGGCCGAGACTTGAATATTGATGCTCGGTCCAAAAGGTCATTAAACAAACTTTCAGCCCGCGCGTCTTTATGTTTTTCCACTTCTTTGCCGTTAATGTCATACAAGATTGAGGAATCCCGAAGCGAGTGCAAATGAAGTGCTAATTGCCCACGTATTAGGACGGAAAGAGGATTGCCACGTTCAAACCCAGTGATGATTTGGCCACCCAAGTCAACTGTTGATCGTTTTCCATCTGGAAGATTACTTTTCGCTGCACTCTTAAATGGGTGGGAATAAATACGCCCACCAAGTCGGTTCTTTGCTTCCAGAATGAGGACTCGAGGTGGCACTTCGTGAGGCTTGCAGAAATGGCGAAAGAGGCCCTCAAGTTGTCTAGCACAACCGATCCCTGCAATGCCTGCGCCAACGATGACAACAGTTCTCTTGCGCTCGGTGGAGGGGGCTTCGGGACCAATAGGGACTTCCACACAGCCAAAGTTGATGTATCCTTTGCGTAGTAAAAATTCGTAAGCAAAAAGTGCAAGTGGAAAGTATCGTGTTTCCTTCGCACAACCAGCCGCTTCGTCTCGGGCGACAGCTACAAGTGGATTTCGAATCCAGAGTCGAAGTATTGCATTTCTGATATTAAGATAATTAGTAACCTGAACAGTGGTAATGTGCTTCCGCAAGTAGGTATATTCGTCAGGCGAGAGCACGTAAGGCGAAAGTCGAGAAGATATTGCAGCGTCTGTACACTGCCGAGCAAACTCTTCGGCAGGTATATCGGTAGGTATCGAGACTTTGGGGTGGAATTCTTCAAGTAATAATCTCAATTTCTCTTTGTCGTCTTCTTGCTCCTCATCGACGATAAACGTTTCTCCTTCGGCCAAAACTGAGGCGACTGACATTGAATCTGACGCTTCGTCTGTTGCTGGAAACTTGGGGGGCTCGTGACGTACAGGCAAAGGGTTATACGACGGTTGGCCATGAGCAGATTGCGGGTGAAAAGAGTGTAAGGACTGCTGCTGCCGTTGCGCTTCTTGTTGTCGTTGTTGGTGCTGAAGCTGTAATTGCTGCCGATGTCTTGATTGTTGATATTGATCGTAATAAGTTGGGTTCGTCCTGTAGTCGTACCCGCTCCCGCCTGCTTGCGCCCATTGAGTATAAGGAGGGCCTGAGGGTTGAGGCTGATCTTGAGTATAATCGATAAAAGGGTGGCCAGCATTAGGATTACTTGATGTATGGTCTTGCAATAAGTCCCACAGGACCCGCTCGTCAACTGGTGGAGGCTGTTGTTGGTGGTGAGATGAATGCTGAGGGTGCACACCTCCCACCTGTGGCACTCCCGATCTCTTTGATCCTTGCATATTTCCATATCCCAGAGACTGACCGGCCGCATTCAAGTTACGTTGCTGGTTGCTGTACGGCAGTTGGTGTTGGTGGGCGGCTTGGGCCATCACATCCAATGGGTCAAAAATAGATTGAGGATTGCCCCCATTAGGCCTGCGATTCGCAGATTGGTTGTTCCTGCCATTTGACATACTTCCACTCTACAGGGTCATACAGTCGTGCAAGCTGACACGAACTGAGATGCGCGACCTGCCAGCCAAATTTTTTCGAATACAAAACAAAAGCAACTCTCAGTGCGCAAAGAGCACAGTAGGCTTTAGGTCAGCAGGCGAACGCTGATTTTTGAAAGTGGTAGAGTTTGGGCGGCGTTGTGCAATTCCCTGTCGTTTGCCTTGGAGAGAGGAAATCTGGAAAGGGCAATAGAGTCATATTTTTTTGGGATGAATTGGAGATGCTAGCTCCGGAAAAGACGAGCAGAGTGGGTGTGCTTGCCTTGCAAGGAGCGTTTTATGAACATCTTAAGCTTCTTCAGGATGCATGGAAAGCAGAGTCATCCTTACTGGGCAAGAATTGGGATTTTATCGAGGTCCGAACTGCGCAGGAGTTGGAGCAGTGTGATGCACTGATAATTCCCGGAGGTGAAAGTACTACGATGAGCCTGGTAGCTGAGAGGTCTGGGATACTAGAACCACTTCGGTCGTTTGTGAAGGTGCACAGAAACCCCGTTTGGGGAACTTGTGCTGGTATGATCCTACTAGCAGAGCAGGCCAACCGTACGAAAAAGGGCGGGCAGGAGCTTATTGGTGGACTTGACGTGCGTATCAACCGAAATCATTTTGGACGACAGAGAGAGAGCTTCGAGACGAACTTGCAATTACCTTTCATCTCTAATCCCGACAACAAATTTCACACCATCTTTATCCGCGCTCCCATTGTTGAATCTGTCCTGCCTCCGGTGATTATGGATGATGAGTCTGCGTTCGCACCATCGAAAGCACCCAAAGGCTCAGTCGAAGCTGCTTTCATGTCTGATGAGGTGCAGATCTTGGCCGAAATTCCTCAAGATGTGGCAGACTCTGTCGGAGATGCCGGTGGAGTGTCCACGAACATTGTGGCCGTCAGGCAAGGAAACGTCGTCGGTATATCTTTCCACCCTGAACTCACCACCGATACTCGCCTGCATCAGTGGTGGCTGCGAGAATGCGTGCACCCTGCATTAGAAAGAAAAAGGTTGCTCATGAAGGAATGAACCATTCTCATTGAAACGACTTACGACCATTTAGATTTCTCTAATTGCATTTAATAGAATACCCTATGTATTTATCTGACGTCTTTCCGTAGCATGTTATGTGCGCGGAAGTCTGCCTACCTGTCGACCTCTCCGAACACTAAGATTAGTGATGAAATTGAGTTGAGCATACCTAAATCCATTGTACCAATTATGGCTACAGCATCCGGCAAATAGTGGCCACGTGCGACCTGATCGAATGCAGCGAGATGTGCAAACCCCGGCGCTCTCACTTTGCACCGATACGGACGCTCACTCCCATCTGAAACCAAAAAGACGCCCATCTCACCTTTCGGTGCTTCAATCGCACTGTAAGTTTCTCCTGGTGGCACAGCATATCCTTTGGTGAAGAGTAGAAAGTGGTGGATGAGGGCTTCCATGTTTTCTTTCATGACAGCTCGTGGTGGTGGCGATATTTTATAGTCATCGACCTTGACAGGGCCAGGAGGCATCTTGTTAAGGCACTGGTGAATTATCCTTAAAGACTGCCTGAACTCCATCATGCGGCATAGATATCTATCGTAACAATCGCCTTTTGTTCCCACCGGTACATCGAACTCCACCTGATCATATGCATCGTAAGGTTGCGCCTTACGAATATCCCATGGAATTCCACTTCCTCGGAGCATAGGTCCGGAAAAGGAATAGTTCATGGCTTCTTCAGCAGTCACAATGCCCACGTTCTCGGTCCTCTGCTTCCAGATTCGGTTATCGGTGAGGAGCTCTTCAATCTCATCGACACGATCGCCAAACTGTGTTGCCCATGCATATATATCGTCCAGTAATCCAATAGGTAGATCTTGATGTACACCACCAGGGCGAACATAAGAAGCATGCAAGCGCGCACCTGAAACTCTCTCGTAGAACTCCATTAGCTTTTCACGCTCCTCAAACCCCCACAGGAAGGGGGTTAACGCACCAACATCCATTGCATGAGACAGAACGGACATGAGGTGATTGAGGACTCGAGTAATTTCGGCAAACAACGTTCGGATCCATTTGGCACGTTCTGGGATTTCAATGTTCAATAACTTCTCGACTGCCAGCGAGAAGCACTGCTCATTCGTCATCATCGAGACGTAGTCAAAACGATCGAAGTAGGGGAGTGCTTGAAGGTAAGTCTTGTACTCAATCAGCTTCTCCGTTCCGCGGTGAAGCAAGCCGACGTGAGGATCTGAACGAATAATTTCCTCTCCGTTTAGCTCCAGAATTAACCGAAGTACACCATGTGCAGCCGGATGCTGGGGCCCAAAATTCACGGTGAAATGTCTCGTTTTCGTGTCCACGCTAGAAGGTGCATTGAGATGTGATCCGGTTGCCGCATGCTCCTCGGTCGCCGATACCTCAGTCATTTGGGTAGGCTGGTACAGGGGCGATTCTTGTGCCCTTCTAGGTTTCGTCTGCGACGCCATACTCCTCAGAGTAGCAGAAGTGGCTGTCCGAAACGCACCGACTCTGGCCAGCTTCATGTTGCTGGCCAGGATGGATGACATTGCCATTTCGTTGACGTCGACAATTCTCGTGACTAAAGGAATTTCGAAAAAGTTGACGAAATCAGATTGCCAATCTGGAAAGGACGGAGAGCAAAGCTAAAGTTGGGGAAGAAAGCACAGTGGTGTCTCTACCATGGTGAAGAACAATGATCGCCGGAGGGTTGATGTTGAAGTCGATCGCGTGGAGAATGTCACTAGCACGGACTTCCCGGGGCATTACCCAGGTGAGGATCATTCTTGGTCGATCAAGAAGTTCAAGCAAAGCTTCAAAGTCGACATACATCGTCTTCAAGACTTGGAAATGGAGGTGGACCTCATTGGTTGCGATGCATCAGTTGCCAATGCCCTTCGGAGGATTCTTATTGCTGAGGTTCCAACCATGGCCATCGAGACAGTATATGTAACGATGAATAACAGTGTCATACAAGATGAAGTATTGGCACACAGGCTGGGCCAGATACCAATTCGAGCCCATCCGGATCGGTTTCGCTGGTTTAAGAAACCTAGTGAAGGCGAACAAGCCGAGCCGACTGACTATGATACCGTCTGTCTCAAACTCGACGTCAAGTGTGAGTTCAATAAGGAAGCAGACAAGGATGAAAAAGACCCTTTAAAGAAGTACATCAATGCACACGTATATTCAAAAGCACTGGAGTGGGAACCACAAGGTAAGCAAGCTGAATGGTTTGCTGGGGATCTAATTCGGCCTGTGAATGATGACATTATCATTGCCAAATTACGTCCTGGGCAGGAGATCTCTTGCGTCATGCATTGTAATCTCGGGGTTGGCCAAGATCATGCCAAATTCTCGCCAGTGGCTACGGCTTCATATCGCCTCCTTCCAACCATCGACATACTGTCACCGATAACGGGAGCTGATGCGGAGTTTTTCCAAACCTGCTTTGCACATGGAGTTATTGACTTGAAAAAGACAAAAGATACTAAAACAGCAGTCGTTGCAAATCCTAGGAAAGATACCGTGAGTCGGGAATGCCTACGGCATGATCAATTCAAAGATAAAGTTAAACTAGGGAGGATACGTGATCATTTTATGTGTATGTTGCAGGAGATCTATATCTAACAAAAGTCTCGATTGAAAGCACCGGAGCCATGTCTCCAGATGAGCTCTTCATCAAGAGTGTCCAGGTTTTAAAAGAGAAATGCATGGTAGTGAAAAAGGCATGGTTGGCGGACCAGTCAATGTAGATATCGCAAATTAAACCTTGTAGCAATTGGCCATTAGCGTGAGAAATGTTTGGAGACTCTTCGTGGAGACTTTGCACCCCAGAAGGCTTTGCATGAGTGTTAGACCCAACCCAGATGAGCCAGGTTAGGATACACCGGTGTATGAACTGTAGGCAATGTCGTTCATTTTATTATTAACTTCAAACTGGGTCACAGTATCAGTCACTTGACCCAGGCAGGGAACCGAAATTAGACTAGGCTATCTGATGATAGCCTAGGATTAGAGGTAAGTGCCTTCAGGCTACCAAAGGAGTCATTCAAACGTAGAGTACGTAAATGGCTTCAACAACTGTCTGCCAGTAGGTTTCATGCAAGGTTAGATAGCCACGCGCCAGGGTCGCTGTTGTCTTATCAAATCTCAGACTGAGCATACGCCTCTTACTTCTCTACATCTTGTCTTTGATCTGAGAAGGTTCATCCTTGTCATAGCTGCTCATTTCCTTCTCCATAACAACTTCCTGAAAAGATGTGAATGATTCAAGGGTACCCTTATCATAAAACATCGTCTCGACCAACTTGAATCCCCTTCGAATAAAGTAATCTCCGTGAGGTTCCTTCACGGTCCGTATTAAAAACTTCCGATCCTGTCTGTGCTCGCCACCATGTAATGCTTCAAACGAAGACCTAGCTGCTTCTCCAGAAAACTCAAAGCCTGAGCTACTAGCCCACGCCTTTCGTACTGTGAGCCGCAACGGGCCGCCACACATGATATCTCCCAGTTTAATATATCTTTCATGCTTGTACCAAGTGCACTACTTCTCGTCTCCTCGGCATCGTAATCTTTCGAAAGAAAGGATTTCTCTGTCCACTTTTTCGCAGACGCAGTAGCCACAATCTCCCTTTTTACCATTGAGCCTGTTTCGAAATCCTTGGCGACGTGAAATGCTACAACAGTCACTCCTGAGAACGCAATCTCTTTAGAGAGACATTCATTCGACTTGAGCCGACGTCGGGTTGGAAACAAATCCTTCGCTCTCACCGCATACGACTCGTTGACCATAGCCACAAGATCTGGCATCCAGGTCTGACCTCGCAATTGCTCACCAGAAAAAACTTCCATAACTACGCTTGGAGACTCTACGGCCATGATGGGACCGCAAGCACTTCCTTTGTATGTCTAGCTTCAATGTTTCTTGGAAATAGGTCGGGGCGCGTAAATTCAATGACTCAGAATAAAGTCACCAGTGCCTTATTGTGTGATATGATGGTATCGGACGAAACTGGCAGAGCATCAAAGGATTACGTCGGCAAATGCGCGATTTGAAGGAGGAATCCAGACGGCCGCGGACAGGACGCGTTTCTAGGCTGCCTTCCAGTTGCTATGGAATTCTCCGATGATTATGCCCGCAGAATGCGTGGAATGAAAGTCATTCCACAATCATCCCACCAGTGACCTATATAAAAACCTCCCTTTCCCTCTCCGTCGCTGCCTGCGCACCTCCGTCCAATTCATGAGTCTTGTCAGTTAATCTGCATACTTCGTTCTTCCCTTTCTTTCTATATGTCTCAAGTTCCTACTTCTTGCGACCTTGGTGAGAAGGATACTTCCAGTCGTAACACCGCGTCACCATAGGGCCAAGTCCTCCGCCCATGAACTTTGTCGCTGGGACCAGTAGGAGCTAGGTCCAGTCTTCAATCGCCATACCTTCTCCTCCTGCACGGTCTCGTCATTATAGAAGAAACGAGGCTGCCATTCCTTCCCACTAGACTCCAGCTCCTTGCGCCGCTCCCTCTGTAACTCTTCTATGCGTTGCTTCTGTACCCCCGCGCGTTCAAAGTCACCATCTTCGTAGATCCGCACATCTGGACGGAAGCGCGAGTCGGTCTGGGGCAGGTGGTGGAGTTCCATGCTTGTGATCTCATTCAGCTGAGCGGCAAACACTGGGAGTCCATATGACTTGGCAGGGTCTGTCACTAAATTGCCGGCATGCCAGATTTCGTGCTGACCGCCTCTTCCATCCGACTTGCATAAGCTTTTCGTCCATTTCCCGCCAAGACCAAATGCATCGTCATTCCTTTCTCCCTCAGCATCGATAAGCTCCACGGTAACATCTTCTCCGCGACCTGCAAACATTCCGCCGCTGCCCTTAAAGGTCACTAAGGCAGTCTCGTTTGTCACCTCATCATACACCGTCATAGTGCCTACCGGCTCAACATACTTCTCCCCAGCAATGACATTTCTCAAAAAGTTAACTGGCATGGAGTAAGAAAAACTGTCGTTTGTCTCAATCAAGTGTATTCGTACAGTTCCTCGCGTATTTATCTCTACTGAACGTCCCCAAAATTTTTGATCTGGACAGGCAGAGTGTGACAAAGTCCATAACGGAGACTCTGCGCTGCATGAAAAGATTGGCGGCCGATGGGAGACTTTTTCAGCAAGGAACCGAAAGCCTTTGTCTTCTCGGATGAGTTCAAATGTTTCGCCCAGCAAGGGATTGAAAGGCTTCCTTGTATTCCTGACTTCGCAACGTGTATTGGCAAGGCTGCTAATTGCGAAAGCAGCAACATACATTAGTTGCTCTCCTCGATCTTTAGAGCATTTTGCAGCATGGTCTAGGAGATCAGAGTATTCCATAGTTTCTGAATACCTTTGTAGGGCACCGAGCGGCTCATTTGCCGTCACAGGCATGGAAATGGTAGCAAGATCCTTGCCCACATTCTTTCTCAGGAAACTTATTAAGCTTGGAGGAGAGCATACAGGAGGTGGGACGAATATGCGGCGTCCAACGAGATCACCTGTCCACGGTAATGGATTGAGATCGGAAGAACGAGGTCGTATTGACGAGAGAGCTCGCGAAGGAACTCGTGTATGCGAGATGAACCCTTCGTCTGACTCTTCACTCGATCCATCATCGGTAATGGCAAGTTCATCCATATCATCAGCAGCTTCATCGGACTCGTCACTATGCAGAATTGTGATTGTCCCATCAAGATTATCATCTGCATCAAAAAATTCTTGATCAGAAATGAGGGAATCAGATATAGATGCCCTTCTTGACGAAGCTGGGGCCGGTAGACTGGACCTGAGGTTGACAATCTCTTGCTGCTTTTGACCCAGCAAAATTGTATGAAATTCGGAAACGATGGAATCAATATCTCCAGTTAAACGACCTAAGCTCATGCCACTCTTACTATCAGTTTTCTCATTCGTAGAAGGAGGCACGGAAGAGGCTGCATTTCGTACAACTTCCTTCAAACCCGCAACTCGACCAACTAAACTCTCGATTTCAGCCCATGGATTTGAGTCTTGTCCGGAAAGTGCCAGATCATTGAAAGCCATCATTCCTTGGCGGGTTGCTCGTTCAAAGGCAACCTTCCAAGCTTCCCAGTCCTGAGAATTCCGAGCCCTTAGAGACCAGAGCTCGGCTCCAGAGTCGACCCAAAGCGCATTGCTTCTCGGATTAGCGGATATTGCTGCTAGAGAGAGTGGAATACTCCCTCTCAGATGCGAAGATTCTGATGTTAAATAGTAGGACAGAGTAGAAGTCGAGAAATCTAGTACAAAGTACCGCTTTCCAAACCCTTGCAGCTTCTTGCGTCGCTTCTTGAATAGCACACCTTTGAACGTATCAGCAGGCACTCTTTGAATGGGAAGAGTAGCTGCAGAACTGGGGTTTTGTACTTCAATTAGGAATGTCACCGTCTTTGGAAGTTGCTTGCTAAATGTGTTGTCTTTCGTAAGTCAATGAAGTACTCCATTGTTACCAAAACACAAAGCATACATGCCTCCCTCTCCTCGAGGCGTCGTATATCTTCCTGTTGTGACGCGGTCACCGTCGCATTTGCCATGCCAGGAAACCTCGGTAAGTCCAGCAAGTTTCAATCTATCTTTGCACGATAAGTTCCCGTAACTTGGTGAACTTCTTCGGTTTCGCTCTTCAATGGGTGGTTTCTCTACTCTTAAAGAGTCCGAAAAAGCATGTCGAAAGAGGCCCACGTTTCTGTCAAAGTTAACATAGCGTTTCAAAGAAACCAACATCGAGTGCTTCTTGGGGTTCACATGCCATGAGATAGTCTTCCCTTCATCGATTGTAACGTACTTTAAGGAGTACGACTTGCTGGCGATTTCAACGCTCTCCATGATTCATATTCGTACGCAGTGACAAAACGCTCATCACCCGAATACCCGATTGGGCCTTTCATTTCGCTAATTTTACAAATTCCCCGCATCACTATCCGCAGTCTATTATGATCTTTCTACAGGTAATGTGGTCAAGATTGCATTGCATCCAGTCCACTGGCCAGCTCCTGTTCCAGAAGTGTCCATTCGTTGAGGCTCTGGGCCTCTTGTGGTCTTGGAGGCAGGTCAGAGTCCGCAAACGTCCCATCGGCAGGAACTGCTAAGCTGTCCTTTCGTTGCAGAGGTGAATTTAGTCCTCCCGCACCTGGAATTTGAACCTGTGTCCGTACAACCTTCCGGAAACTCTCTACTTCTTGTAATATCATTTCTGCAATTAGCAGGTTCTTTCCCTTTGACGTACGCCGCATCTGGTCGATATCGTCCACAACTTCAAACCCAAAATCGAATGGAACCGGGCATATAGGCTCATCCGACGGGTCATGCCAGATTTTTAGATAAGGATGCTCGAGCGCTTCTTCAACGGTAATGCGTTTGGCTGGATCAAATGCCAACAATCTTTTCAGTAAATCCAGAGAAAGCGGATTAGCATCCGGAAAGTGCTGTTCGAAAGGAACACGTCGTTTTATAGGAAGCTTCCTGACATAATCTTGCGCCATTCATTAGCCTTCATACCAGAGGACTTACTCTTGGAGACCCAATTCGTTGCAGTGTCTGTTCGTCTGGTGTTCCGAGCTCTTTAAGAATTTGATTAAGCTGGTCAACGTAATCACGTCCCTTGAAAAACGGTTTCCCACCAAGTAACTCGGCTAAAACACAGCCAACGGACCATATATCGACTTCATCAGCACACGACGCGTGATTTCATACTTGCTGTTGAATAGCTTTGAAAGGAAAGCATAATTTCTGGTGCTCTGTACCATCGAGTGGCTACGTATTCTGTCATGAAACCAGCATTGAGATCGGGATCTGAACTAAACCCTCTAGCAAGACCAAAGTCACAAATCTTGAGCTCACAGTCAGCATTCACAAGAAGATTGCCAGGTTTGAGATCTCTGTGAAGAACGCTTGCGGAATGAATATATTTAAGACCATTGAAGATCTGGTAGATAAACGATTGATAGTGGGCATCTGTCAGGGCTTGCCCCGAACGAATAATCTGATGGAGATCGCATTCCATAAGTTCTTCATAGAGATAGATTTCATTGAATTGTCGAGGATTGATGACGTCCATGTCATAGAGACAAGCAATCTACGATGAGCATTTGTCGCATTCATTCCATACATTTTTGTGTCCACGGAAGTGCTGGAGTAGCTTCACCTCACGCAACGCCCTCTTACACAGGATCTTCTTTGAAAAGACATTGGTCACCTTTTTGATGGCCACCCCAGGACCTTCCGGGACATCCAAGTTCTTGGCAGCACATACAAGCCCATATGCACCCTGACCAAGTTCTTTCGTAACCTGGAAGCTTTTATTGACAATGAAGTCTTGGTCGAGGACCCTGCATTAGGACCGATTTCATGCATGAGCTCCACTCACCTATAGCAATGCCTGGGCTGATCCATTGATTCAAGGCGTGAACTGCAATCCGCAAGCGAGACTTAGTTCAGCTTAGCTCGCGTCCAAGTAAAACGTGGAGACGTGGATGCCGTTGGAGTAGATATCTATTAATGGCCTGAGCTGGGATTTCTCGGAATCGGATGTCGCCGATTCAGTTCACGAATGAAGAAGGCTTGGAGTGGGAGGAATAGGGGAATCATAGGCACTTGACGAGAGGCATGGATGGAAGGGTGATGGTTGTCGGAGCGGGCCTTGGAGGCTGCTGTATGGCCCTCGCACTTTCTTCCATTGGCATCCAATCCACTGTTTTCGAGATGCGAAAGTCGCGGGAGAATGCTGGCGGCGGGATTGTACTGTCACCAAATGCTCTTCGTGTGCTCGATCATCTTGGGCTGTACGAGTCCCTTAAAGGGTGTGGTTTTTCCTTTGACGACATTTCCTTCATCGATACTGCTGGCTCACTTATTGGTAGGTATGCCAATGGTTCGAAAGAAAAGTATGGATATCCAGCACTCTCAATTCCTCGGAGTACTTTGCACGGAATCTTACTTGACCGGTGCCACAAGTCCAAAAACGTGGAAATTCTATATGATCACAAAGTCATATCTGTTCGAGAAGACGAAAACAGTGTCACGCTGAGCTTTCAAGATTGCGCAAGTGCAACCGCTGACGTTGCTCTTGGTGCCGATGGAGTATTTTCCAAAGTGCGGAAACACGTCATCGAGAATGTAATGCCAACTTATAACGGGTTGACCGCAATTGGAGGTATTCTTCAACGAGATGAGATTCCTAGTATAGAAGGGCTACCACTGCCCAACTTTATAATTGGAAAGGAAGGAAGCCTTTCACTGTTCCCACAAGATTCTGAACAGAAAAAAATAGGCTGGCTTGTTTATTTGGAGATCTCGGAACCTGATCGAGTGACTTTGGAAGGGTTTGCGGCAAATGATGGCCTCACACTGTTACGGGAGAAGTTTCGTGATTGGCCCGATCCCGTCCAAACAATCATACGAGAAGCAAAAGGTGAAGATTTATTCAGCTGGGTGCAGCATAGCATTCCTATTTCTTCAACATGGCATACGAAGCGCGTCTTAATTGTTGGCGATGCCGCCCATGCAATGTCGGCCACTAGTGGGCAGAGCGGTGCACAAGCATTTGAAGACGCTGCTACCCTTGTCAAGTTAATCTCTGAAAATCACACGGTACTACAAAATCCTGAGCATTTATTCAAAGCATTTTGTAAACTTCGATCCGAACGGCTTCAGACTGTTACAAAATTTGCCAAGACTAGTGGCTTGGCTGTGAAAAAGGCGAATGCATTACTGTGGCCCGTCAAGAAGTATGGAATGTGGGCATTTTTTGGAATGTTGGGAGGCAAGAACAACGCGGCACTCTATGCTTATAATGTAAATTCTTGAATAAATTAAAATGTATTAAGGAGCTAAGAAGATACTTGCAAGTGTAGTATAGTCAACAGGCTATTGATAGCACATGTTGTACACCTGTCTACCACTGCTTCCGGGACCTGTCAAGTTGTCTAGGTAGTTTAGAAAAGTGTCTACGGGCACCATATCCAGGACGCCCATGGGAGTTGTGGTGTTGAGCGGCTGACCACCCCATAGAACTCTGACTGCATGGCTTGCATCAGCACCTTTCCACAGCTCAAAAACGACCTCCGAGCCCATTCCTGGCCATGGCAATTCCGAGATCTGTAGAGCGCCGAGGAGCGGGCCTACGCTACCGTCGTGAGCAACATTATAAAGGAATTTGACATCTCCACCTTGTCCTTGAACCTGATTTCGGAGATGATTCTTGAGCTCATTGATGTAGGCGCCATAGATCGCTAGTGAGTAGAGGAAGGCGGCCCGACTGGATCGATAGTAATATGAATATTCATACTGTCCTAGACGAAAGACCATATCAGCATCTGCTTGTGTTACACAATTCGTTCCATTGCATGGGAGGGGCATTTGATGGCAAAGCCTTGCAGACAAATTGTCGTAATAGTGATCAAAGCTGACGTGGAAGCCGCCGTGATCGTTTGTGGGTACACCACTGACACTATCAAGACGTGCATAGAGTGCTGTGCTTTGCGAGTTATTGAGGTGCTGTGCCCATGAGGGATTCGACACGGATGTCATGTTTTTATGAAGCTTCGCTCCCCAAGGACAAGTATACGTTGGCTCCAGGGAATCTATGCTATCAATTTCATGCATAACGTAAACTTGGCTTGCTGTCGGAAACATTCCACGAACAAGACCACCCGCGACTTGTGAAGTGATCACATTGGATGTCACACGGTATTTGACGGAGCCGTTAAGTGTGGGCGGCAGGAAACCGAGCAGCGTTCGATAGACACCAGCCACATCCTGACCATGTCCGTAGGAATCTTGGAACCCTGCCGGGGTGATTTGTGGGTACTCGCATGTGCCCAGTGGCTCCACTGAGAACGGGTTGTATTCGTCCTGATAGTCATTCCAAGCAACAGGCACAGCAGGCTGAGTCATGTTGGATGAGAGGTAAGCATAGATGTCAGAGTTGTTGCAGTACCACGGCGTTGGATGAGGGAATTGATTGGAAGCGTACGGGGTCCGCTTTTGGTGCCGCTGTATCATTTCAACATACTGCAGCGTCATATTTTGTGCGGGGCGTGGATAGTTCTGCGCCCGGACATGAGGCATGTCGCACCAATTGTAGATGCCATAGCTGCCATTTGGAGTTACACTCGAATTGTAAATACCCGGGGCACCGCTTCCATCAAGCGCCCAAGTCAGATTCGACGTTGCCGTAGAGCCATTGATTGGTGGGTAGTAGGTGATGTTACTGTAGAGACCATCTAGCGACTGAGCAACGCCCTTGACTGCTTCAAATGCTATAATCCACAGCATGGTTGATGGGTGTGAAAAGATGGCAAGGAGGGCTGGACGCTCTCGTCCAATGGTTGGTTCATGTGGTGATGGTCGCCGTTTCCATCCGTATCGGGGATTAATTAAGCTTCGCGGCCCGCTCCGATATTGCAGGCTCTGAAAACCAACTCCACTGCAGCAGAACAGGGGAATGAGCTGCATGCAATGGCCACAATTGTACAACTTGTGAACGAGTGGTTATGGGAGGAATCGAATACAGGTCATTGTAGATATCTCTGCGGCAGTCTTATTTCTGGGCTTCGTAGCTGACGAGTCATTCCACCACTCTTTTGACTTTTCATACATCCACCTGGCGTTCATCAAGTGTTCTTAGCACTAATGTGGTAAGCTAGTCTCATGCCTTGCGTGTCAAGCTCATTGTGCAAGTCCACTTTATCAACGTTGGAGAGGCAGTTGTGTCGCACATGAGATGTCAGAGGGATGTCCCTTGAACCAAGATTAAGCCCTGTCGGTGGGTCTTCTGTGTAATTCGTTTCTCATGTATCTTGGCCCATCACTCCTTATCGATGGGGAGGAAAAGCTCGATGCAAACAACCCATCCAGTGAATGCGACGCAATGTGTTGAGAAACACCTCAACTACTCTAGCATTCAGACGAAAATATCAATCCTCACTCTCTACCAATCTCTTGACTTATGCCAAAAAACTCACACAAGAAAAGAAAGCATTGGAGACGAAACTGACAGAAAGTTATGACGAGGCTATATCTACCCGAATTGCCGGGCTCGAGAAGATATCCAGTGCGTACGATGCATACAATCAGACTCAAAAGGTAGTAGTTTTACATGCAATGTCTAAAACTAGGCTGTTTCGGAATTGAATATGTTGTTAAATAGTCCTTCTTTGGATGCAGAGTTAGCAACTTTAGCACGGGAAGACCTGACTCAAGCACGGCATAAACTGAAAAGCCATGAGTCAGAGATAGTCTCTGGGCTGATCAAACCGGATCCGCAGGGTGAGTGCTCTTGCATTGTCGAGATTCGCCCTGGTGTTGGAGGGGGTGAGGCTGCAATCTTTGCGAATGATCTATACAATATGTATCTTGCCTTTTGTGCACACAAACGATACAAAACAAGTGCTATCTCACTCACACAATCGGCTAGCAATGCTATATCAGAAGTTATCTTCTCCATTGATCAAAAGGGCTCATACGGTTTGCTGAATGGCGAGGCCGGTGTCCACCGAGTACAACGCGTGCCGGCTACGGAATCAAAAGGGAGAGTCCACACATCGACAGCGGCTGTGCATGTTCTTCCACTAGTGGTAAGTAAGTCGACGAATCAGTCAGTAGATACAAAAGACGTTAGGACTGAGATCATGCGCAGTCGTGGCGCGGGAGGTCAGCATGTGAATACTACAGACAGCGCTGTTCGTTTGACTCATATTCCCACTGGTATAAGCGTGTCCATGCAAGACTCTCGCTCGCAACACCAAAATAGGGAGAGAGCCTGGCTTGTGCTCAACGCCCGGCTGGCTGAGATATCAAAGCAGGAAGCCAAGGCTGCGGATGTGGCTACTCGGCGTGCTCAGGTTGGGCGTCTGGATCGAAGTGAAAAGATCCGCACATACAATTGGGCTCAAAACAGAGTCACTGATCATCGATGTAATTACACGTTGTACAATCTTGACCAATGTATGAATGGCCTAGCACTTGGGGAGCTGATAGAGGAAACACAAAAGTGGAAACAGAGAGAAGCGGTGATGAGCCTAGATGTAGAGACTGTACAAGATTAATGAGCCATATAATATGCCAACTTCACTTCCCAAGAAGTGCCAAATCATGCAGGAAAGTGTTGGCGTTTACGATGTCGGTAGTTCCATAGGTCACAATTCTCTTTTGTTGTTGCCGACTTGCCCATTCTTGAAGATTTCCGTATTCATAATAGTTGCCTCCGCCAATGACGAAGACTGTCGCCTCATTACAGCCAGTCTTCCGTGTTGGCGGCCTCGAGCCTCTTGGCGCACGAGGATCTAAGTAAAGGTAGTCGTCAGTTTTGGAGGATGCAGATGAAGCTGGATCCATGACGGATTCGACCAGCCGAGTAATGGTGATGTCTTTTCGCGAAGGAAGAAAATTTTTGACGCCCGAGATTAAATTGTCAAATGAACTTGAAAAGCCTCCTTCCTTCAAACGATCCGTAAACTAAATGTTGGCTTGTGTAACAATCACAAATTACCCTATTGCTTATCGAGCTAAACCCTCTGAATAGTTCAGCGCTCTGGCTTGGAGGCTGCATGGGTGTAGAGGCCATCATCGTCATCCGTGTAAGCTCACGGACCTTTTTCACATACTCGAGAGCGGCCAAGTCGCATCCTTGAGCAGTGAGGACGTTCTCGTACTCTGACATGTCATTTTTCGATACTTCGTCCGACGTGAGATAAAATATAATGAACGTTCTCAATTTGTCTTCAGGATCCTTGCTTTCTGGGTCCTTGAGTGCTTCCAGTAATTGGGCTTTTGTTTGTCGCGCTCCATTTTCTTCTACTTGAAACCAATTGTCAAGTTTCCTTGCTTTTATTTCTTGTAAGAGAGCAGTCGCAATATTCAAGTGCATATCCAGAGTTGCTTTACGAGCAGTGAGCTCAGGCAAAGCGGTAATAGCAACTTTCAGGTGGGCTGCATTGGAATTTGGATCCAATTTGCCAATGCTCTCAAGATCATTTACGCCAGTTTTGCGCATGATGTCCGCCGATTCAGTCTTGTACCTCTCCATTTCGGCGGTGACATCATCTGTCATTTGAGGGAAAGGCATGTTCGCATTCTTGGCCCAGAAGAAATCTTTGGAGTCGACATCATAGGCCTTCCTACCAGTATCCGGGGTACTGACAGTTATACGATTTAGCTTCATGTTCAACACGTCATGTACTAGTGCTTGATATGTCCACGAGTGCGCAAGCATCGGGCAGAGGTCGACATTTCGATCGAGAATTAAGAGGACTGGGCGTATCGGTGGGTTTTCGGTGAGAAGGTTCTCGCGAGAATTGAGGATGTGATCGCGTAGACGCTGTTCGAGACGTTGACCTACCATCTCGGCCGCGTTTCCACGCGGACAACGTATTATTGGGACCACTCCCGTTGTGACGACAACACTCAGAAGGCCGCTGGCAATACGTTCGATTGTGCTTTCTATAACATCGTCTGCTGCAGTAGGTGTGTTGAGAGTGTGATACACACTCGGTATGGAGAGAGAGAAGAAATGGCTTTCGGAGACAACAAAGTTAAGGAACTGATCGTAAACCTGACTTATTGAGTCGGCCGCATTCTTGGCAGCAGTTTGACTTGCGATATTTTCGAGTAATGAACGAGGCAATGAAGACATGAAGTTGAGATACGCGCTCTCATAGAGACCGCGAGTGATGTCGTCAACTATAATTTTGGCATTCTCGCTCGTTGGTTCCACAAAATATACCGCAGGAACATCGGCGACTGGATGTCTGTCAGACTTTATATGTAGATGGATAGTCACGCCATTTTCCCGTAGATCATTTACCCGCATAACTGACGAAATTACATCCTGGCCCATTGCATCAAATATTAGAACCTTCCATGTGGAACCTGAATTTGCGACAGGGAGGTGTATATCACTTGGGATCGCCGTCTCGGTGTGACCTTCCAGTGGCTTGTTCAAGTTAAGCAGCCTGAGAATCGCCTGCAATTGCTTCTCCCTCAAAGACTTGGGCATATTGAGTGAGGCCACGTTTGATTGGTTGGTTGGTTGGTTGGGCTCTCCGGTGGTCGTATTTTTTTTTAAAACAACCGACATCACCAATTACGACTACACAGCAGGCGAGGCAAAGAAAGAGATCTCTAGCCACATAGAACCATCGCCAGTGTTGCGCGTGCTTGTTACCTTGGCGCTCTCTGCAAAGGACCACCTTGGAGGAAGAGCGGGATTGTTGGCTTGTTCATAGATAGCTGCAAGTGACCGTTCCCTGACGAAAATTGAGAATAAAGAAGGCGGGCCCTTCCCATGCAAAGCGATGATGGATACGTGGCGCCACAGAATACGCAATTCAACGGCGTTCAAACGGACTATGCACAGGTGTGGCAGAGCGACTTCTTCAGGCCTGCGGATGATGGCACCGCTTACGGTTTAGCTGAGGAGAATTCTACAGAGGGCGAAAATGATTCTTTGGGTCTGCCCAATACTGGCATTGTTGATGAACGGATGCTATCAGGTGGGGAGGCTAAAAGGATATTTCATCCCGAAATGGGCAGAAGGATGCCACGTAAGAGAGCAAGGCTAGATATAACACCGCCAGACGAAGTGTATCCCGTCCCAGGATTACCAAATGCAACTAGCAACCTCCGATTAAACCCAATAAGTCACGAGCAATGGCTGCAAAAGATTGAGTCCCAAGAAAGCGGCACTACGAGGAATTCAATGAACGACATGGGACCAATCGCCGCAACTACCAACCCACCTTCTAATTCAATGGTAGCTCGAATAAAAGGTACTACGCCCAAATCAAAAGCCCCCGAAATCAACAGAGTTAGCGCTACCAGTATGCGCGTCAAGAAATGGATATTCGAAAATCAAAGGGATAATGCAGCGTACAATCAAAACACGATGCTACACATCATGGATGAAGTTGAAGAAGACGTGGAAAAAATAGCCATTTTTCAAGAGTTTAAGAAAGCGGACAGCCGGGTCCTGGGTGAAATTTTGAAATTCAAACTTGTCCTTTCCCGATGGAGAAACTGGCTCGCTAGTGCATGGAAGGAGAAGAATATGGATGTCATTGATGCCTCATTGAGTATATTTATATCTATCTCCCCGAATGATGACCTCCTTGACGAACTGAAGCTGCGGAAAGTCTGCGAGCTGATCGTTAAAAAGGGGTCAGGTTTGGGTAAAGATCTTGCACAAAATCTTCTTACGAATGCAAAGACAACAACTGTGAATGCACTGACGGAGAGTACTTCAGCAGCGACACATACCGAGGATATGAAAAGTCACAACATTCCGCGGGAGGGAACAATATCCTCTGAGCGAGACACGGCTGGAACCGCGCCCACTTCACTCGTCCCAAACGGAAAGCCGAAGATACAATCGGGTTCGTCAAAACCGAAAGCAAAGCTGGCAAATACGGTTACCAACACGTCATTCTTCACAAATCTACAACAGCAGGCTGCGCCGGCACCAACTCGAAGGACTAGCACATCAGCTGCTTCTAAACCAGCGGTGGTCGCACCCGCCTCCACCCCGAATACTGCCCCAGTTGTTGCAACAAAATCAAGCTCCTCTCAGAATACTACCAATCGTGGTGTGTCTGGATTCGCATCTATATACGCTTCTTTAAAGCAGAACAAGAAACCTCTAGAAGACAATGTGGCATCCGAGGCAGAAGCGAAATTAGAGGATGCTAACATACCCTTGAGGAAGAAGAAGTCGGTCTCTTGGAAACCAGACAAGGTTCTAGTCGAAGTACGCGTGTTTGAGAACGTCGAGCCCGATTATTCTGATGGTATGTACGTGCATACTGAAGAGTTTAGCAACCTTCGAGATTTAGACCGCCACGAAGGAATGGATTTACGAAATTCCATGAAATTTCACTATGTGGAAGAAGAAGAGGATGGCGAAATGCCTTGGGTTGTTCCGACTGAAATCAGTTTTGGCAGCATTCCAGAGCATGACCAGAAGGGTATTAAAAGGGGCGGGAATAAACAACCAGAGAGTGGGGAAGCGAAGATACAACAACGCAGAGAGCAGGAGGTTCTTTTGGTGCATTACCCTATGGACAGTGATATTCCTCCTTCACCAACTGAGCCAACGAACTCGCGAGAACGCAAGGTGGATACCAAAGAGATTCCTCTGCCAGCCTTGTTGAAGCAATCGCAAGCTGCAAAATTGCTTTTGCAAGATAATTCCGCGTTGTTGGGAAAGCAGACCTATCCACTTGCTCACGTCAATAATGCTGGCTTCATGCCAGGTCAGGGAGCACCCAACATGGGTCAACTGTTGCAGCTATTGCAGTCCGTCAATGCGCAAAATGCACAGCAGAATCAATTTCAATAGGGCGGTCATGGTTATTGGCATCTCAGAAAAGATTGAGGATCTAGTTGTGATGGAAATTAGTCACGCGACTGCAGCTAGAGCTTATGGTTGAAGCTATGAATATTCCAGATTGAGTACTTCACAAGCCACCCATTTTCACGTGGTGACTCTGCCACGGCACAAATGTATACATACCCATAAATGGCATTGCTGGCGCGAGTGGGCGCCCCGTTATGATACAACATGGGTCCATTCTCCATAGTGTTCAATAATCCTACGCTCTTGTAAATTTAGTTGATCTCTATCTCATTTCCTCTCATTGTGTTGATCATCAATCAACGCCGATCCCGTCTACAAAGGGACATCCCTACTCGATGACAATAATGGAATGAGCACCACCACAGAAGTAGCGGCAGGCCATGTTACGAATGCAGGCGTTCATGTGGATGCCGTCGGTCCTGCGAATGGACAGATAGAACCAACGAGTGAATTCTTACCGGATGAAGCTACGGGTAAAGGGGGTCCCACTACACTCAGATTAAAGAGACTTGCGACACACCCTACAGAGTTGCCAACTAGGGATGTAGATTTCGTTGAAAGTGAGGGAAGTAAAAATGTGGGTCCGCCTAGAAGCTCGTTGGATGAAAAAGTCCTTCAATGGAAGCTGTCGGACGATACAAGACTTCATGGAATTCCACCGATAAGTGGTGATGTCCAAAGACAATCGTTCTTCACCCGCCTAAAAGACAACTCTGGGAAGAGGTCGTCCCATCCCGGAGGAGCAGCGTCAGATGCCGCTTCTTCCGAAGAACACACGAATGCATTTGAAAGGTTTCTTGAAAAGAAATTTGCCCATCCACACCAGGACACTGAAAATGACCTCCTTACAGCAAGAAGGAAGCTTGGGGGTAATGTTGACAATTTTGACCTCACAAGACCGCTTCAAGAAGGACGAAAACCGCGTACTGCATCTAATCCTCATTTTCGCCGCCTGGCTTCGTTTGGTCCGTCGTATAACGAAAGGAAGGATCGTCCTAAAACGCTCGAGTCACCGAAGTCATCAGGTAATCGTTGGAAGACGATAAGAGCGGGCTTACGGTTGCTGGGAACAAGGAAGGAAAAGGAAGGTCGAGAAGACAAGCAAAAGAGTGCGGAGCTTCTCGGAGAACTCTCAGCTGGGTCACCAGCGGCAATTATGTTGGCTTCCATGTTTCAGCGAGATGAAAAGGGAAGGAGAAGAGTTCCAGTCCTTCTGGAACAAGTGAAGTTGCATCTCTCCCAAAGAACGGAGGGTTCGAGGAGTACTGCCAATTTCACCATCGAGCTGGAGTATGGGAACTCGGCAACAAGAATGAAGTGGGAAGTTCATCGGGAGTACCGCGACTTTTTCAACTTACATTCCCGTTACCGTCTTGCCGAGCTGCAACATCCACTTGGGCGAGGTCAGCTCAGGCTACCCAAATTTCCTAAAGACTCGATTCCATATTTGCGTTCCGTACGCGGGCTTGGTGCTGATTCAGAATTGGATGAGTTCGGACGGCCGATAGATCGTCGGCCTTCTCAAAGTAATCTTCAGGATTCTGGACTGGAGAACGCAGCTGCAGCTTTGGAGAATGAAGAAGAAGCATTGGACAGCATAGGAATGAACGGTCTTTCAAAGCGTGAAGGCTTTGCATGGCAACAGAAGCAAAAACTCGAAACCTACTTACGTGGACTGATTTCGCTACTTGTAAGAAATAACCGAGTTTGACTAAATATAGATGTTTCGACCCGAGGCGAACCGTCTTTGTCAATTTCTGGAGTTGAGTGCACTTGGCGTGAGACTGTCGGGCGAAGGCACGTATCATGGAAAAGAAGGGTATCTTACCATGAGCTCATCAAGCGGGAATAATCGTGCGCGAACATTTAGGCCAATGGAATTGAAAGAGAGGCATTCGCCAAAGTGGTGTGTTGTACGTTCTTCATACCTCGTCTTTGTCGAATCGCCTGAAACAGTTGATGTGCACGATGTGTTTCTCATGGATTCAGGATTCACAGCGACGGTAAAAAACTCTGCTGCCCTGACAAAACTTGACAAGCTGCAGCCTTCAAGTAGACGAATAGTCACCCATCACTCCTTGAAACTTAAAAACGAGGAACGAAAAATCAAACTCTGGGCGAAACACGAGCGAATCCTGCGCCAATTTATCGACAGCATTGCATTCGCGTCATCATCATCGATATGGACCAAGCCGCATAGATTCGGCAGCTTTGCCCCAGTGCGGACCCATGTGATGGCTCAATGGTTTGTGGATGGCCGTGATTACTATTGGAATATAAGCAGGGCTATCGACATGGCAAAAGATATTATTTATATTCACGACTGGTGGCTGAGCCCTGAATTGTATCTTCGAAGACCACCGTCAGACAATGAACAATGGAGATTGGATCGTCTACTTCAGCGAAAGGCTGGTGAAGGTGTGAAAATATTTATCATAATCTATCATAATGTCGGCACCACCGTTCCCACAGACTCTGAATACACCAAACACACCCTACTCGATCTTCATCCCAATATCTACGTGCAAAGGTCCCCCAGTCACCTCCGTCAAGGGACCTTATATTGGGCACACCATGAGAAATTATGTGTCATTGATCACGCTATTGTATTTCTAGGCGGCCTGGACCTCTGTTTTGGGAGATGGGATACAGCGCAGCACGTTCTTGTTGACGATCCAGACAGTATCCCGTTTGATGAAAAGGCGCCATCAGACCAGCTTTGGCCGGGGAAGGACTATTCAAACCCTCGAATCCTCGATTTCCACACCCTAGATAAGCCCTTTGAAGACATGTATGATCGAAGCAAAACCCCGAGAATGGCGTGGCACGATATTTCTATGCAGATGGTGGGACAGCCGGCAAGAGATGTCACACGACATTTTGTTCAGAGGTGGAATTACCTCCTGCGACAGAAAAGACCATCAAGGCCTACTCCATATCTTTTACCAGCTCCTGACTTCACACCAATCGAGCTTGAGGAATTGGGACTTGCCGGGACTTGCGAGACTCAAATACTCCGATCTTCTGGCTCCTGGTCCTTGGGACTCGAGAAAACAGAGTGCAGCATACAGACTGCATATTGTAGCACAATCAGAGGCAGTGTGCATTTTGTATACATTGAAAACCAATTCTTCATCACTTCGTGTGAATGGGAAGGAACCGTGATTGAAAACAAGATCGGGGATGCTTTGTTCGAAAGGATCGTTCGAGCTCACGAGAATAGGGAAGAATGGAAGGCAATTCTTGTCATTCCCCTAATGCCTGGCTTCCAAAATGGTGTGGATGAGCAGGATGGGAGTAGTGTGAGGCTCATTATGCAATGGCAGTACGTAAGTATTGCACGAGGCGAGTCATCGCTTTTTGCAAGACTCCGCAGGAATGGCGTGGATCCGAAGAGCTACATTCGATTCTACGGTTTACGGAACTGGGGCGTCGCCGGGCCGCAGAAACAGCTTGTGACGGAAATGGTGTACATTCACGCAAAGATCATGATTGTGGATGATAGGACGGTCATTATTGGTTCTGCCAATATCAATGAACGCTCACAGCGAGGGAATCGTGACTCGGAAGTCGCGTGTATTCTGCGGGACACGGAGATGATTCGGTCCTCCATGGGTGGAGAGCCTTATCTTGCGGGTAGATTTCCGCATACTCTTCGATTACGTTTGATGCGGGAGCATTTAGGCGTGGATGTTGATGCCTTTGAGCAAGAGTACGATGCAACGAACGAAGACATGCTCTCTAAGCAGCGAGTTGTATCTGCGCAAGTGGTGCCGGATCCTGCGCAGCCTCCAAAGCATCCACTTCATGAAAGTAAAAACGAGCATCTTCAACACGTGCAAAGTCACTCAAGCTCAGACTCTACATTGAGTGTCCCTAGAACTTCCTCTGTGCGACACGCGAAGAAGAAGGACGAAGAGAAAAAGAGACGCCATTCACAAAGCGAAATTTCCAAAAGGGTGGAAGCCGGCAGTCCTGCTTCAGAGCAAACGGAGCAGTCGCTTCCCTCACCGACCGTCTCGAAAGAGGAGTGGCAGCAAACGCAGAGTGAAGCCGCCCATTGGACATCGCAAGCGCCAGAGGTTCAGCTGCACATGTTTCAAGATCCACTCCTTCCCGAGTTCTACGACGACATGTGGGATGCCTGCGCCGCGCACAATACTGCCATCTTCCGCGAAGTATTCCGCTGCATGCCGGATGACAATGTCACCAGCTGGAAGGAATACAAGGATTACCTGTCTTACTCTGAGCGCTTTGCACAGCAGCAGGGCGTCGAAAAGGGAGACTTGGAGCAGCAGCATGATGCGCCAGGGACGTCGGGTCCGCCTGGCGAGGGTCTTGCGAGCGCAATGCCAAACATCAGCCACAAGATTGCAATGCCAAATATCAGCCGCAAGATCGCGCATCCCATCTCGCATCATGCAGACAAGGAAGGCAAGACGGCGACAGAGGATGCAAAGACCAAGACGCTCCTTGATACATCGACTGCAACCACTGACGCGTCGTCCGCAGCAGACCGACAGCGCAAACGTGCGGGCACACGGGCGTCTCGCGGCGACTACATTGGGCCCGAGGGCTTGGTGATGGAGAAGGAGGTGGCGCTGGGGAAGCTGCAGTCGCTGCAGGGCAACTTGGTGCAGTGGCCGCTGGAGTGGTTGGGGAAGGAGGCTGAGGGGGGCAATTGGCTGTATATTTACGACCGCATTGCGCCCATAGAAATATACACCTAGATTTTCAAGTCCATGCCCGGCATCGATGCATCCGATGCAGACATGGACGATGCGTCTGAGCTCGGGATCGAGGATGCCATACAGATGGACGAGGATGCAAAGCACATCCTGGTGACCCCTGGGCAAGTGGTCACCTCCAACCCGCAGGCCATGCGGGGCCACGGCACAGACATCAAGCAGGGGCGGGTGTACGCAACCTTGGCTGGACGAGTGGAGCGGATCAACAAGCTCGTCTCCGTGAAGGCCTTACATTCACGCTACACGCCCGAGATTGGCGATCTGGTGATTGGCCGCATCACCGAGGTGGGCAAGCGCTGGAAGGTAGACATTGGCGCGCGCCAGGACGCCGTGCTGCTCCTGGCCTCCATCCATCTCCCCGGCGGCATCCTACGCCGCAAGTCCGCCGCGGATGAATTGCAAATGCGCCAGTTCTTCCAAGAAGGCGATCTCCTGGCCGCGGAAGTGCAGGCGCAGTTTGCAGACGGGGCCGCGTCGCTGCATACGCGCAGCACGCGGTACGGCAAGTTAAGGAATGGACAGCTGACAGTGGTGCCTTCAGAGGGGATGGTCCGCAGCGCCAAGTCGCATGTGTGCACGTTTGGCGGCGTGGATGCCGTGATGGGTGTGAACGGGTACATATGGGTGTGCAAGCACAGCGCCAAAGAGACGGCGACGGGGGTGCGTGTGGAGGAGGCGAGCGAAGGGATGTACACGGACGCCAACGACGAGGTTGACCTCGAGACCCGACGCAGCATTGCGCATGTGGCGAGGTGCATACAAAGGGTGAGCGCCGAGGGGCGTGTCTCGGAGGCCGCCATTCGCCAGGCCCTGTAGCGCTGTACGTAGAATAATGTGATGGATGCCATGCACTTGCTGGATACGCTGCGATACGATCCCGCCCTTCCACCGCCGCACGTCTTCCTCTTTGACCTGCATTACACGCGTCTGGGCGAGGCGTGTGCAGCGAATGACTTCCCACGCATCTCGCGCGACGCATATCTGCACGCCTTGCACGTCACCAGCGAGCGTCCCCAAAAGGTCCGTCACTCGTGCATGCTCTAACACCAGATCCGAGCATTGATCTCTTCCACGGGCGAGATCGCAGTGGAGGCCGCGGAGACTGCTGTCGTGCACGACCTGCTGGATGGGTTGCATGGCGGAGGACGCGTCTGGCGCGTCTGGCTCGACATGCAGAGCACGCAGGGGAGGAGGTGGAAGACGACAGACAGGCAGGTGTACACGCAGGCGCGCGCACGACGGCGCATTGGAGACGCGCAGGAGGTGTTGATGTGGAATGAGCACGGCTGCATCACGGAAGGCAGCATCACCAACGTGGCCTTCCAGGTGGATGGGAAGTGGATCACCCCCGACCTCTCCTGTGGCTGCTTGGACGGAGTGTGTCGCAGGCATCTACTGCGCCAGGGATGGATCCAAGCCGGCCAGATCCGCCGCCAGGACATCCATGGGGAATGCATCCTCTTCAATGCCGTCCAGGGCGTCGTGCGGGGCATCGTGGAATCGAATCGTGGAGCATCGTAAAATCCTAATACACGTCTAGTACATGGGCACTCTAGTAGTCCTTCTCTAATTCCCTGCCAATCTTGGTTCCCTTGGCCCCTCCGCACACAGTCTCCACCAGGATGCCGGTGACGAGGTAGGGGTCGATGTTGGAGGCCGGTCGCCGGTCTTCCAGGTAGCCGCAGCCCTCCTTGGCACACGAGCGGGGAATGCGCACGGAGGCTCCGCGGTTGGCAACGCCCGAGGTGAAGGTGTGCATGGACGCCGTCTCGTGTCTGCCCGTAAGACGCGCCTCGTTGCCGCTCCCATAGACGGCCAAGTGCTCCTTGTGCCGCATGCTGAGCTTCTGAATGGCGCTCTCAATGTGCTTCATCCCGCCCTTCTCGCGCATAGCCTGGGTCGAGAAGTTGGAGTGACACCCGGCTCCGTTCCAGTCCCCAGCAAGTGGTTTGGGCTGGAAGGAGATCTTGACGCCCCAGTCCTCGGCCACACGCTCGAGGAGGAAGCGTGCCAGCCAGAGCTCGTCGCCGCCGTCAATGCCCTCAGAGGGTCCGACCTGGAATTCCCACTGCGACGGCATGACCTCCGCGTTGATGCCGGAGATGTTGACGCCTGCATACATGCAAGCGCGGTAATGCGCCTCGACGATATCCCGACAGTAGACCTTGCCTGTGCCGACCCCGCAGTAGTAGGGTCCCTGCGGCCCGGGGAATCCCCCCTTGGGCCATCCAACCGGGTGATCAAACTCATCAAACAGGGTGTACTCCTGCTCCAGGCCAAACATGGGCCGCTCCTCCTTGTGGATGTTCATGAGCTTGGCGCACTCGTGGCGGTGGTTGTGCTTGTTTGGCGTGCCGTCCGAGTTCCAGCACTCGGCCAGGACGATGAGGTTGTCGCCGCGGCGGAAGGGGCAGGGGTACATGGCCACCGGCCTCAGGTACACGTCCGAGTCTTGGCTGGGCGCCTGGCCGGTGGAGGAGCCGTCGAAGTTCCATTCCGGCAGGTCTGCAGGCGAGGCCGGCTTGCTCTTGAGCGTCTTGACCTTGCTGCGCACGCCGTTGTCCGCATCGATCCACACATACTCTGCCTGCACACACCCGCGCTGGGGCAGGTCGAGGAATCTGTTGAGGGTGGATGTCCTAGAGGTGGTTGCCATGTGAGATGAGAGGGGGACTGATTGAAGATAG